>C688J18823_10002443_pt1 | contig 11604 bp, 8 predicted proteins | sample HopSoiMetagenom1_FD_18823 | JGI IMG/M metagenome (IMG submission 18823) | reverse complement strand
ACGTGCGCCTCCTGGACCTGCCAGTGCACCCGCTGCTCGCGCGCCCCTTCCTGTTCCACCTCGAGCTCGGCGAGGCGCGCCCGCGCGCCGCCGAGCTCTTCGTCCAGGCGGCCCCGGGCGAGGTCCCGTTCGACCAGCTCGGCGTCGATCTCAGCCATGCGCGCTTCGGACCGGGTGAGCCGCTCCGCCAACCGGGCGAGCTGAGCCTCCGCGTCGGCCGACTCCCGGCTCAGGTTGCCCGCCAGCCGCAGGGCATCCTCCCGCGCCGCCGCGGCCTGCCGCTCCGCCTCGCGCGCCCGTTCCGCCCCCGCCATGGCATCAGCGAGCGCCGCCTCTCGCTCGGCGAGCGCGGCCATGGTCGCGTCGAGCGCTGCGACCGTCTCCGCCAGCGACTGAGAGGCACGCGCCGTTTCGGTGCCAAGGTCCGCCAGCTCCGCTCGCCGGCGGAGCGGGCCCGTCGGCGCGCCGGCGCCCGAGAGGAAGATGGCCCCGCTGGCCCGCCGGAGCACTCGCCCGGCCTCGTCCAGCACCTCCGAGCCGGCAGTGGCGGCCCGAGCCCAGTCGGCCGCCGGCCCCTCGACCCGCAGTCGGCTGTCGAGTGGACGCTCGGGCCCACCGGCCGGACCGGGATCGAGCGGCAGCAGCACCAGCGCGCCGGGCTGGTGCTCGGCGTGCCATGCCCGCACCGCGGATACCGTCGCCTCGTCCTGCACGATGACGGCGTGCATCCATTCTCCCAACAGCCGCTCCACCAGCTCCGCATCCTGGCGCTCGGTGCTCACGAAGTCGCTCAGCGGCCCCAGCACCCCGCCGTCGAAGCGCTCGCGCACCGCGAGCAGCGCCGCGGCCCCGGGCGCCAGGCCGACGCGGTCGCGCTCGAGCTCCTCCAGGGCATGCCGCCGGGCGCCGAGCTGGGCCACGGTTTCCTCCGCCTGGCGTCGGTCGGCGCGGTGCATCGCCTCCCGCTCGCGCGTGGCGGCAACCTCGTGGCGCGCGTGCTCAGCCGCGGCGCCCGCCCGCTTGGCCTCGTGATTCAGGAACCCGGCGCGCTCGATCGCGCTGTCGCGTCGCCGCTCGGCGTCGGCCAGCTCGGCCAGCAGGCCGGCGCGCTGGGTCGTGGCCTGGGTGACCCGCTCCCGAAGCGATGCGAGCTCCCCGTCCAGGGCGGCCCGCTCACCTTCGAGCGACCGCTGGGCGTGGGCCAGGCCCTGCAACGACTCCTCCCGCTCGCGCACTCCCTGGCGCTGCTCGCCCAGTCGGCGACGGACTTCTTCCTCCGCCTCGGCCCGGCCGGCGAGCTCCTCCCGGATGCGGGCGTGTTCCACCGCGGCGGCATCCCGGTCGCCGGAGGCCGATTGCTGCTCCAGTGCTGCGCCCTGCGCCCGCAGCTCCATCTGGGCCCGCTCTTCGCCGGCGCGGAGCCGCCGCGCTTCGGTGTTGGCCAGGCGCTCGCCGGTGAGAGCGAGATCGCCTTCGAGCCGGCCGAGCTCGAGCTGGACCGCCGCCAGCCGGCGGGCCAGGTCCACACGATGGGTCTCGGCCGACGACCGGGCCCGGGCCGAGTCNTCGCGCCGGCGCTCGGCGTCGCCGACCCGGTCGCGAGCGCCGGGCAGCACGTCGGCGAGCTCGGTGAACCGGGTCTGCATGTCGCTCACGTCGGCGGCCAGCTGCTCCAGCATGCGCCGCGCCAGCGTCACCTGCACCGCGAACTTCTCTTCGCTGAGCTTGACATGCCGCTCCGCCTTGCCGCGCTGCCGAGCGAGGCTGCGGATCTGGGACTGGACCTCGGCGATGAGATCCTCGACCCGCTGGAGATCGACCGCGGTCTCCTCGAGCCGCCGCTCGGTGCTGTGCTTCCGATCCCGGTAGAGCCCAATCCCGGCCGCTTCCTCGAACAGGCTCCGCCGCTCGTCGGCCCGGTCTGAGAGCAGCAGGTCGATCATCTTGGCCTCGATCACGACGCCCGCGTCGCTGCCGAGGCCGGTCCCGCGGAGGAGGTCCTGGATGTCGCGCAGGCGTACCGGCGAGCCGTTGAGCAGATAGTCGCTCTGCCCCGAGCGGGAGAGCCGCCGCGTCACCACCACTTCGCGGTAAGCGATGGGCAGGTCGCCGTCGCTGTTGTCGAGGTAGAGCGAGACCTCGGTGACGTTCACCGGACGGCGGGCGGTCGAGCCCTGGAAGATCACGTCCTCCATCTTGCCGCCGCGGAGCAGTCGGGCCGATTGCTCGCCCAGCACCCACCGCACCGAGTCGGAGACGTTGGACTTGCCGCAGCCGTTGGGGCCGACGATCGCGGTGACGCCGTCCTCGAAGGTCAGGGTCACGCTGTCGGCGAACGACTTGAACCCGGAGAGCTCCAGCTTGGTCAGCTTCATCGCGAGGATCCTGTCAGGGCGTCGCCTGATCCTGGGTGGTGACCACGAACGAGGGCATGCCGATCTTGCGTCCCGCTTCCTCCGCCTGCTCCCGGGTGGGATAGGGGCCCAACACGACCCGGTGTGGCTCGTCGCTGCGCGTGGGCTTGAGCACCGATGCGGGAAGCCCCGCGGCCCTGAGCCGCTGCGACAGCTCGTCGGCCCAGGCAGGGTTCTGGGAGCTGCTCACCTGGAGGTAGACCGTGGCGCCGCGGGTGGAGTCAGCGGCGGCCGCGAGGGAGGCGGAGTCCGATTCCGCGGGCACCGGCTCGTCCTGAGCCGGATGCCAGGCCAGCGGAATGAAGAGATCCTCGGTGCTCTCATCGATGGCGCCTCGCCGGGCGAAGTCCTTGGCCCCCAGGTCGAGCGCCACCAGGCGGTCGCCCTGGCGGGTCAGCAGGGTGTTGGGTGAGACGACCTGCGGCAGGCCGCCCTCCCAGCGCGCCGGCGCCGCGCCGACCAGATGATTTCGGCCGACATCGAACACCCAGGCGGAGTCGCCGATGGCCGGGCGGATCAGCACCCACTGGCCATAGAGATCGCCGCGTAGCGCCACCGCGGGGCCGGGGAGATCCACCTCGTCCAGCTTGTCCCAGGAGTAGCGGTCGAAGATCACCAGTGTTCCGGTCTCCCGCACTACGTAGAGACGGTGCCCCGAGGGAGAGAACATGACGGCCTTGGCGCCGTCCACGTCCAGGGTGCGCGGCTTCTCCTTGCCCTGGGTCTGATACACCGTCACGCCGCCGGGTCCCGCCACCGCCACGAGATCGCCCCAGAGCGTCTGGGTCATGTCGCCCTCGGCGATCGTCGTCGTCGTGGGGGCTTGATCCGGGCCCAGCACTTCGAGGCCGGGCTTCTTGCCGCTTACCCGGGCCAGCACACTGCCCGACATGGTCGCGTTGAGCTCCTGCGGCGTGCCCTGGAGCTTGGAGCGGAATCGTACCGGTGTGCGCCGCACGAGCTGGGTGACGACCTCGCCGGTGTCAATGGTGAAGAGCGAACCGTCCGGACCGACGAACGCGTTCTGTACCTGCTCGGTGTAGGTGCGGACCCGATGGGTCTCCAGGTCGATACCCACGACGTTGCGCTTGCGGTCGAGACAATAAACCAGGCCCTGCTCCGGATCGGCGCCGACCACGCGCTCGAGCGGAGGCAGTTTGTCCTGCATCTTCCAGGAGGAGGCGTCGAGGCCGGGCACCCGGTAAAGCCGGGCGAGACCGCCCTCACGGGGCACGCGGAGCAGGGTGGCGGTGGTGGGACCGCGGCCCACGGCCGGCAGGTTGCCGGAGGCCAGGTCCGGCTCCTTTCCGCAGGCGGCGAGAGCGACCAGGGCCAGCGCCGCGGTCCAGGCTTGTAAGAGGTTCACCCCAGAAAAGATAGCGGGGCGGCGGGGTGGCGGGGCAGTGGGCGGCCAATGCCCGCCGTGGCCCGCGCCCCGCGGCCTGCGCGGTCGTGCCTAGTACGCCGGACTAAGGCTGAAGGTCCAGAGCCCGCCGACTCCGGGCCGATCGAGCGGAATGGCGTACTCGAGCCGGCCAATGGCGAAGCCGAACATGTTGGCCCGGAGCGAGAGACCAAACGTCTTCAGTGGGGTCCGGATGTTCGTCGCATTGTTGCCCACCTCACGATTCCAGGCGATGGTGCTGCGATCGTCCCAGATCAGGCCCATATCGTAGAACGCGGCCAGCTCCATCGGGGGCAGCATCACCGGATGGTTGCCGGTGGGGTTGAAGAGCGGCATGCGCAACTCGAATGAGGTGACCGCCAGTTGGGTGCCCACCAGCCGGTCCAGCTCGGCGCAGCCGGTCTCCGTATTGCTCTGCGCGGCGTTGAGGCATTCGTTGCGTCGATACGAGCCCGAGGTGTTGCCGCGGATGAGGTCGGTGGTGCCGGCGAAGATGCGAAACTCGTGCGCGTCCCGCCCCACCCGGCCGTAGTATTCGAAGCGGCTGGCGAACACGAACGGTCCTGGGAGCCCATCGTAGCGCCGATAGTCGACGTTGAACTGGGCGAAGGTCCAACTACCGATCGATGGGGCCACCTCGATCCGGTAGCGATGGCCGTAGAACGGACTCACGTACCCGGTGAGCGAGTTGTCGAACACCATTGCCACGGTCGGCTGCACGTAAGTCACACCCTTCCGATTCTGCGTGTCGAGGAAGGGATCGTCGGTGGGGAATCCCGTTGATGGGTCGAAAGGCTCCTTCACCTTCAGGATCGCGTCGTCCACGTTGGCGAAGCGTACCCCGGTCTCGATCCGCCGGAACCGGCTCACCGGATAGTACGCCGACGCGAACACCGAGCGCACGATCAGGCGGCGAATGTTAGTGACGAAGATGGCCTCGCCGGGCCGGTTGCTGGCCTCGACCGAGCTGGGCTCGAGGAAATAGTACGGGTCCTGCGTGATCCCGGTGGCCCAATTGATTCGATGGCTCAGATTGGCGTAGGCCGCCAGGATCTGGGCCTCGTTCACGTGCCCGTTCACATAGCCGGCGAAGACCAGCTGATGATTGCCCAGCATGTCGCTCAGCGACACCGCCGAGCCCCCGTAGAAGCCCCGGCCGAAATTGTCCCGGGTGTATCCGATGTTGGGCCGCGCCACGTAGTCGGGACTGAAGCGGACCCGGTAGTTTTTCAAGGTGAACTCGCTGGTGTCGGGCAGGCTGAAATCGGCCGAATCCAGCAGAGCGGCGATCGAGACCGGCTGGGTGACCACCGTGGTGTCCCCGGTCCTGGCCACTTCGCCCGAGGAGCGGAAGCCCGACGGGGTGCGGTAGATCGAGCCGCCCTCGCCCACCTGCGGGCGCACATCCTCACGCACCTGAAGCGAGCGGGTGGTGTCGATCGGCGGGTTCGCCGCCAGAATCCCGGTGCTGTCCACCGGCGCCGGCCGATACGGGCCACGACGCAGCGACCGCGGGTTGTTCAGGGTGTAGATATCGTACTTCCCGTCCTCGTAGTACACGAACGCCAGGCGGTCGGCCTTGGGGGCCCAGCTCAGCACCGGGGAGAGCGGGGTGATACCCTGCGTGCCGGTATAGAAGTCGGTGAGCTGATAGACCTCGCGCTCCTCCATGTCGTACAGGAAGATGTTGCTCACCCCGCTGCGGTCGGACACGAAGGCGATCGAGCGGCCGTCGGGCGACCACTGGGGACTCACGTTCTTGCCCTTGTCCATCTTATCGAGCACCCGGATGTTCCCCATCGCCAGGTCGTACTGGGCGATCCGGAAATTGCCGATGGCCAGGGTGTGGAAATCGGTCTCCGGACCGCGGTCGGTCGCGAAGGCGATGGTCTTGCCGTCAGGGGACCAGACCGGGTGCAGGTCGGCGTACTTGTCCTCCGTGAGCCGCCGGAGCCCGCTGCCGTCCCGGTTCACCACGAACAGATCGCTGAAGCCGCCTTCGTAGCCGGTGAAAACCAGCTGCTGCCCGTCCGGGCTCCAGGAGGGTGTGGTGACGCCGCTGAGCTTGAGCTTGATGCGGTCGACCGTCCGGTTCTTGGCCGCGTCCACCACGACGATCTCGTCCCTGGCGCCGCGCTTGGCGGCGAACGCGAGCTCCTTTCCGTCGGGAGACCAGTTGGCCTGGGAGTTGATGAAGCGGTACGTCTCGTAGTTGCTGCTGATGCCCGACTTGAGGATCCGGTGCTTGGGCTTGCCGGTGTTCCCGTCGGCCAGCCAGAGGTCCACCGAGTAGAAATCCTTCTCGGTGAAGTAGGCCACCAGCGACCCATCGGGCGAGAGCGCCGGGGCGAGGTGCAAGGTGCCCTGGGACTTTTTCTCGGTGAGCAGCGCGTTGGCCACCGCCCGGGCCCGGGCCCGGGCGCCGAGCTCCGGCAGGTAGCGCTTCTGCACCGCGTCGCGCCACTGGTCGGAGAGCTGATCGAGGCTCAGGCCGATGGTCCGCCGGAACGCCGGCTCGATGCCGCCGGCCAGGGTGGCCTTGAGGATCGCTCCCACGGCCTCGTCTCCCCAGCGCTCGGCCACGTAGGACCAGAGCGCGTGCCCGAAGCGGTAGGGGAAATACTGATACGGATCCAGCGTCATCTGCTCGATCGTGGGCACCTTGCCCTCGAGCGACGCGTCGCGGAGCCACATCGCGGTCTCTGAATTGATCGGACCGATCGAGAGGAACTCCGCCATGCCTTCCGCGAACCAGAGCGGTGGGGAAATGGCTATGAGGGTGTTGATCCCGGCCCCCGCCCGTCCGCGCGACCAGATGTCGTACTGGAACTGGTGGGCCATCTCGTGCATCAGCACGTGCTCGAAGTCGGCGTAGGAGCCCGTGAACGGCATCACCGCCCGGTTCCGGGCGAAGTCGGTCACGCCGCCCGTGCTCTCGCCGCCCACTTCGGTGGCGTTGGTCTGCTGGAAATCCGCGCTCGACGCGTAGAGGATGATCGGCTTCCGCTCCCGGAACTCGTGGTTGAGCACCTTGGAGAGCCGGGCATACGAGCGCTCGGCCATACGGGCGGCGTCCATCGCGGCCACCCGCTCGCGCTCGTAGAAGTACACGTCGAAGTGCTCGGTCTGGATGATCTTGAACTTGAAATTGGTGTACTGCACCTTGTTCCGCCCGAAATACTGGGCGGACGCCAGGCCGGGCGTGATCAGCAGCAGAAGCAGCAGCGCCGGAGCGACGCGTCGAAGCATAGGTGTCCTCGATCAGGTGGAGCTGGGCAGCAGCTCCGGGGCATCGTCCCAGAGACGCTCGAGCTGATAGAACGACCGCGTCTCGGGATGAAAGAGGTGGACCACGAAGTCCACGAAGTCGAGCAGCACCCAACGTCCGGTCGTCAGGCCCTCGACGTGGTGGGTGTGGTGACCGCGACGGTCGAGCTTTTCCATCACCGACTCGGCGATCCCGCGCACGTGGGCGTCGGAGGTTCCGGAGGCGATCACGAAGAAGTCCGTCGCGTCGGTGAGACCCCGCAAATCGAGTACCACGAGGTCGTTGCCCTTCAAGTCCTGAATCGCGCTCAACGCCAGGCGGAGCGCCTCCGGAAACCGCGCCATCACCACCCGGTCCTGTCCTGCATCATGTGTCATTCCTCGACTCTTCCCCCGTCGCGTCCGCCGGTCGGACGGGGGTTTCGTCCTCTATTTGATAAAATATCGCCCAGGCGCCGGGCCCCACGTGAGTGGCCAGAACGCCGGTCGCGAGGCTCACGAAGCAGTCGCGCGGCCGGTAAGCCGTCACCAGCGCCTCCCGGACCCGCTCGGCAACCTCGGGGGCTTCCGCGTGCGCCACCCCGAAGCGTAGCACGGTCGGGCGGGGTGTGAGTCGCCGATCCAGCCAGCTCAGGACCCGGGGGATGGTCTGCTCCCGCCCGCGCACCCGGTCCAGCGGCACCACTCGTCCGCGCTCGTCCAGGGTCAGGATGGGCTTTACGTCCAGCATGCCGCCGATCCAGGCCTTGCCCCGTGAGACACGTCCGGATCGGAGCAGGTAGTCGAACCGGTCCACGGTGAGCAGCATGCCCGACCGGCTCCGCACCCGCTCCAGCTCCCGCACCACGTCCGCGCCGGTCCACCCGGCTTCGGCCAGCTCCGCTCCCCGGAGGGCCAGCATCCCGAGCCCGAGCGAGGCGGAGCGGCTGTCCACCAGGTGCACGCCGCTGATCCCGGCGGCCCGAACCGCCGCCTGCGCCGACCCGAACGTTCCCGACAGGTTCCCGCCCAGCAGCACCGCCAGCACTTCGTTTGCCTCGGCTCGCGCGTCCCGCAGAATCCGAACGAAGTCGGCCGGCGCGGGCTGCGAGGTCGTCGGCAGGTCGCGCGCCTCGCGCAACCGGCGGTAGAACTCCTCGGGCCGGAGCTCCAGCCGGTCCCGGAACGATTCGCCCCCGAAGCTCACCTGCAGGGGGACCAGGGCGATGTGGTGCCGGTCGAGCAGCAGGTCGGCCAGATCGGACGCGGTGTCGGTGACCACGGCGACTGGCCGGCGGCCCGGATGGGCCAGGCGCCGGTGCTGCGCCCGCATGTCGTCGGCCTTGGTCCCCTCCACTCGTCCCCACCTGGCTGCATAGGTAAAGACGGCCTCGGGGACGTCGGTATGCACATGAATTTTGAGCACATCGCCGGCCGCGGCCACCTGTACCGAGCCACCGAAGGCGTGCATCGCGGCCCGGGCCTCGTTGGCGGTGGGCAGCTCGGCCCCGCGCACCACCAGCTCGGTGCAGAACTGATAGTCCCGCTCGACCGCCACCTCGACCATGGCCGCTGGCACGGTCGCCGGCTCCCCCGACTCGGCCATGGGCACGATCGGATCGCCATCGACGAGGCGGACTACACCCTCCAGCATGCGGACGAAGGCCTTGCCGCCCGCGTCCACCACGCCGGCTTCCTTGAGCGCCGGCATCAATTCAGGAGTGCGGGCCAGCGCGGCTTCACCGGTCAGCAGCACCCGGTGGAGGAACTCGGCCAGATCCGGCGAGGCGAGGGCGCCGCCCTCGGCGGCGCCGGCCACCTCCCGCGCCACCGTGAGAATGGTCCCCTCGCGCGGATCGTCGAGGGAGGCGTAGACCCGGTCGGCGCCCTCGCGGAGCGCCCAGGCGATCGCGGGCGCGTCGGCTCGGTGCCGCTGCCCCAGACCATCGGCGAATCCCAGGAGAAAGTGGGCCAGCATCATGCCCGAGTTCCCCCGGGCGCCGAGCACTNCCGCCNGGGCCATGGCCCCTGCNGTCGCCGGNAGCGGCGCGTCGCCGAGCGCCCGGAGGGCGTCGGCGACGGAGCGCAGCGTCAGGCTGAAGTTGGTGCCGGTGTCGCCGTCCGGGACCGGAAAGACGTTGATCCGGTTGATCTCCTCCCGCCCGGCGGCGACCCAATCCGACGCGGCGAGGACCGCCCGCGCCAGTCGGGGGCCGTCGAGGTAGGCGATCCCGACGGTCATCCCGGGCGGATCACTCCGCCACGACCGAGACTCGGACCTCAGCGTGTACGTCGGGGTGGAGACGGAGCGAGACGGTGTGCTCGCCCAAGGTCTTGATCGGATGGTCCAGCTCGATCCGCCGGCGATCGACCGGGTGGCCCTGGCGGCCGAGCTCGTCGGCGATGTCCTGCGCCGTAATGGAGCCGAAGAGCTTCCCCTCTTCACCGGCCTTCCCCGCCAGCCGGAGGTGAACTCCCGCGAGCGTGGCGGCTTCCCGCTCGGCGCCGTCTCGCTCGGAATTGAGCCGTACGGTCCGGGCCTTGGTCTCGGCCGCGATCCGCTTCTTGTTGCCTTCGGTCGCCTCGTAGGCGAGGCCGTGGGGCAGGAGGTAGTTGCGCGCATACCCCGGCTTGACGCGCACCAGCTCGCCGGCCTTCCCCAGGGTCTTGATGTCTTCGCGCAGGATCACTTCGATCATCGCTCAAAGCCTCCGGTGACGGGCGTCAGGCGACGCCGGAAATCTAGCCACGTGTCGGCGAGACCGAGCAGGGTCAGTCCGCCCAGGACGAACGGCAGCAGCAGCAGGGTGACGGCCGCGATGGCCGCGAGGACCGGGACCGGCACCCTGCCCGCGACGGCCGCGAAGACCGCCATGCCCCGCACGGTGTACAGCGCGCCCCAGACCAGGACGACGTTGTCCCCGACCACCCGCGCCCCGGGGAGCGGCAGGAGCAGCAGCGCCACCCCGATCACCAAGCCCCAGACCATCTGGTCGTTGAACGAGAACGCCGCAAAGGGCGCGGGTGCGGGGCCGATCGGCCGCTCGGCGATCCGGTGGTACCAGGACCAGGCCAGCCGAAGGCCCGCGATCGCCGCGAGGGCGAGCAGCCCGGGGTAGAGCGTGGACAGCGTGTCGGCCATGCCCGCCAGATCGGCCAGTGCCTCGGTGGCCCCGCTCATCCCGGACCACTGCGCCCGGGCCAATCGGTCGATCTCGCCCAGGTCCAGCTGAATCGACTGCCGCAGCTCGGTCCAATGGACGCCCAAACCGACCATCCAGCCGCCCAGCGCGATCCCGGCCCCTGCGGTAGCCGCCAGACAGCGCGACAGCTGATTGGAGGGTCGCCACAGCGTCAGGGCCAGATAACTCCCCGACACGAGCACGGCGGCGGCCCGGACGAACTGCCCGCTCAGGCCGCTGCCCTCGCTGAGCCAGAGCAGCGACCAGCTGGCGGCCGCGGCCGCCCAGACCCACTCGCGCAGGGTGGCCGGCCGGCTGAGCAGGAGGAGTCCGGCCAGCGGCCCGAAGACGAACATCGGAGGCGCCACCAGCAGATAGCCCGCGAACAGCAGCACCGGGCGCCACCCCGTGCGGGTCAGCCCACGAAGCCCTTGATGTAGGGCAGCAGCGCCAGCTGCCGGGCCCGCTTGATCGCAGTGCTCAGCTGGCGCTGATGGCGGGCGCAGGTGCCGGAGAGGCGGCTGGGCAGAATCTTCCCACGCTCGGTGAGAAAGCGCGACAGCGTGCGCTCGTCCTTGTAGTCCACCACCCGCACGCCCGACTCGCAGATGGCGCAGGTTTTCTGGGGGCGCCTCATTCGTCGTCCTCTACGTCGCTCTTGCCCGCGGTGACCGGGACCGGCTGCGCGCCCTCGTTGACCACCACGAGGAACCGCAAGATCCCTTCATCCAGCTTGATGGCGCGCTCGAACTCGGGCAGCGCGGTCGCGTCGGCCTCGAACTTGGCGACGACGTAGTAGCCGGTGTCGTGCTTCTTGATGGGATAGGCCAGCGTCCGCTTGCCCCACTGGCTGACCTGGGGAGGCTCGATGCCGTCCTGCTGGATGAGTGCGTGGAAGCGCGCGAGGCGCTCGTTGATGGCGGTCTCTTCGAGCGCACTGTCGAAGATATAGACCACCTCGTACTGGCGGGTCATGACACCTTCCTTCGGTCTGAGTCGCCCCGGGCCGGTGCGGGCGCCGAGGAGGATGGTTTGCGAGGCGGGAAGTATAAGCCGGGCGGCAGCTTGCGGCTACCCCCGACTAGCTGCTGAAGCGAAACAGCAGAACGTCCCCGTCCTGCACCACGTATTCCTTGCCCTCGGCCCGGGCCAGCCCCTGCTCCCGGGCCCCTTTCCAGCCGCCCACCCGCACGAAATCGTCATACGCGACCGTCTCCGCGCGAATGAACCCTTTCTCGAAATCCGAGTGGATCACCCCTGCTGCCGCCGGCGCCTTGTCACCCTGGTGAATCGTCCAGGCCCGGACCTCCTTCTCTCCGGCCGTGAAGTAGCTCCGAAGCCCGAGTAGGTGGTAAGC
>C688J18823_10002442_pt1 | contig 11604 bp, 10 predicted proteins | sample HopSoiMetagenom1_FD_18823 | JGI IMG/M metagenome (IMG submission 18823) | reverse complement strand
GCGCTGCCGATCACCAAGGCGTCCGATCGGCTGCAGGTGCATGTCACCAGCGTCACGCACGCGATCCGACGACTGGAGGCCGACGGGCTGGTGGAACGCATCCGGCATCCCACCGACGGCCGCACCACGCTCGTGCAGCTCACCGAGCTTGGCCGCTCGACTGTCGAGGACGCCACCGTCACGCTCAACAACGAGGTGTTCGCCGATATCGGAATGTCTGACGACGAGTCGCGGACACTCGCGGATTCGATCGAGACGCTGCGCCGCAACTCGGGAGACTTTTAGGTCAGCTGGCGTCGAGAGCGTGGATCAGCCGGTCCATGACGGCGCCGGCTTCTTGGCGTGCCTCGTCGTGGTCGTCGGCCCGCGCCACATATAGGGTCGCTTCGCGCATTGCTCCGAGCATCGTCAGAGCGGTCGCTTCGATCGGTTGCGGCGGGATGCGGCCCGTCTCGACGGCATTGGCGAGCAGTTCGCGAACCAGCCCGATGTTGTAGCGGTTGCCGATCTCAGTCCATCGCGTCCAGCCCAGCACGGCCGGAGGGTCCACCAGCACGATGCGCTGGATCTCGGGATCGGAACAGGCGTCCAGCCAGAAGCCCGCGCCCAGGCGCATGACTTCGATCGGATCCGTCTGCTCGGACGTCGCGATCGCCTCGCCCATCTGCGTGGCCAATTCGGCCTCGACGCTTTCGAACACTGCCGCGAACAGCTCGGTCTTGTCGGCGAAGTGGTGATACAGCGCTCCGCGCGTCACGCCCGCCGCGCGCACGATCGTCTCCAGCGCCACCTCGGCGAAACCATGCGCTGCGAACAACGGCCGGGCCGCCGCGATCAGTGCGTCGCGGGTTTCGGCGGCGCGCTCGGCCTGCGTGCGGCGGGTGTCGTTCATCAACCTTGCCTCTCATACATACCGTATGTAGCCTCATACATACGGTATGTAGGTACGTCTATCCTAGCTCGGAGTCGCTATGCCCATTATCGATTTGCCCCAGGGCCGCGTTCAGTATCGACTCGCCGGACCAGGCGACAGTGCAGGCCCACCCGTGGTGTTCGTGCATGGATTCCTGGTCAACTGCGAGCTGTGGACCGGGGTGGCTGATGAGCTCAGCGGACGAGGAATGCGATCGTTTGCGCTTGACTTGCCGTTGGGCTCACATTCACTTGCTCTGCGGCCGGATGCGGATCTGAGTCCACGGGAAGTGCGCTGTGCCAGTTCGTTGTCGATACTGACGACACTCGTATCGGCCGGTTGGTGCTGACCAATGGCGACGCTTTCGAGCAGTTCCATCCGGCATCCTTGAACACGGTGTTCAGGCTCGGTCGCCGAACCGCTGGCCTCTACACAGTGATGTCACTTATGCGGCCAACCTGGATACGGCGGCGCGTTCAGGGCGAAAATGCGTCCACGCCACTGGATCCCGCACTGACTCGACGCTGGATCACGCCGGCGCTGGCCGATCGCGGCATTCGACGTGACACGGCGAAGTTCCTGCGAGGCGTCGACGCAAGTGAGCTGCTGGAGGTTTCGAAACGGCTGCGGCGATTCACCAAGCCCGTCGTGCTGTTGTGGGGTGACGCGGACCGGTTCTTCCCGATCGACCTCGCCCATCGGTTGCGCGAGGCATTCCCCAACGCCGTGCTCATCCAGATCCCCGGCGGGCGCTTGTTTTTCCCGCTCGACGTGCCGCAGGTCGCTGAACAGATCGAGTCACGCCGAGATTTAGGGCACTTTTGCGTCTTCTCGCGCCGGGGAGGGCAGCGGTATCGTCGCGGTGACCGCCGTGCCCGAACCCGGGCGTGACCGGATATTGAGCCGGCCACCGACGATTTCGGCGCGTTCGGCCATCGACAGCAGTCCGTAGCCACCCATCTCGTCGCCGCCCAACGGGTGCTCGAAAGTGTCGAAACCCACGCCGTCGTCGATGATTTCGAGGCGGGCAGTATCGGTGTTCACGAAGAACGTCAGGCGTGCCCTGCTGGCGTTGGCGTGCTTGACGACGTTCTGCAGACACTCCTGGGCGATGCGGTACAGCGCGAGCTCGATGTGATCGGGCAGCCGGGTGTCGTCGAGGTCGACCTCGATGTGTATCTCCGGGATCGAGCGGGCCAGGCTGGCCAGGCCGCCGGACAGCCCGAGGTCGTCGAGCACGGGTGGCCGCAACCCACTGATCGCCCCGCGGGCCTCCCGCAGCGTCAGGTCGACCAGCTCGCGGGCCTTGCTCAATTGCTCGGCCATCAGCTCGGGGTCGCCGACGGCCCGCGCCGCCGCGTCGAGTCGGTACGACAGCGTGACAAGCCGCTGCGAGATGCCGTCGTGGATGTCGCCCGCGAGCCGGCGCCGCTCGATTTCCTGCGCCTCGATGACCTGCTCAACGAAATTCTCATGCGCGCGTTCGCGGGCCACCAACTGCCGATGCAGCCGGGCCTGATGCAGCGCCCCCGCGATCAGCCGGCCGATGACGAGCAACAGTTCGACGTCGCGCTCGGTGAACTCGCGGCGATCGACGGTGTGCACGTTGAGCACCCCGACCAGACCCCCAGGATCGGTCTCCATCGGCACGGACACCATCGACGTGAAGTCCTTGCCGCGCAACGACTCAAAGGGCATATACCGCGGGTCGGCCTCCTTGTCATGACTGATCACCACGGGCTCGCGGTGGCTGGCCACCCAGCCCGAGATGCCCTGCCCCAGCGGCAGCCGGATCTCGCCGACCGCGGCGTCGAACGGCGGTGTGGCACCCGCGAGCGTCAGCGATCGCTCGGTGTCGTCGAGTACGTGCACGAAGCACACGTCGCTGGCGGTGGCGGCGGTGATCATCCGCGCAGCGGCGGCGGCGAGTGGTTCGACGCCGGGTCCCTTGGACGCGGCCTGGATCAGCTCGCGCAGCAGTGCGAGTTCACGATCCGCGTCGACGAGGTCGCGCACAGCGTTGGATGGTCGGGCCGCGGGCTTCATTGATAGATGCCTTCGCGCAGAGCCGTCGCGACGGCGCCCGTCCGGTCACCGACGCCGAGCTTGCGGTAGATCGACCGCAGATGAGATTTCACGGTCTCGTCCCCGATGACCAGCTTGGTGGCGATGGCCCGGTTGGAAAGCCCGTTGACGACGAACGACAGGATCTCGCTTTCGCGCTGTGTCAGGCCCTGCCGTGCCCCCGGCCAGAACTCATCGCGCTGCAGCCGGGCCGCCGTGTCGACCGCTCTCGCGGCCATCCCCGGGTCGATCGCCGTCTCGCCGCGGTATACGAACTCGAGCTGACGGACCAGCTCGTCGCTGCTGATGCTCTTCAGCAGATAGCCCGACGCGCCGACACGCAACGCCTGGAACAGGTACTGCTCATCGTCGTAGACCGACAGCATCACGACCTTGCGCTTCGGGTCCCGCTCGCGCAGCTCCAGGCAGAGGTCCAGTCCGCTGGATCCCTGCATTCGGACGTCGCACAGCACGATGTCGGGGTCCAGGTCCTCGATGACGCTGAGCGCCCGCTCAGCGCCGACGGCCTGGCCGACCACCTGAACGCGATCCTCGAAGGCCGCAAGCATCGCCTTGAGGCCCTCGATGACCATCTCGTGGTCGTCGACCAGCACAAGACGCACTGGAGGGCTGCTGGGCCTCATGGCACCACCTTAGAGCTGGCATTTCGTGAGGTAGAGGAACTTGGCCTCGTCGATCCCCCAATTGGGGGAGGACCGATGCTTGTGAGGTAGGCCACTCTATCCCCATGCCTACAACGCAGGACAAAACGTGGCGGGCGGGTCGGTTCTGGTGGGATGGCGGCGCGCCGACGAAAAGCGTTGTGTATCCGCTGCGCGCCGTGATCTTCGACCTCGACGCCCTGACCGACATTGAATGCGACGGTCACCGCGTGGCGTTCAACGCGGCCTTCGCCGCGCACGGCCTGGACTTCCAGTGGTCGGTCGGCCGTTACCGGCAGCTCTTGGCCCTCAGTGACGAGCGGCGGCGCGTCTGCGCCGAGCTGCGCAAGCGTGGCATCGCCACGGATTGCGATGTGCTCACCGAGTTGCTTGCCGACGAGATCTACACGACCAAGACCATGATGTTCGAGGAGCTGATCCGCGATGCCGATCTGACGCCTCGACCCGGTCTTGTCGACCTGGTGATGGATGCATTCGCCGCAGGCGTCTGGGTGGGCGTGGTGACCAACGGCGCGCGAAGCTGGGCCGAGCCGCTGATACGAAATCTCGTCGGCGACGGCCTGGTCGAAACGGTCGTGAACGCCGACGACGTGAAGAAGCCGCTGCCGGATCGCGAGGCCCATCAAAACGCACTGTGGGAGCTCGGGATACCCGCCGAGAATGCGCTTGCCGTCACCGGTTCCGCATCGGGGCTGCGCGCGGCGACGTCCGCGGGTCTGGCCACCGTCGTCATCACCGGCGACGGCACCCCCGATATCCCGGCTGCGGTGGCGGTTCGCACTGACTACAGCACCGGGGAGCCGCTCGGCATCGCGGATTGTCAACGCCTGCACGGCCGTTGGTGGGCCGCGCATAAGAGGTCAGCCGCGTAGCAGTTCGATAAAGGCACTCAGCGCTTCGTGTCGCGCCAGTCGACAAGCTTCTCCACCGTGCTGAGGTCGTACTTGCCCTCCGACGCGCGGACCTCGGTGTGGAACAACGTGGCTCCAGCAGCCAGGTAGGCGTCCGCCGACTGCGGATCGGTCCACAGCGTCGAGCGCTCGATATCGCTGTCAGCGCGCCCGAATCCGGCGGCCAGTTCGGCGACGCGGACACTGGCCTCGCGGTAGGAGTCGATGGGCAGGAAGGTGTGCCAGATGTCAGCATGGCGTGCGACGGCGGGCAAGGTGCGCTTGGGACCGGATCCGCCGATCAGGATCGGGATCTTGCGCAGTGGTGCCGGCTGCAACAGTTCGAACCGGCGCTCGATGCGCAGTAATCCTTCATCGAAGTGGTCCGCCCGCGACTTGACCGTTCCGTATTCGAAACCGTAAGTGCTGTAATCCTTCTCGTACCAACCAGCGCCGACGCCGAGGATGACCCGACCGCCGCTGATGTGGTCGACGGTGCGCGCCATGTCCGCGAGCAGATCGGGGTTGCGGTAGCCCATTCCCGCCACCAGCAGACCGAGTTCGGCGCGTGTGGTGATCTCGCCCCAGGATGCCAGCGCGGTCCAGCCCTCGAAGTTGTTCACATCCGGCTGCACCTCGGCCAGCACCGGCTTCGCGTCGGCGATCGACTCGATGAACGGCGCATGGAAGTGGTCATAGCCGAAGATGACGTCCACCCCGATCTCCTCGGCTTGCAGGACAGCCTGCCGCCAGGTGGCGTAGTCAGGGGTGTCGGCGGGCTGAATTTGAACGGCAACGCGTACGGGAAAGGTCATTCACCCGACAAGCAAGGCTCACCGCGATTTATTCCGGGCCGCCACGACCAGCCCGTGCCAATAGTCGGGGGAGTGCCCGTTGTCAAGTCCAAACATGTTGAGGGACTGCATCTGTGGACTAATCCGTGACTGTGGATACCCTTCTCGAGCGTCGACCGCGACGGGCATAATCGCAAGCATGTTCGACTCGGAGTTCTCGACGGCGGATGATGCGACGGTCGTCGCCGCCATCGAGGAGGGCGCGCGAGCAGAAGCTGCTGCCGGGGCTCGCCGGCTGGCTGCCATCGCTGAGCTCGCCCGACGCCGGGTCGATGATGACGAGCGGGAGAACTGGGCCTTCGACGGCTGGGACTCGGCGGCCGCCGAGGTGGCGGCGGCCATGACGGTGGGACATCGCCGGGCCTCGGCGCAGATGCGGATCGCGGTCGCGCTTCGTGACCGTCTTCCGCGGGTGGCGGCGCTGTACATGCAGGGCACGCTCAGCTCGCGGGTGGTCTCCGCGATCACCTGGCGCACCCAACTCGTGGAAGACGCCGACGCGCTGGCCCTCATCGACGCCGCCCTTGCGGAGGGAGCGAACAAATGGGGTCCGCTCTCGGAGAACCGACTCGATCAGGCGATCGACGGATGGATCCTGCGATACGACCCCGCGGCCGTGCGCCGCTCTGAATCATCCACGCGTACTAGGGACTTCTCGATCGGAGACCTCGATGATCCGGCCGAAACCACCTCGGTGTGGGGTCGGCTATTGGCCACCGATGCGGCGGTGCTCAAGCGTCGCGTCGCACAGATGGTGCAGGGAGTCTGCGACAACGATCCTCGCCCCATGGGCGAGCGCCGCTCCGACGCGGTGGGCGCCATCGCTGCAGGCACTTTCCGTCTGGCGTGCCAGTGCGGTTCGAAGACCTGCCCAGCAGGCGATGTACCGAGTTCCTCCAACCTGGTGATCCGGGTGCTGGCGGAACAATCAGCGGTCGACGCGGCAACTGCATCGGTCAACGCCGCGACGGCGGTCGAGTCCACCGCGGTCGCGCCTCCCGCAGCGCTGATCGTCGGAGAGGGCGTCGTGCCGACACCGTTGCTGGCGCAGCTGATCCGCAACGGCGCCAAGGTCCGTCCGATCACCATGCCCAGCGACGAGCCGGAACCGCACTACCGACCGTCGGCAGAGTTGGCCGAGTTCGTGCGGATGCGAGATCTGTACTGCCGCGCGCCCGGCTGCGACGTGCCGGCCGATCGCTGCGACCTCGACCACACCATCCCCTATCCGACCGGGCCGACCCACGCGTCAAACATCAAGTGTCTCTGTCGAACCAACCATCTGATGAAGACGTTCGGCGGATGGCACGACGTTCAGTTGCCTGATGGCACGGTCATTTGGATCTCGCCCAGCGGCAGAAAGTACATCACCAAACCCGGCAGCCGGCTGTTCTTTGACACGTGGGACACCACCACTGCCGACCTTCCTCCGCCGTCGATCGTCGCGCCGAAAACGGGCGACCGCGGCCTGATGATGCCAAGACGACGACGTACCCGCGCTGCCGAATACGCCGCGTGGATCAAGGCCGAACGCGCGCGCAACGAAGCGGCCGCACCGTTCTAGCCGTTGCGGATCATCTCGATCACGGCGCTGAAGTCCTTGTCGGCGTGGTCCGCGGCGAACTTGGCATAGATCTCGGCGGCGTGGCTGCCCAGCGGCGCGGACGAACCCGTCGACTTGACGGCGTCCATCGCCAGGCCGATGTCCTTGTTCATCAACGCGGTCGCGAAGCCCGGCTTGAAGTCGTTGTTGGCCGGTGATGTCGGAACAGGCCCTGGCACAGGGCAATTCGTGTGTACGGCCCAGCAGTTTCCGGTCGCGCCGGTGATCACGTCGAACAGCGCCTGCGCGGACAGTCCCAGCTTCTCGGCCAGCACGAACGCCTCGCCGACCGCGATCTGCTGGACCGCCAGCACCATGTTGTTGCAGAGCTTGGCGGCCTGGCCGGTGCCGGAGGCGCCGCAATGAATGATCTTGCCCGCCAACGGCTCCAGCACCGGTCGCGCGCGTTCGACCGCTTCGTCTTCGCCTCCGACCATGAACGCCAGCGTGCCCGCGGTCGCGCCCTTCACACCGCCGGAGACAGGGGCGTCGAGCTGGGCATGGCCTCGTTCGACGGCCTGCGCGTGGATCTCCCGGGCGTCGTCGACTGAGATGGTCGAGGTGTCGATGAACAGCGTCCCTTGCCGCGCCGCAGGCACCACCTCCGCGTAGCACGCCTTGACGATGTCACCGTTGGGAAGTGACGTGATCACGACGTCGGCCTCTTCCGCCGCCTGGGCGCCGGTCTCGAAGATCTGTGCGCCCTTGTTGGCGGCCACCTCCTTCGCTGCGGGCACCGGGTCGAAGCCGCGCACGGAGTGACCGGCTGCAAGCAGGTTGGCCGCCATCGGGCCACCCATGTGGCCCAACCCCAAGAACGCGATCGTCGTCACTGGTCCTCCTATGCCGAATTGCGGGCGCGGCCCGCGGAAGCCGACGCGCGGGCCCGGGCGGCTTCGGACCGACCGATGACGACGCGCATGATTTCGTTGGTTCCCTCGAGGATGCGGTGCACCCGCAGGTCGCGGACGATCTTCTCCAGCCCGTACTCGCGCAGGTAGCCGTAGCCGCCGTGCAACTGCAGCGCCTGATCGGCCACGTCGAAGCACGTGTCGGTGACGTAGCGCTTGGCCATCGCGCACAGCTCCACCTTGTCGGGGTGGTTGTTGTCGAGCGCGGTTGCCGCGCGCCACAACAAAGTTCGCGACGACTGCAGGGCCGTGGCCATGTCGGCGAGCGTGAAGCGAATGGTGGGCTCGTCGAGCAACGAGCCGCCGAACGCCTGGCGGTCGGCCAGATACCCCGACGCCTTGTCGAACGCGGCCTGCGCGCCGCCCAGCGAGCATGCCGCGATGTTGATCCGGCCGCCGTTGAGCCCGTTCATCGCGATGCCGAACCCGGTGCCCTCACCGTCGGCGCCGCCGAGCATCGCGTCGGCAGGCACCCGAACGCCTTCGAAGATGACCTGCGCGGTCGGCTGGGCGTGCCAGCCCATCTTCTGCTCGTCGCCACCGAAACTCAGTCCCGGCGTGTCCTTTTCGACCACGAACGCCGATATGCCGCGGGGACCCTCGCCGCCCGTGCGGGCCAGCACGACGTAGACGTCGGATACTCCCGCGCCGGAGATGAACTGCTTGACGCCGTCGATGACGTAGTCTGGGTTTTTTCCTGGGCCCTCGCGGACGGCTTTGGTGCGCAAGGCGCCGGCATCCGACCCGGCGCCAGGCTCGGTCAAGCAGTAACTGGCGATGGCTTCCATCGACGCGAGTCGCGGCACCCAGGACTTGCGTTGTTCGTCGGTGCCGTAGGTGTCGACCATCCATGCGCACATGTTGTGGATCGACAGGAACGCCGCGATGGTGGGGTCTGCGGTGGCCAGCTGCTCGAAGATGCGCACGGCATCCAGCCGGCGCAGTTCGCTGCCGCCGGCGTCCTCTCGGCAGTAGATCGCCGCCATGCCGAGCTCGGCGGCCTCGCGCAATACGTCGGTGGGGAAGTGGTGGTGCTCGTCCCACTCCAATGCGTATGGCGCGAGGCGCTTTTCGGCGAACGCGGCCGCCGTCTCGGCGATCACGCGTTCGTCGTCGTCCAGCCCGAAGTAGTCCATTTACTTCATGGTCGGGATGACGAACTCGGCGCCGTGGCTCCCCGCGGGCCAGCGCTGCGTCACCGTCTTGACCTTGGTGTAGAAGATGATCGACGACGGACCGTGCTGGTTGAGGTCGCCGAAGCCGGACCGCTTCCAGCCGCCGAAGGTGTGGTATGCGACGGGCACCGGGATCGGCACGTTCACGCCAACCATGCCGACCTGTACCCGGGACACGAAGTCGCGTGCGGTGTCGCCGTCGCGGGTGAAAACCGCTACACCGTTTCCGTATTCGTGCTCTGACGGCAGCCGCAGCGCCTCTTCGTAGTCCTTCGCGCGAACCATGCACAGCACCGGGCCGAAGATCTCGTCGGTGTAGATCGACATGTCGGGGGTGACGTGGTCGAACAGTGTCGGGCCGATGAAGTAGCCGCCTTCGAGGCTGGCGTCGCCGAACTGCAGGTCGTCGCTTGTGCGCTCACGGCCGTCGACGACGGCCTCGGCGCCTGCCGCGACACCCTGGTCGATGTAGTCCTTGACCCTTGCCAGCGCGGCCTCGGTGACCAATGGACCGTAGTCGGCCTTCGGGTCCAGGCTGTGGCCCACCCGCAGGTTGTTGACTCGTTCAATCAGCCTGGCGCGCAGGCGATCCGCCGTCTGCTCGCCGACCGGCACGGCTACGCTGATCGCCATGCAGCGTTCGCCTGCGCTGCCGTAGCCCGCGCCGATCAGCGCGTCGACGGCCTGGTCGAGGTCGGCGTCGGGCATCACGATCATGTGGTTCTTCGCGCCGCCGAAGCACTGCGCGCGCTTGCCGTGTGCGGCCGCGCCCGAGTAGATGTACTGCGCGATATCCGAGCTGCCGACGAAGCCGATGGCCTTGATCTCGGGGTGCTCGATGATGGCGTCGACGGCCTCCTTGTCGCCGTGCACCACCTGGAATACGCCGGGCGGCAGGCCGGCCTGGAGGAACAACTCGGCCAGCCGGACCGGCACCGAGGGGTCACGCTCGCTTGGCTTGAGGATGAACGCGTTGCCGCACGCCAGCGCGGGACCCGCCTTCCACAACGGGATCATCGCGGGGAAGTTGAACGGGGTGATGCCCGCGACCACGCCGAGCGGCTGGCGCAGCGAGTAGACGTCGATGCCGGTGCCGGCGCCCTCGGTGTACTCGCCCTTGAGCAGGTGCGGGATGCCGACGGCGAACTCGATCACTTCGATGCCGCGCTGGATGTCACCTTTCGAATCCGCGACGGTCTTGCCGTGTTCGAGTGAAAGCGTCTCTGCGAGCTCGTCGATGTTCTGGTTGACCAGGTCGATGAAGCGCATCATCACGCGCGCCCGGCGCTGCGGGTTGAAGGCCGCCCACTCCTTCTGGGCCTCGGCCGCGCCTGCGACCGCGGCGTCGACGTCGGCCGACGATGCCATCGGTACCTTGGCCTGCACCTGGCCGGTGCTGGGGTTCATCACGTCGGCGGTGCGCTTGGACTGTCCGGCCGTGTGCTGGCCGTTGATGAAGTGCGAAATCTGTGTGGTCATGAGCCTGTCTCTCGCCTGAATGGCTGAATACTAGGATATCCTAGTATCGCTTCGGCGGGGCGCGCAAGCGACCGCGCTCGAGCAGGCTCGCGACCGAATACGCCACGACAGCGCCAATAGCGCCGCGGGGAGCAGCACGGCGATGGTCAGGGCCGTGGTCTCGCCGGCCGCCTCCGATGCCGTGTAGTGGTCATGGTGCGTGACATGGAACAGCAAATGAGCGACCGCGAACAATAGATACGCGGCCAACGAGGTGCGCACCATGACGCGGTCCATGGTGACTGCGGCGACAGCTGTCACCAGCCCCAGAGCGAGGTTCATCGCGCCGTAGTCGCGCATCAGGTGCTCGGAGAACGGCGGAGCCAGATCCACCCATGGCACGTAGTCATAGAAGGCCCGCGGCGCGAGGGTCGCCACGACACCCACCGCGAGCTCGACAATCGCAAGGAACCACATCCCCCCGCGCAGCAGCGTGTTCATCGCATCTCCTTCGGAGTCCGTCTCAAGTAGTCGTGAATCGCTTCGGCATAGGGCAGGCGGCCTGTGTCGAACTGCTCGGTCAGGTATTGCTCGAACGTGATGGTGCCGTCCGCATGTTCCGGTGCGAGGTTTGCGCCCTCGCCGAGGGCATGAAAGACCGTGCCGGGCAGCCAAATAGGGACCATGACCCGTCGCTGTCGGGTCATCGACAGGTAGCTGCGGGCGAGGTCCTTGACCGTGCGCACCTCGGGTCCGCCGAAGTCCGGCGCATGGCCCACCGGCTCACCCAGAGCGAGATCAGCCAGCCGGGCAGCCACGTCCCGCACATCGACGGGCTGAAACCTCCAGCGCGCCGGCAGCGCCATCACTGGGGACTTGGCAAGCGTCCGGAGGATCACGGCGATCAAATCGTGAAACTGCGTGGCCCGCAACACCGTCCATGGCACGCCCGACGCGGCGATCAACCGCTCGTCGCCGAGCTTTCGCCGGTAAAAGAAGAACGGTATCCGGTCGATCCCGACGATCGACGTGTACACCAAGTGGCCAGTGCCC
>C688J18823_10002441_pt1 | contig 11609 bp, 13 predicted proteins | sample HopSoiMetagenom1_FD_18823 | JGI IMG/M metagenome (IMG submission 18823) | reverse complement strand
GCGACGCGCCGGCCCGGCGCGGACGCCGAAATCGGCGGCTTCGGCGGGCTCTTCGACCTCAAGGCCGCCGGGTTTGCCGACCCGATCCTCGTCGCGGCAAATGACGGCGTCGGCACGAAGGTCAAGATCGCGATCGAGACCGGCATCCACGGCACGATCGGCATCGATCTCGTCGCGATGTGCGTCAATGACATCGTCGTGCAGGGCGCCGAGCCGCTGCTCTTCCTCGACTATTTCGCCACCGGGAAGCTTGCACCCGAGGTCGGCGTCGCGATCGTCAAAGGCATCGCCGAGGGCTGCCGCATCGCCGGCTGCGCGCTCATCGGCGGCGAGACCGCCGAGATGCCCGGGCTCTACGCTGCGGGTGATTACGACCTCGCCGGCTTTGCGGTCGGCGCGGCGGAGCGCGGCACGCTCCTGCCCCGCGCGGACATCGCACCGGGGGACGTGCTGCTTGGCCTTCCCTCCTCGGGCCTGCATTCGAACGGCTTCTCGCTTGTGCGACGGATCGTCGAGATCTCGGGGCTGTCATGGGAGGCGCCGGCGCCGTTCGCGCCCGGGCGCAGCCTCGGCGAGGCGCTGCTCGAGCCGACGCGGATCTATGTGAAGCCGGTTCTCGCCGCCATCCGCGCGACCGGTGCGGTCAAGGGCCTCGCCCACATCACCGGCGGCGGCTTCCCCGATAATATCCCACGCGTCCTGCCGAGCGGGGTCGGCGTGCAACTCGACCTCGATGCGATTCGGGTTCCGCCGGTGTTCGGCTGGCTCGCGAAGACCGGCGGCGTCGCGGAGGCCGAGATGCTGCGGACCTTCAATTGCGGCATCGGCATGATCGCCATCGTCGGCACGGCGGATGAGGAGCAGGTCGCAGAGGCATTGGGCGCCGCCGGGGAAAAGCCCGTCCGCATCGGCGAGGTCATCGCCGCGCCGGACCGGGAGCCGGTGCGCACCACGGGCGGGTTGAGGATCTGACATTGGCGGCGTCCCGAAAGCGCCGCGTCGCCGTCCTCATTTCCGGCCGCGGCTCGAACATGGCGTCGCTGATCGAGGCCGCCAAGGCGCCGGGCTATCCGGCCGAAATCGCCTTGGCGATCTCGAACCGGCCGGAAGCGGAAGGCCTCACACGGGCGGCCGCCGCCGGGGTCGCAACCGCAGTCGTCGACCACAAGACTTATCCGGAGCGCGAGGCCTTCGAGCGCGCGCTCGATGGGGAGCTTCTGGCGCATGGCATCGAGCTCCTCTGCTGTGCCGGCTTCATGCGCATCCTGACGCCGTGGTTCATCAACCGCTGGACCGGACGGATGCTGAACGTCCATCCGTCGCTGCTGCCGCTGTTCACGGGCCTCCACACGCACCGGCGGGCGCTCGAGGCCGGCATGCGCATCCACGGCTGCACGGTCCACTTCGTCACGCCCGAGCTCGACGCCGGGCCGATCATCGCGCAGGCCGCGGTGCCGGTGCTGGCTTCGGACACGGAAGAGACGCTCGCCGCCCGCGTGCTGCGCCAGGAGCACGCGATCTATCCGATGGCTCTTCAGCTTGTGGCGAGCGGCCGCGTTCACCTCCAGCACGGACGCGTGGAGTTGGAGGCCGATTGGGACGAGGAAGCGGCGCTTGTTTCGCCGCGCGCCGCGTATGGGAAGGAATAGAGCCTTTCCCCTCGTCATGGCCAGACTTCGCGGCCGTCCCGACCGAAGAGCGCCTCTTATCAGGATACCCGGCACAAGGCTGGGCATGACGCATTTTTGCTATTGGCCGTGCTCAGGCGAGCGCAGGCTCGTGTCGCTCGGCGGGCCTGAGCTGCCCGGGAAGCTCAGGCCCGACCCGCTCCAGCGCCACGCGATTGTCATGGAACGCCGCGCCGCCATAGGGCGCGACCTGGTCGGCGCCGGTGAGCGTGTTGATGCCGCGGCCATCTGGGAAATGGGCGTTCGGCCAGATCGACTCCGCGATCAGCACGCCGCGCCGCACGCCCTCGAAAAGACGGGCGCGGATCAGCACCGCGCCGCGTTCATTGCGCAGGCGCACCCAGTCGCCGTTCGCGATCGTGAGCGCGCGCGCGTCCGCCGGATGGATCATCACCTCGGGGCGGCGCTCTTTCGCGAGCGACGTCGGCGTCTCGTTGAAGGTCGAGTTGAGGAACTGCCGCGCCGGGCTTGTCCCAAGGCGGAACGGGTGCTCGTCGGTGGCCTCCTCGATCGCCGGCCAGTAGTCCGGCAGCGCCGGCATCGTCCGCCACGGGCCGACGGCGCCCGCGTTCGGGGCTCTCACGGTCGTCCAATCCGGCCGGAACCGGAATTTCTTGTCCGGNTAGGCGAAGCCGTCGAGATAGTGCGCCTCGCGGAAGGGCGGCTGCACGTCGAGGAACCGCTTCGNCTCGAGCTCCTCGAGGTTACCCCAACCGGAATGGCGCAGCGTCTGATCGATGAGCTGGCGCGGGCTCATGCCGAAGCCGGGATGCTCCGCCCCGACGCGCTTCGCCAGGGCGCAGACGACCTCGTGGTTCGAGCGGCACTCGCCCGGCGGATCGACGAGCTTCGGCCCGAGCATCACGTGCTGGTGCCCGCCGCCCTGATAGAGGTCGTCGTGCTCCATGAACATCGTCGCCGGCAGGACGATGTCGGCCATCATGGCCGTCTCGGTCATGAACTGCTCGTGGACGCAGACGAAAAGGTCGTCGCGGGCAAAGCCCCGCTTCACGCGCTCCTGCTCCGGCGCGACCGACACCGGATTGGTGTTCTGGACGAGCATCGCGGTCACCGCCGGGCCGTGCAGCAGCGCCTCGGCATCGCCGGTGAGCACGCGCCCGATCTGCGACTGGTCGAGCTGACGCACGGCTGGGTCGCGCACGTCGAGGCCTTCGATGAGGGTCTTGCGCCAGTGGTAGATCGCGCCGTTGTTGTGGAAGGCGCCGCCGCCCTCGTGCCGCCAAGCGCCGGTGACCGCCGCGATGCACGAGGCGGCGTGCATGTTGACGACGCCGTTGCGTTGGCGGCCGAAGCCATAGCCGAGCCGGAAGAACGTCTTCTTCGTCGTGCCGACGAGCCTCGCGAAGGCCTCGATCTCGGCGACCGGAAGGCCGGTGATGGCCGACGCCCAGGCAGGATCGCGGCTGCGCAAATGCGACTCGAGCTCGCGCGGACAATCCGTGTACTCGTCGAGGTACTCCCAATCCGCGTAGCCGTCGCGGAACAGCACGTGCATGACCGCGCAGGCGAGCGCTCCGTCGGTGCCGGGCTTCACCAGGAGCGGCATGTCCGCCTGCCGCATGGTGGCGTTGTCGTAAATGTCGACGACGACGATCTTCGCGCCGCGCTCCTTTCGGGCCCGGACCGCGTGGGTCATGACGTTGACCTGCGTGTTGACCGCGTTCGTGCCCCAGATCACGACGCAGTCGGCGACACCCATCTCGCGCGGATCGGCGCCCGCGAGCTTGCCCGTGCCGGCAATCCAGCCGGTCCACGCCATGTTGGTGCAGATCGTCGTGAACTCGCCGGAGTAGCGCTTGGCGTGGCGGAGCCGATTGATGCCGTCGCGCATCACAAGGCCCATCGTTCCGGCGTAGTAGTAAGGCCACACCGCCTCGGGCCCGACCGCCCGTTCGGCCGTCAGGAACGCCTCGGCCGTGAGATCGAGCGCCTCCTCCCACGAGATGCGCCGGAACTGGTCCGAGCCCTTCGGTCCTACGCGGCGCAGCGGATGCGTCAGCCGATCCGGATGATGGATCCGCTCGGCATACCGCGCGACCTTGGCGCAGATGACGCCGGCCGTGTAGCTGTTGTCCTCCGAGCCATGCACCCGCCCGATGGTGCGCCCGTCGATCACCTCGACGTCGAGCGCGCAGGTCGAGGGGCAGTCATGCGGGCAGGTCGAGTGCCGGCGTTCGATCCGGGGCGGCGCGTTCATGGCGCCGGTTATGCCGGAAGATGCGCCAAGCGGAAAGGCTTATGCGCGCGTCGGGAAGGGCATCGGGACGACAGGAGGGCTACCCGACGATCTCATTCCCCGAGAAGAACTGGCGGATTTCGATCTCGGCGTTCTCGGGGCTGTCGGAGCCGTGGACCGAGTTCTCGCCGATCGATTGCGCGAATTGCTTGCGGATCGTGCCCTCGGCGGCCTGGGCGGGGTTCGTCGCTCCCATGACCTCGCGGTACTTCGCGACCGCGTTGTCGCCCTCGAGCACCTGCACCACAACCGGCCCGGAGGTCATGAATTCGACGAGCTCGCCGAAGAATGGACGCTGCTTGTGGACGGCGTAGAAGGTCTCGGCCTCGGCGCGCGTCATGCGCAGGCGCTTCTGGGCAACGATGCGAAGGCCCGCCTTCTCGATGACGGCGTTGACCGCGCCGGTGAGGTTCCGCTTCGTCGCGTCGGGCTTAATGATCGAGAAGGTGCGCTCGAGGGCCATGGCTGTTCCGGGGCTGTCGGGATCGCGGGCTTATAGCGATCCCCTCCCCGGCCCTCAAGCCGCCTTTCGCAGTTGCGAAGGGCGCCCGGGCGAGCTCAGTGATGCGTCAGGAAGAGCCGCGCCTCGCGCTGCGCCGCGGCGATTTCCTCCGGCGTCATCTCGCGGGCGAGCTCGCTGCGCATCGGGACGGCGTCGCGATAGCCGCGGGCAACGGCGATGTTGAACCACTTGTGGGCCTTGACCCGGTCGAGCGGCACCGCCGACCCGACGGCGTACATCAAGCCGAGCTCGTAAAAGGCCTCGCCGCTCACCTGCCCGGGGCCGATCGCCAGCTCGGCTCCCGCGATCTCGAAACGCGCCATGACACACCCCTGCTTGTTCTTTCGACCGGGCCGCTTTGCGCCGCGATCATGAGCGGAGCTTGCCGCGCAGAGTTCAAAAGACTCGCTAAAACTTGAGATGAATCCAGCGGTTACGAACCTTACCGCGGCTCAACCTGAATGAATGCTTGCGCGGCTCGCGGGCAACCTGGNAAGGCTCGTCCCTCAAGGCACTTGTCGAGAGCCGCGGTTTTGGGCGAGGGTAAGGTCAAGCTTCGATGCGAAGCGGCTTTGGACTNCCGGGAGAGCGTCATGGGCGTGCGTCCAGTCCTCGGGTTCATCCTTCTCATCGCGGCAGCGGCGCCGGCCGCGGCGCAGAAGCTCAGCCCGGCCGGAACCTGGCTGAGCCAGACCGGCGACACGCGCGTGCGCATCGCCCCCTGCGGCGGGCAGCTGTGCGGCACGATCGCGTGGGTGAAGTCTCCCGGCAAGGACGTGCACAACCCCGATCCGGCGCAGCGCGGCCGCGACCTCGTCGGGCTCCGCATGATCACCATGAGCCCGAGCGGCGCCGAGCAGTGGAAGGGAACGCTCTACCGCTACACCGACGGCCAGACCTTCAGCGGCAGCATGAAGATGACCGGCCAGAACACCATGGAGCTGTCGGGCTGTGTCGCCGGCGGGCTGATCTGCCGATCACAGACCTGGACGCGGGCGCAATAGGCCGCCCGCGGCGGCTATCCCCGCGCCCGCTGCCCGAACAGCACGGCGTGGACGGCGGGATCGTGGAGGTCGTTCTTGCGCCGGTCCTGCGCATTGACAGCGATNCCGCGCTGGACNGCCGGGCGGGCGAGGACCGCGGCAAGCCAGCGCTTGACGTTCGGGAACTCCTCGATGTNCTGGCCTTGCCGCTCCCACAGCTTCGCCCAGCCGACGCAGGCGATNTCGGCGATGGAGTAGTCGTCGGCGAGGTANTCGCGCTCNGCGAGGCGCCCGTTCAGNACGCCATAGAGCCGGTTCGCCTCGTTCGTATAGCGATCNACCGCGTACGGCATCTTCTCCTTGGCGTAGATGCGNAAATGATGGGCCTGCCCGAGCATCGGCCCGAANCCGCCCATCTGCCAGAACAGCCACTCCTCGACNGCGACGCGCCGGCGCTCGTCGCTCGGATAGAGCTGTCCGGTCTTGCGGCCGAGGTANTGCAGGATGGCGCCGGATTCGAAGACCGAGATCGGNTCGCCNCCGGGACCGTCCGGATCGACGATCGCCGGGATGCGGTTGTTCGGCGCNATNCTCAGGAACTCGGGCTTGAACTGGTCGCCCTTGCCGATGTTGACNGGGTGCACCGTGTAGGGAAGCCCGCATTCCTCGAGCATGATCGAGGCCTTCCAGCCGTTCGGCGTCGGCCAGTAGTAGAGCTCGATTGCTGCCTGCACGACCGCCGCCATGTCCGCTCTCCTACACGCTCGAGGCACAGGTTAGGCAAAAACGACGGCGGACGTAACGTCTGCCTCGCGCGCCGGGTCTATCGGAAAAAAGGATGACGGCGCGCAGGCTTGGCAGCAACTGCAATTTGCGGTCGAATGCGGGTTGCCGGCCGAGACCGGCGTCCATGATGTGTTCAAGCAAGGGGTTCTGGTCATGAGTCACCGCTTCGGCATCGCCGCGACACTGCTCGTTTTCGCACTCGCGGGGCCCGCCTTCGCCAGAGATACGCCGGCAGAGCGCGATGGCGCCATCGTCGTCGCGCAGGCGTCGACACCGGCGCTCGGCGAGGACACCGGCAAGCGCAAGTCGAGAAAGCGCGAAGGGACCGCGAAGCGGGAGCCGACGGTCAACCAGATGGCGGCCCGCGAACGCCAGCGCAAATGCGCCGCCGAGTGGAAGGAGGCGAAAGCCGCAGGCAAGACGGAGGGGCTGAAATGGCCGAAATACTGGAGCAAGTGCAACGCGCGGCTCAAGGGTAAGACGGTCTGACGGCAGCGCGGGCTCCCCTTCGCGGGCCACCCGGAATGGCAGCTGGTTTAAATCCGCTCGCGCCGATCGCTCGCATTTGAGCGATCGGCTGAACCGTATCTCAGCCTTTCACGCCTAGGCTCTCCCTCGACGCCGCCGATGCGGTCGACCAGGGGACCTCCATGCGCTTTGCCTTCGCCCTTCTCCTCCTCCCGCTCCTCGCCTCGCCGGCTCCGGCCCAGGACCGCAACGCGTTTCAGGGCGGCGCCGCCTTCAGCAACATGAGCGCCCAGGATGCGGCGCGGCTGAACGAGGCGGTCCGCAACGACCCGCAGGCGCGCCAGGCCCTCGACCAGGCCGAGCGCAAGCTCAACGACGCCGGCCACCGCTCCGGCCAACTGCTCGAGAAGACGCGGCCCTGAGGTCTGCTCGACCGCATCTTTGAAACGAGAACGGGCGGCTAAGGGCCGCCCGTTTCGTGTGCGTGCCGGCCGACGATCAGGCCGCCGCCTTGGTCTCCTTCGGCAGCAGGTCCTCGTTGCTCCTGAAGCCGGGCAGCGCCTCGACGCGCTTCGTCCAGGCGGAGACGTTGGGGAAGGCCGAGAGATCGACCCCGGCGTGCGGGGCGTAGGCAACGACGCCGTAGATGTCGATGTCGGCAAAGCTCGGCGCATCGCCGACGATCCAGCTGCGCCCGCCGAGATGGCTGTCCAGCGTCTTGAGGCCCGCCTGCCCGTCGGCCTCGTAATGGGCGAGGACCTCGGGCGGGAACTGGGCGAAGCCGAGCTTTGCCGCCCGCGGGCGATAGATGCCCTTCGAGAGCCGGTCGAACTCCCAGAACACCCACTCGCGCGCATCCATGCGCTCCTGCAGCGTCGCGCCGCCGAACTTGCCGGTCTTGTCGGCGAGGTACTCGAGGATCGCGGCGGACTGGCAGAGATGCCGCCCGTTCGAGTTGTCGACGAGCAGCGGCACCTGGCCGAAGCGCTGCTTCGCCAGGTATTCGGCCCGCTTGTGCTCGCCTTCGCGCAGATTGACGTGCACGTAATCGAACGGCTCGCCGGCGAGCGACAGGAACAGGCCGACCTTGTAGGTCGGACCGGAGGCCCAGACTCCATGAAGCGTGTAGCGTGCGGGCATGGAACACCTTTGCGGATGGGACGATCTTGAGGATGATCGGAAGCCGTGCAGGCTAGCCGATCGCAAGCTTGGCCGGAAGCGGTCGCGGCGGAGGTTTGGAGGCGATGGGGTCGATCGAACGCGAGAAGCGGCTGCTGCAGCGCGTCGTGGCGGTCGCAGCCTTGATCCCGGCCCTGGCCGGCCTCTCCGGCGTCCTGCTCGGACACGGCATTACCGGCGACCGCAACCCGAGCGTCTCGGCCGACAGCCATTTCCGTTTCCTCTCAGGTCTTCTCCTCGGCATCGGGCTCTGCTTCTGGTGGACGGTGCCGCGGATCGAAGAGAAGACCACCTTCTTCCGCTTTCTCACCCTGATCATCGTGATCGGCGGCCTTGCGCGGCTGCTCGGCTTGTGGATCACCGGCGTCCCGTCGCTGTTCATGCTGATGGCGCTGGCGATGGAGCTCGTGGTCACGCCGGCGCTGTGCTTCTGGCAGACGCGGGTCGCGAACCGCGCCGCCGAGGAATCCGGGGTGGCGCCGTAACGGGGGTGCCTCACAGCGCCTTCTCGAAGCGGTATTCGACCGAGTTCGACACATCGCCGAGGGCACGCGTGGCATCCGCGCGAAGGTAGCCGAGGCGCGTGTAAAGCCGATGCGCGTTCGTGAAGCGTGTATCCGACCAGAAGAACATGTTTCTGGCGCCGCGCTCTCGCGCATGATCCTCGGCGAGGCGGATCAGCCGCTCGCCGAGGCCGCGCCGGCGCAGGTCGGGCCGCACATAGAGCCGGTGCAGCTCCCCTTCACGCTCTGCCGGATAATCAATGGCGATGCAGGCGCAGACGCGTCCGCGCGCATCCTCGGCGACCCAGAACGCACCGCCCCTTTGGCCGAAGGAGCGGCTCGGGTGGCGCAGATCGGTCAGATCCTCGTGCGGGTCGACATAGCAGCCCGGATACTCGGCAAAGCAGAGAGCAAGAAGGCCGAAGAGGTCCTGTGCATCCTCGTCGCGGGCAAGGCGAGGCAGAGCGCCAGGAAGAGGCCGCTCATAGACGAGCGCCTCGCCGGCTCCCGCATGGCCGATCTTGGCGGTCCAGGTGAAGCCGTTGCGTTCATAAAAGGCTCGCCCTTTGGCGTTGCCGCGTTCCACCTCGAGCCTCGCCACCTGAGCGGTCGGGAACGCCGCGAGCGCCGCCTCGAGGAGCGCGCGGCCGATCCCGGCGCGCTGCTGGGCCGGTCGGACATAGAGCCGGCCGATCGTGAGAACGCGATCGTCGCCGAGCGTCGCCGAGACGGTTCCGGCGAGCCCGTCTTCGCGCTCGGCAACAAGGAAGACGTGGCTCGCACGTCCGAGCTCGCCTGCAAGCTTCTCCACCGCGTGCAGTCGGTCGGTGAAGGAAGCAACCTCCTCGTAGCCGAAGAGCGGATCGTAGGTGTCATGCCAGGTCTCGACGAGGAGCGCCCGGATCTCGACGAGGTCGGGGGCCGCCGCGGGACGGAGGACGAGGGAGGCGCTTGCGGAGGACACGCTGGGAACTACTGGCGCCGGGCTGCTGATGAGCGGAGAATGCCCGCAGGATCTTGCGCGGAGCATGTCATGGCGAAGCTGCCTGAAGAGAGCATTCGGCATTTCTCCTCATTTGACGAGTTCTATCCCTTCTACCTCGAAGAGCACGCCGACCGCAGCTCGCGCCGGCTGCACTTCATCGGCACGAGCCTCGCGCTCCTCCTCTTCGTCTATGCGCTCGCGACGCGGCGCTGGGCGTTGCTGATCCTGGTTCCGGTCGTCGGCTATGGCTTCGCCTGGCTCGGCCACTCCATCTTCGAGAAGAACCGCCCGACGACGTTCCGGCACCCGCTCTACAGCCTCATGGGCGATTTCCGCATGTGGTTCGATATGCTGCGGGGACGGGTGCCGTTCTAAGCCATCAGGCTTCCACCAGCTCCGGCCACGGCACGATCGTCGACTTCACCGTCTTCATCGCCATCGCGTCGGCGACGGCGCGCGACACGCCCTCCTCGGTGAACGGATAGAGCGTCTGCATCTCGAGCCATGGGTACTTGTCGCGGGCGCGGTAGAGCATGTCGACGCCGAGCGGCAGGTCGTTGCCCGTGAAGGCCCAGGAGCCGAGCACGTTGAGGTCCTTGGCGCAGATGCGGTGCCAGGAGGTCTCGATCGTGCCGGCGTCGGTGAACTGGCCCATCTCGACATAGGTGCCGCCGTCGCGCAGCATCTCGATGCCTTCCGGCCCGGCCGAAGGGTGGCCGGAGCAGTCCATGACGAGATCGGCCCCGAAGCCGCCGACGATCTCGCGCACGCGCGCGATGCGCTCCGCCGGCGACGTCACCGCCTCGATGTCGACCGTCGCCTCGGCGCCGAACTTGCGCGCCAGCTTGAGCCGCGGCTCCTCCGGCGCGCCGACGCAGATCACGCGGCCCGCGCCCATCTCCTGCGCCGCCGCAACCGCGAGAATCCCGATGGGCCCGGAGCCCTGGACGACGACCGTGTCGCCCCATCTGAAGCCGCCGGCGCGGGTCGCCCGGTTGAAGGCGCGGATGCAGGAGGTGAGCGGCTCGGCGAGCGCGCCGAGCCGAAGCGGCATGTCGTCGGGCAGCTTGTAGATCTTGGTGCCGGGCAGCATGTCGAGGTCGACATAGACGTACTCCGCCCAGCCGCCCCACAGGTGCGGCGGCTTGTCGAAGCCGAGATAGCGCCCGTAATAGACCGGCGTCAGGCACTTGTTGGCGTTCTCGGGGTAGTGGACGCAATAGTGGCAGCGCCCGCACGGCATCAGCGGCGGGATCATGATCTTCGAGCCGACGGCGATCGGCTTGCCCATGAAATCCTCGACGAGCGCGGCGCCCTTCTCGACGATGACGCCGCCGATCTCGTGGCCGAGCGTGAACGGCCAGGGCAGCGGCTTCGGCCAATGCCCCTTCAGGATGTGCTGATCGGTGCCGCAGACGCCGCAGGCGCCGATCTTGATCAGCGCCGCATTGTCCGGCACCGCCGGCCAGGGCACCGTCTCGATGACGGGCTTCGCGCCCGGCCCGGCAAAGGTCGCGACGCGGATGTCGGGTTTCGGCATGGGCCCCACGCATGTCATTGCCGGGCTTCACCCGGCAATCTCGATTGAATGCCGCGCAGCCTGTCGGATCGTGATCGCCGGGACAAGGCCGGCCGCTCGGGTGAGGGGTCGCGCACGCGTCATCGTCCTCGCGGTCCTTTCGGCCCGAGCTATGGTTCGGAAAGGGTCGAGGGGGTGCGCGGGACGCGACGGCTCGATCCTAATTTATAGACGGGAGCCTATCGGCGCCCGCGCACGGTGTTCTGCGCCAACGCCGGGGCCAGGCTGTGCCCGGCGGCGATCGGACGAGTGACTGAGCCGGTGACGGCTCTCCTGGCCCGCGCCGCGTGTTCCCCGTGTGGCGCCCGCACCAGGGCATGCGTTCCCCGGCGCGGCACCGGTCCCATCCCACGTCACGACGCCTCGCGATTCGCGCCCCTCGGGTGGACAGGACGGGCGCATGCAAGCACGTCTAGGATTTAATATCAAGGACTTTTTTCAGAAAGAAACTGAAAAGCCGCGGCAGTTGCGCTTAGATCAGCGCTTCAGGAACTCCCGGTTCACGCAGTTGGTGAGATCGCCGGTCGCGAGCGTGCGCAGGATCGTCTCCATGCCCTTCGCCCGCAAGTCGTGCATCGAGCTCGGACTATAGAAGGCGGCGTGCGGGGAGAGCGTCAGGCGACCGTCGAGCCAGCTCTCGCGGGCGGTCCAGGCGGCAATCAGCGGGTGCGCCGGGTCG
>C688J18823_10002440_pt1 | contig 11619 bp, 8 predicted proteins | sample HopSoiMetagenom1_FD_18823 | JGI IMG/M metagenome (IMG submission 18823) | reverse complement strand
TAGAAGAAGGACTTCACCTTTTTAATATATAAGGCCTTTTCTTTTTATTCAATATATTCGAATATAAAGTATAAGAATCTATTCTATAACTTTTCTATCTTTTTTTATATATTTAGAATATATATATTTTTTCTATTCGAAATATACAGAATATACGAGAATATACGGGATCTACTATGTAAAAAAGGAGATTATTCCGTTTTATTAAAAGATAAAGAAAAGGGTAGATTAAGAGGGATCCATTTTTTTTACACTTGTTACTGAAGCGGAAAGCGTTCAATCTGTTCCTGAATTGCCTCTTTCAAAAGGGTTTCTGCTTCCTCGGTGAATGTCTTGGTAGACAATATAATTTCTTGGAACTGGGGTTTATTACTTTTTAAGTAGTCACGTAAATTAACGAGAAATTTCCTTACCTGTCCAATTTCTAATGAATCAAGATAACCATTTATTCCAGTATAAACAGTCATTATCTGCTCTTCGACCGCGAGAGGTTCCGCTTGGGATTGTTTGAGCAACTCACGTAATCGTCGACCTCTTGCTAATTGATTCTGAGTCGTTTTATCGAGATCCGAGGCGAATTGGGCAAAGGCTTCTAATTCTGTGAATTGCGCCAAATCCAATTTTGATTTGCCGGCTACCTGTTTCATGGCTTTAATTTGAGCTGCGGATCCTACCCTGGAGACGGAAATACCCACATTAATAGCAGGCCTGATTCCAGAGTTGAAGAGATCGGCGGATAAAAAGATCTGACCATCCGTAATGGAAATTACATTAGTAGGAATATAAGCCGAAACATCCCCCGACTGGGTCTCCACTATTGGTAAAGCAGTCATACTTCCCTCACCCAAATTCGAACTTGATTTAGCGGCTCTTTCCAAAAGGCGTGAATGTAAATAAAAAACATCTCCCGGATAAGCTTCGCGACCAGGCGGTCTTCGTAATAGAAGAGACATTTGACGATAAGCCTGTGCTTGTTTTGAGAGATCATCATAAATGATTAAAGTGTGCCGTTCACGGTACATAAAAAATTCAGCCAGAGCCGCGCCTGTATAAGGGGCGAGGTATTGTAATGTAGCGGGGGAAGCCGCCGTTTCGGCTACCACAATAGTGTATTCCATCGCTCCCTCTTCCTGAAAAGTAGTCACTACCTGAGCCACGGAGGATGCTTTTTGACCAATAGCTACATAAACACATATTACATCCTTTCCTCGTTGATTAAGAATCGTATCCGTAGCTACTGCGGTTTTACCAGTCTGCCTGTCCCCAATAATTAATTCTCGCTGACCGCGTCCTATAGGAATCATCGAATCAATAGCAATCAGTCCTGTTTGAAGGGGCTCATATACGGAACGTCTCGAAATAATACCCGGAGCAGGAGATTCAATTAACCTAAATTCAGAAGCTGAAATTGCGCCCCGACCATCAATAGGTTTAGCCAGGGCATTTATAACACGACCCAAATAAGCTTCACTCACCGGTATCTGGGCAATTCTTCCTGTTGCTTTTACGGAGCTCCCCTCTTGTATCATCACCCCACCACCCATTAATACAACACCCACGTTATTTGATTCCAAATTCAGGGCAATGCCTGTCGTACCTTCTTCAAATTCTACTAATTCGCCCGCCATGACTTCATTAAGACCATAAATACGAGCAATGCCATCACCTACTTTCAGTACGGTACCCATATTTACAATATTGACTTCTCTATTATATTGCTTGATACGTTCACGGATAATATTACTAATTTCATCAGCTCTAATAGGTATCATGACTCTTTCTTTCTCTTTCTTCATTTGTTTGGAAGAAAAGAAAATAATGCCTGTCCGGGGTGGGATAAGTAGAATAGTAGAAGGACTAAGAAGTTCTTTCTTTCAGGGATCCAAAGAGGCCAATATTAGCACTAATCGTACGTAAATGTAACTCCTTGTTCAAAGAACTATTCAGAATTTCCAAAGCTCCTTCTAGGGCTTGTTGGCAAACCCGTTGTCGGACTTGATTAATTGCCCTTTGTTGTTCAAAACGAATGCTTTCATTTTTTGCATTTTCTGATTGTTCTAACTGCCTATAAGCGGAAGTAATCAAGTTAGACCTTTTTCGTTCCGCCTCAGAATACTCGTTCACTCGAAACTGATCCACGTCTGTTTTCACTTTCCGTAAACGAGCGTGAGCTTTTTCCAGCTCTTCGATGGCCCCTGCCCGCAATTCCTCTGAATTTCGAATAGTATTCAAGATCCTCTGTTTTCGATTATCTAATAAATCGTTTAATGAAAGTAGATTATCTTTCCATTCATTTCAGAACTTCGATGATCCCTTCCCGAGCCAAACATGAATCTTTCGATTCATTTGGCTCTCGCGCTCAATGATTTCAATTATTTACAGGGAATTCCCGCACTTTTTAATGCACCGAGCCTATCCTCTATTTCTATTTCAAATTCCAAAATAAAAATATCGAAACTGGTCGTTAATCTCAGACCAGAATATTCGGAGGACTCTTCTGACTAAACAAAAATATGTAATTGTCAGCAAAGTTGTTTCTTTTTTTCTTTAAATCCTAAGAACTCTTCTTACTTTATACGTAGGTCGTCGATTCCGCATTGGATAAAAAGGGCGTGAAATCGCCGTTTTCCGATTTCCAATAAAGGGTTAAAAGAATTTTATCGACATGAGTGCTCTATATCGAACAAAATTTCCAACTATTTCTTTTAACACCATTTTGGTATTTACTGTAGAAAGAGTACTGCGCTGCGTTTGGACTTCAAAGAGTTTAGCTTTAACCATGTGGATGGTCCCGCGTTATTGGTTGATAGAGAATCAAAGTATGTTTATTAACGAATCGCGAAATGCTGCGGTTCTTCAATATGATTTTTGAATTGAGTCATAAGGAATTCGCGGGCTCGTGCACCCCCCCCTCCTTGTTATAACACAAGAAAAAAAGTGCAGCTGGTTAGATCCAGCCTATTCTTGAAATAAACAACTCGCACACACTCCCTTTCCAAAAAAGATCAATACACCAAGCACTACACTTAGATTTATTGGATTTGTAGCTAAAATATCGGTATTAAACCCGAAACTCCCGGCAGATGGCCAGCGACCCAAGGAAACGAAAGAATCGGTTACATTTTTCATAAAATCCCCCTTTATAGATAGACTAAAAAATCGAAGAACGCTCTTTTTCTATCACTTTTTTCTATTTACCATTTATTCTAGTTACTCTATTCTCTACTTCTTTTTTTTTCTTTTATTTACTGATTTTTAAACAGAAAAAAAAAAGCCATTTTGAAATCGAATATATTTCTTTTTTTTTGGGGGGGGCTCTCATCTCAATAAGAACGACACTTCACGTATTAGAATTAATAAAATAAGGACCGAGTTTCGCGTGAATTGCGGAATACTCCATTTGTTTCAACACCCCCCCAAAAAGTGCCCATTGGACTCAAAATGAGAAAGAAGGAAGTCAGCCAGGTCAGTATGCCAATCCCTCATCTTCACCCCCCCTCCCCCTCGCGGGTTCCCACCCTACTAAGAATAGGCAATGGTAGGAATGAGGTGAAGTCTTGATAGAATTCGCAAAAGCAAGGAGCAAGCGAGTTCGAGGACATAAAATAGGAAAAAACTATGTATTTTTTTCTGATTTCTATTATAGGATTCAAATAAAAATAGGATTAAACAAAGGGATTCGCAAATAAAAGTGCTAATGCTACAACTAGCCCATAAATTGTTAAAGCTTCCATAAAAGCTAGACTCAGTAATAGAGTACCTCGTATTTTTCCCTCTGCATCGGGCTGTCTCGCGATACCTTCTACAGCTTGTCCCGCAGCAGTGCCTTGCCCAATTCCCGGTCCAATAGAAGCAAGCCCGACAGCCAACCCAGCAGCAATAACGGAAGCGGCAGAAATCAATGGATTCATAATAAGTGAGTTCCTCGCACCAAAATACAGAAATGGTTAATGATACAATCAGCTAATGAATTATGACTTTCTTATTCCATCGATAAGATTCATCCGTCTGAAGTAACTAACAACTCACAATTTACGTAATAATATTATGGAATCATCGGAACTACTTCGCTATTTCCTTTTTTCGGTTCTATTCCCGAGGTTTTTTTGATGTCAATCCACGAGACTTTTCTTACTCTATTTCTTTGTTCCGAACCACTCTTTCCATTCTTCACTTTATTCTTTTCTTTTTCGCGATTTCATCCTTTCTTTTTTCTTTTTATTCAGTCAATTGACAATCCCAGACGAAGTAGAAAGACCCTTATTGCAATCCTATCTAAATTCAGAGTAATAGTACAGATTGGGTAGATCTTTCGTTTCATATATGGTAAGTTACTATCTAATATTACATGTACATATATTTCTTTCAGAACGGAAACCAACTATTCGTTTCATATCTTAGATTGAATCAGATTCTAGAATCATTCTTAGAAAGATCCCGGTTGGTCTATAATCATTAGATTCCATATACATGGAATGCACAAACAACAGAAAGAGAATATTTCTTTGAGGGAGATATAGGGGGGTCCGAGGATCATTTTAGGAAAAAGATCTTTTCGATCTCTTTCCTTTTTTGCACTTTCCTACCCTAGCAATATTTTTTTATTACTCTAGGTCATATATACCGTACCGTATTTTTCTATTTCTTTCGAGGTTCCCGAAGTCAATTCTCTTGATGAGTCCCGGATACATTGTGTTGGGCTAAGCCAAACAAAAGATTAGTCAATGATGCCCCTCCATGGATTCGCCTATATAAGCCGCGGCTAAAGTTGCAAAAATAAGAGCTTGAATGCCGCTTGTAAATAATCCAAGAAACATGACAGGTATAGGAACCACTAAAGGGACTAAAGAAAGAAGAACTACAACTACTAATTCATCGGCTAATATATTCCCGAAAAGTCGAAAACTAAGTGATAAAGGCTTTGTAAAATCTTCTAAGATGTTAATGGGTAAAAGGATTGGAGTCGGTTGAATGTATTTATTGAAATAGCCCAATCCCCTTTTGGAAAGGCCTGCATAAAAATAGGCTACTGACGTGAGTAAGGCTAAAGCAACGGTTGTATTTATATCATTTGTGGGTGCGGCTAACTCCCCCTGCGGTAACTGTATGATTTTCCAAGGGAAAAGGGCCCCCGACCAATTAGAAACAAAAATAAAAAGAAACATAGTTCCAATAAAGGGAACCCACGGGCCATATTCTTCTCCAATCTGAGTTTTGCTTACGTCTCGAATGAATTCAAGGACATATTCGAAGAAATTCTGAGCGTCCGTCGGAATGGTTTGCGGATTTTGAACAGCTAGAATAGCTGAACCTAATAAAATAGCAATTACAACCCAAGAAGTAATAAGCACTTGGCCGTGGACTTGGAACCCCCCTATTTGCCAATAAAAATGTTGACCTACCTCCACACCAGATACCTCGTATAATAGCCCCTTTAGTGTCTTTATAGAACATAATAGAACACTCATACTGCCCTCTGACAAAAATAGAACTTTCAAAGGAATTATTTTGATTCAATCATTTCTTTTTCGGCTTGCTTCCTTGAATTCTATATTTTGGATACCAAGCAATCGCAAAAGATTCTCCATTTTTGATCTTTTTTTTCGATTCAAGAATAGTAAACAATTGCAAAATGCTAGAGAGTTCAAAAAAGCATGTATTTTTTATTATTATTATTAATTTATTATTAATCAAGGATTTCGTATAGAGCTAGTAGAGCTAGAACGGCCCTTACAAATTGCGAATACTAATTTGTTAAGAATGAATCGGATTGAAAACACAGAGTCATCGTTTGCTGGGATTGGAAGATCCACGAGATCGGGGTCACAATCTGTATCGATTAAACCAATTGTTGGAATTCCCAAAGTAATGCATTCTCGAAGGGCCTTAATTTGGTTTTGCTGATCAACGACGATTACAATATCGGGTAATCCCTTCATATATTGCACCCCGCCTAAATGTTTTTGCAAGTGAGACAACTGTCTCTTCAAAATCGCTGCATCTCTTTTGGGAAGACAGCCGAGTCTCCCTGTTTTTTGTTGCGTTCTCAAGTCCCTGAACTTACGAAGCATCGTTTTCGTAGTGGACCAATTCGTTAACATACCGCCGAGCCATTTTTTATTAACATAATGGCACCGAGCCCTTATTGCAGCCCGTACTACGGAATTAACGGCTTCTTTTTTGGTACCAACAATTAAGAAGCTTTTTCCTCTACTTGCTGCATAAAAAACTAAATTGCAAGCTTCCGCTAAAAAGCGCGCAGTTCTAGTAAGATTTGTAATATGATTACCCTTACACTTTGGAGAAATAAAAAGAAAAGGGGCCATTCTAGGATTCCATTTCTTAATACCATGACCAAGATGAACTCCTGCTGCCACCAACTCTTCCAACCTGATGTTCCAATATCTTCTTGTCATTTCTTCCCCCATTTCCTCTTTCTTTTTTTTGTTCAAAGAAAAAAAGACAAGGTATTCAAAAATAAATAATTGTTCCGACGGAACCTTTTCTTCTACCGAGGATTGGCCCTTGATACATGATTCAAGCCATTCCTTCCCTTTCTATTCGTTATTCTCTTTCTTTGTTTATTACTATTATCAAATCGCCGTCCCATATCATACATAGTTACATAGTTCAAAGGATGCATTTGTCTTTTCTTAGGAATCATTAAATCCTGTAAACGATTCTTCTGATGTATCCTGTGAATTCTTCGAACTGCAAGAATAAGAATCAAACCATTCTCTATGATAGAAGAAGAAATGGATCGCTTTTTCTTCGAATAAATTCTTCTTTTTGGTTTCCAGAGAAACAGTCTTATGTTGCCTTGAGGAGTGTACTAATCCTTTGAATCCGGTCCCAGCGGGGATCATCTCCCCTAGAACAACGTTCTCTTTCAGGCCTTTCAACCAATCGATACGACCTCGGAGAGCGGCTTTTGCTAAAACCCGAGCAGTTTCTTGAAAACTTGCTTCGGATACAAAACTTTGAGTATTTAGAGATGCGCGAGTTATTCCCAATAAGACGGCTCGGTAACGGACCCCCTCTTCCAAAGCCCGACCCGTTCGTTCTGCTCGTAACAATCCAATAAGCTCTCCGGGTAAAAAAACATTAGACATTCCATCTTCTGAAACCAAGACTTTTGATGTTATTTGGCGTACAATAATTTCTATATGCTTATTATGGATCTGCACTCCCTGGGATCGATAAACCTTTTGGATCTTATTAACCAAAGAAATACGGCTTTGCGCTATTGTTAGCTCTGCACCAATCAAGAATCCCCAAGGAATTCCAAGAATTCTTGTTATACACTGGTTCCAACCCTCAACTCTCTTTTCTAGGTTCATCGATATTGAATCAATTGAACGCACTTCGAATACCCTTTCTACTTTTGGAAGACCCTGTGTTATATCAGCAGACCGTGATTTTTCATATAGAAATGTGACTAATGTACCCCCCTCGGAAAGGGTTTCTCCATAATCGCCATGAAGAGTTGTTCCTGGAGTAGCCAAATAGGGCTTAGCTGATCTTATTATTACATACCCCACTTGGACAATTAAAACTTGACCCGATTTTAGGCATGGGCCGCTTTTGGCTATACATACACTTTCACAAAAAAACTGCCCAAGATTGAGTATTGTGGATGTTTCTTCCCAATAATTATGATGATAATTATGCTGTAGAAAATACCAATTCAAGTTGAATGGATTCAAAAAGATGTTACTATATAGATCGGGCTTATAGATTCTCCTGTTTTCATCCATTAAAAAATATTGAATTACTGGAAAGGTCTGTTTTAAATTATGAAGTTGCAAATATTGAATTACTGAAATCTGATTCTTTGTTAGTAAATGGTAACATAGACCAAAATTCACAATTTGAGGGACTGCTCCTAAAGGTCCCGACAAATTCCCAATCGGAATTAGAGAGTCCGGATCTCTTTTAATTAATTCTTTTTTCGCATTGTGATATTTTCCATCGTGGAACGGACCTAGTCGAAAACAATTAGATGATGACAAGATTATGAAAGATTGGCATTCCTTACTTCTATTCAACAATGTACGAACAGTTCCTTGGATTTGGCTAAGTGGTTGTCGAACCCTTGCCTTGGAATAAGTGGAATAACTAGAAGAAAAGGGATTGATGTTGGGACAATCTGGACCATTCTCAGAGCGCAATCCTGGCCTTGAGGGATCGTCCCTTTTTCTGATATATGAAATCTGGGATTTCCCTAAGTGCATTTTTAGGAAATCTCGAATCAAGCCCTTTGTACTTACTTCCACAAAGGAAGCGCCGGCCTCCTCTCTATCTATAGAGGAATCCCTTTCGTCTTGGTCCCAATTCAAGACTAAACAAGTCCGAACTAGTTGAAGACTTGTGCCAGAAATGCGCCGAATCAAGCAGCCATCCCCATAACGGATATAATTAACAACTTCAAATTCTATATTATCCATTTCTTCCAATAGATCTTGAGGAAAAAGTCTTGTTAACTTTATACCGTCCGCTATTTCATATGTGACTACGGGTCGAAGCAAAACAAAAGTCCTTTTCTTGTAAAGTGTAATTCGTTGGACATAGATCCAATTGATTTTTCTTATTCGTGGTGGTATTGGTATCAAGACGCCACTGTGTAGAGATATATTATCTTCCCCCTCCGGAAAATGGATATCCCCAGAAAAGATTTGAAGTTTAATCCACCCCACCTTTTTTTTTCTCTCCACTCGGACCAACCCACCCGCCCGACTTCTTTTATTGAAAGTAATTTGTGTATTTACTCCAACGATACTATTGTTCCGTACCATTATGAAAGAGGAGTCAGGTAAAATATGCACTTCTTCGGCTTCGGGAATGAAAAAAAGCGGATCCACTTCCCCCTCCCCCTCCCCTTCCCCTTCCCCTTGGTCTTTTGGCTGCCATTTTTGGGCTCCTCCATAGTCAACGAGATTGAAATCCTCTTTTTTGACGATGGAATCTGCCTCTTCCACCTCTATAGGCCCATATTTCGCAATTCCCGAGCCCCCTCTTTTGTATCGAGGCTCGTCGAAATAAGCAAGAATGCCATTTCTACGGAAAATGCCATTTATGGGCATTTCAATCGAGATGTCGGAACAGAGTATTAGTCCTTTTTCTCGTCCATGTGCTTGAATCGATCCGAATGGAATGATAAAGCTATTTCTTCGCTTCTTCGCCACTAAATCCAAATTCTCGCGTAGAATAGCAGGATATGGTAGATTACAACGGGCAGTCACTCGGCTTTGATTAAGCTTTGAATAATTACGAATCATAATCCGACCCCCCCCCTTGCCATAAAGACCCAAACTAAAGAATTTTTGTCTCAACTGATCATTTTTCACATAAGGGCTAGGTGTATATCTACCTTGGGCAGAAAGAGAAGGAATGCTCATTTGATCTTGATCCTTGTAGATCGAAAAAAGAACGGGGCCCGATCTGCATAAATCCCCTAATAATATCCATAAATGGCTTGTTTTTGGTAAGAGATGGACATTACTATAAGGAAATTCGGGTGCATGGTACACATCGGTACTCCAGTGCATTTCTCCCTCCGAGTCAGAATAAACATGTTTTCGAACTCTATCTTTCAAAGTCAAAGTGGATTTTCCGTCACGAATTTCAGCAATTACTTGTTCTGATTCTACATATTGATCATTTTGAACTAAAAGAAAACTCTTTGGTGGAATAGGCACGCTATGTATAATATCTTCACTCTCAATAGTTACATAAAAATCTATATAACATAGAAAGGCAGGCTGCCCGTGGCGTGTCCGTGCTGGATGAACCAAGTCCTCATTGAATTTTATTTTTCCGTTGACAGGGGCTCGCACATGTTCTGCAGTACCTCCTGTGAATACTCCACCGGTATGAAAAGTTCTTAATGTTAGCTGAGTTCCCGGTTCTCCAATGGATTGGCCCGCAATAATACCTACAGCTTCCCCCAATTCAACCAAGTCGCCGTGAGTAGAACTCCGACCATAACATAATCGACATATCCAAGACGTACTCCTACAAGTAAAGGGGGTTCGAATAGATATTGGCTGTATTTGAAAGGTTATGAGTTGATTGACAAGGCTAATCCCAAGATCTTGATTTCGAACGGCAATGCATCGCGCACTCATATAAATATCGTCGGCTAATACACGACCAATTAATGTTTGCATAAAAGATCTTTCCGGCACCGCCCCATTTCGGGGACTTAGAGAAAGTCCTCGGGTGGTGCCACAATCTGTTCTACGTACAACAACGTGTTGAACTACTTCAACAAGTCTGCGCGTAAGATACCCAGCGTCTGCTGTTCGTACAGCAGTATCCACAACCCCTTTGCGGGCTCCATAGCTCGAAATAATATATTCTGTTAAGGAGAGCCCTTCGCGTAAATTGCTTTGAATGGGTAAATCAATCATTTGTCCTTGTGGATCCGACATCAACCCTCTCATACCTAGTAGTTGGTGTACTTGAGAGGCGTTTCCCCTAGCTCCCGAAAAGGACATTATATGTACAGGATTCAAGGGGTCGGTGGTTCTAAAATGGGGATTCATTTCTTGTCGCAAATATTCACTTGTATCATACCATATCTCGATGGATTGGCGTAATTTTTCTACCGCGTGTACATTCCCATAATGATAGTGTTTTTCCAAAAGAAAACTTTGTTGTTCAGCATCCTGGACTAGCCATCCCTTAGAAGGTATCGTTAAAAGATCATCAATTCCTAATGAAATGGATGTAGCGGTGGCTTGCTGGAAACCCAGGGTTTTTACTTGATCCAGGATGTGTGATGTATATGCCATTCCGAAGTGATCTATTAATCGACTAATAAGTCGTTTAATAGCAGCCCCGTCGATTACTTTATTGTGAAAGACCAAATGGGCCGGCTCTTTCATAAACACCTCCCTATTTCGTTGAGTAGGATTCGACAATAGATTTGAGTCAATGATTGGAAAACTCCCTTCTCTCGACCTTGATTCGCGTAGAAGTAACTACGGTCCGAGTTGAATCGGAAAGGCCCGAATTCACACTGGAGTCATAGACTTACTTCGTTTAGGTACCGTAGGAAGAGACCTGGTAAAACCCTTGTATAGCTTCTTCCATTTCGCGATAAAGAAAAAGATGACCAAGAGTCGTTCGAATATATATACAAAGAATTTCTTTTTTTACACTTCTTACTATTAGAAAGTGTCCGTAAATCTGATGATGGGTCCCCGAAGATTCATAATGAACTTCGACAGGAACTCCTCTTGAAACAATAAGGCGTTGATCGAGTCGCCACCGGAGCCAAAAGGGGCTGTCTAAACGAATCCTTTTCTGTCGATAAGCGCCAATTGCATCATAGGAATTACTAAAAAGGGGTTCNTTTCCTTTCATATACCTAGAGTTCTTGTCGTCAATTCTCTCAGCTTGGCAGTTTCTGCGATTCCACAGATTATACCTATTTACACAAAGACCTGGACGATTCCCGCTTGTTAAGATATAGAGCCCGATAAGCATATCTTGAGTTGGTACGCAAATGGGATCCCCAATAGACGGAGCCAAGAGATTCATATGAGAAAACATAAGTAAACGAGCCTCTGCCTGAGCCTCCAAGGATAGAGGTACATGAACAGCCATTTGATC
>C688J18823_10002439_pt1 | contig 11621 bp, 11 predicted proteins | sample HopSoiMetagenom1_FD_18823 | JGI IMG/M metagenome (IMG submission 18823) | reverse complement strand
GAGCCGATCGGCTCACCGCGCGCCGCGAGCGGCGCTATGAGCTTGCCCTCGGCGTCCTCCGCATCCTCGCCGGGCGGGATGAAGCGCGCCGAGCGGGCGTCGAACAGGCGCTTGGCCTCATCGCAGGCGCGGTCGACGATCTCTCCGGGGTCGAGTGGGCTGGAGATTGCGGCGATCGACTCGACCAGCGACTCGAGAAAGCTCGCCTGCGCGGCGAGCTCGTCCTCTGCCGATTCGTGCCGGCGCCGCTCCGAGACGATGAGGAACACGGCGAAGGCACCCGCGAAGGCCGTGGCGGCGACGAGCCCGGCGGCTGCGAGGGCGCTCTTGTCGAGAGCCCAGCCAACCGCCCCGAGGACGGCAAAGGAGACGCTTCCCCCGACGAGAGCCGCGGGGAGGCTCAAGCTAGTCGATGATCGACTCGCGGAGAGCGATCGCGACCGCATGCGTGCGAGTGTCGGCCTCGAGCTTCGCGAGGATGTGCCGGACGTGGCTCTTGACGGTCTCCTGGCTGATGAAGAGCCGGGAAGCCACGTCGGCGTTCGACATTCCGTCTGCGAGCAGCTGCAGGATCTCCCGCTCGCGCACGGTGAGCATCTCCTCGCGCTCGCGGGTGAGGAGGGCGGGCATGAGCGCGGGGTCGACGTAGCCTTCGCCGCTCGCGACCTTCTCGATCGCTCGCAGGAGCGTCTGATGCGGAGCCTCTTTCAGGATGTAGCCCTTAGCGCCCGCCTCGAGCCCGCGGCCGAGGAGGCTGCGCTCGCCGTAGGCGGTGAAGATGAGGACCGCCGTTCCCGGCAGGCGCTCGGCGAGCACCTTCGTCGCCTCGAGCCCGTCCATGCCCGGCATCCGCACGTCCATGATGACGACGTTCGGCCGGCGCCTCTCGGCGATCGCGACTGCGCTTGCGCCGTCCGACGCCTCCCCGACAACGCGGATCTGCGGGGAGCGCGAGAGCGAGAGTCGAAGCCCTTCACGGACGACCTCGTGGTCGTCTGCGATCAGGCAGGTGATCTCTGTGGCTCCGTTTGTGGACACTGCGACTTCCCCCAAGGCACGATGATAATCGGGTGGGAGGGCGTCACACTTTAGAGGGACTTCTGATTGACCCGATCGGCGGCTCCCGTCCGGGTGCCCTCACCATGGAGGACGGCCTCATCGTCGAGGTCGAGGAAAGGGCCGTTTCGAGCGGTCTCAGGATCTTTCCGGGGTTCGTCGACCTCCAGGTCTACGATCCCTCGAGGCTGGCGGCAACGGGGGTGACCGGGTACCTCCAGGCGGCACAGCGGCCGCAAGAAACCGACGATCCGCTCTGCCTGGGCCTGCACCTGGAAGGGCCATTCCTCAGCACCGATGCCGTGGGGGCGATTCCCGTCGAGAGCCTGCTGCCGGTCGACCTCGGGCTCCTCGGGAAGTGGCTCGACCGCGGCGATGTCCGGCTCGTCACCATCGCTCCGGAGCTCGAGGGCGCCCTGGACGCCATCGCCCTCACGGCGGCAAGGGCGGTTGCGGCGGTGGGGCATACCAAGGCCAACGCCGCCACCACACGGGCGGCGATCGATGCCGGTGCCCGTTTCGCCACACACGCCTGGAACGCCGTCGCCCCGCTTCGGGCCAGGGAAACGGGTCCGATGAGCACGCTCCTCCTCGACGAGCGGGTCGTCCTCGGCGTGATTGCCGACGGCCGCCATCTCCACCCGAGCGTCGAGGCGCTGACGGTCCGGACCGCGGGGCCGGATCGGATCGCGCTCACCAGCGACCGCGTGGCCGAGCCTCTCACCCCGGATCACCGCCTCGCGGGCGGAAGCCGTTCCGGTGCCGAGCTCGTGCGCAGATTCCTCCGTTTCGGGCTTCCGGAGGCGGCCCGGATGGCGAGCCTCGTCCCCGCGACGCTGCTCGGGCTCGGCGATCGCGGCCGGCTTGCCCCCGGGTTCAGGGCGGATCTGGCCGTCCTCGACGAGGACCTCCGACCTTCGGAAACGATCGTCGCGGGGGAGACCGTGTGGGCCCTGCGCTATCCTGAAACCCGAAAGTTGGACGAGATCCCGCCTAGTACCCACGCCCCGGGAAGCGGGGCGTGACCGTTTTTCTCGAGATAGTCGCCGTTCTCCTGATCGTGCTGGGGAACGCGTTCTTCGTGACGGCGGAGTACTCGCTCGTCACCGCACGGAGAAACCGGCTCGAGGAACTGGCCGAAGCAGGCTCCAAACGGGCCCGCATGGCCGTGCGCCTGATCGACGACCCCGTGCGCTTCATCTCGACTTCGCAGCTCGGGGTCACGGTGTTCTCGATTCTGCTCGGCGCCGTCGGCGAGCCGCTTGCGGCGAACTGGCTCGACGCGATCCCGGCGGCGACGGTCTCCTTCATCCTCGGTTTCGCGATCGTCACCTATCTGCACGTCGTGCTCGGCGAGCTCGTGCCGAAAGCGTTCGCGCTCTCGAAGAAGGAGACCTTTGCCCTCTGGACGGCGGTGCCGCTGGAAGGGATCTACCTGGCGACGTATCCGATCGTCTCCGTCCTGCAATGGTCCGCGACGCTCTTCACGCGTGCGTTTCGCATCGACCCAGCGCCGGCCGGTGTCGTGATCGCGGACGAGGCCGAGATCCGCATGATGGTCGCCCAGGCCGAGAACACGGGGGTCATCCACGAAGAGGAAGAGGAGATGCTCTACAAGGTCTTCGACTTCGCGGACAAGGAGGTCCACGAAGTGATGGTGCCGCGGCCCGAGGTCGTGGCGCTCTCGATCGACTTGCCGCCGCACGAGTGCCTCGCCGCCGTCGTCGACTCGCCGTTCACGCGCTACCCCGTCTACCGCGGCTCGCTCGACGACGTCGTCGGCCTTCTCCACGTCCGCGACCTCTTCTCCGCGCTCTATGACCGGGGCATCGACAATGTCGTCCTCGAGGAGCTCGTCCGGCCGGCGCACGTGGTGCCGGAGACGAAAGACCTCGCCGCGATGCTGGCCGAGTTCCGCCGCACGAACCAGCACATGGCGCTCGTCGTCGACGAGTACGGGGCCTTCCAGGGAATCGTCACCCTCGAGGACCTCCTGGAGGAGATCGTCGGTGAGATCGAGGACGAGTACGACCTTCCGGACGAGTCCGTCGAGCACCTGGAAGACGGCCACGTGCGGATCGGCGGCACCTTCCCGATCGACGACTTCAACGAGCAGTTCAAGGCGGAGCTTCCGCAGGAGGACTACCACACGGTCGCCGGCTTCGTCTTTGGAGAGCTCGGCCGGGCTGCGGAGTCCGGAGACGAGGTCGTCCACGATGGGATCCGGTTCCACGTGCTGGACGTCGACGGCCCGCGGATCGAGCGACTCGAAGTCGAGTTCCTGCCGAAAGACGAGGCCGGAGAGCTGACCGCGGCAGAGTAGGATCGCGCGCGTGGAGTTCGACCACATCGGCATTCCCGCGGCCGCCAAGCGCAGCGGCATGCGGTTCCTGGAGTCGAAGCGGCTGTGGCTGACGAGTCCGGCCGACCACCCCTACCGGGTCGAATGGCTCTGGTACGAGGAGGAGAGCCCCGAGGCGGAGCTCATCCGCACGGTGCCCCATGTCGCTTACCGCGTGGAAAGCCTCGAGGACGCGATGGCCGAGGGGCGCGTCCTCGCGGAGCCGTTCGACGTGTTCGGGGAGGTGCGTGTGTCGTTCATCGAGGTGGACGGGGCGCCGGTCGAGTTCGTTCAGCCGCTCTGACCATGAGTGCCGCTCCCGTTCGCTGGGGGTTCCTCTCCACTGCACGGATCAACCGGGCCCTTCTCGGGGCGGCGGAAAAGTCCGCGCTCGCGGACGTCGTGGCGGTTGCGAGCCGCGACGCCGGCAGGGCGGAAGCCTACGCCGTGGAGCACGGAATCGAGCGGGCGTACGGAGGATATGAGGCGCTCCTGCATGACCCGGAGGTCGAAGCGGTCTACATCTCGCTCCCGAACTCCATGCACGTCGAGTGGTCGTTGCGCGCACTGGAAGCCGGCAAGCACGTGCTCTGCGAGAAGCCGCTCACCGTCGATCCGGCGGAGGCCGAGGCGGTCTTCGACGCGGCCGAGGCGGTCGGACGGATTCTCATGGAGGCGTTCATGTGGCGGCACAGCCCGCAGACCGCGAAGCTCGCGCAGCTCGTCGAAGGTGGGGTGATCGGACAGCTTCGGCTCATCCGGGCGACTTTCAGCTTCCCGGTCGAAGGGCGGCGGAACATCAGGCTCGATCCCACGCTGCACGGAGGTGCGCTCGCCGACGTCGGCACCTACGGCGTGAGTGCGGCCCGGCTGCTCGCGGGAGAGCCCGAGCGGGTCTACGGAGAGCACGTCATCGGCGACACAGGCGTCGACGTTCTCTTCAGCGGCACGCTTCGCTTTCCCAGGGGTGTGCTGGCCCAGGTGGATGCAGGGATGGAGCTCCCGAGGCGCGACGGCCTCGAGGCGGTCGGGACGGAAGGATCGCTGGTCATTCCGGACCCGTGGATCGGCCGGCGCCTGCTCCTCCATCTGAGGAGGGGCGAGAGCCGGGAAGAGATCGCGCTTCCGCCCGCGGATTCCTACCGTCTCGAGCTCGAGAACATGTGCGCGGCGATCAGGGGTCAAGTCGAGCCGCTTCTGGGCCGGGAGGATGCGATCGGACAGGCCCGCGCTCTCGAAGCTCTTCGCCGGTCCGCCGAGGAAGCGCGACCCGTCGAGCTCGCCGTCTAGCCGTTCCGAAATCCGCGCGTGTCGACCACGCGGAAGTCGGAGCCTCGAATCTGGCCGAGCGTGTGCAGCTGGTCGTTGTCCCAGCGGGGATCGGGCGCGCCCGAGAGATACCAGCTCGAGCCGTTGTCGGCCACGATCATCCCGTAGCGCTTGAGCGCCCTGAGGACGACGCGTGCCTGAGGTGGGAACTTCTTCACGGGGAAGTTCGTCCGCAGACGCAGTCGCAGGCCCATCGGCGGGAGCGCCCTGGAGGTGCGGGTCGAGGCGAAGTGCCGCGCAGGGTACGTGTAGCCACGGCGCGAACGGCTGACTGTGAACCTGATCGCGTGGTCGATACGGCCGGCTGCGACCTCCTCGTAGCGGACGAGCCCGGGCAAGATCGGCAGCCCGGCGGCGTCAGCCGAGGTCCACCCCGCGGGCCGAAGCGCGTTCGAGCCGAGGTCCCAGATCGCGCCCGACCCCGCGTGCCACGAGGGGAAGAGGGAGAAGAGCTCGTAGAGGTGGCACGACTCGGAGTCGACGATGACCGCGTGCCGATCGCCGTTCGAGGCGCTGCCGCCCTCGATCGCGACGTCGTTCGGAATGGGGTAGGGACCGGCGTCGCTCTCGTCGTCGTAGGTGAACGTCACCGCGGTCGTCGCCTGTGAGGAATCGACCACGGTGATCGGGATGCCGATGGGCCCGCCCTCCCAGAGCCCCGAACCGAAGTCTGCGTGCACCGGCAGAGATGCCCCGATTGCCCGCACGATCCTGCGGGAGTCGCTGCGCACGGGCAGGCGGTTCACCGGCTTGTTCCAGACGTTCGTCGCCGGAAAGAGTGGGCAGGCCGGCGCGGCGGGGAGCGGGACGGGGGCGGCGAGCGCGGGTGCGGAGATCGCGAGGGCGAGAGTAGCCGCGGCGAAGATCCTCATTCGAAGGGTTGTCGGCTCGCGGTAGCGCGCGTTCAATCCCTCGGGCCGGCAATCCGCCGAGACACTTTCCCCGTAGAGAGGTCGAACATGCAGCTCCGCCCGTTTCTCCTGATCCTCGCCGCGCTCGGCGCTCTCGCGCTTCCCGCAGCCGCGTTCGCACGCCCGTTCGAGGGCACCGTCGGCCCTACGGCCTCGATCAGCCTCAAGCGGCCGAACGGGACGACCCTCAAGCACGCGAGCGCCGGCGGTCACCGTTTCTCGATCTCCGACCTCTCGGGTTTCCACAACTTCCATCTCTTCGGGCCGGGGGTCAACAGGAAGACGGGCGTCGCCTTCACCGGCAGCCGCTCGTGGAAGGTGACGCTCTCGGCAGGTACCTACCGGTTCCGCTGCGACGTGCATCCGACGACGATGCACGGCTCATTCTCCGTTTCCTGACAGGATTTCACCCTTGACTAATGTCAAGGAACGCAGTACAAGGCTGGTATGCGGTGGGCGGGACATTCCGCGCTGATCTTGAGCTTCCTCATGCTCGCCTTGGCCTTTCCGGCCTTGGTCGGAGCGGCCACGTTCACGGTCACGGCGAGCGATGACACCGACGACGGGGCGTGTGACGGCGCGCACTGCAGCTTCCGCGAGGCTCTGAACGCCGCGAACGAAGCCGCAGGCCACGATGTCATCGCCTTCGCGGTCGGCTCCGGGCACCAGGCGATCACGCCGCACAGCCCGCTCCCGGCGGCCGAAGGCCCGGTCGACATCGACGGGACGACCCAGCCCGGCTACGCGGGCTCGCCGCTCATCGAGCTCGACGGCAGTCTCGCCCACGGCGACGGCCTCGCCCTCGACGGAGACGACAGCCTCCTTCGCGGTCTCGTCGTCAACCGGTTCCCGGCCCCGTACCGAGCCGTGGTCGTCCACGGTGCGGGGATTCGGATCGAGGACGACTACATCGGGACGAACGCGCTCGGAAGTGCGGCCGCACCCAACGATGTCGGCCTCGAGGATCACGGTACGGGGACGGTGATCGCCGACGATCTCGTCTCCGGGAACGTCACGGGCATCGCCCTGCAGGGAGAGGGGGCGATCGTCGAGGGAAGCCTCGTCGGCACCGACGCCTCCGGCATGCTCGCCGTTCCGAACGGCATCGGCGTTCAGGTGAACTCGGCCGATGCGCCCTCTTCGGGCAACCGAATCGGTGGTCCCGGCGCGGCGGAAGGAAACGTGGTCTCCGGGAACACGGTCGGCATCGAGCTCCTCTTCGCCACGAGGACGCTCGTACGGGGGAACCTGATCGGCACCGGCGCGGACGGCTCGCTACCGCTCGGGAACCACGGCGATGGGGTCAGAATCTCCTTCTCGGACGGAAACGCCATTGGCGGCGAGTCGCCGGAAGAGGGCAATGTGATCGCGGCGAGTTTTCCGGGGTACGGCGTCGATGTTCGCTCCGGGGTGCGGAACCCCATCCTGGGCAACTCCATGTACGGCAACGCGGCCGGCATCCGCCTCGGGACTGTCGGTGCGGTCAACGATCCGGGCGACGCCGACAGCGGCCCCAACGAGGGCCAAAACCATCCCGTGCTCGGGCCCGTGACCCGCGGGGGCGGCAGCACGACCATCGAGGGCAGCCTCGACAGTCACCCCTTGACGACCTACCGCCTCGAGTTCTTCACGTGCGACGGAACGTTCTCGGGCGACGGCAGCATGCTCCTCGGGGTCCGGGATGTGACCACCAATGCGTCCGGACTCGCTGCCTTCTCATTCACCTTCGGGGAAGAAGCGGCTCTCGTCACCTCGACGGCGACGGACCCCGAGGGGAATACCTCCGAGTTCGGCAGCTGCACCGACTCGCAGGTCGCCCAGCCCGCAGCCGCCGTCACGTTGACGCCCGCCGCGGCCGTCAACGAGGTGGGGACGACTCACACCGTCACAGCGCACGTCGCCACGGTGGAGACCTCTCCGCGGCCACTTGCCGGCGTGACCGTGAGGTTCACGGTCGAAGGGTCCGTGCACACTGCCGGCTCGTGCGTGACCGCTTCCGGCGGCAACTGCTCTTTCAGCTACGCCGGACCCGTGACCCCCGGGACGGACCTCATCGAGGCTTATCCCGACCGGAACGCGAACGGCGGGCAGGACGCGAACGAGCTCGGTTCGGGGGCGACGAACGCGTGGATCGCGGCCGTGGTCACCGCAGGGCAGGTCACGGGCGGCGGTCAGACGGGGAATTTCGCCGGTGACGGCGTGCTGGCCTTTGGGTTCACCGCTCAGAGCGACGGTGCCGTCGCGAAGGGAAGCTGTTCGGTGGAGGACCGCGCGAGCGGCACCGCGATCAAGTGTCGTAGCATTTCCTCGATGACTGTGACCGCGAACCACGCGGTCATCCGGGGCACGGGCACGATCAACGACCTCGCGACGCACTTCCGGATCGAAGTCGACGACAACTGCGATTCCGGCGCCGGGTGCGACACGTTCCGGATCGAGACGGATACCGGCTATGCGGCCGGCGGAGTTCTCCAGCGCGGCAACATCAAGGTCCACCCCTGAGCTTCAGTCGGAGACGGGCTCGGAGGCCACGCGCCCGTCCGTGATTCGCCAGCCCGCGAGCTCGCCCGTACGCAGGGCGAGGATGAGGTAGGGCTTTCCCTCCCAGAGGCCGATGTTCTCGATGTCGGTGCGCGAGGGGCGCGGCGGGCTCGAGACATGGGAGTGGAAGACGGCGAGCTCGTAGCCTTCGTCCTCCAGGAACCAGGTCTCGACCGGCACCTGCAGCTCGTAGCGGTAGGGGCTCTCCGAGAGGTTCGTGCCGCGGACGTAGCGCTCGGCACGGCCTTCGCGAAAGACGACGACGCCGCAGGCTTCGTTCGGGCTCTCGGCTTCGGCATGCTCGACAAGAGCCGAGCGCACCTCCACCGGGACTACCACCAGAGGTTGTCCTCCATCGAGCCCGGGCCATTCGCCCAGAACTCGGCGGAGAGGTACTTCCAGCCTGCGTCGGCGAGGACGGCGACGACGACCGCGTCCTCGCCGAGTTCCTCCGCCACGCGGCGGGCGACGTGCACGACCGCGCCGGAGGAGACGCCCGCGAAGATCCCCTCCCGCTCGAGCAGGGCCCGCAGGCCGGCGAGGGACTCGTCGTTGGAGACGAGGATCTTCCGATCGAGCTTCGAGACGTCGAGGATGGGCGGAACGTAGCCGTCCGCGAGCGAGCGCAGCCCGTAGACGAGATCGCCCTGGAACGGCTCCGCCGCGGCCACGAGGACGTCGGGGAACGACTCGCGCAGGCGCTCGCCGGCGCCCATCAAGGTGCCCCCGGTCCCGAGGCCCGCCACGAAGGCGTCGACCCTCGGGAGCGCCTCCGCGATCTCCGCGCCGGTTCCCTCGTAATGCGCACGGGGGTTCGCGTCGTTCGCGTATTGATTGAGCATGAAGTACCGAGGGTCTTCCGCAGCGAGCCGCAGCGCGAGGCGCACGGCGCCGTTCGATCCCTCGTTCGCCGGCGAAAAGACCATCTTCGCGCCATAGAGCTCGAGCATCCGTACCCGCTCGGGCGTGGCGTTCTCCGGCATGACGCAGGTGAGGGGGTACCTCTTCAGCTTGGCGACCATCGCGAGGGAGATCCCGGTGTTGCCGCTCGTCGGCTCGAGCAGCTCGCGACCCGGCTCGAGCTCGCCGGATGCCTCGGCCGCCTCGACCATGGTCTTGGCGATGCGGTCCTTGACCGACCCGGTCGGATTCTGGCCTTCGAGCTTCGCGTAGATGTGCGCACCACCTTGCGGCGAGATCCTCGGAAGCTCGACGAGCGGTGTGTTTCCGATCGTCCCGAGGAGCGACGGAATGAGCGTGCGCTCTCCCCCGGCCATGGCGGGCAGCAGGATGACGGTGGTGGTGTCGCCGACGGGAGTCTCGAGGCCCTCGAGCGTCCGGACGTCCTCGTTGTTCACGTAGACGTTGACGAACGGCGCGATGTCGTCGCCGTTCTCGAGCACCTGGCTGCCGAGTCCGGGGAACCGCTCGGCGAGGTCGGAGAGGAGCTCGCGGACGGTGGTGCCGGAGGCCTCCACCTCCCGGACGCCGCCGACCGCATCGCGGAGCGTGGGTGGAATGCGGACCCGCGTCACGAGGCTACGTGAGTCCTTCCGCCCTGGCAGAACTCGACGTAGTCGATGTAGCTCGTGATCGTCGGGTTCTCACCGCAGACCGGGCATTCCGGGTCGCGTCGGAGGGAGATCTCGGTGAACGTGCCGTCGAGCGCGTCGAACATCTGCAGGCGCCCGATCAGCGGCTCACCGATCCCGAGCGCGAGCTTCAGGGCTTCGTTCGCCTGGAGCGAGCCGATCACGCCGGGAAGGACGCCGAGCACGCCTCCTTCTGCACAGCTCGGTGCGAGCTCGGGCGGAGGCGGCTGCGGGAAGAGGCAGCGATAGCAGGGGCCCTCGTGCGGCTTGAAGACGGTCACCTGGCCTTCGAAGCGGAAGATCGATCCGTGGACGACGGGGATGCCATGCCACACGGATGCGTCGTTCAGGAGGTAGCGCGTGGGGAAGTTGTCGGCTCCGTCGACGATCACGTCCCAGCCTTCGCCGAGGATGCGGTCGACGTTCTCCGACGTGAGCCGTTCCTTGAAGACCTCGACCGTGACGTCCGGGTTGAGGGCCTCGATCGTCCGCTTGGCCGAGTCGGCCTTCGAATCGCCGAGCCGGTCGGTCGAATGGACGATCTGGCGCTGCAGGTTCGTCTCGTCGACTGCGTCGTCGTCGACGATCCCGAGGGTGCCGACGCCCGCGGCGGCGAGATACAGGGAGGCGGGGGAGCCGAGGCCGCCGGCGCCGATCAGGAGAATCCTCGAGTCGAGCAGCCTGAGCTGGCCCTCCTCGCCGACCTCCGGGATGAGGAGATGGCGGCTGTACCGGCGGCGCTTCTGCGCGTCCAGGGCCTGGGGGATCTCGTAGGGGAGGCCGTTCCGTTTCCAGTCGGTGAACCCGCCGGCGAGGGAGACGACGTTCTCGTATCCGAGCTCCTCGAGGGTCTTCGCCGCGAAGGCGGAGCGGTTGCCTGCCGCGCAGTAGAGGAGAACCTGCGTCGACTTGTCGGGCACCGCCCGCTCGATCCTCGACTCGAGATTGCCGCGTGGAACATGGACGGCACGGGGCAGATGGCCCTCGTCCCACTCGTCCCGCTCCCGGACGTCGACGACGGCGAGCGCGTCCTCTGAGAGGAGCTCCTGCGCCGCCGAGGCATCGACCTCGTCGATCTCGGCCTTGGTCTGCTGGAGCAGCTCGCGGTAAGTCGCCATAACTTCACGAAATATAGCAACTTGCCCGCGGGCGCCGATGCCGCGCGGGCTAGGCTCGCCGGGTGTCAGCGCGCACCCGCATCCGGCTTCTCGTGGGAGGTCTGGCCCTCGTTGCGGTGGCCGTCGTCGTCGCGGTGGCGCTCTCGGGACGAGGCGCGGAAACCTCTCCGGCGAAGCCGCCCGGCCTCGAGCTCAGCGTGCTTCTCGGGAGCGACGGTGAGGCCGAGGCGCTCCGTGCGGCCGAGCGCGACTACGACAGCGGACGGCGGGAGGCGGCGCGCGCCCAGTTCGCCACGCTTGCCCGCGACGACCCCGAGTCGTTGGAGGCCGCAGTCGGGCTCGCGGTCGCGTCCTGGCCCGACGGGACGGTCTCGCGGCTCAGAGCGCTCTCGGCCGAACATCCTGGAAGCGCGCTCGTCCATCTCCATCTCGGCCTAGCTCTCTACGCGGACGGTGAAACGGAGGAGGCGGCCGCCGAGTGGCGGAAGGCCGCGCAGGTCGAGCCGGATTCCCCCTCGGCCGTCAAGGCGAGCGACCTCCTGCACCCCCAGATGGCGCCAGGCCTTCCCTCCTTCTTCACCGACTTGAGCCCCCCGAAGCGCCTCCAGGGTCTTTCGGCGGAGAAACAGCTCGAGCGGCTCGAGGCCGACGCGAAGTCCGGAGGCGCCGACGAGTGGCTTCTCTACGGAACGGCCTTGCAGAGAGTCGGCCGGCCGCTCGCGGCCAGGGCGGC
>C688J18823_10002437_pt1 | contig 11630 bp, 12 predicted proteins | sample HopSoiMetagenom1_FD_18823 | JGI IMG/M metagenome (IMG submission 18823) | reverse complement strand
CCAGGCGACGTTGAACACCGCCGCGGCGTAGGCGATCGTCCAGCCGTCCTCGACCACGGCGCGGGCGAGCCTGAGTCGGTGGCGCGGGGTCAGGGCGGCATTAACGTGGGACACAATGACCTCCGGTGCGTGTAGCGGTCGCCTTCAGCAGCTCCACTCCACGTCCGGAGGCCCTCCCTCCACAAGATCAGTCAGTCAGATCGTGTAGTCACACGCCCTCGACCAACGTCTCTGGCCAGTACAGCCCTCCGCTTGCTCCAGTGCCGGACGCCGGCGGTCACGATGCCGGTGGCCGAGGTGATGCCTACAGCGAGCGGCCCGAGCAGGTAGCCGAGCCCGGCCACCCCCGTGGTTGATGGCCGGGCAGCCCCCGGCCCGACAGTCACCGCTGCGGCGGCCCCCCTCCCGAAGCGGGCGGCGGCGACGACCAGCACGAGACCTCCGGCCTCACGCCCCCGTCGACGCTCGGTCCGGCCACCGCTCGGCGATATGCTCGGCCACCCGCCACGCGTTCGCCATCATCGTCAAGGTCGGGTTCGCGCCCGTCCCCGTCGGGAACGGACCGCCGTCGACGACGAAGAGGTTGTCCACGTCATGGGCCTGGCACCACCGGTTGAGCACCGAGCTATCCGGGTCGTCGCCCATCCGCGTCGTGCCGTGCTGGTGCGAGCAGTTGCCGGTCACCTTGTCGATGTAGACCCGGTAGACCTTCTTCGCTCCTGCCGCCTCGAGAATCTCACCGTTGCGGTCGATCAGGAAACGTCCCATGGCCAGGTCGTTCTCGTGCGGGGTCAGCGTGACTCGGGCGACCGGCAGCCCCCAGGCGTCCTCCACCTTCTCGTCCAGCTCGATGCGGTTGTCGTGCTGAGGCATGTCGTGCACGACCATCGCGACGGCCATGCTGTGGTTGAAGTAGTCCCGGTCCATCTGCTTGGCCTGCGGGCCCCACAGCGGCCGGTCCGGCAGCCCCCAGTTGATCGGCAGCGGGATGCCGACGCCCGCGCAGGCGATGTGCCCGCCGCTGGCGAACCCGCGGGAGTCGTCATGCTCATAGAATTGGAAGCTGCTGGCGCTGACGTAGCCGCCGCCGGCCCAAGCGTAGATCGGGTCGTCGAAGAGCCCGACGGCTGCGCTGTACTCGTGGAAGGTGACGTTGCGGCCGACCAGGTCGCTGCTGTTGGCCAGCCCGTTCGGGAAGCGGCCGGACCGCGACAGCAGCAGCAATCGGGCGGTTTCCACCGCGCCGCAGGCCAAGACGACTACGTCGGCCTCCTGCTCGACCAGGTCGCCGTCGGCGTCGGCGTACACCGCGCCCTTCGCCCGCCCTCGCTCGTCGACGCTGATCTCCCGGACGTAGCAGTCCGGGCGCAGGTCGAACCGCCCGGTGGCCAGCGCGTGCGGGACGAAGACGTTCAGCGCGCTCGACCGGGTGCCGCTCGGGTCGCCGTGCTGCTGGGCGAAGGCGCTGATGACTGTCGGCGGGCGGCCGTTGTGCGGGCGGGAGAGCGCCGCCTGCGGGGTCGGGAAGGCGTTCCAGCCGAGCGCGTGGCAGCCCTCGTGGAACTTCTTCGCGTAGTGCGACAGCGGCAGCGGAGGGCACGGGTAGCCCTTGCTGCGCGGCCCCTCCGCGGCGTTCGCCCCGGCCTGCCCGGAGACTCCGAATGCCCACTCGACGCGGGTGTAGTAGGGCTCCAGCTCGTCGTAGGTGATCGGCCAGTCGGCGAGTGTCGTCCCGGGCAGGTCCCCGACGACGGTGCGCAGGCGGAAGTCGTTCGGCGTGAACCGGGGCAGCCAGCCCTGCCAGTGCACGGTCCCGCCGCCGACCATCTGCGGCACCGGGCAGAACAGCTCGACCACCGGCCCGGTCGCGCCGGTCTCCGGCCGCACCACGGTGCGCGGGTTGAGCAGCGGGTCGGGCCACAGGTTGTAGCGGTTGACGTTCGCCAGCTCGTCGCCGCCGAAGCTCTCCTTCCTTCGCCACGGGCCCTTCTCCAGCGCCACCACGCGCAGGCCGCGCTCGGTGAGCACCTTCGCTGCGGCAGCGCCGGTAGCCCCGGCTCCGATGATGCAGACGTCCGCCCGCTCCGGCTTGGGCTTACGCGCCACGATCGTCCTCCGTTCCGGGGTAGCCGCGTCGGTCGGCGAACCAGTCGACGACGCTGTAGCGGCCGCTGTGTACGTCGGCCAGCGACTGCGGGCCGGGGAAGCCGATCACCTGCCAACCGATCCGGTCCCGGTTGCCGCCGTAGATCGGGTCCGCGTAGAAGCCTTGCCGAGTGTGCAGGGCGAGCAGTGGCACGAAGGCGAGCCCGATCTCGACCACCGACTGCTGCAGGGCCGGCTCGGGCGGCGTCCAGGCGGCGCGGACCTGGTCGTCGGCCACCTGCTCCTCCTGCTCCTGCGCCGGGCGCTCCAGCTCGGTGAGCAACCAATCCTGCTGCTCCTCGGTCAACGCGACGAAGTCGGCGGAGAAGCGCTCCCGGGCGAGCCGGTCGAGCTCCTCGATGCCCGCGACGTAGGTGTCGCGCAGGGCGGCGATGCGCTGCTCCCAGGCCCACGCCTGCTTGCCCTCGAGTGTCTCGAAGCCGCTCCCGTCGGGCTTGGCGAAGACGAAGTCGATGCCCGACAGGTACCGGTCGAGGAAGTCGATGGTGCCGGCCTCGCGGGCGCCGGGGGTGTCGTCGGTCGGGATCATCCTGGCCATCGCGGCCTCGACGGTCGCGCGCTGGTGCGCGTCGAAGAAACGGTTGTCGGTCATGTCCTCCACCTCAGGCCGCGACGGTGCGGCGGTTGTGCTCGGCGACCGGGCCGACGAGGTCGCGGTACGGCTCGTCCCACGGGTCCTTGAGGCCCCAGCCGCGGCCGGTGTTCTCGACGTAGGCACACCAGTGCCAGCCGGCGAACCACGGCTCGCCCCGTACGGCGTCGAGCGCGGCGCCGTAGTCCTCGCCGCGGGCCGCCTGGCTCGGCAGCCCGGTCCGGTGCGGGTTGAGCTCGGTCGGCGTCCAGTTGCCGATGTCGGCGATGACCACGGGCTTACCGCCGGTCTGCTCGCTCCAACCGGCCAGGTCGTCGCGCATCCGGATCCGACCCTCGGGCGTCGGGTCGCTGAAGTACTGCACCGACAGCACGTCGACGAACGGCGCCATGGCGCGCAGCACCGGCTCCGGGATGCCCTTGTTGCCGTTGTAGCGGTCGCCCAGCACGAGGTGATCCGGATCGTAGCGTCGGATCGCCGTCACGATGGTCTCGTAGTAGCGACTCGCGACGTCGTAGAGCTTCTTGTCGCGCCCGGCCGGGTCGAGGCCCCGCAGCTCGGGGAAGTCCGCGCCCGACGCGTGCGGCAGCCAGGCCGGGATGTCGACGAGGAAGTAGCCCAGCAGGTCCGGGGAGTCGGCGTGCTCGCCCGCCACGCTGCGGGCGAGATAGTCGCACCAGACCTCGAAGTCCCCGTNCTTGTCGCCGCCCATGGGGCGGAACGCCGGGTAGCCGTTCCAGTCCTCGATCTCCTGCACCCGCAGCTGCGCGACGTAGGGCAGACCGGCGCTGCGCAGGTCCGCGGCCGGCCAGGGTGTGGAGTGGCCGAGGTCGATCGGGTCGCCGAACCAGTCCAGCGCCTCACCCCAGCCACCGCTGACGTACTCCTGGGTCCAGCCCAGGGTGTTGAAGCCCCAGCTCCGTAGGTCGGCGACCACGCCGTCGCGGATCCAGCTCGCGCGGGAGCCGTACTTGCGCCGCCAGACGTCGACGTTGCGGGGGTACTTGAGGTTGGTCTCGTCGGCGTGGTTGACCCCGAGAGTGAGGAACGGGTTGCCGTCGGGATCGAGGAGCCTGCCGTTCTCCACCCGGAAGGCGCTCACGACGTCTCCCCGGCGAAGAAGCGCAGGTAATGGCCGGCGAGCTCCTTCGGCGACTCCTCGGCGAGCTGGTGGCCCCACGGCAGTATCACGCCCCGCACGTCGTCGGCGACCTCGCGCATCTGCCGCTCGTTGTCGGCTCCGATGAAGTGCTCGCTGCCCACCGCCAGCACGGGCATCGTGAGCTTGGTCTTCGCGGCCTCGCGATTCTGGTCGGCGTCGGTGAGCGTGGCCCGGTAGATCTCGCACATGCAGCGGACGCCGCCGGGCGAGGAGTAACACCGGACGTACTCGTCGATCGCGTCGGGCGTGATCGCCGTCGGGTCGTGCGTCTCGTGCTTTATGAAGTAGGAGAAGTACTCGCGTTCCTTACCGCCGATCAGCATCTCGGGGAACTCCGGCACCGAGTAGAAGTTGATGTGCCACAACCAGACGAAGCTGCGCACGTTCTCCGCGGTCAGGAAGGAGTAGTCCTCCAGCCCGTAGCCGGGGAGGATCATCTCCTGATAGACGAGCTGCTGGACGCGGTCCGGGTGGGCGGCGGCGAGCTGGTAGGCCGCGGCGGCTCCCCAGTCCTCACCGACGAGCCGGAACCGGTCGTGGCCGAGCTCGCTCATCAGCTGGGCGAAGTCCTCGCCGACGTTGCGCATGTCGTAGCCGTCGGGCGTGTGCTGGGAGTCGCCGAGACCGCGCATGTCCGGGACGACGACCCGATAGTGCGGGGTGAGCAGGGGAATCACGTGCCGCCAGTGGTACGAGGTCTTGGGGACGCCGTGCAGCAGCAGGACGGGGTCGCCCTCACCGGCGGTCATGTAGTGCAGGCGCACTCCGTTGACGTAAGCGCGACCGTGCCGCACCAGGTCGTCGTTGTGGTCGATGATCCTCATCGATCATGTCCTTCCGAGTGGAACGAGCAGGTCAGGCCACGATCAGCGGTCGCAAGGTGCGGTGCGCGACGCGCAGGCCGGTCTCGATGCGCTCCTCGGTGCCGCCCCAGACGGGGTCCTCGTGCTCGACCGAGAGCACGACGTCGAACCCGCCCTCGTAGAGCGTGTCGACGACCCGGGTCCAGTCGACCTGCCCGAGACCAGGCACCCGGTACCGCCACCAGCCGACGTCCCACGGGTCGGGCCGCTCCACCGCCCGACCGGGCCAGCCGTAGCGGTTGCGCCGCTCCGGAAAGACCTCGATGTCCTTGGCCTGGGCGTGCGCGACGCGGTCGACGTACGGGCGCAGGGCCTCGACCGGGTCGATGCCCATCCACACCAGGTGTGACGGGTCGAAGTTGAGATACAGCCCGAGACCGAACATCCACTCCCACAGCTCGGGCGAGTAAGCGAGGTTGCCCGGGTAGCCGTCCGGGTGCCAGCCCTCCATCACACAGTTCTCGATGACGATCTTCACGCCGCGCTCCCCCGCGCGGTCCACCAGTCGGGCGAACACCTTCTCCGCCTCGCGGAGGTTCTCCGCCACCGGCTTGGTGGGGTCCCGGCCGACGAAGGTGCCCACGGTGGGGACGCCCAGCTCGGCGGCGGCGTCGATGCAGGCCAGCACGTGCTTGTTGATCGCCGCCCGCTCGTCGGGGTCGGGATGGAGGTTGTTGTCGTAGAACGCCAGCGAGGTGAGCGCGAGGCCGTGCCGGTCGAAGAGGGTTCGGACCTTGTCGGCGTCGAAGTTCTCCACGTCGATGTGGCTGGCCGTGAACGGCCGGTTGCCGAGCCTAGGCCAGGCTGCCACCTCGAGGGCCTCGAACCCGTTCTCGGCTGCCCAGGACGCGATCCGGTCGAGCGGGCGGTCGGGCAGGCACGCGGTCAGGAATCCCAGTTTCATGCGGGCACCTCCACCCAGCTCTGCTCCGCGCCGGCCGTCACCACGGCCTGGGTCAACACGGCGGCGCGCAGGCCGTCCATGAACGTCGGCAGGCCCTCGGGCTTCTGCCCCGCGATCGCGGCGTACACGTCCGAGACGAAGGCGTTGAATGCATCCTGGTAGCCCTGCGGATGCCCGGCCGGCAGCCGCGCGTACCCGGCCGCGGCGTCGCTGAACGTGTCTGGCCCGCGCATGACCACCCGGTTTACGGCAGTCCCGCCGACCCATAGCGAGTCGGGGTGCTCCTGGTCGAAGCAGTAGGACGCCGCCTGGCCGTCGAAGGAGAACCACAGCCGGTTCTTCCGTCCCGGCGACACCTGCGACACCACGACCGAGCCGGACGCTCCCTGGTCGGTCTCGAACACCACCACGGCGCCGTCCTCCGTGCCGCCCCGGCCCTCGTAAGCCGTGCCCATCCGGGCGGCCAACCGGACGATCCGGTGGCCGGTGGTGAACTCCATCAGGTCGCACCAGTGGACGCCGATGTCACCAAAGGCGCGGGAGCCGCCGCCGAGGGCCGGGTCGACGCGCCAGTTCGTCGCGTCCGCCGCCGCGAGCCAGTCCTGCAGGTACGTGCCGTGCAGCAGCCACAGCGGCCCGGCCTCCCCGGCGGCGATCCGGGCTCGCGCCTCGCGCACCGCCGGGTAGAACCGGTAGACGAACGGAACCGCTGCGAGCACGTCCGCCTCCGCGGCCCGCGCGGTCAGCCGCCGCGCGTCCTCCACCGAGGTGGCCAGCGGCTTCTCGCAGATCACGGGCGTGCCGGCGGCGAGCACGGCCTCGGCCATCTCGGCGTGGGTGCTGTTCGGGGTGCAGATGTGCACGACGTCGACGTCGTCCGCAGCGGCCAGCTCCGCCATCGATCCGACCCCGCGCTCGGCGCCCAGCACCTCCACGGCGCGTGCGGTCGCCTCCGGCGTGCGCCCGGTGGTCGCGACGACGACGCCCCCGGCAGCGCGTACGGCGTGCGCGTGCACCGCCCCGATGAACCCGGCGCCGACGATCGCGGCGCGTATCCGGGGCGTCATCGTCACTTTTTCCGGGCCAGCGCGACCGCCACGATGATGATCAGGCCGCGGATAATCTGCTGCTGGCTGTTGTCGAACCCGGCGAGGATCAGCCCGTTGTTGATCAAGCCGATGAGCAGCGAGCCGAACAGGGCGCCGATCACGCTGCCGGCGCCGCCGAAGAGGCTGGTTCCGCCCAGGATCACCGCGGCGATCACGGACAGCTCGTCACCCGTGCCCCATTGGTAGCGGCCGGACTCCAGCCGCCCGGCGTAGAGCATCCCGGCGATCGCGGCGACGACGGACGACACCAGCATCACCGTGAAGGTGATCCGTCTGGTGTTCACACCGGTGTACTCCGCGGCCACCCGGTTGCCGCCGGTCGCGAGCACCTGCCGGCCGAAGCGGGTCTTGTTCAGCACCACCCAGCCGATGGCGACGGCCACGACCGTCCACAGCAGCAGGCCCGGGATCGGCCCGAGGTTGCCGCCGCCGAAGATCGCGTTGAACGCGTCGTTCAGGATCGGAATAGGCGCGGACTTGGTGATGAGCTGGGCCAGGCCGGATGCGATCCCCAGCATGGCCAGCGTGACGAGGAACGACGGCATGCCGAGGAATGTCACGAGGCTGCCGTTGACCATGCCCACGACCAGCCCGACGGCGAGGCCGGCGAGCACCCCGAAGAGCGCGCTGCCGGTGGCGGAGATGGCCAGCGCCGCGCAGACGCTGGCCAGGCCCGCCACCGATCCGATGGACAGGTCGATCTGGGCGGCGGAGATGACGAAGGTCATCGCCACCGCCATCACCGAGATGATCGCGGTCTGCCGGAAGATGTTGAGCAGGTTCGTGCCGGAGAGGAAGCCGTCGTCGGCGAGGAAGATCGCGAAGAGCAGGAAGACGACGGCGAAGCCGATGTAGATGGCGTAGCTGCGCCAGTCGATGCCGCGCAACCGGCTTTCTCGGCTGGGCGCGCCGGCCGGGGGCGGTGGAGCGAGGGTCTGGGTCACGAGCGGACTCCTTGGATGGCGAGCTGGAGGGACTCCTCGTCGTCGATGTCGCGGCGGTCGAGGTCGTCGGTGAAGGTGCCGTTCCGCAGCACGAGGACGCGGTCGCTCACCGCGAGCAGCTCGGCGAGCTCGGAGGAGATGACGATGACGGCCTTGCCCGAGTCGGCCAGCTCTCGGATCCGCTGGATGATTTCGCTCTTGGTGCCGATGTCGACGCCGGCGGTGGGCTCGTCGAGGATCAGCACGTCCGGGTCGCGGCCGAGCCACTTGGCGATGACGACCTTCTGCTGGTTCCCGCCCGATAGCAGGCGCACCGGCCGCTTCGCCGAGGCGAGCTTGATCTGCAGCCGCTCGATCAGCCGGGCGGCCAGGCCGTCGCCCCGCCGGTCGTCGATCAGCGGCCCGCGGTTCAGCCCGGGCAGCAGCGGCAGCAGCAGGTTGTCGCGGACGGAGTGGTCGAGGACCAGGCCCTGCAGGCGGCGGTCCTCGGGCACCAGCGCGATGCCCTTGGCGATTGCGATCCGGGGGTTCGCAATCCCGGCGGGCTCGCCGCGGAGCAGGATCTCGCCGGACGTCGGCCGGTCGATCCCGAAGATCAGCTTGGCCAGCTCGGTGCGGCCGCTGCCCATGAGCCCAGCGAGCCCGAGGATCTCCCCGGCATGGAGCGTGAAGGACATATCGGTCACGCCGTTGGCCGCCGTCAGGTTGCGCACCTCGAGTAGCGGCGTGGTGTCCTTTGTCGCCGCCGGGCGCTCCACCCACTCCAGGGCGTCCACCTCGCGGCCGACGATGGCGGCCACGATCTGCTCCGGCGAGAGGTCGGCCACGGCGTCGCTGAGCACGACGCCGCCGTCGCGCAGCACCGAGATCCGGTCGCAGATCCGGTAGACCTCCTCCATGCGGTGGCTGACGTAGACGATCCCGACGCCTTGCGCCTTGAGCCGCCCGATCAGCTCGAACAGCGCCTCGGACTCGGTCTTGGTCAGGCTCGCGGTGGGCTCGTCCATGATGAGGACCTGGCGTCGAGCGCGAGCGCCTTGGCGATCTCGGTGAGCTGCCAGTAGCCGGTGGGGAGAGTCTGCACCTCGGCCCGCGGGTCGAGATCCACGTCCATCCCCTGCAGGATCTCCCCCGCCCGGCGGATCATCGCCTTGTCGTCGATCATCCGGAACCGGCGGGGTTCGTGGTTGAGGAAGATGTTGCGGGCCACGGACAACGTGGGCACCAGGCTGAACTCCTGAAAGACCATGCCCACACCGGCCGCCTCGGCGTCCGCCGTCGAGGAGAAGTCCACCTCGCGGCCGCCGATCCGGATCACCCCGGCGTCCTTGCGATGCACCCCCTGCAGAATCTTCATCAGGGTCGACTTGCCGGCCCCGTTGCCACCGGCGAGCGCGTGCACCTCGCCCTGGGCGAGGGTGAAGTCGACGCCCTTCAGCACCGGAGTGCCGTTGAAGCCCTTCTCGATGTCGCGCATCTCGACCGCGGGGGCCGACGTGCGTTTCGTGCGCTCGTCGAGCGCACTGGGGCGCTCACTCATCACTGACCTCCGTTGAACGACTCGACAAGCTGCTTCGGCGGGTCGGNTCGGTAGACCTCGCGCCACGCGTCAAGGACGTTGTCGTGCGTCACCGGCAGCGCGTCCAGGGCGACGTACGGCGGCGCCTGCTTGNCGATCAGCGAGTACGCCGCGAGCTTCGCCTCCGTGACCCCCTGGTCGAACGGCCGCTGGGCGCCCAGGCCGGTGACGTACTGGCGGGAGGCGAGCGCGATGGCGACGTTCGGCCCGAGGTCCTCCGTGGTGACCGCGAGGTTGCTGCGGTCGATGGCCCGGGCGGCGGCGATGATGCCCTCGGTGGGCACGTCCCATACGCCCCAGATCCCGGCGAGGTCCTGGTGCTTCACCATCATCGCGGTGGCCGCGGCCTGTGCCTGGCCGGCGAAGTCCGGACCGGTGACGCCCTTGCGGTCCACGATGTGAATGTCCGGGTAGTCCTGCTTGATCGTGTTCTCGAAGCCCTCGAGGCGCTGGCGGGTCACCTTGAAGTCGGCCTCGTGGTAGACGACCCCGATCTCTCCGCGGCCGCCGAGCGCGTCCGCCATGAGGTGCGCCGCGACCACACCGTTGCCGACGTTGTCCGCGGACACCGCCGAGACGTAGTCCCGTCCCGCCTGCATGCCCTGCGGCACGTTGTCCATGAAGACGAGCTTCACGCCGGCAGCCGCGGCCTGCTTGTACGCGCCCGCAGTGGCGACCGGGTCCGCCGGGATGGAGACGATGATGTTGGGGTGTCGGGCCAGGACCGTCTCGATGTTGCTGACCTGCCGGTCCGGCTGGAACCCGGCGTCGGTACGGCAATGACCTCGATCCCCAGCTCGCCGAACTGCTGGCGCAGCCCGGCGACTTGGGCGTCCGTCCAGCCGTCCCCGGTGTAGTGCATGACGATCGCGGCGGTGGCCTTCTTGTCCTTGACCTGCTCGATCTCGCCCGGGGTCAGGGTGATCGACGAGGCCGACGCGGGCTGCTCACCGTTTGGGCCGGTGGCGAGCACCTTCCCCTTCATCGCGGCGAGGGCGGCCTGGGCCGGCGGGTAGCCGCGGACCGGGATGGCACCGCGTTCGGCAGACGAGCCGCAGCCGGTGAGGGCCGTGGCTGCGACGAGGACGGCGGCGAGGAGCTGCAGGGTGCGGGTCATGTCAGAGCCTTCTGGAGGAACGTCTTACTGATCCGGGCCGCCTCGGCCGGGTCGCCGTCGTAGGCGTCGAGCTCGACGACCAGCCACCGGTCGTAGCCGACCTCGCGCACGGCCGCGAGCACCTCGGTGAAGTCGAGCTCGCCCTGGCCGAGCGGCTGGAAGGAGAACGGTTCGCGGCGCAGGTCCTTGAGGTGGACGTGCCGGATCCGGTCCGGGTAGCGGCGGATCAGCTCCGCCGGGTCCCCGCCGCCCGCCGCGAGGTGCGCCGTGTCCGGGCAGAAGCCGATCCGGGAGCGCGACATGATCTTCTCGAGCTCGTCCGGGCTCTCCACGATCGTGGTCAGGTGCGGGTGGTAGCAAGCTGACAGGCCGTGCTCCTCGGCGATGTCCGTGACGGTGTCCAGCGCCGTGCCCAGCCGGTCGTAGTCGCTCTCGGGTGTGCCGGCGGCGCGCCGGGCGCCGCCGCCGACGACGAGCTGCTCGGCACCGAACGTCGCGGCCAGCCCGGCGGCGCGGTGCACCCGGTGGAGCTCGTCCGGGAGGATCTCCTCGTAAATGAAGTTCGCCCCGGTGTACACACTGACCAGGGCCAAGCCGGCCTCGTCGAGGAGCCGGCGCAGGTCGTCGGGGCGGTCGGCGTAGTCGGCGACGTTGCCGTCGAACATCTCGGTGCCCTCGTACCCGGCGGCCGCGATCTCCCGGATAGCCTGTTCCATCGAGCCGTTGGCCCGGTAGCAGAGGTCCTTCACGCTCGTCACGCCCGTGGCGTCGCCGACGACGCCGCCCCAGGTGATCGAGTGGTACGCGAGTGGCATCCAGCCTCCTCGTCCGATGGCTTCGGTTCGCTCGAGGACGCGGAGGAGACGGGCCCTGACGGACTGGCCGCGCTCCTGGCTGTTGCCGCCCATCCTCCACCCTTCCGCTTGGCATAACCACTTGGCATAACCAGTGGCGGACGATGCGCCGGCGACCGTCGCCGTCGACCAGCTTGACGCGCTGGTCGTCGTGCTGGACCTCGTGCGCACCGGTGCGGCGTGCACCCGGCCGGGTAGGGCCCGACGGTCCGGTTTCGGCCGCACGGTCGTAACGCAGGGGGTGCAGCAGCTGCTCGACTCCGGACTCCTCGAGGAGGGCGCACTGGCGCCGTCCACCGGCGGCCGAGCTCCCCGTGAGCTGCGGTTCTGCGCCGACGCC
>C688J18823_10002435_pt1 | contig 11649 bp, 9 predicted proteins | sample HopSoiMetagenom1_FD_18823 | JGI IMG/M metagenome (IMG submission 18823) | reverse complement strand
TGCTCGGGACGGTGGCGGGAATTGGCCTCGCCAAGGTGAGCCTGCCGCTCCTCGGGAGCATCAAGCTCCCCGCGAGCCTGGCGGTCCACGACTTCGCGATCTCAGGGCAGGTCTTGGGCTTCGCGGTTCTCGTTTCCCTGGCGAGCTCCCTCCTCTTCGCCCTCCTGCCGGCAATCCAGACGGTGCGCGCCGCGCTCGTGCCGGTCCTGCGCGGAGAAACGGCGAGAGGACGCCTGGGGCGGGGGCGCTTCGGGCTGCGCGAGCTCCTGGTCAGTTTCCAGGTTGCGTTGGCGCTCCTCGTCATGATCGCTTCCGGGTTGATGCTCCGTACGCTCGCCAACCTGCGGTCGATCGATCCCGGCTTCGACCCGGCTCATGTTCTGGTGCTCTCCATCGATCTCTCCGCGGCCGGCTACGAGGGGCCGCGAGTCGCCGCCTTCTACCAGGATCTCCTGGAGCGTCTGCGTCACGTTCCCGGCGTGAGATCCGCCAGCATGGCGGCAGCCCTGCCGGTCATGGGAAGCGACCTTGTAGTCGATTTGACCGTCTCCCCGGAGGATGGGCCGCTGTCGAGGGTCAGCCAGGAGTCCCAGCCGGCCGTGCGCCACGTGCTGGTGGGCAGGCATTACTTCGAGACGGTCGGAATGAAGCTCCTCCAGGGCAGCGACTTCGGGCCTGAGGACGGACCCGCAAGCCCCGGCGAGGTCATCCTCAACGAGACCGCGGCCCGACTTCTCTGGCCGGGTCAGAGCCCTCTCGGCCACAGGGTGCGGCTAGCTCAAACCGACGCACCGTTCTCCGTCGTCGGCGTCGTCTCTGACGCCACCTACTCCACCCTGAAGGAGAAGGCTGTTCCGATCCTCTATCTCTCTCACTCGCAAGCGCAGAAGTCCTTCATCGGCTCGCTGTTGGCCTCGGGAATGACTCTTCTCGTCCGCACCTCCGGCGAGCCACCGCAGGCGCTCGACGCCGTACGCAAGATCGTGCACGGCATGGACCCCCTGCTGCCGGTCTTCAACGTCTCGACCCTGGAAGAGCTTCTGTCCTCCACCATTGGAGTCGAGCGTCAAGCAACCTTCCTCTATGGCTGCCTCGCTCTCGTGGCGATGACGCTGGCGTTGCTGGGACTCTATGGCGTCCTCTCCCACGCTGTCGCCGAACGGACGCGGGAGATCGGAGTGCGTGTGACCTGTGGTGCGACCCCGGGCGAAGTGCGCCGTCTGGTGATCGGCCGGAGCGTTCTTCTGGCGGTGGCCGGAGTCCTTGCCGGTCTGGCAGCGGCGATACCAGCCAGCCGGATCATCCAGAGCCAACTTTATGGCGTGACGACGGACGACCCGCTCACCTGGCTTCTCACCCCTCTCGTCCTGGTTGGCGCGGCCGTCTGGGTCGGCACGGTCCCCGCTCGCCGCGCGGCCCGGATCGATCCGGTGGTAGCGTTGCGTTCTGAGTAAAGGTCAACAGGCTGTCTTGGCCCCCTACCCCCGCCCCCCTCCACCTTCTGAATCACCTGCCGCACGAGTTGTACCCAGGAGGCGGGATCGGCCGGGCTCTCATCCCCGCTCGGCCTGTTCTGAGATCCATGCCGCGAGCTCCGCGAGATCCTTCGCTTCGGCGGGATCTGACGCCGCCGCTTTCTCGCTTTCAAGGCGAAGCTGGCGAGCCAGCGCGGGGTTCCGAGAGGCCCGAGGAGAGAGCTGGATTACCCGGCGCCGGCGTTCCCGGGGCAGACCTGCTACGTTCTGCCAGAACCTCTGAGCCTCCGCCTCCAGGTCGGCCTCGGAGGGAACCCGCACCTCGTCCTCCAAGAGATAGGCCTGCACCGCCAAGGAATCCGCAAAGGCCCCGGTCGCTCGCGGCTCATCGAGGTGTACTTTCCTGGACTTGGCTTTGAGGAGCGCCGCGTAGAACTGGCGAAGGCGCGCCACCAGAGGCCAAGACATGTCCGTGGCGGCGGCCAACCTCCGGAGAGCGTCCTCCGAGGGTTTCGTCTTTCCGAGCTCGATCAGCGAGAGCTGGGTCTGGCTCACCCCGGCGGCCGTGCTGAGCTGGGTCTGGGTCATCCTCACGGACTCGCGCAGGAAGAGCACCACCAACCGCAGAACCTCGGGGTCTTCCTCTTCTCGCTCCATTCATGCTCCTCCGTTTGCTGGCGGTACTAGGTTATTGTCTGTTGGTGCACCTTTGCCGTAGAGCCGCCCGCGCGGCCATGGGGGCCGCGGTGGAGCGTTTCCCATGGAGCCTCGTCATGCGCACCCTACGCCGGATCGCCGTTGCCTCATTCCTTTTATACCTTGTAGCCGCCCCGGGAGGAGCCTTCGCGGCCGGTGCGCGAGGGGCTCGGCACAGTCCGCGGAGCGCCGAAGGCCCGGTCACCACTCTCCTGCTCCAGGCCTGGGACGCCCTCTCGCGTCTTTGGACGAAGAACGGCTGCGGAGCTGATCCCGACGGTCGTTGCGCACCTGCGCCGACTTCTACCTCTACGCTGGACAATGGCTGCAGCGTCGATCCGAGCGGCCGCTGCGCGCCTGCGCCGACTTCTACCTCTACTCTGGACAATGGCTGCGGCGCCGATCCGAGCGGTCATTGCGGCTCATAGGGCTATATTTTTGCCCTCGCCCCGCTCACCCATTCTTGGGCAGCGGGGCCAATCGCCTGGACGCTACGAGATCCGTCATGGCACGCTTCACCAGATCCAGCGTAGCGGCTTCGCGTTGGGCAGCCTCGGCGAAGACAGCTAAAGATGCGAGGGCTTCGCGGGCGATCCCCTGCGACTGGAAGATCGGAGTCATTTCACGGGCAAGGGTTTGCACCTCACGCGTGCGGCCTTCCTCTAGATAAAACACCGCAAGCTCCAGCGCCGAGAGAGCGGCGTCGTAGGGGATTGCGCGCACCGTGAACTCCCGTCGCACGCTGTCAAGCCTTTCAATCGCCTCTTTCCTCCTGCCTTGCCCGGCCGCGATCCGCGCTGTAAGCCAGCTAACCCGGAGAAGGTCCATTTCGTTGCCTAAGCTCTCCGCCAACTCGCGCGCTTTAGCCAAAGAAAGCTCCGCTTGCTCGTACCTTTTAAAAACAAAAGAAGCTTTCGCTGACTCAAAGTGGAGTACCCAAAGGAGCCGGAAATCGCAAGATGCCTCAACATAAGGGGTGGCCTCGGTTAGAGTCAGCAATGCTTTCTCCAAATCTCCTTTCTGTTCGTAAACGAACTCCTTCTTGAGAAGGACCGACGCCAATGCTAATGGATCTCCATTCGCGCCCCGCTCTGCCAAGGTTAGCAAGCCAAGAGCCTCATCGAACCGGTGCTCCTCCCGTCGAAGTGAAGCTTCTAGGTAAGGAATGCGCCAACCCGGGAACGGATCAGAATCCACGCTCCCACTAACGTTCCAGAATTGCCGAGCACGCTCGAAAGCTGCGTTTGCCTTCCAAAGGTGGCCTGCCACCCGTAAGGCGTTGCCTTTGTAGGCCCAGGCATAGCCGGTAAGTCGCGAACGTCCCAGGTCTCCTCCCGCTGTAACTCGTGCTGCACACGAGAGAGCGAGGTCTGCCAGCGCGAGGGCCTCTTCCGGATCGTGAGCGGCGGCCCGCTCACTTTCCTCGCACAGCCGCACCGCGAGAGCCCAGGTCTGGAAGTCCGGCGCGTCCTCCACCATCTCGCGGCGGACCGCGCGAGGGAGAGGCTTCAGCCGCGCCCAGAGCTTTCCGGCCTGTCGGCGCGCGGCCTCGGCTTTCCTCCGCTTCTTGTCCTCGATCAGGCCGGCGCGGAGCTCGGAGGCCCGGGTCCAGCCGTCGGCGAGCACGGTGCGATCGATCCGGCGGAGCTCTTCCGGAGTGAGCTCGACGAGAGATCCGCTCTCGTCCGGGTCCGGCGGGATGACCAGCGAGTAGGTGAGGAGGAGAGCTTCGACCTCGTCCCGCGAGAAGCCCAGGAGGGCGGCCATGTCGTGGAGCTCGGCGCGGCTCAGGGACTCCTTGCCGTTCTCGTAGCGTGAGACCACCCGATGGCTGCTGTGGCCCTTGACGTTCGCGAGCTTGGTCTGGGTCCAGCGGCGCGCCTCGCGCAGGTAGAGCAGCGCCAGGGCCTCCGCGGGAGTCTTCGTCTGAGCCATGGACCTTGTCTCCGAGAGAGGGGCTCCACCCTCCATGGGTGCCCTCGACTGCTCCTTCGTGACACGGATCAAGAAGCTCCGGCAGATCGGATCGCCGGATACAGCAAAAGTGCACCCTGAGAAAATACTTTACCCGATTTTCACTTTCCGTGAATCGAGAATACTGCTTTGCCCTACCCTGCGTCTCGGCATGCCTCTAAATCTAGTTGCCGCAGGGCTCGTTTCTGTGACACGCGGGGTGGCACGAGGTGAGCCCTGCCTCATTTGTCGCGCGCTTCCATCTCGGAAATCGAGGTTTCCAGGACGCCAAGGAGGAACGATGATGCAGGCAAGGCAGGAAGGGGCCGGGACGAATCACCCGGCCGAGGAGGAGCTCACGCGGTTCATGCGGGGGGAGCTTGGGCCCAGGGAGGCGGCCCCCATCGTGCGGCATGTGCTGGCGGGTTGTGCCAAGTGCCTGAAGGTGACCCGGAAGCTGTGGAGCTTCGGCGACGAGGTTCCCAGGCTGGGGGGGTGGGTCCACCCTCGCCAGCCGGCCCGGCTGGTGGGGGTGTGGTCATGAGCGCGGATCAGAAGGCGGCCCAGGAACAGCTCCGCGAGATCGTCCGCGAGCTGGAGGGGAACCGGTACCGTCTGATCGGGGTCCGGGAGAGCCTTCCGGCCTCGGTCGCGGAGACGGACCGTCTCGCGGAGGTGGAGGAGGCGGACCCCGCGACCGAGATCCGGACGGTGATCCAGTGCGTCCTCAAGGACTCGCTGCAGCCCGCGATCAACGATCTGCGGGCCGTGAGCGAGCTGGGGGCCCGCGAGGCCGGCGAGGAGGGCGAGGAGAAGGAATGACCAGGCCTCGTCCCGGGGCCTTCAACGATTCCTACCCGGCACATCGGATCGAGATCGTGCTCCGGCAGGGCGAGGCTCCCGGCAGATCGTGCCCTCCGAGGAGACGTCCCGACGTTGGCGGCCTGCCGGCGCCGTGCTGAAACGGGCTGGGACGTCTCTACGGTTCCGTTCCACGGCGCTTTGAGACATCCTCTGAGGGGGACGAAGGGCACGAAGCCGAAAATGGGCTGCAAAGGACGGTAGTGCCACCCAGCTCTCGGCCGCCGTCCTTTGCAGAGAAGTCCGATGGACCCCGCCGATCTCTCGATCTTGGATCACGCTCCTGGCTGATCCGGGATTCGACGACTCCCGCCGCTGACTCACCCGCACGGAAGCCCGCCTCGGAGTGTCTGGCTCCGGCTCTTTAGAGCGGTACCCTATACTCGCTGACTGCACATTTTCCCGGTAGGGCGACCAAATTGCAGAAAGTTGCGACTCCCCTCTTGACATCCTCCGTACCTCACTTCCATAATCCTGGTTATCGATAGGACGGTCTCAGAGTCCTGGTTGTCGGATTCACCCAGTACGAATTGATCTTCCGGTGCCATGGAGGCGCCGGATGTCCGAAAGGAGTCGTCTATGACGGCCAAGCCCGTGGTGTCTCAAGTCGTGGCAGTGGCACACCCTCGCCCACCAACAGGGGATGAGGGATCGCGCAATCGAAGGGTTGCCGGTGCCATGGAGGCGCCGGACGTCTGAGCAAGGAGGCTCGAGATGAGAGCACGAACGAAACCGGCCACGACTCGTGGTGCGGCAGGCCGCCGGACGTCGAGCCGGCGGTCGGGAAAGCCCGGCGGGAAGCTCAAGCCCGAGAGGGTGCAGGAGGAGCTGAAGACTCTGCCGGGCTGGCGGCTGACGGCGGGCGGCAACGCGCTCGTCCGGACGCGCAAATTCAGCGAACCGGATGCCACGGCGCAGTTTGCCGCGGACGTGGCCGGTCTGGCCGCGGGTCAGAGGCAGCCGGCCATCCTCGGAGTCACCGCGTACCAGGTGACTCTCACTCTGCAGCGCCCGAGCCGCAACGGCATCGACAGGGCGCTGATCAACTTCGCCCGTCAACTGGATTGACGAGGCCTAACCGAAAAAGAAAAGGAGAGAATCATGCCTAGATCATCGATTGGAGACGCCATCTCCGGGTGGGAGAAGGCGGTGGCCAACGCCAAAGCGAACGCCATGGAAGTGCCGGGAATGGAGGGGTATCTGGCTCCGCTGGAGAAGATTCTGGCGGACGCCAAGGACGTGTCGGCCCGTCTCGACATGCGCCTGGGGGTCAAGCAGCAGGAGGTGAGGGACCGCAGGGCGCTGATCCAGGCGGGGAACTTTCAGGTCTCCCGCATCCGCTCGGCCATCAAGGCCTTCTACGGGCGGAACAGCGAGCGGGTCATCGAGTTCGGAGCCCGCCCGGTGCGTCCGCGGACCGGGAAGGTGAAGCAGGCGAAGGCGAAGCCGCCTGCGGTCTCCCCGCCGGGCACGTCCGGGCCGCAGTCGCCGCCCGCGGCGGCCCCGAGCCCGGAGGCTTCGGGATCGCACCCGCCGGCGGCGGCCCCGAACGAGAAGGACGAGGCCCCCCGAAATCCCACCGCCGGGTAAGCAGTAGGTTGTCCTCACCGGGGGCGTGCGCCAACACGCCCCCGGTTTTTTCGGGGAGCAGGGTAATGATACCTCAGGTTGGGCGGAGCTGAGCGGCCAACCGCAGTGACCGAGCGAAGCGAGAGCACGAGGATTGGTCCGCTCGAACGACTGGTTAGGCGTATTCTCTCCTTGAGAAGGCCCGGCTAAAGCGCTCGTGCTCTGCTCAGGTCGACTCTGCACATCAGGTTGAAGTGATTTGGAATCGCTATTTGGCCGGGTCCGCCGCCTCTGTAGATACTCGCGAAGATCATTGATCAACGTACGGAGATCGATTCCTAAGCCGCAGAAGTTTGGCTCCAAGAGCAGATAATCAAGCAGATTTCGTGTGGAGGTCACAGAAGACTTTCCGCTCGCCAGGAATTCCAGTAAGTCGATCGGGCTCTGGTACAAGCCACCAAAATATGGCTTTTGCTTTTCAGGAGGCATCTGGTAGACGTAATCTGAAACGCGCATCATATAGGAAGATTTTGAGACGAATCGGACCGACATCGCTTGGCTAAAGCGGCGGCTCATTGTGACCTCTGGACCAAATCCTGTTGCGACCGCAACAAGGCCATCTGGAAATCTGTCCAAAAATGTAGCTGCGAGAATGATACCCGCATCGCGGGCCAAGGTGAAGGACTCGTAGGGTGTGTCTCCCTCTTTAAGAAGGAGGTCGAACAAAGCCGCATTCCAAGGCCCTCCGGTCTCAATCGCCTGAAGCGCGGCACTCAGATTATCAACGATGTGGACCTCCTCGAAGTAACGCTCAGCTGCTAGGACACGTAGCCAAGCCGCGTCGTCCTCAGCTATCAGGAGTCTCGGTTGCTTCATGTGAGCTGTTCCATGGCAAGTCGCACCCTGCGCCTAACGTTTGAGGTGAGCGGCAGCCAACGGCACCGCCGACCATGGTGGAGCGAGCAAACGTGGCCCGCCTGTCCGCTCGACTGAAGGGTTAGGGCCCTTCATCCCCCTCCTCCTGGTAGTGTTTATAGTGCTGCTCTAGTTTTCGACCCGTTTCCCCAAGATGAACCGTGAACAGATTCCAGCGGACCCGTTCGTAGCATATTGACAGAAGGGCTCCAAGGATCGCCGCCTTACCATAAGTTCCCAACCCGATCACGCTCATTGACGAAATACTCCCTAACTGAATTCCGTCAAGAGTACAAGCGACGACAAAGCTCACGGCGAAAAGCATCTTATTCCATCGTGGGCCAGCGGGTCCGGGCGCAACAAGACGTGTGTACCGATCCGTTGCGCGAGGAGCTAACCGAAGCGGTCCTCCATAAGATGGGTAGAAGACACCGAAGAAGATCATTGACAACAGCAGGCACACTAAGCATACCCACGGACGAAGCAGACCTAACCGCAGAAGGCTGCCTGCATTGGAAGGCAATAGGTACGACACAGCAAGTATTGTGAGTGGTGAAAAAAGAAGCGCAGCACAAACTAGAGAACTCCCTGCCTGGGTGAGGTGCAACATAAAGCGATATCGGAGCGTGGGCCTGAGGATGTGCTCAACGGCGTCCACTGATATGTCGGAATCGCTCCTGGCATCAACAATAAAGGACTGCGGCGAGTGCATGATTCGGTACATATAACGAGGTAGAGGGAACAGTATGCTAAACGGGTCCCTCCCAGACACCCAGCATATGACTATTTGGCGCGCTTTTGGAAAGCCCTCTAGTGCCTCCCAGAGAATCCACGGACTCGCGCTAGCATCTTCCGAGGCGATCATGATGAACGTACATCCGAACACTATCCGAGTTGCAAACGTTTCAACCAGCCAATGACTTTCCTCGGCGGAACCTCGGGGATATGGGCAAGCGAGGTCGACTTCAATCGTATCGACGATACATCCTGCCCTTCTAGCCACATCTGAGATGCGGAAAGCAAGCCCACGGTGTGTCGTTCGATAGCTGACGAAGAAATGTTGTGGCGTACGACTGCTAGACAAATTGAGCATGTGAGCCCCCTGTCAGTACGGTGGCACCTCAGTCCCGGTGGCACCTCAGGCCCAACCGCCTAGCTTAACTTCACCGCCCAACCTCCCGGAATGCATATCGCACCCGTGCCAACCCCGCAGCCAAAGCCGTAGAGAGATACGCATCTCTCTCATTTCAGGTGCCTTATCAGTCTACGCGTGCTTCCCCGGAAACGTCAACGCCATGGCGGCTGTCGTCTTGGCGTCAAGGGACGCTGAGCTCACGGCTGCTCTTGTCCGGCGTCTTGGACAGGGTAGGGCGGCTGGGGCGGAAGAGGAAAAACCGCCCGCGGGCCGTCCGCGGAGTTGACAGAGCCGGAGGGGCGACTGGGAGGTCACTTTGGCAGGCTGGTTGCCGGAGGAGCTTGACAGCCTTCCTCTAGGCAGCCTGGAGCTTTAGAAGCTCATCTACCGTGCGTAGAAGGAGTAACGATGCCGTCCTCTTCTCGGGGGTAGCATCAGCCTTCTCCTCTACACCTACGGCAAGCCGACGCCAGCCCTGCGGGACGCCATCGGCCGTCTGAAGGCGGTGCCGGTGGACATCAGGCCGGTATACGCGGCGGGCAAGTAGGCCCGCACCACTGGGAGGTGGTCACAGGCTGTGACCACCTCCAACTCTGCCCTAGATCTTCGCGGGTCTTCATGCCCTGAGGTGGTCACAGGCTGTGACCACCTCCAGCTCTGCCCTAGATCTTCGCAGGTCTTCATGCCCTGAGGTGGTCACAGGCTGTGACCACCTCCAACTTTTCGCGCCTTTCCGTTATAATAGGCCGCAGTTGCCGTCCTTATCGCGTCAAGGCAGTCGCTGAGGAGGCGTATGGGCCAGACCCCGAGAGAGGAACCGACGGCGTTGGTTGAGACCTACAGGATCGAGCGCTCGCTTCTGTTGATCCGTGGGAAGCGGGTCATGCTGGACGCGGACCTGGCGGAAATTTTCGGCGTCTCCACGAAGGTCCTGAACCAGGCGGTGAAGAGGAACCGGAACCGCTTTCCTCCCGACTTCATGTTCCGCCTCACCCGCCGGGAGAAGGAGAAGGTGGTCACAGCCTGTGACCACCTCGCCCGGCTCAAGTTCTCCTCGACCCTGCCCTACGCGTTCACCGAGCATGGGGCCATCATGGTGGCGACCATCCTCAACAGCGCCACGGCCATCGCGGTCAGCTTGCAGGTGGTGAGGACCTTCGTCCGCTTCCGGGAGATCCTGTCCTCCCACGTCGAGCTCGCCCGCCGGCTCGACGAGCTCGAGAAGAGGCATGACCAGCAGCTCACCCAGATCTTCGCTGTGCTCCGGGAGCTCCTGGAGGCGCCGCCCACGGCGGAGGCGGAGAGGAAGCGAATCGGCTTCAGCGGCGAAGAGCGGGCCTGACGGCTTCCCGCCGGCCGAGGTGGTCACAGGCTGTGACCACCTCGGAGCGTGATGCAAGAGGGAAGTGGTCACAGGCTGTGACCACCTCGGGGAGAGCGCGGGGGGTCAATCGTTCTCGGCCGCCGCCAGCGGGGTCCAGGTGAGCGGCAGGAACGCCGGCAGCGCCGCCGTCCTTTTACCGTCCTGCTTCTCCCACTCGTCGCGGCTCTGCGCCTTGAGCGGCTCCAGCTTGCGCTTCTCGAGCTCGCGGTTGACCGCGGCCACCTCGCCGCTCTGCACGGAGGCGAGCTTGGCCTCGGCCTTGGTGATCTGGTCGCCCAGCACCTTCACCTGGTCGAGCTGCGACTGCGTGGGCCGGCCGTCGTAGCCGTTGACGCCGCCGTAGACCTTGGCCATCTTCTCCCGGAGCTGCTCCTCGCCGGAGAGCCAGCCGCCGGGGCTGGTGGCGACCAGGGTGGCGCGGAAGGTCTCGAGCGAGCCCGCGAGCGTCTCGAGCTGGCGCCGCAGGCGGTCGCCCGCCGGCAGCTTCTTCGCCCGCTCCTGGGCCGCGTCCTCCAGGCTCTTCACGGAGTCGGCCACGTAGGTGAGGCGGCCGAGCATGCCGTAGAGGGCCATCACCGTCTCGTGCTGCGCCGCCCGGTCCTCGGCCGAGTGGCTGGAGCGGGGGTCGGGCACGATCTCCACCTGGCTGGTGTAGGTCTTGTCCCCCTGGATCAGCTTCACCGTGTAGGTGCCGGGGAGGACCCGCGGGCCGAACAGCGCGTACTGCGAGCCGATCACCAGCGAGTTGGCCGGCGGCAGCTTCGGCGGCGGCAGGCGCATCGGCCAGCTCACCCGGTTGATGCCCCGCCGCTTGCCGCCCGGCAGGGTCGACAGGAGCTGACCCTTGGCGTCGTAGACCTCCACCTTGAGGTCGCCGAAGATGTGGCGCTTCTTGAGGTAATAGGTGATCGTGGCCGCCTCGTCGGGGTTGAAGGCCACGTACTCGTCGTCGCCGGGGAAGTCCTGCACGCTGGCCGGGATGGCCATCGCCGAGGTCCGCGCCGGGAGCATCACCACGTCGGCGTCGAGCGCCTGGCGGGTCAGCTTCCGCAGCGGGGTGAGGTCGTCCACGATGTAGACGCCGCGGCCGTGGGTGGCCAGGATCAGGTCGCCGTCCCGCGGGTGGATCGCGATGTCGCGCACCGACACCTTGGGGAGCCGGCCGGTGAACCGGGCCCAGCGCCCGCCGCCGTCCACGGAGATGTAGAGGCCGAATTCGGTGCCCACGAAGAGGAGGTCCGGGTTCACCAGGTCCTGCCGCACCACGTGGGCGTAGCCGGAGAGGGCGTCGGTCGCCAGCGGTTTCCAGGTCTTGCCGAAGTCCGCCGTCCGGTAGACGTGGGTCTTCATGTCCCCCGTCTGGTGGCCGTCGAAGGTGGCGAAGGCGGTCCCCTCCTCGAAGTGGCCGGCCTCCACGCAGGAGACCCAGGTCCCCTTGGGCAGGCCGGTGACGTTGGGCGCCACGTTCGTCCACGTCTTGCCGCCGTCGCGGGTCACCTGGAGGTTGCCGTCGTCCGTGCCCGCCCAGATCACCTGGGCGTTTTTCGGCGACTCGTTGATCGTGAAGATCGTGGTGTGGTTCTCCGCCGAGGAGTTGTCGACGGTGAGGCCGCCCGACTTGCCCTGCTGCTGCTTCTTGGGATCGTTGGTCGAGAGGTCCG
>C688J18823_10002434_pt1 | contig 11652 bp, 9 predicted proteins | sample HopSoiMetagenom1_FD_18823 | JGI IMG/M metagenome (IMG submission 18823) | reverse complement strand
GCCTTCGCTGCGCGGATGCTCCTGCCAGTCGGTGCGGCCTGCCGGTCTCTCGCGGGGACGGTCGAATTTCGGGCGATCCTCGCGCGAACGCGAAAAGCGCGGGCGATCCTCGCCGCCGCGGTCGTCGCGCGAGCGATCAAAACGCGGCTTGTCGAAATTGCGGGCGCCGTCGCGGGCGGGACGGGAGTCTCGCTCACCGCGATCCTCGCGCTTCTGCCACGGTTTTGAGTCGCCGCGATCTCGACCACGATCAGGACGATCACCAAAATTCTTGCGGGGTCCTCTATCGGGCGCGCCGCGCGAGAACTTCTTGTCACCGCCAAACTTTCTCTCAGGCCGATCACCACGGGGGCGATCGCCGTCGCGTGACGGCCGGGCGCTAAACGGCCGATCGCCACGCGGACGGTCGCCGTCTTTTCGAAAACCTTCGCCACGCGGCGTATAGGGCCGCTTCTCGCCGCCCCCTTCGCGCGGGGCATAGGGCTTCCTGTCGCCAAACTTCCGGTCGGAAAAACGCCCCGCCGGACGCGCATCGTCGCGATCCCCAGGGTCGCCCTTGCGATCCCTAGGGCGGCTGTCGCGATCCCGGCGCGGCGGACGGTCGTCGCGATTGAAATTCGGACGGTCACCGCGCGGGTTGAACGGGCGCTTGTCGCCACCGCCACGATCTTCACGCGGCTTGAACGAACGCTTTTCGCCATCGTCACTGCGTGACGGACGGCCGGCAAACGGCCTGTCGCCGCGCGGACGCGGTGCATCGCCAAAGTCCCGGCGCGGCGGACGGTCATCGCCGTCGCGTTTACCGGCATAAGGCTTTCGATCACCTGAATAAGGCTTCTTGCCAAATGACTTCGCGCCGTCGGACTTCCCGGCATAGGGACGCCGCTCGCCGTCGCCTTCACCCTTTCCGGCAAACCCGCGCTTGGCGAACTTCTTCTCGGGACCCCGGGCAGCTCCTGAGCGGCCTTTGCCGCTGCCGGGGCGGTCGCGCCGGCCGCGGGAATCGTTGTTTTTGTCGCTATCGCGGGGCATGAATGGTCTCTCGGGTACAAATGAAATTGGCTATCAGGCTTATGCGGATGGGCTGTCATAGCGATAACGCGCGCGCACTTTGCTCAAGGCGCATTCTCACGCAAAACCGGTATCCGCGTTTGCTGAAGGCGGCTCTCTTAGCAGGTTTCTTCCGATGATACGAGGCATGACTGTCCCTTCTTTCATGGATTTGGCGCTCAAAACCGCCGAAAACGCCGGAAAAGCCGGCGAAGTTCCGATCGGGTGCGTCATCGTCAGGGGTTACGAGGTGATCGCCGCCGCCGGCAACCGGACGCTGACCGACCGCGATCCGACGGCGCATGCCGAAATTCTGGCGATCCGGCAGGCAGCCGAGGCCATCGGGACCGAGCGGCTGGTCGATTGCGACCTCTACGTCACCCTGGAGCCCTGCACCATGTGCGCGGGCGCGATTTCGTTTGCCCGGATCCGCCGGCTCTATTACGGCGCCGCGGACCCTAAGGGCGGCGCGGTGGATTCCGGCGTGCGGTTCTTTGCGCAGCCGACCTGCCACCATGTGCCGGAGGTTTATTCGGCCGTAGGCGAGACCGAAGCGGCGACGCTGCTCAAGGAGTTTTTCAAGGTGAGAAGGTAGGCACGATCCCACCAAACCCCATGACGTCATCCCCGCGAAGGCGGGGATCCAGTATTCCAGAGGCAATCGTGATTAATCGAGAGGCCGCGGCGTACTGGATGCCCGCCTTCGCGGGCATGACGAGTGGGATCAGGCCGCTGTAAAAAACTCCCGCAACAACTTCGCCGTCACATCCGGATTCTCTTCGGGCAAAAAATGCCCGGAATCCACCGGCGCTCCCCTCACATTCGTCGCCCATTTCTTCCACGTATCGAGCGGCGTCGTTGCCGCGGACGCAACACCCGCGTCGCCCCAAAGCGCCAGCATCGGGATCGTGATCTTCTTGCCCGCATCGAAATCTTTCTTGTCGATCTCGTAGTCGGCATAGGCGCCGGCGCGATAGTCCTCGCACATCGCGTGGATGCGCGCGGGATCTCGGAACGGCGCGAGATAATGCCCCAGCGCACGCGGGTCGATCGCATCCAACGTTTTCGTCTTCGTTTGGCTGGCCATCTTCTGCTTCAGGAAATACTCGCCATGGCCCGAGATCAGCGTCTCCGGCAGCGGATAAGGCTGCGCCAGGAACGCCCAATGGTAGATCTTCAGCGCGGAGAGCCGGTTCAGCTTCTCCCAGTAATCGTAGGTCGGCGCGATATCGAGCACCGCGAGTTTTGACAGCCGGCCGGGATGATCGAGCGCCAGCCGATACGACACGCGTCCGCCGCGGTCGTGGCCGGCCAGCGCGAAATGCACATGGCCGAGCTGCTCCATCGCCTCCACCATCGCCTTCGCCATCGCGCGCTTGGTGTAGGGCGTATGGTTGGCATCGCTGCGGGGCATGTCCGACCAGCCATAGCCCGGCAGGTCGGCGATGATCAGCGTGAAGCTATCAGCCAGTTGCGGCGCCACCGGATGCCACATCACATGCGTGGATGAGAAGCCGTGCAGCAGCAACAGCGGCGGCCCCTTGCCGCCGACGCGGGCGAAAATGCGGCCCGACGAGGTGTTGATCCATTCTGAGGCGTATCCGGGAAACAGATCGGCAAGATCAGGCATCTTCGCACTCTCCGTCATCATCCGCGAAGGCGGATGACACAGTAAACACTACCGTCGCGGTCAAACAACAACTTCCGCGGCGTACTGGATACCCCGCCTGCGCGGGGTATGACGGCTGTACGCCATTGCTTCAAACTTTGTTTGCCGTTGCCGCTGGAGAAACGCAGGTTTATGCCATCCCTCAAGCCCGACCAACAGGAAGCACGAGGAAACCAGCCATGTCGATCGATTTCGAAATCCCACCCGAGGCCAAGGCGATCCGCGAAAAGGTCCGCAAATGGGTGCATGAGGAATGCATCCCGGCGGAAAAGGAACTCGATACCAAGCCGCTCGCCGAAGTGCTCGGCCCGCTCCGCGCCAAGGCCCGCGCGCGCGGCCTGTGGTGCCCGTGGGTGCCGAAGGAATATGGCGGCATGGGCCTCGGTCCGCTGGCCAACGCGTTGGTGCAGATGGAGCTCGGCGAGAGCATGTTGGGCGCGCTGTCGATGAACACGCAGGGGCCGGACGACGCCTCGATGATGACAATCCTCGCCCACGGCACGGAATATCAGAAGGAAAAATTCCTCAAGCCCCTGCTCAACGGCGACAAGCGCATTTGCTTCTCGATGACAGAAAAGGCCGCCGGCGCCGACGCTACCGGCATGCAGACCACAGCCGTAAAGGACGGCAACGAGAATTATGTCCTGAACGGCGAGAAGTGGTTCTCCTCCTCCGCCAGCGTCGCCGACATGGCGCTTGTCATGGCCAAGACCGATCCGAACGCCCCGCGGCACAAGCAGTATTCGACCTTCCTCGTCGAACTGCCGAACCCCGGCTACAAGATCAAGCGCAACGTCGCCAACATGGCGATCGAGGGCCCGCATGACCATGCGATTCACGGCGGCCATTCCGAGATCGAGATCAAGGATCTGAAAGTGTCCGCCGACAATCTGGTCGGCGGCGAAGGCAACGGCTTTGCCATGGGCCAGCACCGCCTCGCCTACGGCCGGCTGCGCCATGGCATGCACAATGTCGCCAAGGCGCAGCGCGCGCTCGACATGGCGGTCGGCCACATCACCAAGCGCTCGACCTTCGGCCAATTGATCGCCGACCGGCAAGCCGTCCAGTTCATGCTCGCGGACTGCGCCGAACAACTCTACATCGGCCGCCTGATGCTGCTGCACATCGCCTACAAGGCGGAAAAGGGCCTCGACATCCGGCAGGAGAACTCGATCGCAAAAATCTTCCATGCGCATATGGTGCACAAGGTGATCGACACCGCGATCCAGCTCCACGGCGCGCTCGGCTTCAGCCAGGATACGCCGCTCGCGAAATGGTACACCCAGGTGCGCGCGCAGCGGCTGGTTGACGGCCCCGACGAAGTGCACAAGTGGAAGATCGGCAAGAACGTCATCAAGGCGTTCCGCGAGCACGGCACGACCGCGAGCGCCGTGGGCGGCGATTTGCTGTGAACGCGTAGGGTGGGCAAGGCGCGCAGCGCCGTGCCCACCATCACGAGCAGTGCAAGTAGTGGTGGGCACGCTTCGCTTTGCCCACCCTACAGGACTCTGCCGCCACCGTCATTGCGAGCGAAGCGAAGCAATCCATTTCTCAGCGCGGGGATTGATGGATTGCTTCGTCGCTTCGCTCCTCGCAATGACGGTGGAGGCGGCTAGCTTTTCGCGCTCTCCTGCTCTACCGCCTGCCAGGCGATGTCGCGGCGGCAGAAGCCGTCGGGCCATCTGATGCGATCGACGGCCTGATAGGCGCGCTGCTGCGCTTCCTGCACCGTCTTGCCCATTGCGCAGACGTTCAGCACGCGCCCGCCATTGGCGAGGATGCCGCCATCCTTCGCCACCGTGCCGGCGTGGAAGATCTCGACGCCTTCGATTTTGGCCGCGTCATCGAGCCCTTCGATGCGCGTGCCCTTCTTGTAGTCGCCGGGATAACCTTTCGCCGCCATCACCACGGTCAGCGCCGGGTCGGGGAACCAGCGCAGGTCGAAATGCTTCAGTTCGCCGTCGCAGGCCGCCAGCAACGCCGGCACGATGTCGGACATCATCCGCAGCATGTGCACCTGGCATTCGGGATCGCCGAAACGGACATTGTATTCGAACAGTTTCGGTCCCTGCTCCGTCAGCATCACGCCGGCATAGAGCACGCCGCGAAACGGCGTGCCGCGCTGCTTCATGCCCGCAAGCGTCGGCAGGATGATCCGCGCCATGATCTGGTCGTGGACTTCCGGCGTCACGAACGGTGTCGGCGAATAGGCGCCCATGCCGCCGGTGTTCGGCCCCTCATCGTGATCGAACACGCGCTTGTGGTCCTGCGCGGAGGCCAGCGGGATCGCGGTTTCGCCGTCGCACAGCGCGAAGAAGCTGATCTCGCGGCCTGCAAGAAACTCCTCGATCACGACTTCCGTGCCGGCCGAACCGAACGCGCCGTCGAACATCATGGCGATGGCGGCTTCCGCTTCATCAAGCGTTTGGGCGACGACGACGCCCTTGCCGGCGGCCAGGCCATCGGCCTTGACCACGATCGGCGCACCCTGCTTGCGCACATAGGCCAGCGCCTCATCAGCCGTCGCAAAGCGTCCATATGCTCCGGTCGGAATGTCGAATTCGCTGCAGAGCGCCTTGGTGAAACCCTTGGACCCTTCGAGCTGCGCCGCGTGCTTGCCCGGTCCGAACGCCTTGATGCCGGCTTTTGCGAGATCGTCGACGATGCCGGCCACCAGCGGCGTCTCCGGGCCGACCACGACGAGATCGACGGCGTTTTTCTTGCAGAAATCGATCACCGCCGGATGATCGGCGGTATCGAGCACCACGCATTCGGCTTCCCGCGCGATCCCGGCATTGCCGGGCGCACACCACAGTTTGGTCAGCAGCGGGGAAGCGGCGATCTTCCATGCGAGAGCGTGTTCGCGGCCGCCGGAACCGAGCAGAAGGATGTTCATGACATGAGCCAGATGCGGGGATGAGATGCGGCTTCGGTCGCACAAAACGCCCCCTCGCCGCAAGGGGACCGGACAGCAGAATAGCCGTTGTGCAGAGGTGTTTCGGCGCTATTTGCCGCCCGAAGCGGCGATGATTTCCTGCAGCATTGCGACATGGCGGGCGAAGGCGCCCCGCCCGGCGGCGGTGGCGGTTACCGTGGTCTGCGGCTTCTTGCCGACAAAGGCCTTTTCCACCCCGACGTAGCCCGCCTTCGACAGCGTCTCGATATGAGCGCCGAGATTGCCATCGGTGGCGCCGGTCAGCTGTTTCAGCTTGGCGAACTCGAGCCCTGTCCCCGATGGCAGCGCGTTCAGCGCCGCCATGATGCGCAGCCGCAGCGGTTGATGAATGATGTCATCGAGCCCGACCATGTCAGCTCCGGCGCATCCAGAGGCCGCCAAGCATCAACCCGCCCCCGTCGACAAAGGCCATCCAGAGCTCGAACCAGTCGCCGGCCCAGAAATAGCCGGCCAGTGCCAGCGCGCTGATGGAGAGACCGATCGCAACAAAGGCGTGGCCGAACCAGAGTCCGGCGAGGACGTAGAGCAGCATGAAATAAATCGGCCAGAACGTGCCTATCTGGCGCGGCGTGAAGTGGCCGAGCACGCTCGTACAGAGGAAGCCAAAGGCGAAGAACAGCACGAACGCGACCAGCATCCTGAAATCGAAGGTGCGAATGCCTGTCTTGCGATATCCGGAGGCGCTGATTGCAAACGATCCCGCGACACCCGCGGCGTTCAGCGCGGCCCAGAGATACCCGGCCTGGCGCGGCGCCAGAAACGCGCCGAGATAGCCGGCAAATACCAGCGCGCCCCACATGATCAGCATCAGGCTGGCGAGATTGTAGATCCGCGATTGCCGGACGCGGCGCGTCATCTCGTTGATTTCAGCGAGCGCCTCGGACGCCTCCCGGCTGTCGATCATGTTGCCCATCTCCGCCATATCACCACTACGACCCCGCCATGGCGCGCGTGGCGACATCTTCGGCGACGATGGATATCGCCTTCGGCGCGGCGACGATACCCATGTGGTTGATGCCGTCGAGCACCTTGACGTCGACCACGACCTTCGAGCCACGCACGGCCTCCGAATATTTGTCCGCGAGCATTAATTCGTCGTCGGCGCCGCAGATGATCGTGACCGGCTTTGTCGTGGCGGCGAGATCGCGGCGGAAATCGCCCCGCACCGCAAAGTTGCGCATCAACCGGTCGGTATAGGTCGACACCAGCGTCTTCTCGGAATTCGGCGGCACCGCGAGCGCCAGCACCGGCAGCGCTTCGCAGCACGTGATCCCGAACTCGCGCAGCGCGATCAGGCCGAGGATACGCGGGATATCGGCACGGGCCCAGCCGCCGGAACTCGGCCGGGTGGAGGGAGCGTCATAGCCGAGATAGGGCGCAAGCAGCACGAAGCGCTCGAACAGGTTCTGGATTGGCGAGCCCGCCACACGGAGCCCAAAGCCGCCGCCGGAGGAATGACCGACCAGCGTCAACGGCGCTGACGGCACGATCTTGCGCAACACCGCGACGAAATCGGCGAGATCGTCCTCGAGCTGGCCGACATAGCCGATATCGCCGCGCGTGCCTGACGTACCGTGGCCCCGCATATCGACCGCGAAGGTCTCCACGCCATGCGCCGTCAGCCCCTGCGACAGCGCATGGATGGTGCCGCCGCTGGAGCCGGAGGAGCCATGGATCACGATCGCCACGCGGCCGGTCGGCGTGCCACCCGCGCCATAATGCCGGAAGCCGAGCCATGTGCCGTCGCGGGCCTGGAACCGCTCAACCGCAGGCAGGCTGGAAAGATCGACGGTGGCTCGCGCCCGCGAGATCGATTGCAGCTCCGGCACCGGCTGTAGCGGCGTTGCCAGCAGGGCCAGCACCACTAACGCCAGCACGCCGACGCCACACAGGGCCCATTTCAGGAGGCTCAGAGAGCCGCGGATCAGGGTTTTCAGCATCGATCTTACCTCGCGCCAGAGCCAAATACAGAGAACTCTGTACCACAGAGTATATGAGTTCCACAAGAGCCGGATTGGCGTGGATGGTTAAAAATCCCTACGTTCCGGCAACGCCTCCAACGCCCGAATCAGTTGCCGATGCCTGCTGCCGAAAACCTGATCAACGCGCCCGAATTTACCGTCTCCGAGCTGTCCTCCGCGCTGAAGCGGACGGTGGAGGACGCCTATGGCCATGTCCGCGTCCGCGGCGAAATCTCCGGCTTTCGCGGCCCGCACTCCTCCGGCCATTGCTATTTCGCGCTGAAGGACGAGAGCGCCAAGATCGAGGCGGTGATCTGGAAATTCGCCCACGCCCGGATGCGCTTCAAGCCGCAGGAAGGGCTCGAGGTGATCGCTACCGGCAAGCTCACGACCTATCCGGGCTCGTCGAAATACCAGATCGTGATCGAGGCGCTGGAGCCCGCCGGCATCGGCGCGCTGATGGCGCTGATGGAGGAGCGCAAGAAAAAACTCGCGGCCGAGGGCCTGTTCGACGAGGCACGCAAGCAATTGCTGCCCTGGCTGCCGGAGGTGATCGGGGTCGTGACCTCCCCGACCGGGGCGGTCATCCGAGACATCCTGCACCGGCTGGAGGATCGCTTTCCCCGCCGCGTGCTGGTGTGGCCGGTCAAGGTGCAGGGCGAAGGCTCGGCCGAACAGGTGGCCGCGGCGATTCGCGGCTTCAACGCCCTGCCTGAAGGCGGACGGATTCCACGGCCGGATCTGTTGATCGTCGCGCGCGGCGGCGGCTCGCTGGAGGATTTGTGGTCGTTCAACGAGGAGATCGTGGTTCGGGCCGCCGCCGACAGCATGATCCCGCTGATCTCGGCCGTCGGCCACGAGACCGACATCACGCTGATCGATTTCGCCGCCGACAAGCGCGCGCCGACGCCGACGGCCGCCGCCGAAATGGCCGTGCCCGTCCGCAGCGAATTGTTCGTCGAGGTCGAGAGCCTGGCGCGGCGCACGATGGTGTGCTGGCAGCGCGGCCAGGAGAGCCGACGCAATGAATTGCGCGCCGCAGCCCGCGCGCTGCCGGGTTTAAGCGAACTGCTCGCGATTCCCAGGCAAAGGCTGGATCATCTCGGCGCCGCCCTGCCCCGCGGGCTGAAGGCCAATACGCACGCCCATCACCGCCGCTTTTCGCATCTCAGCGCCGGCCTGACGCTGAAGGTTTTGCGTGGACAGGTTGCCCAAGCCAATCATCGCCTCACGGTGTCGGGTGAACGCATCCGGCTGTCCGCCCGCGCACTGCTGCGCAACCGGCGCGACCGCTTTGCCGGGCTGGAGGTCAGGCTGAAGGCCTCCAAACTCTCCAACGCCCAGGCGCAGCGCAATGCCATTGCGCGCGACCGCGAGCGCGCGCAACGGCTAGCCGAGCGCGCCCGCCGCGCGCTGCTGACCGCTCTGCAGCGTTTCGACGCACGCGTCGCCCATAGCGGCCAATTGTTGTCGGCGCTGTCCTATCGCGGCGTGCTCGCCCGCGGCTTTGCCCTGGTGCGCGACGAACACGGTCATGCCGTCCATGCCGCCGCCGCGATCGGACCGAGCGCACATCTAACGATCGAATTCGCCGACGGCCGCGTCGGCGCCACTGCGGACGCGGATCGGCCGCAGGCCACAGCTCCCGCCGCAAGCGCGCCGAAAGCAGCAACCCACGAGGCGAAGCCAGCGGCGCCGAAGCGCGTCGGAAAGCCGGTCGATCAGGGAAGTCTGTTCTAGCGCGCCAGCCACTCCGTGACGCGCCGGTGCGCATCCTTGCGCGCGTCCGCATCGGTGCCGATATGGCCGCGTTCGGGCAACGCGGCGTCGGAGCCTGTGATCGCTCGCAGCGGCAGGTTGGCGCGGTCGAAATCGTGGGCTGCGCCGGGATAGACCACGATCTGCGCCAGCGCGCTGCGGCCGCGGGCCCCCTCCACCACCTGGCGGCAGGCGGATGGCGAGCTGACGTCGTCCTGCGCGCCGATCAGCAGCAGCGTCGGCACGCGCGTGCTCCAGCCGAGGCCGGACGAGATCCGGCAATCCGGATAGAATGCGATGGCCGAGCGGAAATCCGGCTCGATACCGCGTGCTGACGATTGCGGGCGCACCGACCACAGCACCGCGCTGGCGCCGTGCGCCCATCCCATCAGGCTGATCCGGTCACGCGCGGCCCAAGGCTGCTGCAACAGCCAGTGCCGCGCTGCATTGACATCGGCCACCCGCTCGCGGCGGGCAAGCACACGGCGCTCCTTGACGCGGCATTGCGGGCCGAGCTCGCGCGAACCGTAACTGTCCGGCAGCAGCACCGCATGGCCGGTCTTCAACAGCTGCTCCGCCCAGTCGCGATAGCGCGACTGCACCGGCTCCGATTGTCCACCCAGTCCGCCGCAGCCATGCAGCGCGATCACGGTGGGAAACGGGCCGTCACCGTCGGGCTTGTAAAGCTGGGCATGCAGGGTCAGGCCATTCGCCGGGATATCGACCTGATGCGGGGCCGGCAATTGCGCAGCACCGGCCGTGCAGGCCGCAGCAAGGAGCGTCAGGGATAGCGTTGCTGACAACAGGCGCATCGGTCTCTGTCGGATCGGTATGACGCTGCGGGCACGGTGGAATTCACGCTATCATGCAGGTCGGCACAAAATCATCACAAGTAGGTCAGTTTCCGGGGCGGACAGTACGACCTATTTATGATAGATCGAATTTGGAAAATATACTTAAGGCCAGCCCGCGGGCCGGCCGATCGGAGAGTTTGACGGTGCTTAATAAATTCGGTCCCTCGGGCCATGGCGAAGCGCAGGTGCAATATCTGGATGGCGATTTCCGCGTGATCTCGCCCGGAACCTATGTGCGTTGCGCCATTACCGACGTGCGGATCCCGCTCGACGAATTGAAATACTGGAGCGTCGATCTGCAGGAGGCCTATTCGGTCCCGACCGCCGTGCTGCAGCGGCACTTTCCCGGCGCGCTGAAGACGCAGGGCTGAGCTTGCGTTGTAGCCCGGATGAGCGCAGCGATATCCGGGGCCGCTGTCGGAGTTGATTCCCGGATGTCGCTGCGCTCATCCGGGCTACGGCTCTTTTCTCTCGCGCGCCCTGAATAGCCGGTCGGTCACGAATCTCCGCAACAGCGCCGGATCGTCGAATTCGAGCGTCACGGGAAACGGCACGATTTGCTGGGCCCGATCCCGCAGCCGCGCCAGATCCTTTTCCGTCGTCACCAGCGTCAGCGCGTCCCGTTTGGCCTCGGCGATCAGACCCTCGATCTCGGCTTGCGAATACGGATGATGATCGGCGAAGGCGCGCTGCCCGGCCATTTCGATGCCGCTGGCGCGTAGCGTGTTGAAGAATCGCGTGGGATCGCCGATGCCGGCGAACGCCAGCACGCGCTTGCCCCGAAGCTCTGCGACCACTGCTTCATCCGGCTTCAGATGCGCCGATAACACCGGCTTGCCTTGCGTCGCGATCTCTGCCGCCACTGCCTCGGCAGCGGTGCCAGTACCAACAACGATCAGCGCGTCGGTGCGCGCCAGTTGCGGCCGCAGCGGCGCACGCAGGGGGCCGGCGGGAAATACCTGCCCGTTGCCGAGCCCGCGCTCGCTGTCGATCACGATCAGCGACACATCCTTGACGACCGAAGGATTCTGAAAACCGTCGTCCATCAGGATCACGGTTGCGCCTTGAGCGCGCGCCAGCGGCACGCCGTCCGCGCGCGTGCGCGACACCACCACCGGCAGCGCGCCCGCCAGCATCAAGGGCTCGTCACCGACATCGAAAGCCGCATGCCTGATGGGATCGACCCTGACCGGCCCGCGCAATTTCCCGCCATAGCCGCGGCTGAGCACGACCGGCGTCTCGCCGAGCTCGCGCAGCAGTTTTGCCAGCGCCAGCACGGTCGGCGTCTTGCCGGCNCCGCCGACGTGATAATTGCCGACGCAGAGCACCGGAATGCCGGCATTCAATCCCTGGCGCCGCAGGCGCTGTGCGGCGATGGCGCCGTAGAGGGCGGCGAGCGGTTTC
>C688J18823_10002433_pt1 | contig 11657 bp, 10 predicted proteins | sample HopSoiMetagenom1_FD_18823 | JGI IMG/M metagenome (IMG submission 18823) | reverse complement strand
CGTCGAGAAGTGGTCGACGAAGGCAGGAGCCAACGATCCGGAAGTCTTCACGGAACGGATACCGTTCGTCGAGACGCGCGATTACGTGAGGATCATCCTGCGAAATCGCGCTTACTACCAGGCCCTTTATCCCTGGTAGGTCGCAGCCTCGGAGTCCGTCGGTAATTCGCCCTTACGGCGCTTCCGCCAGTCCATCAGCCAGCTGATCGGAACTCCCGTCAGCAGTGGCGTGAGGAAAAAAGCCGAGCAGCGTGTTCAACCAGATCAGCGCTGTGTAGAAACAGATAAGGCCGATCGATACCCACAGCGTTCCCAGCGGACCGTGCGTCTCCAAGCGGAGCTCCCCCGTGAATAGGTAAATTAAAACTATCATGGCAACGGCTTTCGTTGAAGCAGGCTCCCTTGAGAGCGCAGTCGCGGCATCGCTCGAAGCGTGCGATGACTGCGTGCTCGCTGTGAGCGGCGGCCTCGATTCGATGGTGCTTCTTACCGCAGCTTCCAGACTCCCCGCTGCAGTTCGAAATAAGGTGCTCGTTGCCACATTCGATCACGGCACAGGTCGCGCCGCCGGCAAGGCTGTGGCGCTGGTAGCGCGCCGCGCTGCGCAGCTCGGATTCAAGTGCGTCAACGGACGAGCGGCTACGGTCGGCCGACGCGAAGAGGAATGGCGCCGCGCCCGGTGGCAATTTCTGCTTCAGGTCGCCGCGCCGCGCGACGCCGCGGTCGTAACCGCTCACTCGCTCGATGATCAGATCGAGACGGTGTTCATCCGCATTCTCAGGGACGCTGGTCCACGTGGCCTCGCCGGTCTTTACGCGGAATCGCCAGTTGTCCGGCCGTTCCTGAACGTCTCTCGCGCGATCCTGGCGGCTTATGCAAGAAAGAATCGGGTGCAGTTCGTGAACGACCCATCGAATCTGGATCGAAAGCACCTGCGGAATCGCATTCGCCTCGACATCCTGCCGTCGATCGTCCAGCAACACCCCGACTTCCCCNCGCAGCTCTTGGCCGTGGCGCGCCAGGCAGCCGCGTGGCGTCGTTCGGTTGAANACCTCTTGCCGAACATCGACGCCACCGAAGAGCGTGACGGCGCGCTCCGGGTGAGCCGTTCCAGTCTCGCCGGGTACGACGCGGAATCCCTGCGAGTGCTTTGGCCCGCGTTAGCTGCCCGCGCCCAAGTCGTAATGGACCGGCGGGGAACCCACCGCGCCGCGGAGTTTACTATTAGGGGAACAACTGGAGGTGCGATTCAGCTTTCGGGGGGAATCGAGATCGTCATGAAGCGCGACCACATGCTGTTGCGCCGGGCGCCGGTTCGGGAGCACATCCGCTCGCCGCAAGCCGCCCTGCTCGCGTGACGAGCGGCGCGAAGCCTCTCGCCTCGATAGCCGATCCGCGGCTCTCGGGGAGGGCCGTCAAGCGAGTCGCCTTCAGCCAGGCCGAGATCGCTCACCGCGTGACCGAGCTCGGCAGAGAGATCACCAACGCTTACCCCGATGGCGAGCTTCTGGTGCTCGGTTTGCTCAAAGGAAGTTTCATTTTTCTGAGCGACCTCGTACGTGAGATAACGCGTCCGTTACAAGTCGATTTTCTGGTTGCCTCGAGTTACGGCGATGGAATGGTTTCCAGCGGGACAGTCAGATTGGTTTACGACCCTGAAACGGAGCTGGCCGGGAAAGACATTCTTCTGGTAGAGGACATCATTGATTCGGGCCGCACTTTGAATCGTCTCATGACTATACTGAAGGAACGAAAACCCCGGTCGCTAGAGATCTGCGCGCTCCTTCACAAAAGGATCGCGGACGGTCTGAAGTTCGACGCGAGGTTCGTTGGTTTCGATGCTCCGAACGAGTTTCTGGTTGGATATGGGCTGGACCACGCGGAGAATTTCCGCCACTTGCCTTATATAGCGAGCTTGCAGTAAATGCCGATACAAATGCCGAATAAAACACCGAAGAAGCCTACGAACTGGAGCAAGGTTTCCAAGCAGCTCTCGTTCTGGGTCTTCGTCATACTCGTGCCCGTCGCGATCATCCAGTTCTCGGGGAAAGGATCAGATGCCGCGCCCGAGATTTCCTACACACCCCAGTACGGCGATCAGCTCGAGAAGAACAACATCGATAAGGTCACCATCCAGGGTGGGCGCCTGGTCACGGGTGAGTTCAAGAACAAGGTGCCCGTCAAGGGCCGCCTCGTCTCCAGGTTCAAGGTTCTTCTGCCGATGGAGAACTCGAGCGACGAGGTGAAGCGTCTCACCGAGCACGGAGTGCAGATCCAGGCCGAAGAGCCGCGCGCTTCGTTCACCACCATTCTCATCGGTCTCTTCCCGTACCTGCTGATTTTCGGAATCTGGTTTTTCCTCTTCCGTTCGATGCAGGCCGGCGGCGCCAAGGCGTTCAGCTTCGGGAAGTCCAAGGCGAAACTGCTCACCGGTGACACCCCTAAGGTCACTTTCGATGATGTCGCAGGTGCCGACGAAGCGAAGATCGAGCTGCAGGAGATCATCGAATTCCTCAAGGACCCGCAGAAATTCACCAAGCTTGGCGGGCGTCTGCCGAAAGGCGCGCTGCTGGTCGGCCCGCCCGGTACCGGGAAAACCTTACTTGCCCGGGCCGTTGCCGGCGAAGCCGGCCGGCCCTTCTTCTCCATGTCCGGCTCTGACTTCGTCGAGATGTTCGTCGGCGTCGGCGCGAGTCGCGTACGCGATCTGTTCGAGCAGGGCAAAGCCCACGCTCCGTGCATCATTTTCATCGACGAGATCGATGCCGTCGGCCGCCACCGCGGTGCTGGATTGGGCGGCGGTCACGACGAGCGTGAGCAGACACTGAATCAGCTGCTCGTCGAGATGGATGGATTCGAGTCGAACGACGGCGTTATTCTCATCGCCGCCACAAATCGTCCGGATGTCCTCGATCCCGCGCTGATGCGTCCCGGGCGGTTCGACCGCCAGATCGTCGTAGACTCGCCCGATCTGCGTGGTCGTGAGGGAATTCTTCGCGTCCACATCCGCAACAAGCCGATGGCCGAGGATGTCGACGTCACGACTCTCGCGCGCGGCACTCCGGGAATGGCTGGAGCTGATCTCGCCAATCTCGTAAACGAAGGCGCGCTGCTCGCCGCCCGCCGCAATCACGACAAGGTCTACATGGCCGACCTCGAGGATGCGAAGGACAAGGTGATGATGGGCGCCGAGCGCAAATCGATGGTCATGAAGGACGATGAGCGGAAGCTCACCGCCTATCACGAAGGTGGCCACGCCATCTGCGCGATCAAGGTGAAGGGCAACGATCCACTGCACAAGGTCACCATCGTGCCGCGCGGGCGGACACTCGGTGTCGCGTGGACGCTCCCCGAAGACGATCGCGTCTCAGTCACCCGCGAGCAACTCGAGGCGAATCTGGTGAAGGCGTATGGTGGGCGTGTCGCCGAGGAGCTGGTGTTCGGACGCGATCGCGTCACCACCGGCGCCGCCAGCGACATCCAGCAGGCGACCGGTCTCGCTCGCCGCTACGTCTCGCAGTGGGGACTCTCCGACGAAATCGGTCCCGTCCTTGTTGGCGACAACGAGCAGGAGCTGTTCCTCGGTCGTGAGCTGCAGACCCGTCGCGAGGTATCAGAGCGCACCGCACAGCTCGTCGATCAGGAGGTTTCGCGCGTAATCAAGGAAGCGTACATCCGCGCGACCGGTGTCCTGCAGGAGAATATGGATCTGCTCCACCGGGTCGCCGCCGCCTTGCTGGATCGCGAGACTCTTACCGGTGACGAGGTCAACGCGCTCGCACGCGGCGAGACGCTGCCTCCGCGTCCGGTTAGTCCGCCGCCCTCAGCTCCGGCGCTTGCTACACCGGTCTTGCATCCCAAGCCGTCGAAGCCGCCCCTGTTCGGCGGACCGGAGGTTGCGCCGGCGTGAGTTTCACCTGGCCGTCCAAGTCACAGCGGCCAAATGTCTTCGGAATTCTGAATGTTACCCCCGACAGCTTCAGCGACGGGGGTAATTTCGTTTCCACCGAGACCGCAATCGCCCAGGCGGCGCGGATGATCTCTGAAGGCGCCGACGCAATCGACGTGGGGGGAGAATCAACTCGGCCCGGGGCCAAACCGGTTCCACCGCGAGAAGAGCTCAAACGCGTGCTGCCAGTCATTCGCGGTATTCGATCGCGCTGGAGCGAAGTTGCCATCTCCATCGATACCGTAAAGGCCGAAGTTGCGAGGGCAGCTCTGTCGGAAGGAGCATCCATCGTTAACGATGTTTCCGGCATGTCACTCGATCCGAAAATGCCGGAGGTCTGCGCGGAGGCCGGCTGCAACGTCGTCCTCATGCATTCGCGCGGCACCGTCGCTGACATGGCGAGCTACGAAAATGCGGTCTACGGGGATGACCCCGTCGGCGAAATTGTGGCCGAGCTCGATGAAAGCGTCCAGGCGGTCCAGCGCGCGGGGGTACATCCGGCCCGCATCGCGGTGGATCCCGGCATCGGCTTCTCGAAAAAAACCGGGCACTCGCTTGCTGCTCTCGTCCAGCTCGAGAGGATCATCGCGCTAGGCTACCCGGTTTTTCTTGGAGCGTCTCGCAAGCGTGTGATTGCCGAGTTGATCCGGTACACCGCGGGGACCGGCAGCCTGCTCGGCGGAACGACCCTCGCACCAAACATGGTAGGCAACGACGATCGCGACATGACAACCGTCGGCGTTAACGTCGTCGCGTTCTTTGCCGGGGCCAGAATATTCCGGGTGCACAACGTGCGGCCGAATCGGCTCGCACTCGACGCGGCGTGGGCGCTAACTCCGGAAGAGTCCGAGCTGCTCGCTCAGTAATCAGCGGGCGATTGTCAGATCCGCGGATCCGGCATGGCGTCCTCGAGGAGAATCGTCCCCTTGCCCAGCCACCACACCGCCAGCCACGTTGCGACGACCTCGACGAGTATGAGAGTCGGCAGAAGGTTGGGATGCTCAATCAGGGGCACGAACATTTGAGAACGCGGGAACATGAACGGAATGTTGAGAAGGTTGAAGATCACGATTCCGATCAGGAGTCCTCTTGTCCCATGAAAGAACGCCCAGCACACCAGGCAGAACGCCAGCTCGACCAGGAAATCCAGGATCGGGTAGGCTTGGAGATTCAGTCCGAATTGAGGTCCCCACTGCATGGGCAGCAGAGCGATGTTCGGCTCGTGATGGATGATGTCCAACAGGATGTGAGAGAGGATCCCGAGCGCGATCGCCATTCCCACATTTGTCCGCCGCCCCGCCTTGCCGAATCCCCAGGTGATTGCCGCGAGAACCAATCCGGTCGTCACCGAATGGGAGTAGGGAAGAAAGTCGAGATGGATGGCGTCCGGTGTGATTCGCGCGTGCTCGATCCCGAGAAAGGTGAACAGGATCCACAGGAGCTCTACGAACTGCACGGAGATGAGGAGAGGCAGCAGGCCAACCCGCGGGAATTTTCGCTTCAGGGCCAGCGCTGCCGAAGCGTGCGTGATCGCGTACGTAACTCCTCCCGACGACTCGTTGTGAAACGGAACTACCCGAATGGCTCAACGGTCGGGCAACTCCCGAGCCGCTGAATTAATTTTGAAACGCTAACCTTCACAGAGGCGCCCCCAATAAGACGGTTTCCTTCGCCGGGTTGGACGACCGCCGTATTACTGCTCTTCGTGTACATGCTCACCCTCGCCCCGGGCGTAACGCTTTGGGACTCGGGTGAGTTCCTCGCTGCCATTCATTCTCTTGGGATTCCGCATCCCCCCGGGACGCCGCTTTACGTCCTCATCGGGAAAACGTGGAGCCTCATTTTCGCTCCCGTGTTTGGCTTCGCCCGCTCGCTCAATCTTCTATCGGCGGTCTGCACCGCGTTCGCCTGCGGCATTCTCACCAACCTGATAGCCGAGTGGACGGAAGACGGGTTCGCCGCAACGGCCGCCGGCCTCACCGCGGGGCTGATGTCGACGGTCTGGCTCAACGCCACGGAGACAGAGGTCTACGCCGTTGCATTCCTGTTTGGATGCATGGTTCTGTGGGCTGCTGACCGCGCCGGAAGAAACTCCGACGCCAGATGGGCGCTCCTCGTGGCGTATCTGGCGGGTTTGTCGTGGTCGCTGCATCTGATCGCGCTGCTTGTCATTCCCAGCGCAATCCTTCTCGTCTTCAGTACTGGTGACGGCTACTTTGCGGTGCCCGTCGGAAGGCGCTATGTGGACGGTCGGCGCGAAGCGCACTCATTCGCCAAGCTGCTGCGCGGCTCAGTGCTCGTCGCATTGGTGGGAATGACGTGCGTGGCATTCCTGATGATTCGCGCGCGCCATGATCCGGCGATCAATCAGGGAAATCCGTCTACCTTCGGCTCCTTTCTGGACGTCCTTCTGCGCCGGCAATACGACGTTCCGCCGCTCTGGCCTCGTCGGGCGCCGTTCTATCTGCAGGTTGGCAACGTGTTCGAGTACGCCGATTGGCAGTTTGCGAAAGGCCTCGCGCCCGAGGCGCCACCAAGTTGGTGGCGAACTCCGTTCACGATTCTTTACGCACTGGTCGGGTTTTGCGGATTTGCCATGCACCGCAATGCCGACCGCCGCAGTTGGCGCGCGATCGCGTTGCTGATCCTGGTGGCATTCGTTGGCGTGGTGATCTATCTCAACCTGAAAGCTGGGCCGTCCTTCGGCGAAGGCCTGCTGCCGACTGGTGCGCCCCATGAAGCCCGCGAGCGCGACTATTTCTTTTTCTGGTTGTTCGTCTGCTGGGGACTCTGGGCCGGATACGGGGCGGTGCGGCTTTCACGAATGCTTTTCGTACCGCTCAACCTCGTGGCGTTATTGATGCCTTTTGCTCCAGCGCTTCTTAACTGGACCGCGGTTGATCGCCGCACGGATCCGGAAGAAACGCGCGCCCGCGTCGACGAGTCAGAGATGCTGGCGAGGGTGCCACCATCCGGAGTCTTCCTCGCGCTCGGTGACAACGACACCTACCCGCTCTGGTACCTGCAGCAGGCCGAAGGCACCCGCAGGGACGTCACCGTCGTCACGATTCCGCTTCTGCCGGCGAAATGGTATCGCGCGGAGCTGGCGCGCCGCTACAAGCTGCTCGATTCCGCGAGCGCAGAGAACTGGCTCGGACGCGACAGCACAGTCGCGCTGATCACGAAGCGGTCCTACGATCAGAACCGGCCCGTCCTGCGGTCGCCCTTCTTCGCGCTCGACTCCAGCGCAAAGAAGCAGTAGCGCTCTACTCGCTGCCTACTGGATTGCCAGCGTATACGCGCCGGTCACCCCAGCCGTCGCCGCGCGAGCCGTGATGACGTAGAAGTTGGTGACGGTCGCCGTCAATGTGATTCGGGCGTTTTGCGTCGTGCCGTCCATGTTGTCGTTCGACGTCAGAATGCTCGAGCTTCCATCAGCGTGAGCTTCGAGGTACGAATCGACGGCGCCGGATGTCATCGTCGCCGTAACTGATTGTCCAGCCGAGAGGAAGACCAGGTAATCGTCCGAAGGAAATCCATTGTTCGGACAATCCGTCGTCTGAAGAGATTGGTCAGTACTGACGCCTGCAGCAATGAAGACATCTTCGCAGTTCGTAACGTGTGCCGTCGATGTCGTGGACGCGAGCGTGTAATTCCCGGTCACGTTGGGATCGTATGAATTGGCGCCGATGAGGAAATTGCCCGCCGGCAGGATCGCCTTGATGGTTGATATATTCGGCCCACCGGCGTCGTCATTGATCGCGATCACTCCCACCTGTGGTGTGAGCAACGCCAGGTAGGTGTCGAAATCTCCGGTCTGCGTGAAAATGTAGGTTCCCGTCGTTGGGATGGTGACCGCGTAGAAATCGACGAGACTCCCGTCGGAGAGCCGGCAATCGGAGAGCGACAGTTTGGCAGTCGTCGTCGATCCCAGCGTGTGTGTCGCCGTCGACGAGCATGGGTCGGCGCCCTGGGCGGTGAACGTCACCGCGGGAAGTCCCGCCGCCGTTGCAGTCATGGTGTTCACGCCTGCCGTCTGCCCCAACGTCCAGCTGCCCACGGTGGCTACACCATCCGCGGTCGAGACTGCTTTCGCGCCCGTCACGGATCCGCCGCCCGACGTAACCGCAAACGTAACGGTCACTCCGCCCACAGCATTCCCGCCAGCGTCACGAACGATTACTGACGGCAGCTCGGCTACCTGAGTGCCCGGAGCGGCGCTGATAGTGGTGGACGAATTGGCCTCGATACTGGAGACCGAGATGCCGGGGCCCGAGGAGTCACCGCCGCATGACATCTGCAACGCGATGAGTCCTGCCAGAGCGAGCGGGGCAATCTGACGCAGCAGTTTCATTCGCGACAATATCCCGTACGGAAGGTTGGCGTCAAGAAGGAGGCAAGGCAAAAGCCAGAGAATCGCCCGTGAACGATGCCTCTGGCCTGGTGGCCGAGCGACGGAACTTTGATCTAGTACGCCACCAACCCTTCAGCTAATAGCGGTAATGCTCCGACTTGTACGGACCTTCCATGGGAACGCCAAGATAATCCGCCTGATCCTTCGACAGCTTGGTGAGTCTTACGCCAAGCTTTTCGAGGTGCAGCCGGGCTACCTTCTCGTCGAGGTGCTTGGGCAGCGTATACACGCGACACTCGTACGCGTCGCAGTTGGTGTGCAGCTCGATCTGCGCCATCACCTGATTGGTGAAGCTCGCCGACATCACGAAGCTCGGGTGTCCCGTCGCGCATCCAAGATTGAGCAGCCGGCCTTCCGCCAGGATCATCACGCTATGGCCGTCGGGAAAGATGTACTCGTCGTACTGCGGCTTGATCTGTACGCGCTTGATCCCGCGAAGTTTTTTCAGGCCGGCCATGTCGATCTCGTTGTCGAAGTGACCGATGTTGCCGACGATCGCCTTGTCCTTCATCTGCGCCATGTGCTCGGCCGTAATTATGTTCTTGTTGCCCGTCGCAGTGACGAAGATGTCGGCCGTTTTCACCACATCGTCGAGAGTGGTGACCTGATAGCCTTCCATTGCTGCCTGCAGTGCGCAGATCGGATCGATCTCGGTGATGATGACACGCGCGCCCTGACCCTTGAGTGCCTGCGCGCAACCTTTGCCGACGTCGCCGTACCCGCAGATCACTGCGACCTTCCCGGCGAGCATCACGTCGGACGCGCGGAGAATGCCGTCCGTGAGCGAGTGCCGGCAACCGTACAGGTTGTCGAACTTTGACTTCGTTACCGAGTCATTGACGTTGATCGCAGGGAAGAGAAGCGTTCCCGCTTCCATCATCTGGTAGAGGCGATGCACGCCCGTTGTGGTCTCCTCAGAGACTCCACGCAGATCCTTCGACATCCGCGTCCAACGCTGCGGATCTCTCTTGAACTCGCGCTGGAGCAGCCCCAGGATCACGCCGTATTCCTCGGAATCCTTTTCGGCGTTGAACTCCGGGACACGTCCCGCTTTCTCGAACTCGACTCCCTTGTGTACGAGCAACGTCGCGTCGCCACCATCATCCAGCAGGAGGTTCGGACCCGAGCCGTCGGGCCAGACAAGTGCCTGGTCGGTGCACCACCAGTACTCCTCGAGTGTTTCGCCCTTCCATGCAAAGACTGGAGTCCCCTGGGGATCATTGATCGTCCCGCTCCGGCCGACAACTACCGCTGCTGCGGCATGGTCCTGGGTTGAGAAGATATTGCAGGAAACCCAGCGTACGTCGGCACCGAGGTCGGTCAGCGTCTCGATCAGAACCGCGGTCTGCACCGTCATGTGCAGCGAGCCCATGATCTTCGCTCCAGCGAGCGGTTGCCTGTCCTTGTACTCCGCGCGAAGCGCCATCAGGCCGGGCATCTCGTGCTCGGCGAGACGGATCTCGTTGCGACCGAATTCGGCCAGCGAGAGGTCTTTCACCTTGAAAGGCTCGCGCCCGGCGTCAGCCGCGGCGGTGAAGGCGTTCAACGGCTCTGTTATCGTTCCCACTTTTTGCTCCTTGGAAGTCTTCGTTGACATCGATTACGCGGATTTCATGAGCGGAGCCGCGTCCGCCTTTTTGCGACCGCCGCTCGTCATTGCGGCAGCACTGCGTTTGCCTGAAGCGGCGAAGAGCGTCGGACCCTTCGCCTCCGTATCGGGAGGTAGTGCGTTGTAACGAAAGCTTTCGAAACCGGCCGACTGCATCCAACCATCCAGGGTCGCTCGGTCGAATCCCGCCCAGAGATGACCCATTGTCTGCCGCAGGTCCTGCCGGTCATGCGGCATCATGTCGAGCACCAGCAGTCGGCCGCCCGGCTTGAGAACCCGCGATGCTTGCGCGATGACGCGCGACGGGTCGGCGGTGTAGTGCAGAACCAGGAAGAGAAGCGCGACGTCCACCTCGCCATCCCCGATGGGCAGCGATTCCAGGCGCCCGTTTCTGATGTCAATATTGCCGACGCCGTGTAGTCGCTTCTTTGCCGCCGAGAGCATGGCCGCGGATTCATCGACGGCGATCACTCGCTCGACGAATGGCGCCAACGATTGAGCGACCGCTCCCGTTCCGCAGCCGAGATCGGCGACCGTCCAATGGTCATCGAGCAGACCGAGTAACGCTATGTCCGCGCGCCGGCCGAACAGCTCGAGTCGCATGCGATCCCATTGTCCGGCAGAAGTCGAAAAGAACTGCTGGGACCGGGTGCTCCGCTCGGCGAGGACGGCTTGCGTTCGACGGGCGTCCTGCTCGGCGGCGTTGGTGTGCATTACCTCGTCCCGCACGATACTCCACAGCTTTCGGCTTGCCGGATCGAGGGAAGAGGAAGCGATGCGGTAATAACGACTGGTTCCTTCAGCCCGCGAATCCAGCCAGCCTTCAGCGCTGAGCGCCTTGAGATGCCGGCTGATAGTCGACTGGGGCAGCTGAAGCACGGCAGTGAGCTCGTTAACCGTCAGCTCATTCCGCTCCAATGCGACCAACAGCCGGCTCCGCGTCGGGTCGGCGAGGGCCGTCATTTGACCGAATAACGCCGGCGCGCTCATATCATATATCCGTTCATCCGGATTAAAGAGTAAAGCAAGGGCAGGCGGCTGTCAAGCTTCGTGTCACGGCGATTGCCTCCGAGCGCGTACCACCGATATTTCTGGCACTCCTCTCTCGCCGCAAATGCCAATGAATTTTGAGAAAAGCCTGTACCGCCTCGATGAGATCATGGCCGCCCTCGACGGCGAACAGGTTGGATTGGACGCGTCACTCAAACTGTTTGAGGAAGGCATCGAGTTGCTGCGTTTGGCGTCAGCGGAGCTGGATAAGGCCGAAACGCGTGTGCAGCTCCTTATCGAGCGAACCGAAGGGGGTTTCGAGTTGCGGGAGATGGATCTCTGATTCAGTGAGCGATCCGTTCAATCATGACCGCGAGCTCATCGACCGCCGGCTCGACGAGGTCTGCCAAACCTATCTCCGGGACTTGCCGCAGCCGACCGCGGATTCGATTCGCTACGGATTAACCGGTCCAGGAAAAAGGCTTCGTCCACTTCTCGTGTTGTTTGCATATCGAGCGGCCGGCGGAACTGGGGACCCAAGTCTTCTTGCAGGCGCCGTAGAGATCGTACACTGCTACTCGCTGATGCACGATGATCTGCCCTGCATGGACGACGACGACGTGCGCCGCGGCCGTCCAACCGTCCACAAGGTTTATGGCTCGAAGGCGGCGATACTGGGTGGCGTCGCTATGGTG
>C688J18823_10002432_pt1 | contig 11657 bp, 11 predicted proteins | sample HopSoiMetagenom1_FD_18823 | JGI IMG/M metagenome (IMG submission 18823) | reverse complement strand
TGTAGTACTGGCCGTTGAGGTCAGGCTGCGGGAACCACGGCTCGGTGCCGAGCTGCCAGAAGCTGTCGCCGCCGGGATGGTGCAAGTAGTTGCCGGAGATCTCGAAATGGATCTTCGCCGGTGTGTTCGCCGCGATCTTCGCGGGGAATGCGACGATCAGATGACCGAGCGCGTGATGGAACTGGAGGTCCTTGCCGCTTTCGTCCGTGATGCGATCGACGTGGTAGTCGCGCGGTTTGCCGCCGGTGTCCCAGATGCGGCTGTGGAGATTGAACGAGAAGGAGCGCTGCGCCGTCGCGCGCGGCGTGATGGTCTCGTCCATCGACAGTTTCGCGGTCTCGTCCGCGTTGCCGGTCAGCGTGTAGTCGATCGCGCCGAGGAGGTAGGACGGATCGAGGAAGTTCTTGCGGTCGCGCGCCACCGGCTGTTCGGAGATCGTGATGGCGAAGAGTGCATTGCGCAGCTCGGAGGTCGGGCCGTACGGCAGCCGAACCAGCGACATCAGCACCTCGCTCTTGTCGTCGACGGTGTCGAGCACGTAGAGCGTGTTCTCGTCGCCGTCGAATTCGACCCATGCCACCGGCGACAGAGGTTTGTCGAGTTTCTGCCGCGCGAGCAGATGCGACGCAGGCATCACGCGCGCGTGCCCGAGCGCCTCGCGATGCTCGCGGAACTGTGCGTCGAGCGCGGCGCCCGGCTCCTGCGGCAGCTCGGGCAACGCGACGCCGCCGGTGCGGAGGAACATCCGATTGAAGGTGTCGGTCAGCGTGACGGAGTTGTCGTGCCGCTCCGCTTTGATCTTCGAAGCCTTCTTCGCTTCGAACATCACCAGCCCCGCTTCCATCGCGTCGTTCGTCTGGTAGGTGTACTTGCCGCTGCCGGCGAAGAAGAGTCCGTAGACGCGATCGCCGACTTTGACCGGCGCAACGCTGCCGGTCAGCTCGATGGTGATGTTCGAGATCCCGATGGTGAGGTTCCCGACTTTCGATGAGGCGCCGAGCGCGGGATTCTCGTACGTCTCGATCAGACCGGCGAGCTCTTCGGCGAATGCGGAGGAGGCGAGGGCGAACAGCAGCAGGCACAGCACAGCGCGTCGCATGATGCGAACAATGCTATCGCGGAGTGCCGATGGCGATCCTTTGTTCCGTCGAAAATCCATCGACGCCGATCGTGATCGTCTCGAAGCCGATCGCGCGGACGATGAATTTGCCGTCGATGACCTCACCCACCCGCACGTTGATGATCGCGCCGCCGGCATCGAAGACGGCGAACGGGTTCGCGTCGGGACCGAAACGGCCGATGCAGCGATAGGGAAAGGTAGGCGCCTGGAGCACTTGCTTGACCTCGTGTTTCTGCTCCTCCTGGATCACCCGTACGACGACGGGCACCGGATCTTTCTTCTTCACCACGGCAGGCCGCGGCGGCGGCTCGACGAATCGAAACAGATCACGGTGCGCGGCAAGAACGATCACGATTGCAGCCAGCATGTCTCTTAGACGCACAAGGAGCGCGGGCGTCTCGCCCGCAATCGCCGGGCGTCCCGCCCGGCGATTAAAAACGTTCCCAATACGCGCGCACCCACCCCCAGTCGGTTAGTCCCGCCTTCAAAGGATTGCTCTCCACATACCGTATCGCGCGTTCCATGTGATCGCGCCCCCTTATGGACCGGTCAAAGTAGTCCGCCTGCCAGAAACATCCCTCACGTTTCAACAGAGCATTCGCTCGTTGCGCCGTGTATCCCTTGATCGAATGCATGATGTCGTCGATGGTTGCTCGCTCCCGGAGCTTTAGAACCATGTGCACGTGATTCGGCATCACAGTCCACGCGAACAGCAGATACCGCAGTTCGTCGAAGAATGTAATGGCATTTGCAACGACGTCTGCAATGCGCGGATCTCGTAGAAAACACGAGCCTGCGCCGTGATCGAGGACCTTTTCCGTCTCGCTGCGAATCACGCGTTTCAACGCGACGACTTCTGCGGGCGTCATCCTTCCTCGCTCCCGCTCGATTAGCGCGATATGAGCCTTTCGCTCGTTTTCGATGCGGATCTGTTCTTCAACCGGGAAAGCATCGAACAGATTGAACGTGATGAAGTAGGAGCCGTTCTCAATGTCCCAGTGGGGATGCCGTACCCGTTTGCGGATCTTCATGTATCCGAGGTGTACCTCGGAACATTGGCTCTACGCCTGGTAGTCGTCGGGCGGGACGCCCGACGACTGCGGGCCGGAGGCCCGCGCTCCTAGTGCACGAATTTGCGGCGGTTGCGGATGTAGTCGGCGAGGATGTATTCGCCCAGCCGGTCGGGCGACGAGTAGAACGCGCGGCCGCGATTGATCTGCGAGAGCTGCTCGACGAAGTTCACGAGCATCGGATCGGTCGCCAGCATGAATGTGGTGATCGGGATGCCGGCGCGGCGGCAGCGGTCCGCCTCTTCCAGCGTGCGATTCACGATCTTCATGTCCAGGCCGAACGAGTTTGTGTACAAATGTCCGTTTTCGAACAACGCGGACGGCTTGCCGTCCGTGATCATGAAAATCTGTTTGTTGTTGTGCTTGCGCCGCCGCAGGATGCGCTGCGCGAGCTCGAGACCGGCCTTCGTGTTGGTGTGAAACGGCCCCACCTTCACGTACGGAATCTCCCCGATCGGCACCTCGGACGCCTCATCGCCGAACAGCACGACATCGATCGTGTCCTTCGGATACTTGGTCAGGATCAGCTCCGTCAGCGCGAGCGCGACCTTCTTCGCCGGCGTGATGCGATCCTCGCCGTACAGGATCATCGAGTGCGAGATGTCGATCATGACGACCGTCGCACAGCTCGAGTTGTGCTCCGTCTCGAACACTTCGAGATCGTCCTCGTTGATCGATAGCGAGCCGGCCGGATCGTTGTGCTTCATCGCGTTCTGCAGCGAGCGGATCGAATCGATCGACATCGGGTCGTCGCCGAACTGATACGGGCGCGTCTCGGTGAGCCGCTCGCTCCCCTGCCCCGCCGTCGGCACCGAGTGGTAGCCGCTCATCGATTTCTGCAGGCCGCCGAAGATCTCGTCCAGCGCATCGCGCCGGATCTGCCGCTCGCCGCCCGCGGACAACATCATGTTGCCGTTCGCATCGCGACCGATCACATTCTCCTCGGTCAGCTGCGCGAAGAATGCGTCGAGGTCGACGTTCTCGTCGATGAAACCGCGCTGTTGCAGCAAGCGCATCCAGCGCATCGCTTCCTCGACATCGCCGCCGCTCTGCAGCAGGAGGTGGTTGAAGAGACGGCGCAGCCCCATCTCCGCCAGCAGGCGCCGGATGAGATCGGGGTCGAGATGCGAGTAGCGGTGACGCATTCGCAACGATTGTAGACGCCTCGTCATGCTCAGCCGTAGCAATCGCATGCTGCACCTGCTGCTTGCCGCGCTGCTCACGTCGTACACCGCGCCGAATCCGCCGCTCAGCCGCCACGATGTGGCCATCGGCGGCGACGCGCATCACACGCTCGTCGCCTGGACGCAGTTCGACGATGACGCGGCGCGCGTCCATGTCGCGATCCCCGGCAATGCGCGCGAGCTCGTGATGCCGATCGGCGGACAGCTGCAGATGTCGCCGGCGATCGCGTTCGACGGCGCGGACTACCTCGTGGTCTGGCAGGAGGTCGATTTCCGCCGCACCACTGCGTACGCGGCGCGCGTGAGCGGATCGGGCGAGCTGCTCGATGCAACACCGATCGCGCTCGGCGATTACACGAATGGTCTTCCGCCGCGCGCGACCTGGAGCGCAGGCGTCTATCGCGTCAGCTCCGGCACGCTCGTCACCGGCATCAATCACGCCGGCGCGCGCGTGCTCGTGCCGTCGCCGGCCGGCATCGACAGCGCGATCGATCTCGCGCTCCCCGACGACACGACAGTCTTCGCGCGATCGACACCGCCCTTTTGCTCCGGTTTTTCGATGCTCTTCTGCCAGCCGGGCCGCAACTTCCTCACCTTCCAACCGGGCGGCGACATCAATCTCTTTTCACGGCCGGTCTGGCTCGAAGCGGCGGATCACATCGTCGTGTGGAGCGACAACACGAGCCTGTACATCGTGCGCAATGGACTGTCGGACATGGTCGCATCGCACGCGAACAACGCGACGATCGCAGGCTCGCTCATCGTCTATGAAAAAGACGAGCGGCTCTACTCGATCGATCTCGATACGAAGAAAGAATCGGTGCTGACCGAGGCAGGAGCCGTCTCGCCGGCGCTGCTCGACCGCGGCAGCGGCCGGTACACCTTGCTCTATCGCACGACAACGCGGCCTGCGCAGCTGCGAACGATCGAGATCGGTGCTGCAGTGCGCCGCCGCACGTTCTAGGCAGCGCGTGACTCTACGACGCGTGGTTCCACAAGCGTGGTTCCACAACGCGTGGTTCCACAACGCGTGGTTCCACAACGCGTGGTTCCACATCGCGTGGCTCCACAAAGCGTGGCTCCACAGTGCGTGGTTCCACAACGCGTCGCGCCACAACGCGTGGCTCTACAACGCGTGGCTCCTCAACGCGTGGTTCCACACCGCGTGGTTCTACAACGCGTGGCTCCACAACGCGTCGCGCCGTCACGCCTCGCCGCGCGGACGAGTCCTCATCAGCTTCTCGATCCACTTCGCGATCGACGGATTGTTCGGCAGCACCTCGCGCGCTTCTTCCAGCGATGCGAGCGCATCGTTCTCGCGCCCGAGGATGAGGAAAATCTGCACGCGAAGCTCGACGATGGCCTGGAAAAGCGCGAAATCGGTGATCTGCTGATGTCCGAGCAGCGACAGCGCGCGATTCGCAAATTTGAGCGCGACCTCGGGCTTCGATTCGTTCAGCGCATCGGCCGCGAATCGATGCAGCATGCGCGGCGAATCGCCGAGGAACGACTTCGCATCGACGAACTGCTCGAGCGCCTCGCGCACGATCGTCTCGTGATCGGGAAACCATCCGTCGCGGATGATGCGATCGAGCGAGCGGGAGAGCTCGGGAGTAACTTCAGCCGTGATTTTGACCATCACTTCACCGTTCTCAACACATTGAACTTCATCAGCTCGTGGAACGTGATCGTCGAGTCGAGATCCTCGCGGGCCAGCCGCAGCGATTGATGCAACGCCTCGAGGATCATCTCCATCCAGAACGCGAGCTCGACTTCGCTCGTGGGTTGCACGTATTTCTGTGCGGTCTCCTGCAGCTTCGGCACTTTGCTCAACTCGCTCAGGTATTCGGCGAACGGCTGTTCATCCGACACGGTCACCCGATTGCCGCCGGAAGCGAACCAGCCGAGGATCGTGTCGTAATTCGGCTCCTTCGGTGCGGGGCGCTCTTCCTCGCGCGGCGGCTGCGGCTTCGACTTCGTCTTCGCGCCGCGGCCGGCGAACACCGCGTCGTAATCATCCTGATCGATCTCGCCGTAGCCGCGGCGCTCGCGGTCGTTGTTGCGCGGCGCACCCGCGCGCTCGACCGGCGGCAGCTTCGTCTCGTACAGCTTCGACACCGCCAGCCCGATCAGTTTGCGCGCCACGACTTCCGTGCCCTGCTGCTCGCCTTCGTAAACCATCTCGACCTTGCCGGTGATCGCGGGCAGCAGCATCGCGAGATCGGACAGCCGCGGGAAGACGCGCTTGTCGCCGGTGCGCGCCGCGCGGCGCTCCATGTTCGAGTGCAGCAGTTCCATCGCGGAGATCGTCAGCCGCGCGGAGACGCCGGACGATTGATCGACCAGCTCCGATTCGCGCGCCACGAACGCGATGTTCTCCACGAGTTCCTTCACGTAATCCGGGATCTCGATCTTCGCAGCAGCCGTTGCTGCATTTCGATCGAGCCACGCTTCCTGATCGGTGATCCGCTTCGCGGTCGAAACGTCCTGCGGATAGTGCGTGAGGATCTGCGAATCGATGCGGTCCTTGAGCGGCGTGATGATGTTGCCGCGGCTCGTGTAGTCCTCGGGATTCGCGCTGAACACCAGCACGATGTCCATCGGGATGCGCACCGGAAATCCGCGGATCTGCAGGTCGCGCTCTTCGAGGATGTTCAGCAGCGCGACCTGGATGCGCGGCGCGAGATCGGGCACTTCGTTGATGGCGAAGATGCCGCGATTCGTGCGCGGGATGATGCCGTAGTGGATGACCTCTTCGTCCGCGTACGTCAGCCGCTGATTCGCGGCCTTGATCGGATCGATGTCGCCGACGAGATCGGCGACGGTGACATCCGGCGTGGCGAGCTTTTCCCGATATCGCTCGTCGCGATTCATCCACGCGACCGGCAGGTCTTCCCCTTTTTCCGCTGCGAGACGGCGGCAGCGTTTGCACGTCGGCGCGAACGGCGAGTCGTTGATCTCGCAGCCTTCGATGATCGGAATGCGCTCGTCGAGCAGCATGATCAGCGAGCGCAGCATGCGCGTCTTCGCCTGGCCGCGAAGGCCGAGCAGGATGATGTCGTGCCGGGAGAGGATCGCGTTGTGAATCGCGGGGATGACGGTGCGCTCGTAACCGTGAATGCCGGGAAACGTGCTCTCGCCGCTCGCGATTTTCGCGAGGAGGTTCTCGCGCATTTCATCTTTGACCGAGCGGACGCGATAACCGGAGGCGCGGAGCTCACCGAGGGTATGGATATTCATAGTCTGCGGAGATTCTACGCGGAGTGCGGCGGCTTGCTGCCGCGTGTGTTTTGGGCGGTCAGCGATTGAACTCGTTCATCGCGCGCTTCAGGTCGCCGCGCGCGAAGAGCACCAGCGCATCGACCGCGCGCGCGATCGCGTCATCCAGCGCCGGCTGCTCCTCGGGCGTGAACTCGTCGAGCACGTAATCGCGCAGTCGATAGTCGGCGTGACTCTCGCCGCGCACGCCGACGCGTAGCCGCGCGAAGCGCTCCGTGCCGATCGACTCGACGATCGAGCGCATGCCGTTGTGCGTGCCCGCCGAGCCGTCCGGTTTGATGCGCAGCTTGCCGAGGGGAAGATCGATCTCGTCGAAGACGACCATCAGATCGTCGGTCGAGTCGAGATAAGCGTTGACGAGCAGCCGCACCGCGTCGCCGGAAAGGTTCATGTACGTCAGCGGCTTCGCCACTTTCACCGAGCCGCCCGCCACGCGGCCCTCGCCGGTCATCGACTCCTTTTCGTGTCTGTTCATGTCGATGCGGAACTTCTTCGCGAACGCGTCGACGACCATCCACCCCGCGTTGTGGCGCGTTTTTGCATATCCGTCACCGGGATTGCCGAGGCCGACGATGAGTTTCATTCGCTACAATCCGCCGCTGATGAAGCCGACGCGCGCGCAATTCGAACATGCATTGAAATCGCTCCGCAATCCCGCGCTTCGGTACGCCGACATCCGCTGGACCGCCACGCATCAGCAGCACGTGCGCGTACGCAACGGCGAGGTCGATGCGCTGACCGCAACCGTCGATCGCGCGATCGGCGTACGCGTGCTCGTCGGAAACGGCTGGGGATTCGCGGCGACATCGAACATCAGCGAAGCAGCGCTCGAGCAGACGGCGCAGCGTGCGCTCGAAGTCGCGGCGGCGAGCAACATCGCATCGACCGCCGAGGTCACGCTGAGCGACATCGAGCCGCATGTCGCGACGTGGTCGTCGCACTTCGAGATCGATCCGTGGTCGATCTCGCTCGAACGAAAGATCGCACACCTGCTCGAAGCGACCGAACCGATGCGCGGCGACAAGCGCGTTCATCAGGTCAGCGGCGATCTGTCGTGCTATCGCCAGGAAAAAATCTTCGCCTCCACCATCGGCAGCTACATCGAGCAGACGACGACGGAGATGGGCGGCGGCATCGAAGCGGCCGCGCTCGACCACGGCGAATTTCAGCGGCGCACGTACCCGAATCCGTTCGGCGGCGATTACCAGGCCGCGGGCTGGGAGTTCATCGAGCGGCTCGATCTGCCGAAGAAAGCGCCGCAGATCCGCGACGAAGCGATCGCGCTGCTCGCCGCGCCGAAAGCGCCGGCCGGGCGGTTCGATCTGATCGTCGGCTCGTCGCAGCTCGCGCTGCAGGTGCACGAGTCGTGCGGCCATCCGACCGAGCTCGATCGCGCCATGGGCCTGGAGATCTCGCTCGCCGGCGGCTCGTTCCTGCAGCCGAAGATGCTCGGCAATTTCCGCTACGGCTCGGAGCTCGTCGACATCGTCGCCGACGCGACGATCCCCGGCTCGATCGGTTCGTTCGCATTCGACGACGACGGCGTCCCCGCGCAGCGATTCCACCTCATCGACAAAGGGATGTTCGTCGATTACCTGACCGGCCGCGACACGGCGCCCGTGATCAACCGCAAATCGAACGGCACGGTGCGCGCGGAGAGCGCGGCGCGCATCCCGATCATCCGCATGACGAACATCAATCTCGAGCCGGGCACCACGCCGCTCGAAGAGATCATCGCGGACACCAAGCACGGGATTTACGTCGATACGAACAAATCGTGGTCGATCGACGACCTGCGATTGAATTTTCAGTTCGGCTGCGAAGTGGCGTACGAGATCGAGAACGGCAAGCTCGGACGCTTGCTGCGGAACCCGGTCTACACCGGAATCACGCCGGAGTTCTGGCGCTCGTGCGATGCAGTCGGCGACCGGAACAGCTGGCAGATCTGGGGCCTGCCGAATTGCGGCAAAGGCGATCCGCTGCAGACGATGCGCGTCGCACACGGCGCGCCGGCGGCAAGGTTTAGAAATGTCGAAATGGGATGAATTGAGCGTGGACTCCGTGAATAAACCTGAAATCGGAAACCTGAAACCTGAAGGAAACCGGCCTCAGTTCAGGTTTCAGGTTTCAGGTTTCAGGTTTTCGTCCGCGGAGGACGCCCGTGCTTAGCGAGCAACAGTCGCAGGAAATCCTCTCCCGCGCCCTCGAAGCCGCAAACGCGGACGAGTCCGACGCCGCCCTCATCTCCGTCGACCAAAACATCTCCCGCTTCGCGAACTCGAGCCTGCACCAGAACATGTCGGAGATCAGCGCAGGGCTGACGCTGCGCGTGATCGTCAACGGCTCGATGGGCATCGCGTCGACGTCCTCCTTCGACGACGACGAGATCGCGCGCACGGCGGAGCTCGCGCGCGAAGCGGCGAAGCATTCCGATCCGCTGCAGAACTTCTCCGGTCTCTATCACGATCACGAGCCGCTGCCGAAGCTGCCGACATTCGATCCGCAGACCGCGAACCTCTCCCCCGCCGGAAAAGCGCACGACCTGAAAGTGATGTTCGAGCGCGGCCGCGAAGCCGCCGTGCAATTCGCCGGCGCGTATCTCACCAGCACTTCGTCGGTCGCGACCGCGAACTCGCACGGCGTGCATCGTTACGCGGAGCTCACGTTCTCCGACGCGACGGTCATCGCGCTGCGCAATGACAACACGTCCGGCTACGCCACGCGCTGCGCCCGCCGCGCGCACGAAGTCAACATCCTCGGACTCGGCGAAGAAGCAACGCAGAAAGCGACGCTCGCCCTCGGCCGCACCGAAGAAATCGAGCCGGGCGCATTCGACGTCATCCTCGAGCCGCCCGCACTGGCCGAAGTTTTCGAGTGGATGAACATGATCGCGTTCACCGGCCAGGCGTACGAAGACGGCTCGTCGTTCTTCGTCGACAACCTCGGCAAGCGGATCGCCGGCGACAACATCACCATCGCCGACGACGCGCTCGATCCCGACTTCCTCCCCTTCCCGTTCGATCTCGAAGGACTGCCCAAGCGGCGCATTCCGCTGATCGAGCGCGGCGTGGTGCAGGGTCCGGTCCTCGACAAAATGTGGGCCGATCGCCTGAACATGAAGCCGACCGCGAACGCGTGGCACCTCGGCTCGCCGGAGCACGGCAGCGCGTTCCACATCGATGTCGCCGGCGGCGACGCCACGCGCGAAGAGCTCATCGCATCGACGAAGCTCGGCATCTGGGTCACGCGCTTCAACTACGTCAACGGACTGCTCGAGCCGAAGACCGCGCTGATGACCGGCACCACGCGCGACGGCACGTTCCTGATCCGCGACGGCGAAGTCGTGGCGCGCCTGCCGAACCTCCGCTGGACGCAGTCGATCGTCGAAGCGCTCGGCCGCGTGGAGGGTCTGACCAAGGAGCGGCGCCGCGTCTCGACGTGGTTCAACATGTTCGGCGGGAACATTGCACCGACCGTGAAAGTGCACAGCTGGAACTTCACGGGAAAACAGAGCTCTTGAGCGTGTCTCCCGAGCGAAGTCGAGGGACCCCCTGCCGACGGAGCGAGACTCGTGCTTCGGCAGGGGATTCCTCGACTTCGCTCGGAATGACACACGGTTATGACGCAATATATCGTTCGCCGCCTCGTCCAGATGATCCCGATCACCTTCGGGATCCTGACGCTCGTCTTCTCGCTGATCCATCTGATTCCGGGCGATCCGGCGGCGCAGATCGCGGGTGAAGGGGCGCGCCCCGAGGACATCATCGCGGTGCGGAAGACACTGGGACTCGACCAGCCGCTGGGAACGCAGTACGTCAACTACCTCGTGCGCATCGTGCATGGCGACCTCGGCAAATCGTTCCACACCGGCGACCCGGTCGCGCGGGCGATCGCGGAGCGTTATCCCGCCACGCTTCAACTGGCCTTCGGCGCGATGCTCGTCGCGCTCCTCGTCGCGTTTCCGCTCGGCATCATCTCCGCGATTTATCGAAACTCGTGGATCGACAACGTGGCGCGCTTTTTCGCGCTGATCGGCGTGTCGATGCCGAGCTTCTGGTTCGGACCGTTGCTGATCATCGCGTTCGCCATCAATCACACGTGGTTTCCGGTTTCGGGACGCGAGGAAGGGCTGCGCTCGATCGTGCTGCCGTCGCTGACGATGGGACTCGCGCTCGCGGCGATCCTCACCCGCATGATCCGCGTATCGCTCGCGGAGGAGCTGAACCAGCTCTACGTCACGACGGCGATCGCGAAGGGCGTCACGCGGGCGAAAGCGATCTTCCGTCACGCCCTCAAAAATGCATTGATCCCGGTCATCACCGTCATCGCGCTGCAATTCGGTTCGCTGCTGACCGGCGCGATCATCACCGAGCAGATTTTTTCGTGGCCGGGACTGGGGCGCTTGCTGATCCAGTCGATCAACACGCGCGATTACCCGCAGGTGCAGGCGTCGATCCTGGTCATCGCGCTGACGTACATCATCGTGAACTTCGCATCGGATCTGCTGTATGGCGTGGTGGATCCGAGGATCAAATTGGAATGAAACGGTTGCTCCGCAATTTCGCCTTCACCGCCGGCGCGATTCTCACCATCGCGCTGATCCTCGTCGCGCTCGCGGCGCCGTTGCTCTCGCCGTTCGATCCAAACGCGCAGGACACGTTCCGCAGACTCGAGCCACCGTCGAAGCAGCATCCGCTCGGACTCGATGACCTCGGGCGCGACGTGCTCTCGCGGATTTTGTTCGGCGCGCGCGTGTCGCTGCGCGTCGGATTCAGCGTCGTCCTGCTTGCGTCGACGATCGGCATCACGCTCGGTGCAATCGCTGGCTACTTCGGCGGCGCGGCAGACACGGTCGTCATGCGCATCACCGACATCCTGCTCGCGTTTCCCGGCATCCTGCTCGCGATCGCGCTCGTCGCGGTGCTCGGGCCGAGCCTCAACAACGTGATCCTCGCGCTCGCGACGATCGGCTGGGTCGGTTACGCGCGACTGGTCCGAGGGCAG
>C688J18823_10002431_pt1 | contig 11660 bp, 9 predicted proteins | sample HopSoiMetagenom1_FD_18823 | JGI IMG/M metagenome (IMG submission 18823) | reverse complement strand
GTCTTCAGCAAAGCCTCCGCGCCTGTCATCGCCCGCTCCCGGTTCGTCCCGCTGAATAGCCGGGCTGGAGCGCGCACGCAAAAGACACCCGAGCTTTCATTCGGTGGGGCAGTTCCGATACGCTCCGCCTCCGCCGGCGCGTTTGCGGTATTGCGTTTCGCACCGCAAAACGCGCCCTGGAGGAGGGCCCCATGCGCAACGCAGGCTTGCCGAGGTTGCTCCGCGTTTTCTTCCTTGCGTCCGCTCTCGCCGCTACGGCCGCCGCGGCGGATCCCAAAGGCCGGGTCGTCGAGACGGCCGAGGGGCCCGTTCGCGGGGTGCGCACAGGGGCCGTGGACACGTTCCTCGGCATCCCCTACGCCAAAGCTCCGGTGGGCGACCTCCGCTGGCGGCCGCCGCAACCGCATCCGCGCTGGAAGGGCGTGCGCGACGCCGGCGCCTTCGCCAGCCACTGCCCGCAGGGCCCATCGCCCTTCGGCCTCGCCAGCGCCACGGAGGACTGCCTCTTCCTCAACGTGTTCACGCCGGCGCACGGCGACGGCGCCCGGGACGACGAGGAAGGCGATGACGACGAAGACGGGCGGTTGCCGGTGATGGTCTGGATCCACGGCGGCGCGCTCCTGGTGGGGGAGAGCGACGACTACGATCCCGCGCGGCTGGTGAAGCAAGGCGTCGTCGTCGTCACCGTGAACTACCGACTGGGCGTGCTGGGGTTCCTGGCGCACCCTGCGTTGACCGCGGAGTCGCCGGACCACGCCTCCGGCAACTACGGGTTGATGGACCAGCAGGCGGCGCTGCGCTGGGTGCAGCGCAACATCGCCCGGTTCGGTGGAGATCCGCGCCGGGTGACGCTCTTCGGGGAGTCCGCCGGCGGCCTCAGCGTCCACTCGCAGCTCGCGTCGCCGCTTGCTGCCGGACTGTTCCACCGCGCCATCGTCGAGAGCGGAGCGTACGCGCTCAACCAGCCGTCGCTGGCGCAGGCGGAGGCGCTGGGGACCGCGGTCTCCGGCTTGGCAGGCTGCACGGATCAGAGCGCAGCCTGTTTGCGCGCCGCGCCGGTTGCGACGTTGCTCGCGGCGCTCGCCGCCACCAGGACGGCGACCGTGATCCCTGACGTGGACGGCAAGGTGCTCACGCAGACCGTGGCGGCCGCATTCACCTCGGGCCAGTTCAACCGCATGCCGGTGATCGAGGGGTCCAACCACGACGAGTGGCGACTGTTCGTCGCGCTCAACATAGAGCTCGTGACCGGGCCGCTCCTGCCCGCGCAATACACCGGAGCCATCGCCGCCACGCTCGGAGTTCCACTGGCCACCGCGGCGGCGCTCGGATCCTTCTATCCGCTGGTGGCCTTCCCCAGTCCGGGCCTGGCGCTCTCCGCGCTGGGCACCGATGCCATCTTTGCCTGCAACTCGCGAAAGGCGGCCCGGCTGATGTCGCCGCTCGTGCCGACCTACGCGTACGAGTTCAACGACGAGAACGCGCCGCAGTTGTTCCTGCCACCGGTGAGCTTCCCGTACGGAGCAGCGCATGCTTCCGAGATCCAGTACCTGTTCGACCTGCGCTCCGTGGTCCCCGCGCCGCCGCTGACCGCCGACCAGCAGCGGCTTTCGGCGGCGATGGTGGCCTACTGGACCAACTTCGCGCGCACCGGCAACCCGAACTGGCTGGGAACGCCGTTGTGGCCCAGATACGATCGGACCAGCGACACAATCCAGTCCCTCGCACCACCGACATCCGCGGTGGAGACGCGCTTCGCCACCGACCACAAGTGCGCCATCTGGGCACCGTCGCCCTGAGCGGCAGCGACACCTCGCGCGTCTAGTCGTGCGCCTGCGCCACCAACATGGATCGCAGGTTCCCGATCAGCGCCAGCAGCCGCGGCCCGATCTCGCGTCGCAACATCTCGGGCGCGAGCTGGAACGCCGCCCCGCTGCAACCGATCACAAGCGGCCCCGTGCCGTCTCCCGGGTCGAGCGGCGCCGCCACCGCGTTCACCTCGGGCCGCCAGTCGCCCAGGGCGAGGCAGAACCCGTACTGCTCGTAGTCGCGAAACGCCTCCTCGAAGCGGCGCCGCGCCACCGGCCAGTCCGCAGGGTTGCGCGCCCGGATCCGGTCGAGCAGCGGCTTCCGCTTCTCTGCCGGCAGCGCGCAGGCAAACGCGCGCCCCAGGGAGGTGGTGGCCACCGGGACGCGAGATCCGATGTCGATGACGAAGACGGCGGAGTGCCAGTAGCTGTCCACCACCTGCATGTGCACGCCGTCGTTGATGGCCAGGTGCACCGAGGCATTGGTCTGCTGCGAGAGCGCGTGCAAGAGCGGCCGCGCCGTGCGCCGGATGTCCATCTGCGAGAGCGCCGAGTACCCGAGGCTCACCGCCGCGCTGCCCAGCGTGTATTTGCGCAGCGACTGCGAGTGCCGCAGGAAGCCCAGCTGCGTCAGCGTGAAGGTCAGGCGTGATACGGTGGGCCTTGCCAGCCCGGTGCGCGCAGCGATCTCCTGGTTGGCGAGCCAGCGATCGCGGGGGCCGAAGCAGCGCACCACGTCGAGCCCGCGACCGAGCGCGCTGATGAACCTCCGGTCTTCCTGGCTTGCCAGCTCGTTTTTCGCCGTGTTACGCCGGATGCGCGGCACGGAATACAGTTTCGCATCGCGGAATCCGCCGCGCAAGGAGCAGGGCGTCATGGACCTGGCCTTCACCCCGGAAGAGCTCGCCTTCCGCGACGAGGTGCGCGCGTTCCTCGAGGCCAGCTTGCCCGCCGCGACCCGGCGGAAGGTGCTCGAAGGCCACGAGGTGTCCCGGGAGGAGACCCGCCAATGGCAACGGATCCTCTTCGAGCGCGGTTGGGGCGGGCCCAACTGGCCAAGGGAGTTCGGCGGCACGGGCTGGGATCCGGTCCGCCAGTCCATCTTCGAGGAGGAGAGCGCCGCCGCGGGCGCGCCGCGCCTCTTGCCCTTCGGCCTCAAGATGGTGGGCCCCGTGATCATGCGCTTCGGAAACGCGGCGCAGCAGAAGCGCTTCTTGCCCCGCATCCTCTCCGGCGAGGACTGGTGGGCGCAGGGCTACTCCGAGCCCGGGTCGGGCTCCGACCTGGCTTCCCTCAAGACCCGCGCCGAGCGCAAGGGCGACCGCTACCTGGTCAACGGCCAGAAGACCTGGATCACGCTGGCGCAGCACGCCGACTGGATCTTCTGCCTGGTGCGCACCGATCCGGCGGCCAAGCAGCAGGCCGGCATCTCCTTCCTCCTCGTCGACATGAGGACGCCCGGGGTGACCGTCCGGCCCATCATGCTCCTCGACGGCAGCCACGAGGTGAACGAGGTCTGGTTCGAGGACGTGGAGGTGCCCGCCGAGAACCTGGTGGGAGAGGAGAACCGCGGCTGGACCTACGCCAAGTTCCTCCTCGGCCACGAGCGCACCAACATCGCCGGCGTCGGCGCGTCCAAGCGCGAGCTGGCGCGGCTGAAGCGCATCGCCTCGCAGGAGCGCAAGAACGGCCGGCCACTCCTGGAGGATCCCGCCTTCGCGGTCGCGCTGGCGCAGGTGGAGATCGACCTGATGGCGCTGGAGATCACCAACCTCCGGGTGATCTCGGCGGAGGCCGAACGGCGCGCGCCCGGCCCGGAGGCGTCGCTGCTCAAGATCAAGGGCACCGAGATCCAGCAGGCCATCTCCGATCTGATGATGCACGCGGTCGGGCCTTACGCGCTCCCCTTCCGCCGCGAGCAAGCGGAGGGCGCCGGCCCCGACTACGCCGCGCCTCTGGCAGCCACCTATCTGAACCTGCGCAAGACGTCGATCTACGGCGGGTCGAACGAGATCCAGAAGAACATCATCGCCCAGACCCTCCTCGGCCTCTAGGAGCTCCCGTGCGGTTCACTCCCACCGCCGAGCAGCAGCAACTCGGTGAAATGGTGCAGCGGTTCCTCGCCGAGCAGTACAGCTTCGAGGCGCGGCGGAAGATCCTCGGATCGCGGGAAGGCTGGAGCCGCGAGCTCTGGTCGAAGCTGGGAGAGCTGGGCCTCCTGGCGCTCCAAGTGCCCGAGGATCACGGCGGCATGGCGCCGGCCGTGGTGGAGACCCTGCTCACCGTCACCGCCATGGGCAAGGCGATGCTGCTCGAGCCCTATCTCTCCTCCGCGATCGTCGGGACCGTGCTGGTCCGCGAGCTGGGGTCGGCGGAGCAGCGCGCGGAATGGCTTCCGGCCATGGCGGCGGGCGAACGGATCGCGGTGCCGGCGCACTTCGAGCCGGAGGCGCGGTACGATCTGAAGAGCGTCAGGACCTCCGGGAAGCGCAGCGGCGGCGACTGGCTGCTCGAGGGCCGCAAGTCAGTGGTCTCGCATGCGCCCGCGGCCGATCTGCTGCTGGTGTCGGCGCGCACTTCCGGCGGCGACGGCGAGCCGGGCGGGATCTCCCTCTTCGCGGTGCCGCGAGACGGCCAGGGAGTGAAGCTCACGCCCTACTCCACCGTCGACGGGTCTCGCGCCGCCGACGTCGCCCTCACCTCTGCCCGCGGCACGCTGGTAGGCGAGGAGGGCCATGCCTTCGACGCGATTTCGACGGCGTTCGATCTGGGCCTCGCCGCGGTCTGCGCGGACGCCGCCGGCGCGCTGCAAGCCACCCTCGACGCCACGGTCGAGTACACGCGCACCCGCAAGCAGTTCGGCGTGCCGATCGCGAAGTTCCAGGTCCTGCAGCACCGGATGGTGGAGATGCTCATCCACGTCGAGCAGGCGCGCTCGATGAGCTACCTGGCCGCCATGCGGGCCGCGGAGCCCCCCAGCCGCGAGCGCCGGCGCGCGCTGTCCGCGGCCAAGGTGGTGATCGGCAATGCTTGCCGATTCGTCGGCCAGCAGGCGGTGCAGCTCCACGGCGGCATGGGCGTGACCGACGAGACCGCCATCAGCCACCTCTTCCGGCGGCTGACCGCGCTGGAGCTGACGCTGGGCGATACGGCGCACCACCTCGAGCGCTTCGTGGCGGCGAGCACGGCGGAGGGCACATGAGCGGCGCGGACTACACGACGCAAGGCGCGGTGGCGGTCATCCGGCTGGAGAACCCGCCCGTCAACGGCCTCTCGCACATGGTGCGCGCCGGGATCCTCGCCGCGCTGGACCGGGCGAACGCGGACGCCACCATCTCCGCCGTCGTGCTGGCGGGCGCCGGGCGATCGTTCTCCGCGGGCGCCGACATCAACGAGCTGGGAACCGCGAAAGCGCTGCTCGAGCCCATCCTGCCCACCGTCATCCGGGAGATCGAACGCAGCGACAAGCCGGTGGTGGCGGCGCTGCACGGAGTGGCCATGGGTGGCGGCCTCGAGCTGGCGCTCGGCTGCCACTACCGCGTGGCCCTGCGCGGAACACAGCTCTCGCTGCCCGAGGTGAAGCTCGGGCTGCTACCGGGCGCAGGCGGAACGCAGCGGCTCCCGCGGGCGGTTGGACTGGAAACCGCGCTCAACCTGATCGTCTCCGGCGCCTCCATCGCGGCGGAGAAGCTGGCAGGGTCGGGGCTGCTCGACGAGGTGATCGAGAGTGACCTCCTTGCCGGGGCGCTGGCCTTCGCCGGCCGCATCGCCGCGCAGCGCCCGTTGCCGCTGCTGCGGGAGCGCCGCGTCGCGCACGCGCACGCCGACGCATTCCTGGCGTTCGCGCGCAATGGGGTGGCCGCGGCGGCAAAGGGCTACCCCGCGCCCCTCAAGTGTGTCGATGCGGTGGCCGCGTCGGTGGAGCCTTTCGCGGAGGGCATCCGCACCGAGCGCAAGCTCTTCCTCGAGCTCTTGCACTCGCCCGAATCGCGGGCGCTTCGCCACGTCTTCCTGGCAGAGCGCGCGGCGTCCAAGGTCCCGGACATTCCAGAGGACACCCCGACGCGTCCGATCCGCACGGGGGCCGTGATCGGCGCCGGCACCATGGGCGGAGGCATCGCCATGTCGTTCGCCAACGCCGGCATCCCGGTGCGGCTCTTGGAGGTGAAGCAGGACGCGCTGGACAGGGGGCTCTCGGTCATCCGCAAGAACTACGAGGGCAGCGCGAAGAAGGGAAAGCTCACCGGGGCGCAGGTGGTGGAGCGGCTCCAGCTCATCCAGCCGACCCTCTCCTATCGCGAGGTCGCGGACGCGGACATCGTCATCGAGGCGGTGTTCGAGGAGCTTTCGGTGAAGGAGGGCGTCTTCCGCCAGCTCGACGAGGTGATGAAGCAGGGCGCCATCCTCGCCACCAACACCTCCACGCTGGACGTGAACAAGATCGCCGCCTTCACCCGCCGACCCAGCGACGCGATCGGCACCCACTTCTTCAGCCCCGCCAACGTGATGAAGCTCTTGGAGATCGTGCGCGGCCGCGCCACCGGCAAGGACGTGCTCGCCACGGTGCTGGGGCTGGCCAGGAAGCTCCACAAGACCGGCGTGGTCTCGGGCGTGTGCGACGGCTTCATCGGCAACCGGATGCTGGCGCGCTACATCGAGCAGGCCCTCTTGATGATCGAGGAGGGAGCGCTGCCGCAGACGGTCGACGCGGCCATGGAGAAGTTCGGCATGGCCATGGGTCCGTTCCGCATGGCCGACCTGGCGGGCGGCGACGTCAGCTGGTTCATCCGCAAGCGCCGGTACGCGGAGCATCCGGAAGCGCGCAAGCAGCTGATCGCGGACCGCCTCTGCGAGCTGGGACGCTTCGGCCAGAAGACCTCCGCGGGCTGGTATCGCTACGAGCAAGGGCGGCGCGACGCCATCCCCGATCCCGCCGTCGAGGAGCTGATCGTCTCCACCTCGCGCGGGATGGGCGTCGCGCGGCGCGAGCTTCTGGACGAGGAGATCGTCGAGCGCTGCATCCTGGCGCTGGTCAACGAGGGCGCGAAGATCCTCGAGGAAGGGATCGCGCAGCGCGCCTCCGACATCGACGTGGTCTATCTCACCGGCTATGGGTTTCCGCCGTACCGGGGCGGCCCCATGCACTACGCCGATTCGCTGGGCCTCTACAACGTGCTGCGCGCCATGAAGCGGCTGGCCCGGAATCCGCACGGCGATCCGGCGGTGTGGGAACCTGCGCCGCTGATCGCGAGGCTCGCGTCCGAAGGCAAATCGTTCAGCGGGAGCGCGCCATGACCGACGCAGCCATCGTCTCCACCGCCCGCACCGGCCTGGCCAAATCGTGGCGCGGGGCCCTCAACATGACCCATGGCGCGACGCTGGGCGGGCACGTGGTCGAGGCGGCCGTTTCGCGCGCGAAGGTGGATCCCGCCGAGGTCGAAGACGTGATCATGGGCTGCGCGCTCCCCGAGGGCACCACGGGGGGCAACGTGGCCCGGCAGATCGCGCTGCGCGCAGGCCTTCCCGTGACGACTGCCGGGACCACCGTGAACCGCTTCTGCTCGTCCGGCCTGCAGGCCATCGCCATCGCGGCGCAGCGGGTGATCGTCGATCGCGTGCCGGTGATGGTGGCGGGAGGAATCGAATCGATCTCCTGCGTTCAACAGGAATTGAACCGCCACATGTTCCAGGACCCGTGGCTCGTGGAACACAAGCCTGCCGTCTACATGAGCATGCTGGAGACGGCCGAGAACGTGGCCCGGCGCTACCACATTCCGCGCGAAAAGCAGGACGAGTATGGCGCGCGCAGCCAGCAGCGCGCGGCGGCCGCGCAGGCGGCGGGCAGGTTCGCCGACGAGATCGTGCCGTTCACCACCGTGATGGGCGCCGCCGACAAGGACTCCGGCCGGCTCTCCACCCGCGAGGTGACGCTCTCGGCGGACGAGGGCATCCGCCCGGACACCACGGTGGAGGCGATCGCGAAGATCAAGCCCGCGCTCCCGGGCGGCGTGGTGGCGGCCGGCAACGCCAGCCAGTTCTCCGACGGCGCCTCGGCCTGCGTGGTGATGGACGCGAAGCTGGCCGAGAAGCGCGGGCTGCGGCCGCTGGGCATCTTCCGCGGCTTCGCGGTGGCGGGCTGCGAGCCCGACGAGATGGGCATCGGCCCGGTCTTCGCCGTGCCGCGGCTGCTGGAGCGGGCGGGGCTCAAGGTCGCCGACATCGGGCTGTGGGAGCTGAACGAGGCGTTCGCGGTGCAGGTGCTCTACTGCCGCGACCGGCTGGGCATCCCCGACGAGCTGCTCAACGTCGACGGCGGCGCCATCGCCATCGGCCATCCCTACGGCGTTTCGGGCGCGCGCCTGGTGGGACACGCGCTGATCGAGGGCCGGCGGCGCCGCGCGAAATACGTGGTGGTCACCATGTGCGTCGGCGGCGGAATGGGCGCGGCCGGCCTCTTCGAAGTCGGCTAGCGCTGGCCTAATTCGGGGACACGATACGTCGAATTACGTATCGTGTCCCCGAATTTCCAACTTAGGGTACCACCACTACTTTTCCCTTCACGTTGCGTTGCAAGAGTCGCCTCATCGCGGCGGGCGCCTCCTCCAGCGTCACGCGTTCGGTGACGGCCGGCTTGACCTTCCCTTCCGTGAACCATCGCGCCAGCAACTCCACGTTGCGGCGTTGACCTGCCGGGTCTCGCTGCGTCCAGTCGCCCCAGTAGACGCCGACGAGCGAGCGCTCCTTGAGCAGCGCGAGGTTCAGTTTGGGCTGCGGAATCAGGCCGGAGGCAAAGCCGATGATCAGCAGCCGGCCGCGCCAGGCCATCGCGCGCAGCGCCGCCTCCGTGTGCGGGCCGCCCACCGGATCGTAGACGACGTCGGCCCCCTTCGCGGCGGTGAGATCGAGGATCCGCTGGCGCAGATCCGACGACGAATAGTCGATGGTCTCGTCGGCGCCGAGCTTTCTGCAGAACTCGAGCTTCTCCGCGCTCGAGGCCGCCGCGATCACCCGCGCGCCCATCACCTTGCCGACCTCGATGGCAGAGCTGCCCACGCCCCCCGACGCGCCCAGGACGACCAGGGTCTCGCCGGCCTGCAGCCGGCCGCAATCCGCCAGCGCATGCAGCGAGGTGCAGTAGGTGAGCACGAAGGCGGAGCCGGTCTCGAAGTCCATTCCCGCGGGCAGCGGCGAGACGCGATCCGCGGCCACCACGCACTCCTGCGCGAATCCTCCGCGGCCCGGAGAGGCGATCACGCGCTCTCCCTGGTGCACGCCCTGGACGTCTTCGCCGACCTCCTTCACGATTCCCGCCAGCTCCATCCCGGGCGAGAAGGGCAGCGGCGGCTTCACCTGGTACAGCCCCTGCACCATCAGCGCGTCGGGAAAGTTGAGCGCACTGGCCTTCACCTCGATGACCACGTCGCCGTGCCCGGGGCGCGGCGAGGGAACATCCTCGACGGCGAGGCGCTCGACGGGGCCGTACTCGCGGCAGAGCAGCGCCTTCATGTCTCACTTCTCCTTGGCGCGATCGCGCAGGAGCCGCTTCAGCACCTTGCCGCTGGCGGTCCTGGGCAGCGCCTCGATGAACCAGACGTGCCTCGGCGCCTTGTAGACCGCCATCTCCTTGCGGCACCACTCGACGATCTCTTCGGCGCTGACGTTCTGGCCTGGCTTCAGTACCACGAAAGCGACCGGGTCCTCGCCGCGATACGGATCGGGCACGCCCACCACTCCCACTTCGGCGATGGCCGGATGCCGGTACATGATCGCCTCCACCTCGGCGGGAAAGACGCTGTACCCGGACACCTTGAGCATGTCCTTCTTGCGCTCCTCGATGGTGAAGTACCCTTCCTCGTCGATGTGGCCGATGTCGCCGGTGAGGAACCAGCCGTCGCGGAAGGCGCGGCGGGTGGCGTCGGGATTGCGCCAGTAGCCCTTCATGACTTGTGGTCCGCGCACGGCGATCTCCCCGGACTGCCCGACCCCCAGCTCCTTCGCGCTGTCGTTCTGATCCACGATGCGCGCCTCGGTCAGCGGAATGGGCACGCCCACGGTGCCGTACTTGGGCCGGTGCGGCGGGTTGATGTGCGTGGGCGCGGTGGTCTCGCTCAGGCCGTAGCCCTCGATCAGCTTGTGGCCGGTGATCGCCTCCCAGCGCTGGGCGATGGCCGGCGGCACCGGCGCGCCGCCCGAGAAGCAGCGGCGGAGCGAGGAGAGATCGAACTCCTTGGTGCGGGGAAAGTTCACCACCGCCACGTTGACGGTGGCGATGAATGTGGTCAGCGTGCAGCGGTAGAGTTCGACGGCTCGCAGCACGGTGACCAGGTCGAAGCGGCCGATGGCCACCACCGTGGCGCCCACGTACGCCATCATGTTCATCTGGCATTCCATGCCGGTGATGTGGAACCAGGGCAGGACCCCGAGCGCCACGTCGCTGTCGCCCGAGCCGGTGTAGACGTGCTGCATCTCGCAGTTCGAGACCAGGTTGGCGTGGGTGATCTCCGCCGCCTTGGCGGTGCCGGTGGTTCCGGAGGTGTACTGAAGCAAAGCGGTGTCGGAGAGCGCGCGCGGGACCTGCGTCTTCAGCTCCGGCGCCGTGCGCAGCACGTCCAGCAGCGCGTCGGTTCCCTCTGGCCGCCCGTCCCTGGTCTCGAGGAACGACGGCGGCGGGGGCAGCGTCGGGTTCTCGGGCAGGAAGTCGCGGTACGACGTGATCACCACCACCTCGAGCCTGGTCTGCGCGCGGATGGGCTCGACCACCTCGTACGACTGGTCGGAGGTGACCAGCGCGCGCACCCCCGAGTCTTCGAACTCGTGCAGCAGCTCCACCGCCTTGTGCATCGGGTTCAGGCAGACCGCGATGCCTCCGGCACGCAGCGCGCCGTAGTAGGCGATGGCGAACTGCGGCGAGTTCTCCAGGAAGATGGCGACGCGGTCGCCGGCCTGGAGGCCGCGCGCCTGGAGGAAGCCGGCAAAGCGGCCCACCGCCGAATCCAGCTCGGCGAAGGTGACCGCGCGCCCGTAGAACTGGATGGCGGCGCGGTCGGGCACGCGTTTGGCCTGCCGCGCGAGGATGGCCGGCAGGACCTCGTCCGGCAGGCGGATCGACTTCTCGTCCACGGAGGCGGGCCAATGCTTCTTCCAGATGGGTTCCATGGGTCCTCGGTGTCAGCCGGCCTGCTTCAAGAGCCACGCCACGGCGTCCTCGCGCGCGTTGAAGCCGTGCAGGCGGCCGCCGGTCAACAGATTGTTCGCCCGGAAGACGATCAGTCCGATCCCGCGCAAGCCGAAGACGGCGACCGCGCGCTCCCAGGGCTCGTCGTGGCGGGTGAGCTCCTGGAAGGCCTTCAGCACGTCGTTGTCGTAGCGCATCCTGCTCACGTCCACGAGCGTGAGGATCTCCTTGCGGCGGGGCAGCTTCTCGAAGAACTGGCGCGCCGCCTCGATCTCGACCAGCGTGGCGGCCGGATCTTTCAGCTTCGAGAAGTCGAGCAGGAGCAGGCGACGCCCCTGTTCTTCGATGAACCCGACCGGCATGACCGGATTGTCCCTGCGCGCCCGCGGGGGTCAAGCTGCGCGGCGGCGGCATTCCGCGAGGCGAAACCTTTCCGCGGCGCGCGGTGACGCGCCGGGCTTTTTCTGCTTTCCTTGAAATCATGGACCCGACCCTCGAGCGCTACCTGGCGAAGCCGTGGGTGAAGTTCTACCAAGAGGGCGTGCCGAGCTCGGTCGCCTTCGAGGCGAGGCCGGTCTTCAAGCTCTTCGACGACGCGGCCGACCGCTGGCCCCGCCGCACCGCGCTGGTCTTCTACGGAAGGAACATCACCTACGGCGAGCTGCGCGACGCCGCCG
>C688J18823_10002430_pt1 | contig 11661 bp, 8 predicted proteins | sample HopSoiMetagenom1_FD_18823 | JGI IMG/M metagenome (IMG submission 18823) | reverse complement strand
CGGCGAACCACGAACCGGTCGAACCGAGAACGGATGAACCGAGAACCTGGGAACCCGGGAATCTGAGAACCTCGACATGCCGACGCTAGCGGAAGTACTCGAGGCGCGGACCGCGGAGGCTGCGCCGGAACTGATCGAGCGCATCGAGCGCGATCGCATCCGGTGCTACTCGTGCGGCCACGAGTGCCCGATCCCCGAGGGCGCCGTCGGCGTGTGCAAGGTGCGGTTCGTGCGCGATGGACGGCTGCACGTGCCGTGGGGCTACGTCGGCGGCGTGCAGTGCGATCCGATCGAGAAGAAGCCGTTCTTCCACGCGCATCCCGGCGCGCTCGCCTACAGCTTCGGGATGCTCGGCTGCGATCTGCACTGCTCGTATTGCCAGAACTGGGTCACGTCCCAGGCGCTGCGGGATCCGCGCGCGGTCTCGCCGCCGCTGGAAGCGACGCCGCAGGCGCTGGTCGCCGACGCGAAGCGTCTCGATGCGCGCGTGGTCGTGTCGACCTACAACGAGCCGTTGATCACCAGCGAATGGGCGGTGGCGATTTTCAAGGAAGCGCGCGCGGCGGGGTTGATGACCGGGTTCGTCTCGAACGGTAACGGCACCGAGCGCGTGCTCAACTTCATTCGCCCGCACATCGATCTCTACAAGGTTGATCTCAAGAGCTTCGACGACAAGCACTATCGCCAACTCGGCGGCCGCATCGAGCCCATCCTCTTCACGATTCGCCGCCTGCACGAGATGGGGGTCTGGGTCGAGATCGTGACGCTGCTGATCCCGGGATTCAATGACGCGCCCGACGAATTGAAGCGGCTCACCGCGTTCATCGCCTCCGTGTCGCCCGACATCCCGTGGCACGTGACGGCGTTCCACAAGGACTATCGCATGAGCGATCCCGAGAACACGACGCCCGAGATGCTGATGGCGGCGGCGGCGATGGCCAGGGATGCCGGACTGCGCTACGTCTACGCGGGGAACATCCCGGGACGCGTTGGCGATCTCGAGAACACGCGCTGCCACAATTGTTCGGCCCTGCTCATCGAGCGCTACGGCTACTTCATCAGCGCCTATCGTTTGACCGAGGACGGCGCCTGCCCCGAGTGCCGGACGGCCATCCCCGGCCGCTGGAGCCGCCAGTTTGACGGGCAGATCGCGTCCACGCCGTTTCTTCCCGGGACGCGCCGATTACGCACGTTGTAAAGAGGTGGCCTTTACAGCCTGCGCGCGAAGCGTCTATACTTCCGCCGCCTACCCGCACTCCCGTTAAGGCCAATCCCAACATGCCAAATCAGAGACGCAAGCCCGCCGGCTCGTCGAAGCAATCCCCGGACACCGCGGTCGAGAACGAGCGCCCGCAGCCGATAGTCGCCGAGGACACGGCACCCGAGCCCGACTCAGCGCCCGCACCCGCGGCCGTCGCGGCATCCGCACCTGCGGCCGTAGCGGCACCGCCACCCGGGACGGCGTCGGCGCCCGCGCCGTCGGAGCCGGGCCGACAGCAGCGGTTGAACCTGGCGGATCTGAAAGACAAAAGCATCCAGCAGCTCACGCACATCGCGAAGGAGCTGAACGTCGCCGGCGCGGGGATGCGCAAGCAGGATTTGATCTTCGGCATCCTCAAGGCGCAGACGGAAAAGAGCGGCTTCATCTTCTCGGAAGGCGTGCTCGAAGTGCTGCCCGACGGCTTCGGCTTCCTGCGCGCGCCCGATTACAACTACCTGCCCGGTCCCGACGACATTTACGTGTCCCCATCGCAGATCCGCAAGTTCGACCTGCAGACCGGCGACACGGTCTCGGGCCAGATTCGATCGCCGAAAGAAGGGGAGCGCTACTTTGCGCTGATCAAGGTCGAAGCGGTCAACTTCGAAGCGCCCGAACACGTCCGCGACAAGCTGTTCTTCGAAAACCTGACGCCGCTCTACCCTCAGGAAAAATTCACGCTCGAGACGACGCCCGACAACCTGTCGGGCCGGGTGATGGACCTGATGACGCCGATCGGCCGGGGACAGCGCGGCTTGATCGTTGCGCCGCCGCGCACCGGCAAGACGATGCTGCTGCAGAACATCGCGCAGTCGGTCGCCAAGAACCATCCCGAAGTCTTCCTGATCGTGCTGCTCATCGACGAGCGCCCGGAAGAAGTCACCGACATGCAGCGCTCGGTCAACGGCGAAGTCATCGCCTCGACCTTCGACGAGCCGGCGCAGCGCCACGTGCAGGTCGCCGAGATGGTGATCGAGAAGGCCAAGCGGCTGGTCGAGCACAAGCGCGACGTGCTGATCCTGCTCGACTCGATCACGCGCCTCGCGCGCGCCTACAACTCGGTGATCCCCTCGTCGGGCAAGGTGCTGTCGGGCGGCCTCGACTCGAACGCGCTGCAGAAGCCGAAGCGGTTCTTCGGATCGGCGCGCAAGATCGAGGAAGGCGGATCGCTGACCATCATCGCCACCGCGCTGATCGACACCGGCTCGCGCATGGACGATGTCATCTTCGAAGAGTTCAAGGGCACCGGCAACATGGAGATCCACCTGGATCGCAAGCTGTCGGACAAGCGCGTGTTCCCGGCCATCGACATGCAGAAGAGCGGCACCCGCAAGGAGGAGCTGCTCATGGCGCGCGAGGATCTCAACCGCGTCTGGGTGCTGCGCAAGGTGCTCGCGCCGCTGTCAGCGACCGAAGGCATGGAGCTGCTGCTCGACAAGATGGGGAAGTCAAAGACCAACGCGGACTTCTTGTCGTCGATGCAGCGCGGCTGAGAGACGTTTACGCGAAGGGTCGAAGGGGACGAAGACGGCCGAAGAAGAAAATCAGGTCACGGCGAAGATTCGAAGGTCGAAGTCGAAGCGTTCGAAGTCGAAGGTCGAAGCGTGGAGGCGGCACCACTCGCGTGACCAACCCCGTTGCCCTTCGACCTTCGACTTCGATAACTTCGACCTTCGGTAACTTCGACCTTCGATAACTTCGACCTTCGACCTTCGACAACTTCGACCCGCGAAGCGCAAACGTTCTTCTTCGACCGTCTTCGTAACCTTCGACCCTTCGAGTTCAAAAATCCCCCAGCGATCACTGCCCCCGCTTGAGCGTCAGCCGCACTGGCTCAGCGCCCTTCTCATCGACGCGCACCCGCGTCGCATCGTCTTTCAGCTTCGCCAGGAACTCGGGGTCCGCCCAGTCGCCATCACGCACGTATTCGAGCGCCGCGATCAGGTAGGTCCCCGGGATCGCGTTGCGGAACTCAAAGGTGCCCGTGACGTCAGGGCGGGCGCTTCTTACCAGCCGCGCGTCTTCACCCCACTTCGCGGAGTCCTCGGGAAACAGCAGCACGCTGCCGTCGGTCGGCTGTCCGTTCGAATCGAGCAGCGCGCCCTGCACGCGCGGGAGCGTCTTCGACAAGACGATGGTCACGTTGTCGAGGTCAATCCCGCCGCGCAGATCGACCGGCACATCGGCATAATCTTTCCCGCCGACATCGATCGATCGGACGGCCCACCCGGACGGCAGCGGAGAGATCGACAGCCGGTTCAGTCCGAACACACTCTTCACCTCGAAGGACCAGTCGTCCTTGACTCGCCCGTTGTCCTGGTCGCCGATGCTCTGGTACGTCATCGTCGGATCGACGGGGCGTGCGGAGACGCGCATGCGGCTCGTTTCGGGGAAGGGGATCGGCGCCCCGGTGTCACTGATGACGCGGCCGCTGAGCGTGCCGCCGGATCCTGCGACGAGCATTACGCCGGTGAGATCCTCGCCCGCGACACTCACCGTCATCGTGACGCCTTCTGGCGGATGTTCCTTGTCGCCAGGGCCGCGGATCGACAGTCGGTACTCGCCGGGCGCAAGATTCTTGAGCGTGAACGATCCGTCGGGATTCACTTTGGTGCCGGCCATGCCGAAACTCGAACTGCGGCCCGGGCCGGAAAATTCCTGCGANAGGTTGATGGACTCGCCGGCGAGCGGCATGCCGTTCGAGTAGGTCGCCATGCCCGAGATCGACGCGACCTTGCCCGGGACCATCGCGATATCGCCGGCCTGCGCTTCCTGTCCGACGCCCACTTTGATGCGCGCCGCCTCGGCCCCGTTGGCTGTACCGCCTGAGTACGTGGGCAGATAGCCGATCCGTTCGTTGGGCTTGTCGTCCACCGTCCACGTCGTGCGCGTGTAGGCAAGGACGAAATACTCACCAGGCTCGAGATTGGTGATCCGAAACAGGCCCGTGTCATCGGTCTGGTTGAACGCGGCGCCCCCCTCGGAAACAGGTACCAGGCGACGCTTGCCGCGGAAGTACTTCCACTGTGCCGGATAGATGCTGACGCCCGCGAGCGGATCGCCAAGTTCGTCGATGACACGTCCGGTGATCCAGCCGGTGCGCGGCAGGGACATGTCGAGGTTCTCGACGCGCTGGTGGTCGGCCGCGACGACGGCGCGGCCCGGTTCGCCGGGACGGCGCTGCCCGTATTGCACTCGGAGGAACCCGGGGCGCGTCGCACTGATGGTGTAACGTCCCGCGGGCAGGTCCTTGAATTCGAAGACACCCTGCGCGGTCGTGCTCATCGATCGCGACTCGGTCAGATCCGGTGAAGAGAGCGAGACCTGGACGCGCCGCACGGCCTTGCCGGTATCGGCCGCGACGACCTTGCCTTTCAGCGCCGCGGTGCCTTTTTGCGTCGGCGCGTCGCGGTTCGGCGCATCCTGCGCCGCAGGCGCCTGGACGGTGCTGGTAGCCTGGCCTCCGAGCAGCACGGTAACGGCAAGTATTGCAAGCACGCTGGACCCCCCTGGACGGGCGAGATTCTAGCACTCGCTACAGTAGAATTGCGCGCGATGCGATCATTCGTCACGCCTGCGCTGCTATTGGTCACCACGATCGCGCTGTCCGCCTGCACCAGGGCCGCCCATGCGCCCGGAACCAGCGAAGTCCCCGCCCGGACCCCCGCGCTCAACAGCTATTTCGACACCAGCGGCCGCACCGACGTGCTCTCGGGCGGCGCGCGGATGATTCCGATCACGACGCCGAAAGGAACGTTCAAGGTCTGGACGAAGCGCGTCGGCAACAATCCGCGGATCAAGGTCCTGTTGCTGCACGGCGGGCCGGCCGTCACGCACGAGATCTACGAAGCCTTCGACAGCTTCTTCCCTGGCGCGGGCATCGAGTACTACTACTACGACCAGCTTGGATCCTTCTACAGCGATCAGCCGGACATCCCCGAGTTGTGGGAGCTGCCGCGATTCGTCGACGAGGTCGAGCAGGTGCGCCAGGCGCTCGGCCTGACGAAAGACAACTTCTATCTTTACGGCCAGTCCTGGGGCGGTCTCCTCGCGATGGAGTACGCGCTCAAGTACCAGCAGAATCTCAAGGGACTCGTCATCTCGAACATGATGGCCAGCATCCCGCAGTACAACGACTACGCGCAGAAGGTGCTGATGCCGGCGATGGACCAGAAGGTCCTCGCCGAGGTGAAGCAGCTCGAAGCGGCGGGGAAGTACGAAGACCCGCGCTACATGGAGCTGCTCATCCCGAACCACTACACGCAGCACCTGCTGCGAATGCCGCCCGAGCAGTGGCCCGATCCGGTCAACCGCGCGTTCAAGCACCTCAACCCGAAGATCTACATTCCAATGCAGGGCCCGAGCGAGCTCGGCGCCAGCGGCAAGCTCGCCAACTGGGATCGCACCGCGGAGATCAAGAACATCACCGTGCCGACGCTCGTCATCGGCGCGCAGTACGACACCATGGATCCGAAGCACATGGAGTGGATGTCGCACCAACTGCCGAAGGGACGCTATCTCTATTGCCCCAATGGCAGTCACCTCGCGCAGTACGACGATCAACAGACGTACTTCCGCGGGTTGATTGCCTTCCTTCTCGACGTGGATGCGGGAAAACTCTGACGTGAACCCCGGAGACCTGGTCGGGCACTACACGATCGTCGAGGCGCTCGGCAAGGGAGGCATGGGCGAGGTCTTCGTTGCCGAGGACGCGCGCCTCCATCGCCGCGTCGCGCTGAAGGTCCTGCCGCAGATTCTTGCCAGCGATCCCGGCGCGCGCGAGCGCTTCGAGCGGGAGGCGCAAGCGGTCGCGGCACTCAACCATCCCAACATCGTGACGATCCACTCCGTCGAAGAACACGGCGGACGCCTGTTCCTGACGATGGAGCTGGTGGATGGGCGGCCGCTCAGCGACACGATCCCGAAAGGCGGCATGCCGCTCGACCGATTGCTCCGCATAGGGATCGAAGTCGCGGACGCGATGTCGGCCGCGCAGCAGCGGGGCATCACGCATCGCGACGTGAAGCCGGCGAACATCATGCTGACCGCGTCGGGCCGAGTGAAGGTGCTCGACTTCGGGCTCGCCAAGATCCGCGACGCGGAGGCCGCCCGCGCCACCGACGATCTGACGCGGATGTCGTCACGGAGCGATCTCACCGGCGAAGGCAAGATCATCGGCACTGTGGCCTACATGTCGCCGGAGCAGGCCGAAGGGAAACCCGTCGATCCGCGCTCCGACATTTTCTCGCTCGGTGTCGTGCTCCACGAGATGGCGACCGGTGAGCGTCCGTTCAAGGGGGACACCAACGTCTCGATCATCTCGGCGATTCTCAAGGACACGCCCGCGCCGATCACCGACTCGAACCCGAACCTGCCGGCGGATCTCGCGCGGATCATCCGCCGCTGCCTGGCCAAGGATCCCGATCGGCGGTATCAGACGGCCGCCGATCTGCGCAACGAGCTCGAGGAACTGCGGCAGGACACGGCGAGCGGCACCGTCACGATCGCGCGTCCATCGAATCATCGGCAGCGGCGCCGCTTCACGGCCGCGGCAATCATTGCGGGCGTCCTGGTCGTAGCTGCCGGAGCATGGCTCGCATTCCGTCATGCACCGACGGGCCCGCGAGGAGGCGCCGGCTTCACGCTCGACCGCATCACGCGGCTGACCACAACCGGGACGGCGTTTCTCGCCGCGATCTCGCCCGACGGACGGTATGTCGTGCACGTGAAAGGCGAGAGCGGCGGCCTCGGCCTGTGGATGCGGCAAACGGCCAGCACCAGCGACGTGCGCATCGTGCCGCCGGCCGACGTGAGGCCCGATGGCCTCACGTTCAGTCCCGATGGCGACGACGTGTTCTACAGCGCGTATCCGGCGACCGGAGGCGTCGCCAGCCTGTATCGCGTGTCGGTGCTCGGGGGCACGCCGACGCGGTTGATCGAAGACATCGATAGCCCGGTGACCTTCTCGCCTGACGGCCGGCAGATCGCCTTCCTGCGTGGACTGATCGTCGAGGGCACCACGCAACTCGTGATCGCCGACGTGACGGGCGGCAACTCCCGCGCGCTTGCGACCGCGGTCGCACCCGACAGGTTCCAGTCGGAAGGCGTCGCGTGGTCGCCGGACGGCAAGACCATTCTCACCACTGCGTCGTCGACGCGGCCCGGCGTGCCGGTGATCGTGTACGCGGTGGACGTGACGAGCGGCGCAGCCAGGCCGATCGGTGAACCCTGGGGCTTCGTCCGCGACGTCCAGTGGCTGCCGGATGGACGTTCCTACCTGGTCACCGCACTGGATATGAGCGGCCTGGCGAGCCCGCAGATCTGGCAGGTAACGTATCCAGGCGGCGAGCGTTCGCGCGTGACCAACGATCTCAATGCCTACTTCGGCGCGAGTCTCTCGCATGACGGACAGTCGCTGGCCACCGTGCAGGCGGAGACGATTGCGGCCATCTATGTTGCGCAGGGTGCCGACAAACCGCCGCTCCAGGTTTCGGGAGGTCCAGGCCGGGCCGACGGTTTCAATGGCATCGCGTGGATGCCCGACGGACGGATCGTGTTCTCGTCGACCGCGTCCGGCCTGCCACAGCTGTGGATTGCGGATGGCGATGGACAGAATGCGCGGCAGTTGACATCGCTGCGTGGTCCTGCAGGAACGCCGTCGACGACGGCGGATGGCAAGTGGGTCTACTTCAGCGGCTTCGCGGCGGATGGCAGCGCGGTCTTCCGCATCGCGCCTGATGGCTCAGGTCTCGAGCAGTTGACCCACGACGGCGACGCGCGCGGCGCCATCGTGTCACCCGACGGCCGCACAATCTACTACACCGCGCAGAAGAGCGGCGCGCCGCGGCTGATGGCGATGGCTGCGGGTAGCGGTGCGGCGACGGAAGTTCTGCCGGTATTTTTTCGGGCGACGGGAATCTCGTTCGACGGCACGCGCCTGATCGGGACGACGTGGAACGACGAGCAGCGGCGCAACGAGATGGCGATCGTCGTGTCTTCTACACGCGCGCTCGAACGCCATCCCGAGCTGCCGAACAGCACGCTCTTCATGCCCGATGGCGGGTTCGTGTTCGTTCGGCGTAGTGGCGGAAAGTCCGCCGTGTTCATACAGCCGCCCGGAGGCGGCACCCCGCGGCAACTGACGCCACCCGCACCGGAGTTCATCTACGGCGGCGCGGTGTCGCGCGACGGACGGATCGCGTTCTCGCGCGGCGTTCAGACCTCAGACGTGGTCCTGATCAAAGCAAAGTAGAGAACCGTTTTTGCCATTTGGCATTCGCCCTTTGCCATTTGGCATTTGCCATTAACTTCCGCAGCTCCCGCCGAGGCCCTGGATCGAGATCGCATCCAGCACGAGCACGTTGTCCGCCGGGCTCGGCATCGAGCTCGGACCCGAATGGGTGCCGCCGCCAACGACGACGCGTCCGCCCTTGAACTTGATGCCGGGCTCGATCAGCGAGGACTTCTTGATCAGGCCGACGATCTCGGCGCGCTGGCCGTCCTGCTCCTTGACCCCCTGCAGTACGTCCTTCTTGCCCTCGATCCGGAACGAGGTCGAACGGATGTTGTAGCCGCTGGTCGTGTCTTCCTGCCGGACGTCGGCGGAACGGATGACGCGTCCCTTGATGCATCCCGCCACGGTGACGAGCAGGGAATCCTTCGGCACTTTGGGACGTTCTGGCTGCTCCTGTTGCGCGGCGAGCGGGGTCGCAGCGAGCAGGCAAACCAGGGCGATTCTGCAGAGCATGGGGGTCCTCCGAAACAGCAGGCGATCTTCACGATAGCATGGGGACCATGGTGACATGGGCGCTTGCCGTCCTGCTCGCATTGACGCCCCAGGCGCAGACCGGGTGGGAGGCGCTCGCGCGGAAGGATGCGGACGCGGCGGCCGCGGCATTCCGGCGGGCGCTCGAGGCCGATCCCAAGGACGCACGCGCCTTGACCGGTGCGGGAGTGGCGGCGCAACTGCTTGGCCATCCCGACGAAGCGCGCGACCTGTTCACGCGCGCCGTCCAGGCCAACCCGCGGCTGATTGATCCTTACGGAGCGCTCGGCCGCCTCGAGTACGCGCAGGGCAATCTCGCCCGCGCGATCGAGTGGTACGAGAAGTTCGTGGCGCTGGCACCCGACGACGCCGCCGCGGTGGAGCGACTCGCGGCGTGGAAGAAAGAAGCCGCGCTGCACGATTCGCTGTTGTCGCAGCCGGCCGGCCGCTTCACGATCCTGTTCGAAGGCGAGACGCAGCAGGCGATTGCCAATCGCGTGTCCGAAGTCCTCGAAGCGTCGTACTACCGCGTCGGACGCGCGCTCAATGCCTTCGGGCAGGACACCGTCACGGTGATCCTCTACACGGGCGAGCAGTTCCGCGACATCACGCAGGCGCCGGCCTGGGCGGGCGGTGCCTACGACGGTCGCATCCGCATTCCCGTCGGCGGGGCGCTCAACCGTCCCCAGGAACTCGATCGCGTCGTCATCCACGAGTTCGTGCACTCGGCGATTCGCCAGGTCTATCCGCGCACGCCGAAGTGGCTCAACGAGGGGCTCGCTACTTACTTCGAGCCGGGGGATCACAGCGCGCTGCTGCGGCGCCTGCGCGGCACCGATGGACAGATCCCGCTCGCGCGATTGAACCAGGCGTTCCAGACCTCCGAGGGAGCGGACGCCGCGGTCGCGTATGCGGAGGCGTTTGCCGCGACCAGCCTGCTGGCGGACAAGCTTGGCGATCGCCTCCCGGTGCTGCTGCAGTACCTGAACGAGGGCATGTCCGTCGACGAAGCGCTCCTGCTGTTCAACCTGCAGGTGACCGATCTCGAACAGGCCTGGACGCGACGCGATCACCACTGAGGCCCTTCGACACACGATTCCGTAACGGCGCAACCCGGGCATTCGCGGGATTTGCGCCGGATTTCGCAGGGCATTTCGCTTGCTCTGCGAGTCCCGCGTGATCGCCCTCATTCTGACCCTCGCGCTCGCGGCCTCCCCCCAGGACACCCAGGCGGATCCCGGCCGTGCCGGCTGGGAAGCCATCCAGCGCGGTGAGGGAGAGAAGGCGGCGTCGGCCTTCCGGGCGCAGCTCGCGTCATCGCCGAACGATGCGCGCGCTCTGACGGGTGCCGGCATCGCGGCGCACCTCAACGCGCGCGACGACCAGGCGGTCTCGTACCTGAAGAAAGCCCTCCAGGCGGATCCGGAGTTCGTCTACGCGTCCTACGCCCTCGGCCAAATCGCGTACGCGCAGGGCGATCTCGATCTCGCGATCAAGTCCTACGAGCGCGTCGTCAAGCTGTCGCCGGGCAACGCGTCGATCTATCAGCAGCTCGAAGCGTGGAAGAAAGAAGCGGCGCTGCACGACACGTTCGCGGCGCGGCCGACGGCGCGCTTTACCGTGATGTTCGAGGGCACGGCGCAGCAGGCGATCGCCACGCGCGTCTCGAACGTGCTCGAGAACGCCTACGCGAGAGTGGGGAAGGCGCTGAACGCGTACCCGCCGGAAACGGTGACCGCGATCCTCTACACCGGCCAGCAGTTTCGCGACATCACGAAGTCACCGGACTGGGCGGCCGCGGCCTACGACGGACGGATCCGCATTCCGGTGCTGGGCGCGTTGAAAGATCCCGCCGAACTCGATCGCGTCGTCACGCACGAGTTCGTGCACGCGGTGATTCACCAGATGTATCCGCGCCTTCCGGGCTGGCTGAACGAGGGGCTCGCGACGTATCTCGAGCCCGGCGATCACACCTGGCTGATGACGAGGCTGCGCAGCGCCGACGGGATGATCCCGCTGTCGCGGCTGACCGAGGCGTTTCACACGATGGACGGCGGCGACGCGCTCGTTGCCTACGCGCAGAGCTACGTGGGCGCGCGCGTGTTGTCAGAGCGGCTCGGCGCGAACTTCCCGGTGTTCCTTCAGTACGTGAGCAACGGCACCGCGATCGACCAGGCGCTGATGCTCTTCAACATCACGCCGGCGGACGTCGAGCGCGAGTGGACCCGGCGAGCCCGCTCGTCGTCCCGATTACCCGATTCCCCGATTGGCCGATTCCCCGATTAGCCGCGATGCTACTTGACTTTCCATTCCTGCACGCCCGCGGACACGTTCGGCTGCATGACGAGTTCGAGGCGAAGCGCGGGAGTCGTCACTGGCTTGAAATGGACGGTGTTGTAGGTGTCCCGGGCGACGCCGTATTCGCCCGCGGCTTCGACCGGCTTCCAGTCGTTGCCGTCCTTATAGAGGAGCCGCCAGCTTTTCGGCACACGCACCCCGCCGCGCCCCGTGTCGTCGAACCAGTAGACCTGCGCCTCTGACACGGTCGCAGGCTTCTCGAAGGCCATCTCGATCCATTCCCCGTTCGAACACGGTCGCTGGTTCCCGCGGGCCTGTCCTCCGGAGGTCCCTGGCGTTT
>C688J18823_10002429_pt1 | contig 11661 bp, 11 predicted proteins | sample HopSoiMetagenom1_FD_18823 | JGI IMG/M metagenome (IMG submission 18823) | reverse complement strand
CGGCTCGGACGCCTACGCCATCGTCTGGGACGGCAAACGCCTGCATGGCCTCAATGCCTCGGGCCGCTCGCCCGAGGCGTGGACGCCGGACTACTTCAAGGGCGCCAAAGCGATGCCGGTACGCGGCTGGAATACCGTCACCGTCCCCGGCTGCGTCGCCGCCTGGGTGGAGATGCACGCGCGCTGGGGCAAGCTGCCATTCAAGAAGCTCTTCGAGCGCGCGATCGAATACGGGCGCGAAGGCTTCCTCGTCTCGCCGACCATCGCCGGCCAGTGGGACAAGCAGGTAGCGGAACTCAAGGACCAGCCCGGCTTCGCCAAGTACTTCCTGCCGGACGGTCGCGCTCCCCGCGCGGGGCAGCGGTTCAAATTCCCGCAGCACGCGAAGGTGCTGGAATCCATCGCGAGCACGAAAGGCAAGAGCTTCTACAAGGGTGAGTGGGCCGAGCGCCTCGAGGCGCACGCCAAGAAGAACGGCGGCGCGCTGAAAGCCTCCGACATGGCGGCGAACAAGCCCGACTGGGTGAAGCCTCTCGAGATGGACTACCGCGGCTATACCCTGCACGAGATTCCGCCGAACGGCCAGGGCATCGTGGCACTGATGGCGCTCGGCATGCTGGAGCACTTCGACCTGCGCTCGCACGCGGTCGACGGCGCCGACAGCCTGCACCTGCAGATCGAAACGATGAAGCTCGCCTTCGCCGATGCGCGCGCCTTCGTCGCCGACAGCGACTACATGGTCGATGTGAAGCCTCGTCATCTCCTTGACAAGGGCTACCTGCGCGAGCGCGCGAAGCTGATCGACATGAAGCGCGCGCAGGACTTCCAGCACGGCACGCCGCCGAAGGGCGGCACGGTCTATCTGACGGCTGCCGACGCCAGCGGCATGATGGTGTCGTTCATCCAGTCGAATTACATGGGCTTCGGCTCGGGCGTGGTGGTGGACGGCATTTCGCTGCAGAACCGCGGCGGCACGTTCGTCGTGCAGCCCGGCCATCCGAACTGCGTCGGCCCGAAAAAGCGCCCTTACCAGACCATCATCCCGGGTTTCGTCACCAAGGGCGGCAAGCCGGTGATGAGCTTCGGCGTGATGGGCGGCACCATGCAGCCCCAGGGGCATGCGCAAGTGCTCGTGCGCATCGCCGACTACGGACAAAGCCCGCAGGCCGCCTGCGACGGCCCGCGCTTTCGCGTCGTGCAAGGCCTCGACGTCAGCATGGAAGAGGGCCGCCACTCGCCCTCCACGCTCGAAGAGCTGCAGCGCCGCGGCCACCGCATCGTGATGATCGACGACTACAACCAGTTCGGCAGCGCGCAACTGGCATGGAAGCTGGAGGGCGGTTACTTCACCGCGAGCGACCCGCGCCGCGACGGGCAAGCTGTCGGCTTCTGATGTTTGCTTTGGAGAATTTGTGCTGAGGGTCTGGGGCCGGGTCAATTCGGTCAACGTGAAGAAGGCGTTGTGGGCCGCCGAAGAGCTCGCCCTCAAGTACGAGCGCATCGACGCGGGCCTGCATTTCGGCGTCAACAATACGGCCGACTATAAGCGCATCAACCCCACGGGCCTCGTGCCGACCATCGACGACGATGGGTTTACGCTTTGGGAGTCGCACACCATCGTGCGCTACCTCGCCGCGAAACACGGCTCGGGCTCGCTTTGGCCGGTGGATCCGAAGGCACGAGCGGACGCGGATCGGTGGATGGACTGGACCCACAGCTTCTCGCGCGAGTTCCAGCGCCCGGTTTTCTGGCCGTTGGTGCGCACGCCACCCGAGCAGCGCGACGTGGCGGCGATCGCGGGCGCGGTCAAGAAGTGCGGCGAGATGCTGGCCGTCCCCGAATCCGTGCTCAGCCGCCAAGCCTACGTCGGCGGCAAGCAGTTCACGATGGGAGACATCCCCCTTGGCTGCCACGTGCAGCTGTGGATGCGCCTTCCCTTATCTGACATACGCGAACGACCGAAGCTGCCCGGCGTCGAGGCGTGGTTCGCGCGCCTTTGCGAACGGCCGGCTTACCGCAAGATAGTCGACATCCCCTTGTCCTAGTGCAGCGCGAGCAGGCGCTCGGTATGTCCTGACTTCGCCAGCGCGCGCACGCGCGCGTAGAAGTCGTCGAGACTCGAAGACTGGGCAAGCAGCCGTTCGAAGGCCGGCACCAGCTCGTTGTAGAGCGCGATCGAGACGAGAAAGGCGTTATTCGGCTCCGACGGCACGAACTGCGGGAACGTGGCGCGCAAGCGCTCGAACTCGGCGCGCTTCTGCTCGAGCTTCTGCGACTCGCTGAGCGTGCCGTCGTAGACGAGCTTCAGCCGCGCGCGCGTTTCCTTGATGCGCGCGGCGAGCTCGCGTTTTCGCGCCTGCGCCTCATGGAAGGCGGCGAGCTCGGCCGCGCGACCCTCGGACTCCAGCCAGCGGCGCACGCCCTCCTCTTCCACGGTCACCGCGAAGGATTCGTTGAAGGTCGTGTCGTTCTTCGCGTAGACCACCTGATGGGCGAGCTCGTGGAACACGAGCCGCGCGACCTGGGATTCGGGGTAGCGGATGAAGGTCGAGAGAAGCGGATCGTCGAACCAGCCGAGGGTCGAATAGGCGACCACGCCGCCGACGTAGACGTCGTAGCCCTGCTCGCGCAGCTTCGCCGCGTGCGCTCGAGCCGCGTCCTCGGAGTAGAAGCCGCGATACGCCACGCAACCCGTGACGGGAAAGCACTCCGGCTTCGGGTCGACCGAAAACTTCGGCGCCGCGAACACGTTGTAGACCGCGAAGCGGCGGTGGAGCTCGGCGTAGGACAGGTAGCTGCCGTTGTCGGGCAGATGCAGCTCGCGCGTGGCGTAGCGACGGATGCGCTGCGCCGTCTCGAGCTGGGCCTTGAGCTCCCGCGGCGTCGAGGGATCTTCGAGCCAGGAGTCGATGGGCCGGGCAGCCGCCATCAGCTTCAAATGGCCGCCAATCGCCTGCCCGTAGTACGAGATCGACTCGCACCCAGCGCAAAGCGCCAGCGCGAGCACGGCGGCGAGCATCCTCACGCGAAAGTCCCGCGACGCAGGAACTGCTGCACGAGGTGCGCCACGTCGGCCGAGACCGGCAGCATGCTGTGCGGCTCACGCACCAGCACGCGCTCGCTCATGCCCTCGATCGTCGTTTCTTCCAATCGCACCACTCCGTCATTTTCGCCCGGGAGCGACCCGAGCGCGCGCGCGAGGCCGAAGACCCGCGTGCCCGCGATGACACCGAGCGGCTCGCGCCGTCGCCACGTGGCATCGCGTTCGCGCCAACGCGGCGCGCAACCGCCGAGCATCCAGCGTCCGAGCGCGCGTGTGCCGAAGCGGCGGCCGGCAAAGCAGCCGCGTACTGGGGCGCCGAGCAATACGACATTGGCACACGGGATCGAGGCGCGGTGACGGAGCAGGTCGTAGACGAGCACGCCACCGAGGCTGTGGCCCACAAGATGCGCGGCCCGTCCTTCTATAGAGCGCGCAAGACGCTCAAGGTTCGCCTCGAGGCTGTCGCGCCCGGAATAGGTGAAGCAGCGCGTTTCGAACCCCGCCCGGCGCAAGCGCCAGGCCATGACGGCCATGACCGTCCCGGGCATCCATAGGCCCGGAACGAGGACGACCTCGGAAATCACTTCAGCTTGCGAACGTCGTCGAGCAGCGCCTGCGCGCGGTACGCGACCGGGTAGTCGATCATCTGGCCGTCGACCTGGATTGCCGCGGCGCCGCGCTTCTCCGCTTCCCGGAAAGCGGTCACGATCTTCTCGGCCGAGGCGATCTCCGCCGCGCTCGGCATGTACGCCGCGTTCACCGGCGCGATCTGCTCGGGGTGCACGCAGCAGCGTCCCTGGAAGCCACCGCGGCGGCTGCGCTCCAGCGCGCGCGCAAACGCCTCGGTCTCCTTGAAGTGGAACCACGGACTGTCGATCGGGTTTTGCAGCCCCGCGGCTTTGGACGACAGCACCACCCTCGCGCGCGCATCCGCGAGCTCAGGTTCATCGAGCGTGGGCGACAGGCCGAGGTCGTGGCCATAGTCGGCGGCGCCAAAGCACAGGCGTTTGACGCGCCAAGGTCCTTTATAGGGCCGAAGGTTGCGCGCCTGGACGATGCGATCGACGCGTTGCATGCCAGCGGCCGTCTCGACCTGGGGCATGAGGTCGAGCGACCCTTCGGCGATGCCGCGTTCGCGCTCCAGATTCGCGAGCAGCCAGTCGATCGCGTGCAGGTCGGCCGCGCTTTCGATCTTGGGCACGACAACGCCGTCGAGGCCCTTCTGCACCGTCTCGACGAGATCCTGGTAGCAGTAAGGCGTGGACGGCGCGTTGACACGGACATAAGCGAGCGGGCGCCGGGGCTTCGCCAACGCCTGCACGACTTGCTGGCGGCTCGCCGCCTTGTCCGAAGCGGCGACGGAATCCTCCAGATCGAGGATCACCGCGTCGGCGTCCAGCGTGAGCGCCTTCTCGACGCGGCGCGCGACGTTGGCCGGCGTGAAAAGAAAGGAGCGGATCACCGCAGCACCTTGCGCTCGGCCCAGGCAACGAACGGGGCGAGCTCGCGTCCCGCGGCGAGCTCCTCGGGCCATACGGCCTGCGCGCGGCCCTGGACGATCTGCACCACCACCGGCTTCATGCCCACCTGTGCGCCGGTCGCGGGATCGATGCGATAGCGACCCAGCAACGTGTCAACCTCGAGCTCGCCGAGCGCGGCCCGCAGCTTGTCGGCCTCGACGCTGCCGGCGCGCGCGACTGCCGCGCCGAGCACCGTGCCGGCGGTATAGGCGACGGCGGCGATGGCCCCCGGAGCCGACGACCACTTTGCTTCATAGGCCTTCACGAAGTGCGCATTCTCCCCTCGGGCAAAGCGCGCATCATATTCCTCCGACCCGAGCACATGCTCCGCGTCCTGGCCGATGAGCTGGATGAAGCGAGGGTCCGGGCTCGATCGTGTGTAGACGAGCTTCGGCACGTAGCCATGGCGCTTCAGCGTCTTCACCATGTCGGCGCCGTCGCGCGTCTCCCCGAAGGCGATCCAGGCATCGGCGTGGATGGCCATGGCCTCGTAGAGCTGCGGCAGGAAATCGTTCGTTGTGCCCGGATAGATGGCGAGCTTCACCTGGCGAAAGCCGAGGCGCGCCGACTGGGCGAGCGCGGCCTCCGCCATCTCGCGCGACGCAGCGTCGTCGCGGCCGAGGATATATACGGACTCGGCGCCGCCTTTGCGAGCGACCTCGAGGGGCCCCTCGGCATAAGCCACATACGCCGGCGCGGTCTGCACCACGTAGCGTGGCGAGCGCTTGTGCACCTGGCTCGACGGCCCCGCCGCGTTTAGAAGCACCCGCCGCGCGCGCTCGGCCTCCGATGAAGCCGTCAGCGTCGCGGCCGAGCCGTACGGGCCGATGAAAACCTGAGCGCCTTCGTCGACGAGCTCGGCATACGCGCGCCCCGTGCGAGGCGCCTCCGAGCCGTCGTCCTTCAGCCGCAGCTCGACTTTGCGGCCGAGCAAACCGCCCGCGCCATTGACCTCTTCCTGCCAGAGGATGAGGCCGTTGCGATATTCGGTCGCGAGGCGCGCGTGCGCGCCGGTCTGAGAGACCACGGCGCCGACCACCACCGTCTCCTGCGCGGCGGCGGCCGAAATTCCGAGCAAAAGCGCGGCGCTAGTAATCCAGGCGGTCATCGACGGCATGGCCGCGCATCGGGATCAACGCCGAGCGCTCGAAAGTCATGAACACGGTGCCGTCGGCTTTCTTGCCGGTGGTGCGCACGCTGATGATGCCGTGATGCGCTCGCGAGCCCGATTCGCGCTTGCCGATCACTTCGGACTCCGCATAGATCGTGTCGCCGGCAAACACCGGCGCGGTGAGCCGGATCTTGTCCCAGCCGAGATTGGCGACCGTCTTCTGGCTCACGTCCGAGACGCTCATGCCGGTGACGATCGCGAGCGTGAGGCAGCTGTTCACCAGCGGGCGGCCGAAATCGGTGGCCGCTCCATAGGCACTGTCGATGTGCAGCGGGTGCTGGTTCATCGTCAGGAGCGAAAACCAGGTGTTGTCCGCCTCGCTGATCGTGCGGCCGGGGCGGTGCTCGTAGACGTGGCCGACCTCGAAGTCCTCGTAATAGCGGCCGGCGTCCTCGCGAAAGCGCTTCGGTCCTACTTCCTTTGCACGGCTGACCATAAGAGAATCCTGTTGATCAATGATCTCTAAACGTTTGGGCGACATTGTAGGCGCCGCCCACGTCCTCACCGACCCGAACGACACCCGGCCTTACTTTACAGACTGGCGCAAGCAATACTCGGGTCGCGCGGAATGCGTCGTGCGGCCGGCGAATACCGACGAAGTCGCGCGCGTGGTTGCGCTCTGCGTGTCGGAGAACGTGGCGATCGTGCCGCAGGGCGGAAACACCGGCCTTTGCGGCGGCTCGGTGCCCACCGGCTCGCAACGCGAGGTGGTGCTCGCCCTCGGGCGCATGAATCGCATCCGCGAGCTGGACCGGCTCAACGACACCATGACCGCGGAAGCGGGATGCGTGCTCGCCAACGTGCAGCGCGCCGCCGCCGACGCGGGGCGCCTCTTTCCGGTGTCGCTCGCCGCCGAGGGCAGCTGCCAGATCGGCGGCAACCTTTCCACCAACGCCGGCGGCGTGAACGTGCTGCGCTACGGGAGCGCTCGCGAGCAGGTGCTCGGGCTCGAGGTCGTGCTGCCGGACGCGCGCGTCTGGAACGGCCTGCGGGGTCTTCGCAAGGACAACACGGGCTACGACCTGAAGCAGCTTTTCCTCGGCGCCGAGGGCACGCTCGGCATCATCACTGCCGCCGTGCTGCGTCTGCACCCGAAGCCGAGCGCCAGCGCGACCGCGTGGATTGCCCTCGACGGCGCAGCCGGGGCAATCGAGCTCCTGTCCTTCCTGCACGAGCGCATCGGCGATCGCCTGAGCGCCTTCGAGCTCCTTTCGCGCACCTGCGTCGAAGCGGTATTGGCTTTCGCGCCCGGCACGCAGGACCCGCTCGCCGGCGCGCACCCTTGGTACGTGCTCGCCGAGATCGCCGACAGCGGCGAGGAAAGCGTGCTGCGCGAGCGCGTCGAGAAGGCGCTCGCGGAAGCGGCCGAGCGCGGTGCCATCGTCGACGCGGTGCTCGCGCAGAGCGTGGAGCAGGCGCGCGCGCTGTGGCGCATTCGCGAGACGGTGCCCGAAGCGCAGTTCACCAACGTGAAGCACGACATCTCGGTGCCGATCTCGAAGACCGCGGAGTTCATCGAGCGCGCCGGCGAGCGCCTTGCCGCCCGCTATCCGGCGGTGCGGCCGTATGCCTTCGGCCACGTCGGCGACGGCAACATCCATTACAACGTCGGCCCGGAATCGATGGTCGCGCAGCGCGCCGAGGTAAACCGCATCGTGTACGACGTGGTGGCCGAGCTCGATGGCTCGATCTCCGCCGAGCACGGCCTCGGGCAGTTGAAGCGCGACGAAATCCGCGCCCACAAGGAGCCGCTCGAGCTCGAGCTGATGGGGCTGCTAAAGAAGGCCCTCGACCCGAAGGGGTTGATGAATCCCGGCAAGGTGCTTTAACGCCGCTTGAGGACCACGGGCTTGCCGCCGAGCTCGCCCGCGATGCGGTTTCCTTCAACACGGCCGCTGAAGGGACCTTGCGGCCAGCGCCACGAGACATCGGCGCCACTCATGCGCGCTTCAGTCGCGCCCTCGACCTCCAGCTGCTGGTAATCCTGGTCGATGCGCACCCGCCGGCCGTCGATGCTCCACGTCCCGCGCACGTTCGCCGGCACGATCCAGAGGTAGAGCGTGCTCTCGTCGCCTTGCCCTGGGTGCGGCTTCGTGACCTTCATCGTCATGGAGCGGTCCGGCCGCCAGCCGGCCATGCCGAACGAGTGCGACACGATGCGCGTGCCGGGCTTCAGCTGATCGACGAAACGGGTTTGCAGCTGCCCGATGAGCTCGGGAAGGAGGTACACCGTGACCACGCTCGCCCGCGAAAAGTCGGTCAGCAGCACGTCGCCCTGCACGAACTGCACGCGCTCTAGCACCGCTGCGCGCCGGGCGTTTTCGCGCGCGACCTGGACGAGCTTGTCGTCGAGTTCGATTCCCAGTCCGCGCGCGCCGTACTTGCGCGCGGCCGTGATGACGATGCGGCCATCGCCCGAGCCCAGGTCGACGACGAAATCCTGCGGGCCCGTGCCGGCGAGCTCGAGCATGCGCTCCACCACGTCGTCGGGCGTGGTGATGAATGGCACGTGCCAGGTCGTGTCCTGCGCAGCCGCGGGCCCGGCGAGCACGAACAGCAGCAGAAGGCGCAACATGGGAAAACTGTAGCGCAAAAAAAAGCCCGGCCGGAGCCGGGCTTCTTTCTTGGCGCGAGCCTTACTTCTTGGCTTCGTCGCTCTTCGCCTTGGGGGCCTTGGCGTCGTCGGTCTTCGCCTTGCCCTTGGACTTGGACTTCTTCTCGCCCTTGGATTTGGCTTTCTTCTCGCCCTTGGCGGCCTTCTTGTCCATTTTCTCGGACTTGGTCGCGGCCGGCGAGGTCGTGTCCGACTTCGGCGCCTGCGCGAAGGCCGTCAGCGCGAACGCCGAGGCAATGAGGGTAACGATGAGTTTCTTCAGCATAAAAGGGAGTCTCCTAGTCTCTGGTAGTTGGTCCGGATCCGGATCCATGGTCTACAACGCGCCAGGCGTCGTGCGGTTGACAGGCATAATCGGCCCATAAAGGCATGAAGCTAGAAGACTTTGCCGCCCGGCTGCGCCCCGGGGACCTCTGGGTGTTCGGCTACGGATCGTTGATGTGGTCTCCGTGCTTCCCCTATCGGGAGAAGCGCCTGGCGCGGGCACATGGCTACCACCGCGCGCTCTGCATCCTCTCCACCCGCTATAGGGGCACCCATCAAAAGCCGGGCGTGGTCATGGGTCTTTGCGCGGGGGGCTCGTGCTGGGGGATGGCGTTCCGGGTGCCCGAAAAGGACGTCAAGCGCTGCCTCGCGCGCCTATGGCACCGCGAGATGCCCCGCCGGGTGTACGAACCGCGACTCATCCCGGCGCGCCTGCGCGGCGGCCGGCGCCTGCGGGCGCTCGCCTTCGTGGCCGATTCCAGCCACCCGGCGTACATCCGGGAGCTCGACCTGCACGGACGAGCACGGCTCGTGGCACAAGGCATCGGGCAGCGCGGGCCGTGCGTGGACTACATCCGCAACACCCTGGATCACATGCACGAGCTCGGCGTGCGCGACCCACACCTGGAGGGGGTGCTCGCCGCCGCCCTCAACCTGCAGGCGGGAGAGCGCTCCGCATGCGCAGCAGCGCCTCTTGGAGGCGGGCGCGCTGCGTCCCGAAGTTCAGTCTGACGAACCCGGGTGCGCCGAACTGCTCGCCGGGCGAGAGGGCCACGCCGTGCTGCAAAAACCGGTCGTGAGCGTTCGGCACGCTGCGCGCGTCGACCCAGGCGAGATAGGTCGCCTGCACGTGGGCCATCGGCAACGGCAACTCGCGCTCGACCACGTCCCGATTAGTGCGCAGGTAGTCGACCTGCGCCGCCAGCCATGTCCCGCCTTCGCGCAGCGCGGCGAGCGTGGCCTCGTAGCCGAACACCGAAGGCGAAGGCAGGACGTGGGCGCGCACGTCGGCCGACATGGCTTCGCGTAGGTTCGCATCCTCCACGATCGCCCACGCGCAGCCGGCCGCCGGAAAGTTGAAGGCCTTGTTCGCCGACATCAGCGTCACGGTGCGTCTCGCGATCTCAGGCGACAGGCTGGCGATCGGCACATGGCGCACGCCTTCGTCCAGGACGAGGTCGCAGTGGATCTCGTCCGACACGATCACGCAGCCTTCGGCGAGCTCGGCCAGCCGCGCCAGCTCATCGCGGGTGAAGACGGTGCCGCCCGGGTTCTGCGGGTTGCACAGATATAGCAGCCGAGTTTTTGCTGTGCGTGCCGCTCGCAACGCATCGAGGTCCCACACCCAGCGGCCGCGCTCGAGGACGAGCGGTACTTCCGTATGCGGCCGTGGCGCGAGCTCCACCGCGCGCTTGAAGTGGTGGTAGACCGGCGTAGGGATTAGCGCGTGCTCGTCCGGCTGCAGGAGGCGGCGCGCGCTGATGTGCAGGCCCGGCACCACGCCCGGCAAGAAAACGATCGATAGCGGATCGACGCGCCAGCCGTACCGCCGCGCGAGGTACTCCACGATCGCTTCGCGCAACGCTTCAGGAGCTGCGGTGTAGCCGAGCACGCCGTGCTCGACGCGCCTCGCCAGCGCCGCGCGCACCGCAGGCGGCGAGCGAAAGTCGGTATCGGCAACCCAGAGCGGGATCACATCGCGCCCGGCGTAGCGCTCCCACCGCATGCTCCAAGTCCCGGCGCGCTCGACCGGAGCGTCGAAATCTACTTCTTCGGAGGGTTCGACAGCTCGTCCTTCTCCAGGTCGTTCGGATCGTTCTGCGTGCCGTACGAGTCGTCCTCCAGCTTGTTCATGCTGTCGTCGACTTCCTCGGTGGTGGTGGCGCGCGACTCCATCTGCAGCTTGTTCGGCAGGTAAGTGGCGATCTGGGGGATGAACATCACCGCAGCGATCGCAATGCACTGCAGGACCATGAACTCGAACATGCCCTTGTAGATGGTGCCGAGCGACCACTCCTTCACCACCTGCTTGAGGTAGTACGCCGACATCGCGACCGGCGGCGAGAGATAGGCCGTCTGCATGGTGACGGCGACGAGCGCCCCGAACCAAACCATGAAGAGATCCGGCGGGATGCCGAAGCTCTGGGAGAGCGCGGGCTTCAGCGCATCGACCACCGGATAGAAGATCGGCAGGAACACCAGGATGATGGCCGGCCACTCGAAAGGCCAGCCCAGCAGGAACAGCAGGATCACCACGAAGCCGAGCATCACGATGGGCGGCACCGGCAGCGAAGTGAGGGAGCTGGTGACCCAGTCCGCGGTTCCCATGCGCGCAAATACAGCGCCGAAGATGTTCGAGGTCACGGCGAGGAGCAGCACCATGCTCGAGGTGAGCGTCGCGCTGATGACGGCTTGTTTGAGGCCGGCGAAAGTAAGCCGGCGGTAGACGACCGCCAGGATCAGCGCACCCAGCGCACCGACGCCGGATGCTTCGGTCGGCGTCGCCAAGCCGGCAAGGATCGAGCCGAGCGTCGCGGCGATCAGCAGGGCGAGCGGCAGCACGCCGATCACCACCTCCTTGATGATGGCCACCGGGTCGGTGACGCGTTCGGCCTTCGGCACCGGCGGGCCGAGCTTCGGGTTGATCATGCTGCGCGTAATGAGGTAGATGAGATAGATGCTCGCCAGCAGGAAGCCGGGGCCGAACGCCGCGGCGTACAGGTCGGCCACCGAAACGCCGAGCACCGGGCCCATCACGATCAGCATCACCGACGGCGGAATCAGGATGCCGAGGGTGCCACCGGCCGTGATCGCGCCCGCCGAAAGCTTGGCGTCGTAGCCGGTCTTGATCATGATGGGGCCCGCCATGATGCCGAGCACCGTCACGGCGGCGCCGACGATGCCGGTCGCCATGGCGAACACGGTCGAGGTCAGGATCACCACGATGTAGAGCGAGCCGCGCACCGGCGCGAGCACCATGCGCAGCGCCGAGAACAATCGCTCCATCAGGCCCGCCTGCTCGGTGATGAAGCCCATGAAGATGAAGAGC
>C688J18823_10002428_pt1 | contig 11663 bp, 7 predicted proteins | sample HopSoiMetagenom1_FD_18823 | JGI IMG/M metagenome (IMG submission 18823) | reverse complement strand
CGAACTGGAACTTGTAACCCATGGCGCCAAGCTCGCGCTGGAACGTGGCAATCGTCGTCGCGTCGAGATGCTTTCGCCAATTGAAGGACGGCGAGCAGTTGTACGCCAGCATCTTGCCCGGTGCAGCGGCGTGTACTGCTTCCGCAAATCGTTTCGCCTCGTCGAGATCCGGTGTGGACGTCTCGCACCAGAGCAGATCCGCGTATGGCGCGTACGCGATGGCACGCGCAATCGCGCACTCGATTCCGCCCCGCAGCCTGAAGAAGCCCTCGGGCGTGCGCTGGCCCGTGCAGTGCTCACGGTCGCGCGGATCGATGTCACTCGTGAGCAGCTTCGCGCTGTCCGCGTCGGTCCGCGCGATGAGGATCGTCGGCACGTCGAGGACGTCGGCGGCCAGACGTGCGGCGACGAGCGTGCGAATGAACTGTCCCGTCGGTACGAGGACTTTGCCGCCCAGGTGGCCGCACTTCTTTTCCGAGGCGAGTTGGTCCTCGAAGTGAACGCCGGCAGCGCCCGCCTCGATCATCGCCTTCATCAGCTCGAAGGCATTGAGCGGACCGCCAAAGCCTGCCTCGGCGTCGGCGATAAGGGGCGCCAACCAGTGCCGGCCCGACACGGAGCGCTCACTGCGCTCGATCTGATCGGCGCGGAGGAGCGCCATGTTGAGTCGCCTAACGAGCGCCGGGACCGAGTTCGCCGGATACAGGCTCTGATCGGGATACGTCTGGCCGGCGAGGTTCGCATCGGCGGCGACCTGCCAGCCGCTCACGTAGATCGCCTCGAGCCCCGCCCGCACCATCTGCACCGCCTGGCTTCCGCTGAGCGCGCCTAACGCGGGAACGAACTCTCGCGTCGTGAGCAGCTCCCAGAGCCGGCGCGCGCCGACGTCGGCGAGCGTGTGCTCGATCCTGATCGAGGGACGCAGTCGCTCGACGTCGTCAGCGGTGTAGGGCCGCGTGATACCGGCCCACCGATCCTTGACCTTGGCGGTCGTATCCGGTACCGCGCCGCTCGCGTCGGCGGTCGTCTCTTCGGTGGGGACAAGTGTTGCAGCCATACAGATTCTCCAATCAGGCAAGGATACGAGGAGCAACGTCGTCGAGGGCGCTATAGGCGGCCGTCGTCAGGAAATCGGTGATCGTCTCATCGGTTGCGAGCTTCATGAAGAGTGAGCGCGCCTCGGCGAAGCGGCCGGCCTGCATCTGCGCGTCACCGATCTCGCCCTGTATTCGCGCCATTTCTTCATCGACGATGCGGCGGAGAAGCGACGGGCTCACTTCCTCACCGGTGTCGTCGAGGCGGGCGCGATGATGAATCCACTGCCAGACCTGGGCACGCGAGATTTCGGCGGTGGCGGCGTCTTCCATGAGATGGTAGAGCGGTACGCAGCCGAGGCCGCGGAGCCATGCCTCGATGTATTGAATGCCAACGCGAACGTTGTGACGGAGTCCTTCTTCCGTTCGCGTTCCCACAGGGACCTCGAGGAGATCAGCGGCACTCGGGTTGACGTCCTGCCGCAACCGGTCGAGTTGATTCGCTCCCGACATGTGTGCCGCGAAGATCTCGCGCGCCACGGGCACGAGCGCCGGGTGCGCGACCCAGGTGCCGTCGTGACCGTCGTTGACTTCGCGAAGCTTATCCGCGCGGACCTTGGCAAGCGCGCGCTCGTTCGCGGTGGGATCATTCTTGATCGGTATCTGTGCCGCCATGCCGCCAATCGCGTGCGCGCCGCGGCGGTGACACGTCTTCACCGCGAGCTGTGTGTATGCTCGCATGCAGGGCTGCTCCATCGTGACCTGCGAGCGATCCGGCAGCACCGCGCGCGGATCGGCCGACCGGTACTTGATGAGGCTGAAGATGTAGTCCCACCGCCCGCAGTTCAGTCCAACGATCCGCTCGCGCAGCTCCCAGAGGATCTCATCCATCTCGAATGCCGCGGGGAGCGTTTCGATCAGCACTGTGACTCTCACGCAACCCCGCGGAAGCCCCAGCGCATCTTCGGCGCGCGCGAGAATGTCATTCCACACTCGCGCCTCGCGGTGGCTCTCGAGCTTGGGCAGATAGAGATAGGGACCGCTGCCTCGTTCGATGAGCGCCTTGGCGTTGTGATAGAGAAACAGTCCCGCGTCGCATAACGAGGCGGCGATCGCCTTGCCGTCGACGACCAGATGGCGCTCGACGAGGTGAAGACCGCGCGGCCTGACGATGAGCACCGCGGTGCGCTCGTTCAACCGGTACTCCTTCCCGCTCGCGGGGTCACGCCACTCGATCGTGCGGCGCACGGCGTCACGCAGATTCTGCTGCCCGACGAGCATGTTGACCCACGTCGGCGCCGAGGAGTCCTCGAGGTCCGCCATGAAGACGTCGGCGCCCGAATTGAGAGCGTTGATCATCATCTTCCGGTCGGTCGGACCGGTGATCTCGACGGCGCGATGGAGGAGGTCGTGCGGTGCCAGTGCAACGGACCAGTCGCGCTCCCGCACCGCTGCGGTTTCGGAAAGAAAGTCGAGTCGCTCTTCCCCACGCGCGATGCGGCGGCGACGCTCGGCGCGCCGCTGCAGGACCTCGCGAATCGCGCCGCCAAATCGCCGCTCGAGGTCTGCAAGGAAGCCGCGCGCGCCATCCGTGAGGATTGCGCTCTCGAACGCCGTCACGTCAGGCGCGTCGTTCACCCCGGAAGCGGGCGAGATGCCCTGGCCAGTGGAGACGAGTGGCACTGGAAGCTCGAGTCTTTGTAAGGTTACCAAGCGTGGTCAGCCGTAACGCGATACTCGTGCCATTTCGCCGAATCGCGCACACCGTCCATGGTGGGCGACCGTGGACGGCGATGTTCATCGTTAGGTCGGCGCATAGTCGAGCGCGATTTGCAAGCGAGGCAAGAGTCTAATGACACATCCGAGAGCCATTTCTTCGCTCGCCGTGCTTCTCGCGACGACCATCGCGGCGTGCTCCTCCAGTAAGGCAGTGGGGAACGGTTCCGCCGCCAGCTCACCGATCCTCGAGCGTCACGCGCTCGATCTCGACGCCGATTCGGTGCCCGATTCGATCCTGGTTTTCCGCGGCGACTCCTCCGCCGGCGGCGCGGCGAGCAGGATCGAGCTGCGCCTCTCACGTGCCCGGACGCGAGTGCTCGAGGATTCCACGCGCTACGATCCGGCGCCCGAGGAGTTCAACGGATTCGGCAATCTCCTCACGTCACACCTCGTTTATGCGGCGGACTTCTATCGCGCCGGGCGGCTCCTCTTCCTGTTCGGCGGCAAGACCGGCTGCTGCCAGCAGAGCCTGACGATCTACCGTGCCGGCACGCACGGACCAGAGAAGTACTTCCACGACCCCGAGCTCTTCATCGACCGCTCGCCGGTTCCGCAGCCAAACAAGATCGCGTTGCTCGCTGGCCGGAAGTTGAGCGAAGGACTCGCGCCGCCGTCGAGTGAGTACGTCTCGGCCGTGACCTACGCGCCGGTGATCGTCTATCGGCTCGAGGAGGTCCCGCGCATCGACAGCGCGGCGACCCGCGCGCTCACCCGCGAGGAGCTCGGCGGGTTTGCCGGATTCGCCTATCGCACTGATGTGGCCGCATTGCGTCGCCGCAACGGCTCGAAGCTGCTCTGGAATCTGCGGGAGCGTCGTCCGATGCCGTGATGGTTAGTCTGTGCTCACGAAACCACACTGCAGCGCAGCAAACGGATCGTCCAGCGCGTACCTGTGTAGAGAATGCGCTAGCACCTCGCCCCCTTAACTCTCCCCATGCATACTCAAGTCCGCTTCCCGCTCGCCGCGGTCGCGTCCGCATTGCTGGCCGCGTCCGCTTCCGCCCAGCAGCAGCAGGCCACTCCCGTCCGCGCACTCGGCGTCGACACCACGAACTTCGATCGCGCCGTCCGTCCGCAGGACGACTTCTTCCGATTCGTGAACGGCGCGTGGCTCGAGCACACCCAGATCCCGGCCGACGCGTCGAGCTGGGGCGCCTTCAACGAGCTCACCGAGAAGAGCCGCTCGGCCATTCGTCAGATCGTGGATGACGCCGCGAAGTCGAACGCCCCCGCCGGCTCCGAGAAGCGCAAGATCGGCGATCTCTACTCCTCCTACATGGACTCGGCGCGCGTCGAGCAGCTCGGCATCAAGCCGCTCGAGCCGACGCTCGCCGAGATCGCCGCGGTGAAATCGACGAAGGATCTGCCGGCCGCGTTCGCCAGATTCGCGCAGATCGGCCTCGCCAATCCGTTCGGTGTGCGCGTCGGTCAGGATCCGAAGCAGTCCACGGTGAACATCGTGCAGGTCGGACAGTCGGGCCTCGGCCTGCCGGACCGCGACTACTACCTCCGCACCGATGAGAAGATGCTCGCCGTGAAGGCGGCGTATCAGAAGTACATCGAGACGCTGTTCACGCTTGCTCATCAGCCCGATCCAGCCGGCTCCGCGTCGCGCATCCTCGCGCTCGAGACGCAGATCGCGACGCCGCAATGGGATCGCGCAAAGATGCGCAACCGCGACCTCACGTATAACAAACTCTCACGCGCGCAGCTCGGCGCGGCAATTCCGGCTTTCGACTGGAACGCGTACCTCACGACGGCGGGACTGAGCAAAGCGACGGACGTCATTGTCGCCCAGCCTGACTACATGAAGGCGATGAACGAAATCGTCGCGAGCACGCCGGTGTCGACGTGGCGCGAGTACATCACCTTCAAGCTGCTCGACGACTATGCCGATGAGCTCCCCGCCGCGTTCCAGAACGCGCGCTTCGAGTTCCGCAACAAGACGCTCAGCGGGCAGCAGGAGATGAGCCCCCGATGGAAGCGCGGCGTCGCCGAAGTCGAGGGCGCGCTGGGCGAGGCGGCGGGCAAGCTTTACGTCCAGCAGTACTTCAAGCCCGAAGCCAAGGCGCGCATGGACGCGCTGGTGAAGAACATTCTCGCCGCGTACAAGATTGGCATCGACAGCCTGGAGTGGATGTCGCCCGAGACCAGGCAGCAGGCGCAGGACAAGCTCGCGCACTTCACGGTGAAGATCGGCTATCCCGACAAGTGGCGCGACTACTCGAAGCTCGTCATCGAGCGGAACGACCTGCTCGGCAACGCGATGCGGTCGGCGCGCTTCCGCTATGCGGAGATGGCGAGCCAGCTCGGTCGTCCCGTCGATCGCACGCGCTGGGGGATGACGCCGCAGACCGTGAATGCGTATTACAACTCTGTGAACAACGAGATCGTCTTCCCCGCCGCCATTCTCCAGCCGCCGTTCTTCAACGCGGACGCCGATGACGCGGTGAACTACGGTGCGATCGGCGCGGTGATCGGTCACGAGATCGGCCACGGCTTCGACGATCAGGGCAGCAAGTCCGACGGCTCCGGCAACCTCCGTAACTGGTGGACGCCAGCGGACGCGCAGAAGTTCCGGGAACGCACGCAGAAGCTCGGCGCCGAGTATGCGGCGCTCGAGCAGATCGACGGGCTGCACATCAATCCGGGCCTGACGATGGGCGAGAACATCGGCGACAACAGCGGTCTGGCGCAGGCGTACCGTGCTTATAAAATTTCGCTGAACGGCAAGCCAGCTCCGGTGATCGACGGGTTCACGGGTGACCAGCGCTTCTTCCTCGGCTATGCGCAGATCTGGCGCACGAAGTTCCGCGACGCCGCGCTGCGCAACCAGCTGCTCACGAACCCGCACTCGCCAGGCATGGCGCGCGCGTTCATCCCGCTAACGAACAACGATACGTTCATGAACGCGTTCAACGTGCAGCCGGGTGACAGGATGTACCGGGCGCCGGATGAGCGTGTGAAGATCTGGTAGGTCCGCGAAAACATTGAAGCCTCGCAACGACGAATCGAGTTGCGAGGCTTCCTTTTTTTGACGTATCGCGGAACGGCTCAGCGCGGCGCGCGCGTGCGGGCGAAGAGGATGTTGAGCACGCGGACTCCGCTCACGCCGCCACTCCCGTCCGGAACGAACGTCAACACTGTCGGGCGGGCGCCGCCGCTCGGCTTCGTGCGGAACGCCTCGTAGCTGACGGCCTCCAGCGGCGCGGCGGGATCGGTGACCACCGCCGCCTGGAGTGCGCCGTTCTCGAACGTGACGCGCACCTCACCATAGGCCGAGTCGACGTATGTCCCGGCGTAACGGTCGAGCGGAAGCGATGGCGGCGACGTCGTACGCGCGGCCTGCGCGACGGTTGCCCGCGGCGGACGCGCGAAGATCGGCTTGAGGTCGACACTCCAGTCGCGGCGCGGGCCGCTCTCGAAGAGATCGAAGACGCTGTACATCAACCCGTGGCGGAGCTCCGCGTGGTCGAGATTCTCGAGCACGTAGACGCCGAGACGCTTGTTGGGCTCGATGCCGATGATCGCGCACAGGCCGTTGATGCTCCCCGTGTGCATCCACACCTGCTGGCCGCGATAGTCCTGGATGAACCAGCCTAGCCCGTAGCTGAAGAAGTCCGGCTTCGCGAGCTGCAGCGCCGGATACTCTTCCATCGGTGCCTCGATCTGCGGCGTGACCAGCTCGGCGAAGGTCTTCTGCTGAATCAGATGCTTGTTGCCGACGCGCCCGCTGTCGATCACGAACCGCATCCACTTTGCCATATCCGATACGCTCGACCAGACGCTTCCCGCGGACGCTACTCCGTCGGTGGATCGTATCGGTGCCACAGCCACGGAATCATTGATCAGGGCATGCGGCACGGCGACGTTCGGCTTGCCCACGATCATCGAGACCAGCGGCTCGGTCTCGTTCATGCCTAACGGCGCAAAGATGCGCGTCTTGACGAACTGCTCCCAGGGCACGCCCGAGACGCGCTCGATGATCAATCCATTGAGGGCGTAGAGGACGTTGTGATACTGCCACTCCGATCGGAACGAGGCCGTGGGCTGGATGTAGCGAAGGCGGTGGATGACATCCGCCTGACTGTACTTCCAGCTCGACGCCCAGAACAGATCGGTGCCGGGGAGACCGCTGCGATGCGTGAGCAGATCGCGGATCGTGAGCTCGCGCGTGACCCACGGGTCGTACAGCTGGAGCTCGGGGATGTATTTCGTCACGGGGTCGTCGAGCTTGAGCTTCCCCTCGTCGACGAGCATCGCGATCGACGCCGACGTCATCGCCTTCGTCGTCGATCCGATCGCGAAGCGCGTGTGCTCGTTAGCAGGCTGCGCGCTTCCCTTCTCCAATACTCCGTACCCCTTGGCGAAGATGAGCGAATCGTCTTTGACGACGGCGATGGCCAGTGCGGGAACGCGCCAATCGGCGGCGGCCTTTGCGACGTACCTGTCGAACGCGGCCCAATCGGGCTTGGCCTGGGCTTCTAGTGGCGACTGCGCTGCGAGCAGCAGCGCGGCGGGCAACCATCGAGATGCAATCACTTAGCTGTACCTACAGGTTGAATTTCGACTCTGGACATAGACACCTCGGCAATGATGAGGGGGGAGAGGACAGTTCGGAAGATGAGCTCACAGCTCGCAGCTCGCAGTGCACTCCTAGTAGCGAGGCCGACTCTTCTATGCCTCGAGCAGATCGCGCCGTATTATGTCGCCGGCAGCACACCCTCCACGGTCACCCCAATATGACCTCACCGGCACGACTCAATCGACTCGGCGCAGCACTCCTCGCCGCCATACCCCTCGCGAGCGCGGCCGCCCAACAGCCGTCGTTCACCATCGAAGCCGCCCTCAGCGCACCCTTTCCCAGCGGGTTGACTGCAGCACCTGCGGGCGGACGAGTCGCCTGGATCTTCGATGCCGAGGGCAGCCGCAACATCTGGGTCGGCGAGCCCTCCGCGAACGGTTCGTTCACGTCGCGACAACTCACGCGATTCCCCGGCGACGTCGGAGTGGAAATTCAGACGCCCGTGTGGAGCTTCGATGGCCAGACGCTCGTCTTCCTGCGCGGCGGTGAGCCGAATCCCCGCGACCTGCCACTCGGCAGCACGCCTGAGCAGATCTGGGCGATTGCGCTCGGCGACACGACACCACGACTCATCGGCGACGGCAGCTCCCCGACGCCATCGCCTAACGCCAACACCCTCGCGTACGTCGCTCGCAATTCGATCGTGCTTGTGCCGCTGGACGGCAGCGGAAAGCCGCAGACGGTTGTTCGTGACCTCGGAAGAGACGGATCGCTCGCCTGGTCGCCTAACGGCGCGCGCATCGCGTTCGTGAGCAACCGCGGCGATCACAGCTTCGTCGGGGTGTACGACCTGGGGAGCAAATCGATCACATGGCTCGCGCCCAGCGTCGATCGGGACGTCGGCCCAATCTGGTCGCCCGATGGCGGCAGGATCGCGTTCATTCGCATTCCCCCCGGAGCACCCGGTCCGTTCTCATCGAACCGCACGGCCGAGCCATGGTCGATCTGGATTGCGGACGCCACAACCGGCAAGGGACACCAGATCTGGCGCGCCAACGCGGGCCCCGGCAGCCGCTTCTATTCGCTGGAGGGAAATTCGGCGTTCGCGTGGGGCGCGGACGACAGAATCGTGTTCCCGTGGGAAGGAACCGGTTGGGTCCATCTGTACAGCATCCCGGCGGCTGGCGGAACGCCAACGCTCCTCACTCCCGGCGACTTCGAGGTCTTCAGCGCCGATCTCAGCCCGGATCGACGTGTCATCGTGTACTCGTCGAACCAGGGCGACCTCGATCATCGACACCTCTGGGAAGTGCCGGTGGCCGGCGGTACGCCGACGAGCCTAACGACAGGGCCGACGATCGCGGATCTCCCCGTCTTCACGAGCGACGGCCACGCCGTCGCATTCCTGCACGCGGATGCCCGGACCCCGATGCGACCAGCGGTGATCTCGCAATCGCAGGGGAAGGCGGGCGCCGTGCAGGATATCGCGTCGCAAACGATCCCCGAAGAGTATCCGGGCGCCCAGTTCGTCGTGCCTCAGCCAGTGATCTTCCGCTCGCCCGACGGCATGATGATTCACGGCCAGCTCTTCCTGCCGCCTAACGGCTCGCGAGGCCCGCGGCATCCCGCCCTGCTCTTCTTCCATGGCGGTCCGTACCGCCAGATGCTCCTCGGCGCGAATCCGATGGATGCGTACGCGTACATGTACGCCGAGAATCAGTATTTCGCGAGCCGCGGATACGTCGTGCTGTCGGTCAACTATCGCGGTGGTACCGGCTACGGTCTGAGCTTCCGCGTGCCGCCCAACTTCGGACCGTCCGGCGCGAGCGAGTTCAACGACATTCTGGGAGCCGCGAACTTTCTCAAAGCCAGACCGGATGTCGATCCGAAGCGCCTCGGCGTGTGGGGTGGCAGTTACGGCGGGTACATGACTGCGCTCGCGCTGGCGCGCGCCTCCGACGTCTTTGCCGCCGGTGTCGACTACGCGGGCGTGCACGATTGGACCGGACTGTTGAAGGTCTACGCCGCCGCGGGAGCGCAGTCCAAATCGGACAGCCTGGCGTTTGCATCGTCGCCGCTGGCGTCCATCAAGCGGTGGCGATCGCCTGTCCTCGTGATTCAAGCGGATGACGACCACAATGTGCCATTCGATCAGACCGTGCAGTTGACGAAGGCGTTGCGAGAGCAGAAGGTGACTCACGAGTTGATCGTCATTCCCAACGAGATTCACGATCTGTTGCTTCATCGATCGTGGCTCACGTATTTCAACGCCCAATCAGACTTTCTGGACAGATACCTGCTTCGCTGAGCATGCCCGCGGGTACCCCGGAGCGGGATTCGCGGCGCGCACGGACTATGCGAGGGCGTTCTGCTTCATTTCCGGCGAGGCAGGATGCCAGGGCACGACCTCATAGTTATCGGTGGCTCGGCTGGTTCAGTCGGCGCGTTGGAAGTCATCGTCAGAGCACTGCCAGCGGATCTCGCCGCGACGGTATGCGTCGTCGTACACACCGCCCCCTACGTGCCGAACACGCTTCCACAGGCACTCCGGGGCGCGGCCGCGCTGGATGTACGAGCGGCGACGCAGGGTGCTCCACTCGAATACGGCAGGATCTACATCGCTCCATCCGACGAGCATTTACTCATCGAGTCGGGTCGGCTCCGGTTGTCTCACGGGCCAAAGGAGAATCGCACTCGCCCGGCGATCGATCCGCTCTTTCGCTCGGCGGCGCTGCACTACGGATCGCGCGTTATCGGCGTGATCCTCTCCGGCGCGCTCGACGACGGGACGGCCGGGCTGTGGGCAGTGAAGGATTGCGGTGGCATCGCGGTGGTCCAGGATCCAGCGGATGCGTTGGTGCCCAGCATGCCGAGGAGCGCGATGACCAACGTCGCCGTGGATCACGTGTATGCCGCCAGGGCAATCGCGCCAATACTGGAGAAACTGGTGCGGACGCCTGTCGAGCCGAGAGCAGTCGCGCCGCGCACTGACGTCGCGGACCTGGAGCGTGAGGTTGGAATCGCCGCGATCGACGAGAGCACCCACTGGCGAAGAGAGCGCTACGGAGTGCCGTCGCGGTTCGCCTGCCCGGAGTGCGGCGGAGTGCTCTGGAGTGCGAGGGTTGAGCCGCTGAGCTTACGCTGCGAGGTGGGCCACGCCTATTCGGCGGGGACGCTCGCGGACGCACAAACCGAGGCGGTCGAGCGGGCGCTCTGGGCCTCGCTGCGTGCCCTGGAAGACAAGGCGGAGTTGGCGGCGTTGCGTGCCGCGAACGCGCACGACAAGGGGCAGGACGACGTGGCCACACGGCTCAAGGTACAGCGAGAGGCCTCCCAGGCACACGCCGCGACGATTCGCGAGCTGCTCCGTTTTAACGGACGCTCGGAGTCCCCGGTGGAAACGCGAGACGAGGGACGCGCTGACGTGCGGTGAGCCAGCGCCGTTAGGCGCCGAGGCTCATGACGAGCGTGAGTCCGATCGAGGCGTGATCAATGCCGAAGCAGGATCCCGGCAACCGCCTCTGTTGGCGCGTTGTCGCCGATGATCTCGACTGCCCGCTTGCTCTTCTCCAGGAATTTTTCGCGGTGCACAACCTGGCCGTGTTGCACGACGCGCCGACCTCGCGCAATCACGTCGCGCACCGCCAGGGTATCCGGCTCGACGATGAGGAGATCCGCGTCGCATCCCGCGGCGATCTGCCCTTTGCGCGGCAGCTTGAGAATCCGGGCTGGGTTGGCCGTAACGAGCGGGAGCACGAGATCCAACGAGTAGCCGTGCGCCGTCACCAGCCCGCGAACCTGCTCCGCGAGTATGTCAGGCGTGCTGGAGTCCGCGTCCGACGAGGCGGGGCGTGGTAATGGCAGGAAGCGTGCTTGTCTCGTCGAGCCTCAAGTTGCTTCCGCCTATGTACGAGGCCGAACACAGCCACGGTACGTCTGGGTACGATCCCTTCGCCGCGCCCAGATCATCGACGACGCTGGCTTTCTGCCCTGCCCAGCAGGTCGATATTGACCACCTGGTCAATATGTGCTACCGTTATTCTGACCAGTTGGTCAATACACGGCATGCCGTTCCCCGCCGCGCCCTTCTCCCAGGCACCTTGCATGACCACCAAACAGACACCTTCCGTGAAAGTCGCGCCGCTCGCCGATCGCGTTGCGATCAGGGCGCTGGACGAAGCGGAGCAGATGCGCGGCGGGCTCTATATCCCGGACACGGCCAAGGAAAAGCCGCAGCAGGGCGAGATCATCGCCGTTGGCCCGGGCCGCTTCGAGAAGGACAAGCGCGTCCCCATGGACGTCAAGGTCGGCGACAAGGTGCTCTA
>C688J18823_10002427_pt1 | contig 11668 bp, 10 predicted proteins | sample HopSoiMetagenom1_FD_18823 | JGI IMG/M metagenome (IMG submission 18823) | reverse complement strand
CAGTTGCACGCGAGCTCGAACTCACCACGGCGGCGGAAGCGCAGGCGCTCGAGCTCGATCCCGCCGGCGGCCAGCAGCTCCGGCAGCGGGCCGAGCGTCTCCGCCAGCGGCGCGGCCTCACGCTCGGGGTGGACGAAGAGCAGCGGCCCCCATGCCTCGACCGCGAGCTCACGCAGGCCGATGCCGTCGAGCTCGAGCTCCGGCCCGCGCGGCGCCGAGCGAAGCCGGCCGTCCAGCTCGTACGTCCACGCGTGGTACGGGCACTGCAGCGTCGAGCGGTTGCCGCGGCCCTGTGCGACCAGCGAGCCACGGTGGCGGCAGACGTTCAGCAGCGCGTGCAGCTCGCCCGCGCGGTCGCGGGTGACCACGACCGGCACGTCGCCGACGCGGCAGGTGAAGAAGTCGCCCGGCTCGGCGGCATGCTCGGCGGGGCCGGCGTACTGCCAGCCGCGGCGAAAGATCCGCTCCTGCTCCCGCCGCAGCAACTCCGGGTCGGAGTACCAGCTCCACGGAAGCGTGCCCTGCGCTGTCCTGGAGGCCAAACCGGCCACGACTATACTCGCGGCCCGATGGACTTCGAGCTGTCCGCCGACCAGCGGGAGATCCAGGCGCTGGCGCGGGAGTTCGCGCAGGCGGAGATCGAGCCGAAGGCCGCGGAGTGGGACCGGGCGCACGGCTTCCCGCGCGAGCTGTTCGGCAAGCTCGCCGAGCTGGGCTTCATGGGCGTGTGCATCCCGGAGGACCTCGGCGGGGCCGGCGCGGACTTCCTCTCGTACATCCTCGTCCTCGAGGAGCTGTCTCGCGCGGACGCGGGCGTGGGGGTCACCGTAGCCGTGCACACGAGCGCGGTCACGCTGCCGATCCTCGGCTTCGGCAGCGAGGAGCAGCGCAGCCGCTTCGTCCCGCCCCTTGCCGGCGGCGAGGCGATCGGCGCGTTCGCGCTGACTGAGCCCGAAGCCGGCTCCGACGCCGGCTCGCTGCGCACGGCCGCGGTCGCGGACGGCGACGGGTGGACGATCACCGGCGCGAAGCAGTGGATCACCAACGGCGCCTTCGCCGGCACGGTGCTGCTGTTCGCGCGCACCGACCAGGACACGCCCGGCGCGAAGGGCGTCTCGGCGTTCGTGCTCGACGGCGGCCAGGTGCGGGTGACGCGCGAGGAGGAGAAGCTCGGGCTCAACTCGTCCTCGACCGTCGACCTGGCGATCGAGGGCGCGCAGGTCGGGCGCGAGCGGCTGCTGCACGAGGAGGGCAAGGGGTTCACGGTCGCGATGGCCACGCTCGACGGCGGGCGGATCGGGATCGCCGCGCAGGCGCTCGGGATCGCGCAGGCGGCGTACGACGTGGCGCGCGAGTACGCGCTCGAGCGGCGCCAGTTCGGCAAGCGGATCGCCGACTTCCAGGCATCCAGTGGAAGCTCGCCGACATGGCGACAGAGATCGACGCGGCGCGGCTGCTGGTTTATCGGGCGGCGTGGCTGAAGCAGGAAGGCCGGCCGCACACCGAAGCGGGCGCGAAGGCGAAGCTGTTCGCCTCCGAGCTGGCGCGCCGGCAGACGGCCGAGGCGATCCAGGTGCTCGGCGGCTACGGCTACACGAAGGAGTTCCCCGTCGAGCGCTACTACCGCGACGCGAAGATCACCGAGATCTACGAGGGCACGAGCGAGATCCAGCGGCTGGTGATCGCCCGTTCGATCCTCGGCCTCCGCGAACGGGAGCTCGCGCAGGGATGATGAGCTAGATGTTCACGCCCGAGACACGTGTGCCCACCGCTCCCGCCCACCAACAGGCTAAGCCGGAAATTGTCACGTGTCTGTCACGGAAGTGCACCGAAAGCGTGCCGTTCGCTCCCGGGCCTGCGAACCAGTGGTAGCCGCGAGATGACCCCGCGCGAGCGCGACGAGCCGGTTCGGCTGACGCGGATCTACACCCGCGGCGGCGACCGCGGCGAGACGAGCCTGGGCGACGGCTCGCGCGTCTCCAAGCTCGATCTGCGCGTCGTCGCCTACGGCGTGGTCGACGAGCTGAACTCGCAGCTCGGTCTTGCGCTCGCGCTGGGCGACCTCGACGCTGGCCTGCGCGCCCCGCTGGAACGGATCCAGAACGAGCTCTTCGACCTCGGGGCCGACCTCTCGGTGCCGTTCGCCGCCGGCGACGACCGGCTGCGCGTGACGCAGGCGCAGGTCGACGAGCTCGAGCGGCTCTGCGACGAGCACAACGAGCGCCTGCCGGAGCTGAAGAGCTTCGTGCTCCCGGGCGGAAGCGAGGCCGCGGCGCGTCTCCACGTGGCCCGCGCGGTCTGCCGCCGGGCCGAGCTCGCGGCGCTGGCGGCCGGGCGCGAAGTGGAGATCGATCCGCACGTGCCCGTTTACCTGAACCGGCTCTCCGACCTGCTCTTCATCCTCGCGCGGGTCGCGAACGGCGGCAACGAGCCGCTCTGGCGGCCGGGCGGCTAGCGAACCGGCGCGATCGAGCCGTTTCGCGCCAGCAGCTGCGAATGGCCCGCGGCGGGGTCGTAGACCTCCACCTGGTACGGGGTGCCCGAAAACGCGAGGTAGACGCTCTTCGGTAGTTGCTTCGGCGCGACCATCAGCCCGCCGCCGGGCAGTCGAGTGGAGTGCACCGTCGTCCCGGTGGAGGCGAGCTGCAGATCGGCATACGCGTCGTCCCCCCGATACGTGCCGATGGTGAGGAAGTTCGCCCGCGGGTCGCCGGCCTTGACGCCCTTCGGTAGGTAGCGCAGATAGACCCGGCCGCTGGAGGTCACGGTCAGCTCGTAGGAGTAGCCGTCCCGCGGCCCGGCCCAGTAGATCGGGCTGCCGAGCGCCGCCGAGGCGCGCTCGAGCTGGGCGGACGAGACGAGCGCCGGGCCGGTGCTCAGAAAGGTCGGCGCTACCGGGGCGTCGCCGCGCACGAGCAGCCAGCCGACGAGCGCCGCCGCCAGCGCCACGGCCACTCCGAGCAGGAGGAGGGGCGCGTAGCTGTCGGGATGCGCGTGAGGCTCGACCGCAGTCGGCATCGAGCGCTGGATTCCGGGCTGTCCGTACTGCTCCTGCATCAGAACACCTTCCGCGCCAGCAACGTGGAGCCCGCGCGTGTGGTCGAGGTGCGGGCGGCAGCAGCCACGGCGTTTGCGAACTGGAACTGCACGGTTCCGGCCGCGGTCGTCCGGATCATCATCTGGAGCATGAACGTCCTCGGCGTGTCCGCCGAGTCGGTGCCCAGCGACATCGCCGCAGTGGTTGCGGCCGCCGTGATCCGGACGCCCGTCGAGACGTCGATCGCGTCCGCAGTCGTGCTGTCGCCGACGAAGCTCACCCAGCCGGTGCTCGAAGGGAAGGTGAAGTTGCACTTGTAGTCGTTGTTCAAGTTGTTGCCGCTGTAGCTGAGCAGCAGCTCGACGTACCACGTCTCGTTGGCGTTGACGGCGAAGCTGAGCTGGGTGTCGTTCTGGAGCGTGGCGTTGTTGGTCACGACCTGGTCGGCGGACTTCTTGATGTTTACGTCCCAGGCGTTGACGCCGGCCGCGCCGGTCGTGCCCTTCGCGCCGGTCACGCCCTTGGCGCCGGTGGTGCCCTTGGCGCCAGTCGGGCCCTTCGAGCCGGTCGGGCCCTTGGCCCCGGTGGTGCCCTTGGCGCCGGTCGCGCCCTTCGCGCCGGTGACGCCCTTCGAGCCCGCGGTGCCGGCGGTGCCGGTAACGCCCTTGGCCCCGGTCGTGCCCTTCGTGCCGGTCGGGCCCTTGGCGCCGGCGGGGCCCTGCGTGCCGGTGGTGCCCTTGGCGCCGGTCGTCCCCTTCGAGCCGGTGACGCCCTTGGCGCCGGTCGCGCCCTTGGCGCCGGTCGGGCCCTTGGCCCCGGCCGGGCCCTGGACGCCCGTCGCGCCCTTCGAGCCGGTGACGCCCTTGGCGCCGGTGACGCCCTTGGCGCCCGTGGTGCCCTTCGCGCCTGTGGTTCCCTTCGCGCCGGTCACGCCCTTTGCGCCGGTGACGCCCTTCGAGCCGGTGACGCCCTTGGCGCCGGTTGTGCCCTTCGCGCCCGCCGGGCCTTGAATGCCCTGTGTGCCCGTCGCGCCCTTGGAGCCGGTCACGCCCTTGGCGCCGGTGGTCCCCTTCGCGCCCGTCGTGCCCTTGCCGCCGGTGGCGCCCTTGGAGCCAGTCGCGCCCTTCGCACCGGTCGCGCCCTTGGCACCGGTCGCGCCGGCGCCCGTCGCACCGCGCGCGCCGGTTGCGCCTTTGCTACCCGTGACGCCCTTGGCGCCGGTCGCGCCCTTCGCCCCGGTCGGGCCCTGCGAGCCCGCGGGACCCTGAATTCCCTGAGCGCCGGTCGCACCCTTCGAGCCGGTCACGCCCTTGGCGCCCGTCGAGCCCTTGGCTCCAGTCGTGCCCTTGGAACCGGTGACACCCTTGGTGCCGGTCGCGCCCTTCGAGCCGGTCACGCCCTTCGCCCCGGTCGTGCCCTTGGCACCGGTCGTGCCCTTCGCGCCCGTTGCACCCTTGGCGCCGGTGGAACCCTTCGAGCCCGTGGCGCCCTTGGAGCCGGTCGCGCCCTTCGAGCCGGTCACGCCCTTGCTGCCGGTGACGCCCTTCGAGCCCGTGGCGCCCTTGGCGCCGGTGGGGCCTTTCGCTCCGGCCGGGCCTTGAATCCCCTGCGCGCCCGTCGTGCCTTTCGCGCCGGTCGTGCCCTTGGCACCAGTCGAGCCCTTCGAGCCCGTCGCGCCCTTGGAGCCGGTGACACCCTGGGCGCCGGTCACGCCCTTCGCGCCGGTGGTCCCCTTGGCGCCGGTCGAGCCCTTCGAGCCCGTCGCGCCCTTCGTTCCGGTGACGCCCTTGGAGCCGGTGACACCCTTCGCGCCGGTCGTGCCCTTGGCGCCGGTGGGGCCCTTCGCCCCAGCCGGTCCCTGAATTCCCTGGACGCCGGTTGCGCCCTTAGCGCCCGTGGTCCCCTTGGCGCCGGTCGAGCCCTTCGCGCCGGTCGCGCCCTTGGTTCCGGTCGCGCCCTTCGAGCCGGTGACACCCTTCGCGCCGGTCGTGCCCTTGCCGCCCGTGGTGCCCTTGTTGCCGGTGGCGCCCTTGGCGCCGGTGACGCCCTTGGCGCCGGTGACGCCCTTGGCGCCGGTCGGGCCGCGCGCGCCGGCAGGCCCGACGGCACCCTGGGTGCCGGTCGCGCCCTTGCTGCCGGTGACGCCCTTGGCGCCGGTGGTGCCCTTCGCGCCGGTCGTGCCCTTCGCACCTTGCGTGCCGGTGACGCCCTTCAGACCACGGACGCCGGTCGCGCCGCGATCGCCCTTCGGGCCCTGCGGGCCGAACGGGCCCTGGGGCCCCTCCGGGCCGGTCGCGCCGGTCGCGCCGCGGAAGGCGGCCGTGCCGGGGATGCCCTGCGGGCCCTGTGCGCCGGTCGCGCCGTTCTTGCCGGCCGGGCCGCTCGGTCCCGTCGCGCCCGTCGGGCCGGGGATACCGTCAGCGCCGACCGGGCCGGCCAGTCCGGGCGGGCCGACCGCGCCCCTCCGGCCCTGCGGGCCACGCCGTCCTGTCGAGAACCCCTCGCGCGTCGACGACCCGTTGTCAGGCGTCGCGCGTTGGGGGGTGGTGGACGTCGGCGAGGTGATCGCGCTGCCGGCCGAGGTCGACGTTGAGGTCGCGGTCGTCGAGCTCGAGCCCGAGCCCGAGGTGGAGCCCGAGCTCTGGGAGTGCGCCGAGCCGCCGGAGCTTTCCTGTCCCGTCGACGACGAGCTGCCACCGCTCGAATGCCGTTGGAGGACGACCGCCGACAAGGACGTGCCGCCCGGGTTGGCGCCGGCCGTGCCGGGAGCGACCGTCCCGCGCAAGAAGATCGCGCCGATCGCCACCGCCACCGCCAGCGGCAGCAGCGCCAGCGCAGGGGCGCCGATCAGGCGCCGAAAAAGTCGGAGGGGAAGTCCACCGCGCAGGGGGTTGCGCTCGCTCGCCACGGTCACCCCATCGGCAGGCCCGGCCTGTTAACGGGCTGCGTTCGGTGTGAAAACGGTATGAGCGTCCGAAGGTCCCGGGTCCGGGGGGCGGATCGCCGCTCAGGCAGCGAGTTCTTGCGGCGTACGCGCGCGCTCGGCGAGCGAGAGCGGGAGGCTGACCCGGACGGTCGTGCCGACGTTGACCGCGCTTTCGAGCTCGATCCGACCGCCGTGCCGCTCGACGATCGCCTTCGCGATCGCCAGGCCGAGCCCGGTCCCCGGGATTGCGTTCTCGGAGGCGCGTGAGCTGCGGAAGAAGCGCTCGAACAGCTGGTGCTGCTCGTCCTCCGCGAGGCCGAGGCCGGTGTCCTGCACCTCGAGCAGCGCCACGCCGTCCGCGGCCGAGAGCCGCACCTCGACGCGGCCGCCCGCTGGCGTGAACTTGAGCGCGTTCGAGACGAGATTGTCGAGCACCTGGGCGAGCCGCGTCGGGTCGCCCTGCAGCGGCACAGGCAGGCGCTCCGCGTTCGCGACCAGCTCGATCTCCTTGGCCTGCGCCGTGGGCTGCGAGGCCTCGATGCACTCCGCGACGATCACGTCGAGGTCGACCGGCCGCAGCTCGAACGTGAGCTTGCCCGCGTCCACCTGCGCCAGGAAGAGCAGGTCGCTGACCAGGTCGAGCAGGCGGGCCGAGTTGCGGTCGACGATTCCGACGTAGCGCCGCTGGTCCCCGTTGAGCTCCCCGTCCTCCTGCATCAGCTCGACGTAGCCGCGGATCGAGGTCAGCGGCGTGCGGAGCTCGTGCGAGACCAGGGAGATGAACTCGTCCTTCAGCTTGTCGAGCTCGCGCAGGCGGTCGTTCTGGGCGGCGAGGAGCTGCCGGGCCGACTCGGCCTCGGCGCGCGCCGTCTGCTCGCCCTCGAGCAGGAGCTCGCGCTCGACCGCGTCCTCGCGCAGCCGGCGGTTGCGCGTCTCGAGCTGCCGGGTGACGCGGTGCAGGATCGGGAAGAGCGAGATGTAGAGCGCGAGCAGCGCCAGGGTGAGGATCAGGGCGAGCCGGCCGCGAGCGTCGCCGATGCTGACCGCGACGGCGCGGTAGTCCTGGTCGAGCTCGACCGCGCCGATCGCGCGAGCGCGGCCCCTCAACTGCACCGGCACGAGGACGCGGAGCACTTTCAGGTGGTGCTGGCCGCGCCAGGTCTGCGTGTACGCCACGTGCCGCTCGACCGAGCCGTCGAGCACGTGCTGCAGCTCGGTGGGGCTCTGCACCGGCGTTCCGATCAGGAGGTGGTTGGCCGCGTAGGTGATCTGGCCGCTGGGGTTGACGAGCCGGCCGCCGACAACGCCCGGGATAATGATGCTGCGCCGGAAGAGCTGGTCGAGCGTCCGCCGCCGGGCGGGGGAGACCGGGCCGGCGAAGTCGGCCGGCCGCAGGTGCGAGTTCAGGTTGGCGGCGACGACCGCGCGGCCCTGGCTCTCGACCGTGCGCTCGGCACGCGTCGCGACCTGGTTGTTGACGAGCCACGCGATCGCCAGGCCGGCCACGAGCAGCACCGCGCCCGCGTACAGCGCGAAGCGCAGCACGAGCCGGGGCTCGTGCTCGGTCTCGTCCAGATTTGGGTGGACAACGTGGTTCATGCTCGCCGCGTCAGGAATCGGCAGCGAGCGGCCCGAGGTCTAGCGTTTCGCCCTTACGAGGCGTGTTCTGAGGCCCTAAATCCCCCGTCCGGGTTACGAGGTTGGCTCGATTCGGGGTCTCGCCGCGCTTCGACCGGCGCGAACGGGCACAATCCAGAGCGATGGCGACGACGGAGGACAAGCGCGCCCTCGGGGGCGACGACGAGTGGAAGCGCGAGCTCTACGAGGCCGTCCCGGAACGCCAGGGCGAGCTCTTCAGCACCATCTCCGGGCTCGAGAACGAGCCGCTCTACACGCCGGGTGAGCTCGACTACGACCGCGACCTCGGCTACCCCGGCGCCTATCCGTTCACGCGTGGTGTCTACCCGTCGATGTACCGCGGCCGCCTCTGGACGATGCGCCAGTTCGCCGGGTTCGGCACCGCCGAGGAGACGAACGAGCGTTTCCGCTACCTGCTCGAGCACGGCCAGACCGGTCTCTCGACCGCCTTCGACATGCCGACGCTGATGGGCTACGACTCCGACCACGCCCGCTCGCTCGGCGAGGTCGGCCGCGAGGGCGTGGCCGTCGACTCGCTCGCTGACGCCGAGACGCTCTTCGACGGGATCCCGCTCGGCGAGGTCTCGACCTCGATGACGATCAACGGGCCGGCCGCGATGCTGCTCGCCTTCTACGTCTGCGTCGCTGAGCAGCAGGGCACCGACCGCTCGGCGCTGCGCGGGACGATCCAGACGGACATCCTCAAGGAGTACATCGCGCAGAAGGAGTGGATCTTCCCGCCCGAGCCGTCGATGCGGCTGGTGACGGACATGGTCGAGTTCTGCGCGCGCGAGATGCCGCTTTGGCATCCGATCTCGATCTCCGGCTACCACATCCGCGAGGCCGGATCGAACGCGCCGCAGGAGCTCGCCTTCACGCTCGCGAACGGCTTTGCCTACGTCGACGCGGCGATCGAGCGCGGCCTGGACGTGGACGAGTTCGCGCCGCGGCTGAGCTTCTTCTTCAACGCGCACCTCGACTTCTTCGAGGAGATCGCCAAGTACCGAGCCGCCCGTCGGATCTGGGCGCGCGAGTTGCGCGAGCGCTACGGCGCGAAGAACCCGCGCTCCTGGCTGATGCGCTTTCACACGCAGACCGCCGGCGTCTCGCTGACCGCCCAGCAGCCGGAGGTGAACATCGTCCGCACCGCGCTGGAGGCGCTCGCTGCCGTGCTCGGCGGGACGCAGTCGCTGCACACGAACTCTTTCGACGAGGCGCTCGCGCTGCCGACCGAGGATGCCGTCCGGATCGCCCTGCGCACCCAGCAGGTGATCGCGCACGAGACCGGCGTCGTGAACACGATCGACCCGCTCGGCGGCTCCTACTACCTCGAGGACCTGACCAACCGGCTCGAGGCCGAGGCCTACGACTACTTCGGCCGGATCGAGAAGCTGGGCGGCGTGATCGCGGCGATCGAGGAGAACTTCCAGCAGCGCGAGATCGCCGAGGCCTCGTTCCGCTACCAGGCCGAGGTCGAGGCGAAGCAGCGTATCGTCGTTGGCGTCAACCGTTACCAGCTCGAGCAGGAAGCCGACATCGAGCTCTTGCGGGTCGATCCCGCGCTCGAGCAGAAGCAGATCGACCGCGTTCAGGCCGTCCGCGCGCGGCGCGACTCGGCCACCGTCGAGCGCTCGCTCGCGTCATTGAAGGAGGCGTCGCTCAAGGAAGACGCGAACCTGATGCCGGTCCTGATCGAGGCCTCGCGCGCGTACGTGACGATGGGTGAGATGTGCGATGCCCTCCGCGAAACCTGGGGTACGTGGAGAGAAACGCCGGTTTTTTGAGGCGCCACTTGCCTGTTCTAACTTTGGGGCTATTCTGAGCGTCGTACTACTTCGACCCCGATGAACTCCGTCGCAGAGACCTTCAGCTCACCCAGGTTCCAGCGCTACATGCTCTGGTTCGGCGTCGTGGTCCTCGCCGCCGGGGCGACCGCGCTGATCGTCGCGATGCTCGGCGGAACCAGTGGCGCGCCGGTCAAGAACGACCCGGGCTTCCACCCGCAGCTGCCGGCCAAGAGCGTCCCCCTGCGCAACTCGCAGCACGCGCTCGTCAAGACGTACCAGCAGCTCGACCCGGGCATCCGCGACACCGTTAAGACGTTCATCTCGACGGTCGTCGCGCGCGAGCACCTCGACCAGTCCTGGAACGTCGTCGCGCCGAGCATGAAGGCCGGCTACACCAAGGCCCAGTGGCAGAAGGCCGCCGACCTGCCGGTCGTGCCGTACCCCGGCGTCGACCCGAAGCACGTCCAGTACTACCTCGACTACGCCTCGACCAAGGAGATCCTGGTCGAGGTCGGCCTCGCCGGCAAGCCCGGCGTGAGCACGCGCCCGGTCACCTTCCAGCTTGGCCTCGAGCCGGCCAACAAGCACCACTGGCTCGTCGACTACTGGATGCCGCGCTGGACGCCGCCCGTCCCGAGCGGCGGGTAAGACCTTCCTGAGCTAGAGCTCGATCTCGAGGCCGTCGTGTGCGAGCTCGAACGGCTCTTCGAGCGGCCGCTCGAACGGTCGGTGGGTGAGCAGCAGGCGCTTGGCGCCGCCGGCCTCGAAGGCCGCAATCGCCTCTTCGGCGGCGAGGTGCCCGCGCGTCCCGCCCTCCGGGTTGGGCGCGACCAGCGTCGCCTCGCAGAGGAACAGGTCGGCCTCGCGCGCGATCTCGGTCAGGCCGTCGCTCGGGCCGGAGTCGCCGGAGTAGCCGACGACCGTTCCGTTCGCGGACGCGCGGAACCCGAATGCGAGCAGCTGGTAATGCAGGACCCGGTGCGCGGTGATCTCGAAGCCGGCCGCGGTGAAGGTCTCGCCGTCGGCGTACTCGTGTAGCCGGAAAGCCTCCTCGAACATCTCGGGCTGCCCGAGCCGGCCGCCGATCGAGCAGAGCAGCTCTCGACCCTCGGGCGGCACCCAGAGCTCGGGCTGCTCGATTCCCTCGCCCGGCCCGAGCGTCGAGCCCCAGACCCACGGGACGAGGTCGCCCCAGTGGTCGAGGTGCCAGTGCGTGATCGCGATCGCATCGACCTGTGGCCACGCCTCGCGCTCGCGCAGCTTCGCCAGCACGCCCGGGCCGCAGTCGAGCAGCAGCCGCCCCGGGCCTTCGAGCAGGTAGCCCGACTGTGCCCCACCGGGGTTCGGCCAGGCCGGCGAGCAGCCGACGACGGTGAGTTTCACGCTCATATACTCGTGGAGATGGCCAGCAAGATTCGCGTCGTCATAGCAAAACCCGGTCTCGACGGGCACGACCGGGGGGCGAAGATCATCGCACGTGCGCTGCGCGACGCGGGCATGGAGGTCATCTACACCGGCCTGCACCAGACGCCCGAGCAGATCGTCGAGACCGCGATCCAGGAGGACGCGGACGCGGTCGGGATCTCGATCCTCTCCGGCGCGCACATGACGCTCGTGCCGCGCATCCTCGACGGCTTGCGCGAGAACGGGGCCGAGGACGTGCTCGTCGTGCTCGGCGGCACGATCCCGGCCGAGGACGCCGCGGAGCTGCAGCGCCAGGGCGTCGCGGCCGTCTTCACGCCCGGCGCGCCGACAAGCGAGATCGTCGAGTTCCTGCGCGGGAAGGTCCCCGCATAGGCGTTCTCGTCGAGCGCGACGGCGCGATCGCGACCGTCACGATCGACCGTCCGGAGGCGATGAACGCGCTCGACCGGCCGACGCTCGAGGAGCTGCTCGGCCGGCTGGAGGAGCTGGCCGGCGACGCCGAGGTCGGCGTCGTCGTGCTGACCGGCTCGGGCGAGAAGGCGTTCGTCGCCGGCGCCGACATCAAGTACATGAGTGGCCTCTCGGTCGAGGAGGCCACCGCCTGGGGCGAGCTCGGCCATCGTTGCGGCCGGCTGCTGGAGACGATGCCGCAGGCGACGATCGCGGCGATCCAGGGCTTCGCGCTCGGCGGCGGCTGCGAGCTCGCGCTGGCGTGCGACCTCCGCTACGCCTCGCCCGGCGCCAAGCTCGGCCAGCCCGAGATCAACCTCGGGATCATCCCCGGCTGGGGAGGCACGCAGCGCCTGGCGAGGGTTTGCGGGCTCGGCGTGGCGAAAGACCTGATCCTCACCGGCC
>C688J18823_10002426_pt1 | contig 11669 bp, 11 predicted proteins | sample HopSoiMetagenom1_FD_18823 | JGI IMG/M metagenome (IMG submission 18823) | reverse complement strand
CGGCGGCTCCTCCGCCGGCGCTGCTGGGGCCGGCGGGCAGATCGGCAACGNTGACCATCTCGAAGCGATCAGTGTAGTCGAGATCTCGACGCAGCATTGCCCGAACTGAATCCAGCCCCACTCCAGGGACCACAACCAGCCCCGGGCGGCTGCCCGGACTGTAATCCACGCCGATGCGAACCCCCTCGTTCACCCGGGTGGTATCCTGGGCGAGCAGGGGAGAAGCGAGAAGCATCGCGGCGCCAGCGAAGAGAAAGGTTTTGGTCATTGCGTCGGCTTAAAGTAAAAGCTGACCGGGAGCACATCATTTTCCCAGCCATCCGGCAGCGGGCCGAAGGCGTGGCTATTGCCCGCCGCTTCGATTGCACCCTGGGCGTTCAGATCGAACGCGAAGCTGCCGGAGCGGGTCACAAAGTGAATCTCGCGCACGGAGCCATCCCGAAGGATGAGGAAGCTGATCTCCGCGAAGTTCCGCTGCTGCCCCGTGCCGCGATCCCAGCGCTGATAGATCTGGGTCACGATGTTTCGCAGGTATTCGGGATAGGGAAACGCCAGTCCCGGGGTCTTGATTGTGGCAACATCACTCCCTGTGCTCGGGGTCTCGCCCTCCGCGGGCGTTGCCGGCGCGGCGGTCTTCGGCGGCGGCTCCTTCTTGACCTCCGTCGGTGGCGCCGGCTTCGGCTTTGGTGGCGCCGGTGTCTTGGTCGGTTTTGGCGGCGTCGGCTTCACCGGCGCCGGTTTCTCCTCTGGCGGAGGAGTCGGCAACGCTTCGCGCGCCAGCCGCTTCTGCGAAGGAGCCGGAGCTGCTACCAGGTCAACCGCGTAGGATGGGGGGGATGCCTTGGTCGGCTTGACCGTGGTGAAAAGAAAACTAACCGCAGCCGCGTGCACCAGGATGGTTCCAACCAACCCGGCCGCGCGCCCCGGCGGCGCTCGGTCGGCCGAGCGGACGTTCACGGCGATTCTTCCTCGGCGGCGACGAGACCGACGTTTTGTACGCCGGCAGTGCGGATCACCGCCAGCACTCTGACCACATCGCCGTAGGCCACCCGGCTATCGGCCTGCAGATACACTCCACTGGGCTTGCGAGTGGCCACCAGGGAACGGAAGGTCACTCTGAAGTCGGTGTAGGAAACCGGCGTTTGATCGATGAAAATGCGGCCGGTGCGATTGACCGTCACTACCATCCCCTCCTTCGGGGAGAGGGGCCGTGCCTCAGCCCGGGGAAGCTCAACGTCTACCCCGCCCTGCATGATCGGTGCCGTAATCATGAAAATAATGAGGAGTACCAGCATCACATCCACCAGCGAGGTGACGTTGACATCGGCCATCAAGGGGAGCTCCCCCCGCTGACTTCCCAGACCACCGCCGAGAGCCGCTGACATCAGATCAGTCCTTCCCGGGCCATGGTGCCGATGAGCTCGTTGGCAAACCCTTCGAGCTCTCCCGCGAACAGGCGGACCCGATTCACATACAGATTGTACGAGATCACGGCGGGGATCGCCGCGACCAGGCCGGCAAATGTTGCCACCAGCGCCTCCGCCACACCGGGGGCTACCGCCGCGAGGTTACCCGACCCCTTAGAAGAGATGCCTATGAAAGCGCTCATGATGCCAAGCACCGTCCCCGTCAGTCCCATAAGGGGACTCACCGACCCGATCGTTGCCAGCCAGGGGATGTAGTGGCCCAGGAGATCGCGCTCCGCCGCGACCTCCTTGCCGAGCACCATCTTGAGCGCCTCCAGCTGCGTCATCGTGAGGGAGCTCCGATCGGCTCCCCGCTCGTCGCGGAGCGCGCCGGGCCGCAGCTCGGAGTAGAAGGTGACGGCTTCGCGAAACAGACGATTGTAAGGTGACGGGGGCAGCTTCATGACGGCGTGGTACGCATCCTTGAGCCGGGTGGTGCGCTCCATCTCGGTAAAGAAGCGGTCCGCCTGCCGATTCAGTTTCCGGAATTGCCACCACTTCAGGATGATGATGAACCAGGACACCAGCGAGAACAGCGCAGTTACCAGCAGCACGACCTTGGTCTCGGGACTGGACGACAGGACCAGGTCAAGCGATGACTGCGGCACCGCGCCGCCGGATTGCTGGATCACGCCGCCTCCTTCTTGAACCACTCCACCAGCTCGCGAAGGCCGTCATCGAAGGCGTACTGCGGGGCCCAGCCCAGCACCGCCTTGGCCTTGCTCACGTCCAGGGCGCTACGCGACAGCTCGCCCGCACGGGGAGGAGCAAATTCCAGGGTTGGTTTCTGCTGCATGACCTCGCCCACCGACTTGGCCAGCTCCAGGACGCTCCGCTGCTTGGATGTGGCGATGTTGAAGGCCGGTGCGTCGAAGCCACTCCCCGGCAGAGAGGACACCGTACTCGCCAGCACGTTGGCGCGGGCGACATCCTTCACGAAGACGTAGTCCCGGGTCTGCCGCCCGTCGCCGAATACCATCAGCGGCTGCCGCTCCAGCAGGCGAGACACGAAGATCGAGACCACCCCAGCCTCCGACTTCGGATCCTGGCGGGGACCGAACACATTGGCATAGCGCATGGCAATGCCCTCGAATCCGCGGAGAGCGCCCAGCGCACGCAGGTAGTACTCGCCCGAGAGCTTGCTGACCCCATACGGCGAGACCGGCAGCTTGGGGGCTGTTTCCGGCGTTGGGATTGTCTCCGGATCGCCGTACACTACGCCACCGCTGCTGGCGAAGATGACCCGACGAACCTTTCCCTCGCCTGCTCCCTCCAGGAGATTGACGAATCCGACGACATTGATATGACTGTCGAACGCCGGTTGGTCCACCGAGACCCGGACGTCGATCTGGGCAGCATGATGGTTGACCACGTCAAATTTGCCGGTGGCGATGGTCTTGCGAGCTTCGGGAGAACGGATGTCGGCCCGCACAAACCGCACACCACTGGGGATGTTCCGCTCGTGACCACGCGACAGGTCATCCAGGACCACGACTTCCCACCCGTCGCGCAGGTAGGCCTCCGCGATGTGGGAGCCGATGAAGCCGGCGCCGCCGGTAACCAGCACTCTGCCGCTCATGAACCGCGCCTCTGCATTGCCATCTCCCACCAGAAGTGAACGGGTGACTCTCTGGACGAGCGACCCGCAATATAGAGGCGGGCTCGGAGGAAGGAACCGTATTCAGCGGGGAAGCGGGGGAAGTCGGGAGGCGGGGACGTGAGAGATCGCTTAGATCGCGGATGTTCAAGAGTAACGACGGTGTGGCGCTAAAACGCGAGGACCGAAACCGCAGTGGCTTCGGTCCTCAGGTGTGGTCGAATTCGCTTCCCGCGTCCCCGCTTCCCCGCTGTTTTACGACGGCAGCTTGGCCACCTGCATCACGTCGGTGCCGGGCGGGATATCGGGCGATACCACGCTGATCAGAACACCCGTCGCAGTGTGGTCGCGCACGTGGACGATCTGCATCGTGGCCATGAGCTCGTTGACCCGGAGGGATCCGTCAGCTAAACGAGACGGGCGCCGGCGGGCCTCGAAGAGATCGCCAGGAGCAACACCGTCTTCCCGGCCCTTGTTGATGAAGACGATCATCTGGGGTTCCTTGAGGTCTTGACGTCCCAGACCGCCGATGAGAGATCCGCGAACCCCATCCGAGACCGGCACCGCTCGAGAGCCGGCTCCAGAGTTGAAGCTCTCGATCGGCAGGGTGCGCTGCCCGTTCCGGATGGGGCCGTAGGTAGCCACGATGCTGGCCACATAATGGCCATCCGAGCCTTCGGTGATTCGAGCCACCCCGGTCGGAATCACCACATTACCGTAGGAATCGATCTCCCGCCCCAATTGCAGCAGCAGCAGGCTGTCCCCCACCTCATAGGTGGCTCCAGAGGGCGCCTCGATTCCGATGCTCGAGAACGGCATCGCGTTCGCGTTGCTGTGCAGGGCCCTGATCTGCTGCGGAGTGACCGGACCCAGAACCCTGCCGTAGGGAAGGTGCTGGTTCTCGGTCAGGAAACCCGATGCGTAGAACTCGCTGCGCCGGAGCGGGCGGTACGGCTGATGAGTATAGGCCCGGAGAATCTCGGCCACCGAACGGGCCTGCCGTTCGGGAAACAGCGGCTTCCGATCGTTGTCTTCGTTCTCCGCCCTCGAGGGCTGCTGCGGCCCCTGTGCCAGTGCGTCGGTCGAATCACTGCCGGCTCCGTTGGCCGCCGTGCCGCTGTCTCTCACGGCAAGCGACGCGCTATCGCGGGACTTCTCGGGAAGCGGAGTGTCCATGGTCGGCACCGCGGCGATATTGTCGCTGGGCGCGATGCGGAGGACCTCACCCGGGTAGATCCAGTGCGGGTCTTCCACGACATCGGTGTTCAGGCGGTAGATCCCCGGCCAGAGGAAGGGGTCCTTGAGGTAGTGCTGGGCTAGATCCCAGAGGGTGTCGCCCTTCTTCACCGTGTGGGTCTGCGGCAGCGGTTCCTGGGAAGGTGCCTGAGGTGTTACTGCCTGTGGAATCATCGCCGGAGCCGTGTCCTGTGGGGCCGCCTGCGGAAGAGAATCCTGCGCCAGCGCACGCGTGGCCGGAGCCGCGAAGGTCAGCGCAGCACACCAGCCCAGTAGTTGGAGCGGAGGGATAGTAGGCCGGTTCGGGTTGGCGGAACACTTACGCGGCATCGGGATCTCCCAGCGGCGTCGCTGTCATGATGAGGAACGGATACGGCTGAACGCGAGGTATCTGCTGGCGCAGTCGCAAATTCAACGCCATTTACGAGATACTTGAACTCGATGTCGTAAGTTACGCCCTTCAGGTTACTTGCGAGTCTAAACTCAACCAAATACGTATTGGTCTGCTCTGGCGATCGGCGGGAGGAATGGCATCTCTCGGCGGGGACAGCGTCGAGGCGGGAGGGCGGGGCAGCTACTTGGGCATCTGATTGCCCGCTGCCCCGCAACCTCGCCTCAGAACGGCAAATCGTCGTCTTCTGCGTCCAGCGCCTCGGGAAAGTCGTCGAATCCTTCTTTGCCCTTGGGACCAGCCGCGCCGGCCGCGCCGGCCGCCACCTTGCTGGGAGCGCTGAATGCCTCCGCTCCATCTCCCTTGCCGGAGAGCAGGATCAGCTCTCGTCCGTTGATCTCGGTGGTATAGCGGGTCTGGCCTTCACGATCTTGCCAGGATCGGTACTCGATGCTCCCCTCGACGTAGACCTTGTCTCCCTTTTTGCAGAACCGCTCTGCGATGTCGGCCAGGGTGGAGAACTTCGTGTTCCAGAACACCACTCGGTGCCACTCGGTTTTTTCCTGTTTCTCTCCGGCCTGATTCTTCCACTGCCGGCTGGTGGCGATCGAGAGCGTGGCCACCCGCGAACCGTTGGCGGTGCTGCGGACCTCGGGATCCGCGCCGAGATTTCCGATCAGAATCGCCTTGTTCAGACTTCGACTCACAAGCACCTCCAGTGTGCGACAGAAGATCGAGAGGGGACCCGGGGATAATATAGGTCCCAGCGAGCTTGCTTCAACCAAACCTATGCTGCGGTTTCCCTTTTCACGCATGCTGCTCCAACGGAAGCCAGAGCACCAGGGCATCTTCCTTCGGATTGCGGTAGTAGCCGGCACGCTGACCGACCGGTCGGAATCCCGAGCTCAAGTAGAGTGCCTGGGCCGACTGGTTTGACTCCCGGACCTCGAGGTACACCTCCTCCACCCGGCGCTTCCGAAGAAAGCTGAGCCCGGCCCGCAGGAGGGCGCGCGCCACTCCGTGGCGGCGAAACTCCGGCGCGACCGCCAGATTCAGGACCTCGCCGGTGCCGGCGACCTCTCGACCGATCAGATACCCGGCAACCCCACGCCCGGTGTGCGCTACCAGGCCGAAGCTCCAGGGCGATTCCAGGGCCTCTCGAAAGCTGGCCTCGGTCCACGGGTCACTGAAGCAGCGTCGCTCGATGCCGACCAGCGGCGCCGCATCAGCGGGAACTGCCGATCGAATCCGATAAGGGACGTCCATGCGCGATCTCCCAACGTGCCTGAGCCTCGGCGGGGCGCCCGTACACCGGCTCCCACTCCCGAACCACATCTACTTCTCGGGCGCCTCCCGGCCGCCCCACCAGCCACAGGAGCCGGCTGGCGCGGGGAAAGCTCTCCGGCGGTCCGACGACCCTGCGACCGGACCAGCCCTCCACCTGCGTGAGTACCTCCGGCGGAGCCTCTCCAATGACCACGTCGGGACTCAGATGGCTTTCGATCAAATCTCCCGGCCGACGGACTGCGGGAATCAGCTCGGTTCGAATCCCCTCTGAGAGGAATCGATAGCCGGCCGAGTAAATCTCTCCCCGTAAGGCATTCGCGATCGCAAGAACCAGGAGATCTGGTCGGGCAGCTCCCGCCGCCCGGACCATGAGCGAGGGAGCGGTCCACAGCGGAAGCTTTCGACTCTGCACCAGCGCCTTCGCAACCGAAGCCCCAATTCGGAGTCCGGTGAAGCTCCCCGGTCCATCGCTTAGAACGATCCCGTCCACAGCGTCGAGCGTAATCCGAGCCCGGTCCAGCAAGGACTGCAGCGTTGGAAGCAGGGCCCCCGCCTGCCGCCGGGCTCCCAGAATGTTCTCTTCCAGCGCCTGATCGGCCCCCGGTGCGCCCAGCGCGACGGACGCCTGGTCGGTGGCCGTATCGAGCGCCAGCCACATCAGAGAACCTCCAGACGGCGGCGCTCGGGATCGGTGACGTGGGAGAGCCGGAAGCGGCGCGCAGGTTGGGGAATCCAGTCGCCGGCTCGCTCGGGCCATTCCACCAGGATCGCATCGCCCTCAGCCAGAAGGCCTTCCCAGTCCAAATCGGCCGCTTCTTCGGAGGAGCGGAGTCGAAAACAATCCAGGTGAAACACCGGACCGCGGGCTCCCTGATAGCGATGCACCAGAGAATAGGTCGGGCTCGTGGCAGGCTGACGCACACCGAGGCCGCGAACCACCGCCTGGATGAACGTCGTCTTCCCTGCCCCGAGATCGCCCTCAAAGGTGACGATCTCGCCTGGCTCCAAACTCCGGCCGACCGCCTCGCCGGCAGCCTGCAGCTCCGCCCGACTGAGTGACTCGCTCACGCGCGGCGCCGCACCGGACGGGCCGGAGGGCCGGTGAACGGTGCCTGTCCTCCGGTTCGGGAGCGTTGAACGTCCGGTGCGCCCATGGCTTTGAGCTCGTTGAGCTGATCGCGCAGCATGGCCGCCAGCTCGAACTCGAGATTGGCCGCCGCTTCGCGCATCTGCCGCTCCAAGGTCGTGATGGCCGCTGCTCGCTTGGTCGGGTCGTGCAGGTCGATGCGGTCTGCGGCTGCCCGCTTCGGCTCCGGCCGCTCAGTCCGGGCATCCGCAACGTGAGTGGAGAGCCTGACCTGCTCCATCGACTTCACGATGGACACCGGAGTGATTCCATGCTCCGCGTTGTAGGCGCGCTGGATCGAGCGCCGGCGATCCATCTCCTCCAGCGCCCGCTGCATCGACCCGGTAATACGGTCGGCGTAAAGCACCGCCCTCCCGTTGATGTGGCGAGCCGCCCGCCCGATGGTTTGGACCAGTGAGCGGTCGGAACGGAGAAAGCCCTCCTGATCGGCGTCGAGAATCGCCACCAGAGATACTTCCGGCAGATCCAGCCCTTCCCGGAGCAGGTTGATGCCGACGAGCACGTCGAAGTCTCCCAGCCGGAGGCCCCGGAGGATCTCCATGCGCTCGATCGCGTCGATGTCCGAATGGAGATAGCGCACCCGGACTCCGGCTTGCTGCAAATAATCCGTCAGGTCCTCGGACATCCGCTTGGTCAGCGTCGTGACCAGCACGCGTTCGCTCCGAGCTTCCCGCAGTCGAATCTCGGCCAGGAGGTCGTCCACCTGGCCCCGGACCGGCCGGACGTCCACCTCGGGATCCACCAGGCCGGTCGGCCGGATGAGCTGTTCCACCACATGCCCTTGGGAGAGCTGCAGCTCATACTCGCCAGGCGTAGCCGAAAGGGTGATCATCTGCGGCACCAGCGACATGAACTCGTCGAACTGGAGCGGACGGTTATCCAGCGCCGAGGGCAGACGAAATCCGTACTCGACCAGGGTCAGCTTTCGCGCCCGATCGCCGTTGTACATGCCGCCGATCTGCGGCAAGCTCACGTGCGATTCATCCACCACCACCAGGAAATCGGGCGGGAAGTAGTCGATCAGACACGCGGGCCGCTCGCCCTCACGCCGGCCGGTCAGATGGCGCGAGTAGTTTTCAATCCCCGCGCAGGTCCCCACCTCCAGCAACATCTCTACATCGAACGAGGTACGCGACTCGAGCCGCTGAGCCTCCAATAGCTTCCCGGCGCCACGCAGCTCGGCCAGGCGAACCGCCAGCTCCTCGCGAATGGCCTTGACGGCGCGCTCGATGGTCGGGCGCTGGGTGACGAAATGCTTGGCCGGATAAATGGCGCACTGGTCCAGCTGAACGATGGTGTCACCGGTGAGTGGGTTGATCTTGCTGATTCGCTCGACTTCGTCTCCCCAGAGCTCGATCCGAATCGCCTGCTCGGCATAGGCCGGAAAAATCTCGATCGAGTCGCCCCGGACCCGGAAACTCCCTTGCTCGAACTGCACGTCATTCCGACCGTACTGAATGCGCACCAGCTCGGCGAGGATGGAGTCTCGTCCCCGGCGCTCACCCCGGCGCACCGTCACCATCAGCTTCCGATACTCGACTGGATCGCCCAGGCCGTAGATCGCGCTCACCGTCGCCACGATGACGACATCCTCACGCTCCATCAGACTGGAGGTGGCGCGCAGGCGCAGGCTCTCGATGTCCTGATTAATCGACGCGTCCTTTTCGATGTACACGTCAGTGGCAGGGACGTACGCCTCTGGCTGGTAGTAGTCGTAATATGAGACGAAGTACTCCACGGCGTTCCGCGGCAAAAACTGGCGCAGCTCCCCATAGAGCTGCGCAGCCAGCGTCTTGTTGTGCGACAGGACCAGCGTCGGCTTGTGATAATTGGCGATGGTGTGCGCCAGCGTCATGGTCTTCCCGGACCCGGTGACGCCGAGCAGAGTCTGGTACCGATCTCCTCGGAAGAGACCCTGGGTCAGCTCACGAATGGCTTTGGGCTGGTCGCCGGCGGGTTCGAACGGAGCGACGACTTCGAAGCGCGGACTGCTCATTGAGGCAATATATACTGCCGGGATTTCTTCGGGAGGTGGGCTGGCTACGCTCCTGCCATGGTTAACAGCTTCTTCCACTGCGCGGAGGATGCAGGCATTACCGAGAGCCGTGGGGTCCTGACCAGCCCCAGGTCTGCCAAGGCGGGTTCGGCTTTGATAGCCGCTAAGGAGACAGTGCGGGGCAGCCGCCGATCCACCTCGATATCCACCACCGTCAGCTTGCCGCTCTTGTCCTTGGGATCGGCATGGGGCTGACTCACGACCTTCGCCAGCCCGACGACTTCCTTGGTGGCACCAGAGTGGTAAATCAGCAGCTGGTCGCCCAGCTGCATGCTGCGGATGTGTTTCAGCGCGACTGGATTACTCACTCCGTCCCACGTCGTCCTGCGGTCCCGCTCCAGATCGGCGAATGGGTACACCTCGGAGTCGGTCTTGAGAATCCAATAGCTCAACTCGGCGGCGCCTCGCGTCGCTCGATCTCGGTCACGCCTTTCACCTTCCGAACGGCCTTCATCACCTTGCCCAGATGCGGCAGGTTGTCCACCTCGACGAAGATGGTCCCGAAGACCGAGCCGTCTTTGGTATGGAGGTCGGCTCCGCGAATGTTGGTGCCGGTCTGGCTGATGGCCTCCATGATATCGGCATAGAGGCCTCGGCGGTCTTCGCCGGTAACCGCCAGACGCACCGCGAACGCCTCTCCCGCCGTCTCCTGCCAGTCGATGTCCACCCGGCGTTCATCCGCAGACAACGTCAGCAGGTTGGGACAATCGAAGCGATGGATCGAGATACCGCGCCCCTGGGTGACGTAACCCACCACGGAATCGCCCGGCACCGGCTGGCAGCACTGAGCGTATCGGACCATGAGACCATCCACGCCCTGGATCTTGATGCCGCGGCCCAGCCGGATGCGATCGATGACTCGCCCGAATACCGTGGGCTTGGGCTCCTGCATCTCATCACTGGGGACGTCGGGATACAGTGCGCGAATGACCTGCCCGATGGGCACATCTCCCCGTCCGACGGCGATCTCGAGTCCCCGCCCGTCTGCCAGCGAAAGGGTATCGGCAGCGCGCGCCAGCCGGGCGTCGTCCGGCGCCTCCAGGCGCCGACGCCGAACCTCCCGGGCCAGAATCTCGCGGCCGAGGCTGAGGCTCACCGTTTCTTCTTCGTGATTGACCCACTGCTTGATCTTGTGTCGGGCCCGCGCCGTCCGGACGTGGCTGAGCCAGTCGCGGCTGGGCTTGGCGGTGGCGCTGGTGAGGATTTCGACGGTGTCACCACTCTTGAGCTCACGATGGAGCGGCGCAATCCGGCCGTTCACCTTGGCGCCCTGGCATTTGAGGCCGACTTCGGTGTGCACGTGAAACGCGAAGTCGATCGGGGTCGACCCTTTGGGGAGCCGCTTGACGTCTCCATGGGGCGTAAAGATGAAGATTTCGTCCTGGTAGAGATCGATCTTCAGGAACTCGAGGAATTCCTCGGGGCTGTGGGTGTCCTGCTGCAGCTCCAGCAACTGGCGGAACCATCCCAGATGCTGATCCAGCTCGTCGGCCGAGCCATCGCGCTTGTAGACCCAGTGCGCGGCAATACCGTACTCCGCGGTGCGGTGCATGTCCTGGGTGCGGATCTGCACCTCGAAGAGCTGGCCTCCCGGACCAAAGATCGTGGTGTGGAGCGATTGGTATGCGTTGGATTTGGGACTTGCGATGTAGTCTTTGATCCGCTCCTGGATCGGCGTCCAGTTGTGGTGAATGATGCCCAGGACATGGTAGCAGTCCGGCACTGTCCGCACGATGACGCGAACCGCCATAAGATCGTAGATCTCGTCGAAGGCTTTGGTCCGCTTTCGCATCTTCTGAAAAATCGACCACAGATGCTTGGGCCGGCCGGTGACCTCGAACCAGTCGATGCCGGCTTCCCGCAGCTCGTAGTCCAGCGGCGTCTTCAGCTTGAGGATGGTCTGCTCGCGGGACGCCCGCTTGGCCGCCACTTGCATGGCCAGGTCCCGATATTCCTCGGGCTCCAGGAATTTGAAAGCGAGGTCTTCCAGCTCCGCCTTGATCCCGGCCATACCGAACCGGTGGGCCAGCGGGGCATAGATCTCCCGCGTCTCCAATGCGATTCGGCTACGCCGTTCGGGCGAGAGGTGCTCCAGCGTCCGCATGTTGTGCAGCCGGTCGCCCAGTTTGATGATGATGACCCGAGCGTCTTTAGCGATGGACAACAGCAGCTTGCGGTAGTTCTCGACCTGCTCTTCGGCTGAGGAGTGGAAGGTGAGGCTGGAGATCTTGGTCAGCCCGTCGACAATGCCGGCGATCTCGGGCCCGAACTCCCGTGCGATATCCTCGGTGCGCACGTCGGAGTCTTCCACCACATCGTGGAGTAACGCGGCGGCGATGGTGGTGCTGTCCAGCAGCTGCTCGGCCAGAATGAGGGCGACGGCAATGGAGTGAGAGACGAAATCCTCTCCCGACATCCGCTTCTGTCCCCGGTGGGCAGACGCGCTGAAGCGAAGCGCCCGATCCACCAGCTCGAGGTCGAGCCGATCG
>C688J18823_10002425_pt1 | contig 11669 bp, 11 predicted proteins | sample HopSoiMetagenom1_FD_18823 | JGI IMG/M metagenome (IMG submission 18823) | reverse complement strand
TCCTGGGGTCTCGCTATACCCGGCTGTTCACCTCATACTCGCTGCAGGACATTCGGTATGAGGGTGGCTCAGCTGATATTCAGCAGCAGTTTCGTTGCCCGGTGGGGTGTACCAAATCCAGCCTCGGTGCCAGCCTGGTGCGGGATACCCGAGTCGGCCTTCCTTTCGCCACGGCCGGAATCATGACCACCGCCAGCGGCGAGCTTACCGGCGGATTTCTCGGCGGCACCGGCAACTTCCAGAAAGTTGACCTGGAGGGACGCTGGTATGCGCCACTGGGCAGCATGGGAGGCGGCGGTCAGCTCGGAGCCGGCGTGCAGTTCGTCCTGGGATTGACGGCAAAATCGGGCTTTGTATTTGGCGATGCCGGCCCCTTCTATCAGGATCTGTATGCCCTGGGAGGCGTGCAGTACGGAATTCCGCTGCGGGGCTACGATGAGTTTTCCATCACCCCGAATGGATTCGACCCGAGCGCCGGGGGCGGCACTGCCGCGAGCTCCCAGTCCTTCGGAGAGTCCTACGCCGCCTTTACGGTCGAGACCGGGGCGCGGATCAGCCAGTCGCTCTACCTGAGTGCTTTCTTTGACGCGGGCAACGTCTATCGCTCTGCCCGCCAGTGGGATCCAACCAGGCTCTTCCGGGGAGCCGGGTTCGGGGGCGCAGTGATTTCGCCCCTGGGACCTATCGGGGTGGATCTGGGCTATGGGTTCGACAAGGTTGACATTACTGGCCGTCCCAAGCCGGGATGGCAGCTCCATTTCAAGCTGGGGAACTTCTTCTAAGTCGTACGCACCTTTCATCGGGAGTGAAGCATGAAGCTTGTCGTCGTGGGAGTCTGGATAGGGTTGGCTGCGCTTTCGGTGGCGGGAACCGGGTCGCTCGCTGCGCAGCAGGCCGGGAACCCCAAGATTGCCTACGTCAATACCCAGGCAATCCTGAAATCGACCCCCGGATACGTCACCGCAGAATCGACCTTTACCAAAGAGCTCGCCACCTATCGGGTTGAGGTGCAAAAGCTCCAGGCCAGCCTGGACTCTGCCGCCTCCGACTTCGATCAGCAATCCGTCATGCTCAGTCCCACTCAGCGAGCCGCCAAGCGCAAGGATCTCCAAGGCCAGCAGCAAAAGCTGGAGCAGCGCACTCAGGAGCTGCAGCAGAAGGCGGCCACCCGGGAGCGGGAACTGCTAGATCCGATTCAGACGAAGGTCAACAGCGTCATCGAGGGCGTACGCGCGGCGGGGAACTATGCCATGATCTTCGACGTCAGCGCCCCCAACAACGGTATCGTTACCGCGGATAAATCGCTGGATCTAACTCAGCGCGTCATCCAGCAGCTCAAAGCGGGCAGCTAGTCGCGTGACGGCTGGTGGCCTTACCGCGCAGGCGGTCGCCGATCTCGTCGGTGGCCGCCTGATTGGTGACGGGGCCGTGCGGATCGACTCGATCCGGCCGCTGAGCCGGGCCGGTCCCGAGGCCCTTTCCTTTGCCGTCTCCTCACGGTACGCCACGGATCTCAGCACCTCCCGCGCCGGGGCCGTTCTCATCCCGGAAGAGTTGGCCGCCGGCCCAAGTGGCCCTTCCGCTCGAATTGTCGTCCCCGACCCCTACAAAGCGCTGGTCCGCGTCATGGGTACCCTGTTTCCTCCGGGCACCCAGAGCTCGGGTATCGACTCCTCCGCCCGGCTCGGCGCCGGAACCCGACTCGGCCCAGCCGTGTCCATCGGTCCCTACGTTGTGATCGGGCGAGATGTTCAGATTGGAGCCCGCACCAGACTGGCGGAGCATGTCTCCCTCGGCGACGGCGTAGTGGTGGGCGATGATGCTGTGCTTGGTCCCGGCGTCGTCTGCTATGCCGGGACCCGGCTCGGTCATCGGGTGGTGCTCAAGGCCGGAGCGGTCATTGGTGGGGTCGGATTTGGATACTTGTCCGACGGCACCGGGCACAATCGCATACCGCACCTCGGCGGCTGCGTGCTGGAGGAGGATGTGGAGGTTGGCTCCAATACCTGTATCGACCGCGGGAGCATTGACGATACGGTCATCGGACGCGGTACCAAGCTCGACAATCTGGTCCAGATAGGCCATAACGTGCAGATCGGCGAGCGGTGCCTGATCATGGCCGGCGTCGGCATTGCCGGCAGCACGCGCATAGGCAACGATGCAATTCTGGCCGGACATGTTGGCGTGACCGATCATCTGATCATCGGCGACAGGGCCAGGATCGCGGCCAAGAGCGCCATCTTCGGCGATGTGCCGCCGGGCGCCTCGTTCAGCGGGCACCCGGCGCGCCCGCACCGGCAATTTCTGCGGGCCCAGGCGGCGATGTACCGGCTTGCTCCGATAGTGGACGAGCTGGAAGAGCTTGCGCCCAAACGAGGCCGACATGCCTAGACGCACTGTTGCGCGCGACGCCTGCGTCAGCGGAATCGGTCTTCACACCGGGTCCTATGTTTCCGCCGTTTGCCGGGCTGGTCCGGCCGGCCAGGGGATCGTGTTCCGGAGAACCGATCTGCCGGACCACCCTACCATTCCCGCCCGCCTGAGCATGGTGCAGTCCACCGAGCGGCGCACCGCGTTGGGAGAGGGAGAAACCATCGTTCAGACGGTCGAGCATCTGCTTGCGGCCGCGGCAGCGCTGCAGCTGGATGACCTCACCATCGAGCTCGATGGTCCGGAACCCCCGATCGGGGACGGTTCCTTCTCGCTCTATCTCAAGGCGCTGGCAGACGCGGGAATCGCGGAGCAGCCGGGAGATCCGGTGGTATACCGCATCCCCACCGCCTTCGATCTGACGGAAGGTGACTCGTCCTACGTGGGGGCGCCTGCTAAATCCCTCCGGATTACTACTACCATCGAATGGAATCACCCGCTGATCGGCCGCCAGACCGGCTCGTACGACATGACTCCCGGCGCCTTTGCCCAGGAAATATCGGAGGCACGAACCTTCGGATTTCTCCGTGAGGCAGAGGCGCTGCGGGCCAGGGGATTGGCCCTCGGCGCTGCTCTCGAGTCTACCCTCGTGCTATCGGACGATGGCCTGGTGGGGGGATCACTGCGCTGGCCGGATGAGTTCGTGCGCCATAAGGCTGGGGATATTCTGGGTGATCTGGCCCTGATCGGCGGGCGCATCGAAGGGCATATCGTGGCCACAAAGCCGAGCCATCAGGGTAATATTGCGCTGGCCCGCTGGCTCACCCGCACCGGTCAACGCGTGGGAGGGGTTGTGATGGACATCGGCAGGATCCTGGACGTCATTCCGCACCGGTACCCATTTCTCCTGGTAGACCGGATCATCGAGGTCGAGGGTACCAGGCGGATCGTGGGGATCAAGAATGTGACCATCAATGAGCCGTTCTTTCAGGGCCACTTTCCGGGCCATCCGATCATGCCCGGAGTGCTCATCATCGAGGCCATGGCGCAGGTCGGCGGGATGCTGTTGCTGGGCACCATCGAGGATCCCGACCAGAAGGTGGTCTACTTCATGTCGCTCGACAACGTGAAGTTCCGCCGGCCGGTTCTGCCCGGAGATCAGCTGCGGTGCGAGCTGGAGATGCTGCAGAACCGGGGTCGAACCTGCCGGATGAAGGGGATGGCCTATGTCGAGGGCCAAGTGGTGGCCGAAGCCGAAATGATGGCACGGGTGGTGGATCGGTGAGCCCGAGCGTTCATCCCACGGCGCTCATCGACCCTTCGGCCGAGCTGGGCAACGGAGTGGCCGTAGGCCCATATACCATCATTGGACCCAACGTTATGGTGGGCGACGGCTGCCGGCTGGGGGCCCGGGTAACGCTTCAGCGCAACGTGCGGCTGGCGGACGATGTGTATGTGGGAGACGGCTCGATCCTCGGCGGCGACCCGCAGGACCTCAAATATCAGGGCGAGGAGACCTGGGTCGAGGTGGGCGAAGGCACCATTATCCGCGAGTACTCCACGATCAATCGCGGCACCACCGCCACCTTCAAGACCACGGTCGGGGCGCGCTGCTTCATCATGACCTACGTGCATCTGGCTCACGACTGCCATGTTGGTGACGAGGTCGTGATTGCCAATGCTACCCAATGTGCCGGTCACGTCACCATACACGACCGGGCCATTCTCAGTGGCCTGAACGCTGTCCATCAGTTCGTCACCATTGGCACCTACGCTTTTGTGGGCGGAGGCTCGCGGGTAAACCAGGACATTCCGCCCTATGTGAAGGCGGTAGGGAACCCGATGGAGCTGTACGGGCTCAACTCGATTGGCCTGCAGCGGGCTGGATTCTCGGGAGAGACCGTGGCGGCGCTGAAGCGTGCCTATCGTCTTTTCTTCAACTCGGACCTCAATCTTTCGCAGGCCATGGAACGGGCCCGCAGTGACCTTCCACCGCTCCCCGAGGTCGAGCGCTTTCTCGCCTTCGTGGAATCCAGTGAACGAGGTGTCCCCGCGTGAGAACCAGGCTCCCGGTTGGCGTCATTGGCGTAGGTGCGCTGGGCCAACATCACGCCCGGCACTTGGCGGGGTTGAACGAGGTGCGTCTGGTTGGAGTCTGCGACATCGACGCCGGTCGGGCCGCGAAAGTTGCGGCCGAGCTGGGAACCACCGCCTTCATGCAGATGGACGACCTGCTGGCTCGGGCCGAGGCGGTGACGATCGCGGTCCCTACGCCGGTACATGCGGAGGTGGGCCTTCGTGCCCTGGAGCTCGGGGTTCCCGTTTTGATGGAGAAGCCTCTCGCGGCGACGCTCGACGAAGCCGACCGTCTCATCGCCGCCGCCCGCCGCCGAGGCCTTCAGCTGCAGGTCGGACACATCGAGCGCTACAACCGGGCGCTGCGGGCCGCGGAGCCGTATCTGGACGGTCCTCGGTACATCGAGAGTCAGCGGCTGGCTCCCTTCCAGCCACGGGGCACCGACGTAGCAGTGGTACTGGACCTAATGATTCACGACCTTGACCTTGTTCTTCATTTGACGGGCGGCGGCATGGCCACGGAGGTGAGAGCATCGGGTATCTCGGTGCTCTCATCGCATCTGGATCTGGCGAATGCCCGGGTGGAGTTCGCCAACGGCGCCGTGGCGCAGGCAACGGCATCCCGGGTGGCTCGAGAGCGGACTCGTCGGCTTCGGCTCTTCCAGCCCAATGGCTACCTGTCGCTCGACCTGGCCAGCGGCGGCGGCGAATTCATGCGTGTACGCAGCGGCTGGCAGCCGGGAACCGGGCGGGAGCTGGCCGATGTGGTCGAGCGCATCGTCCTGGAGGCTCCCGAGGCGGATGCCCTGGCGCTGGAGCTTCAGAGCTTTGTGCACGCCGTTCGTGGGCAGCGGGAGGTCGTGGTTCGCGGGGAGGAAGGCCGCGCGGCGCTGGCGCTCGCGCTACGGGTTGCCGACGCGGTCCGAACCCAGCCGCTGGCCGCTTCCACCCATTGATGCTGCAGCGGGGCACGCCTCGCATCTTCGTCTCCGCCGGTGAACCGTCTGGAGACCTGCATGCGGCCCCCGTGGTTCGTGCGCTCGCGGAGCGTTATCCCGGCGGAACCATAGAGGCCCTGGGCGGGTCCCACATGGAAGATGCGGGGGCCACCATTCGTTATCCCATGGAAGGGCTCGCAGCATTTGGCGTGGTCGAGGTCGTCACCAAAATCCGCGCCCATTATCGCCTGCTGCGCGCTCTGCAGGCAGACTTCAGAGTCGGGCGATATGACCTGGCCATACTGGTGGACTATCCCGGTTTTCATCTCCGGGTAGCGGAAGCGGCCCACCGCGCAAGCACCAAGGTTTTGTACTACATCGCTCCTCAACTCTGGGCCTGGCGACCGGAGCGAGCCCGGCGGCTCGCGGCCGCAGTGGACCGCCTGGCCGTGGTGCTGCCGTTCGAACAGCAGTTCTTCAACGGCCTCGGCGTCAGGAGCGATTATGTGGGTCACCCACTGGTTGACCGCCTCGCGGGCCCCACCCGCCAAGATGCCAGGACCCGTCTCGGGATTCCGGCAGGGGGGCGTACACTGGCAATCTTTCCCGGGAGTCGGAGCCAGGAGATCAGGAGACTCTGGAAACCGTTTCGAGATGCGGCCTACCAGTTGCTCAGGGACGGAAGTTGTGATCGGGTACTCGTAGCCGGGACCGCGGACGGTGTTTATCCCGATCCGGATGGCCTCGAGATAGTACGAGAGGACACCGCAACCCTGCTGGCCGCCGCCGATGCCGCGCTGGTGAAGTCGGGAACCACAACGCTCGAGGCGGCGCTGGCGGGAACTCCAATGGTGGTTGCCTACAAGGTTCATCAGCTCAGCTGGAAGGTGTTTCAGCGGCTACGAACGGTGAAGTGGGTGAGCCTGGTCAATTTGGTAGCGGACCGAGAGGTTGTGCCCGAGATTCTGCAGGACCGGGCTTCGGCCGACGAGCTGGCTGCGCAACTTCGGCCGTTGCTCGATGCCGCCGATCCTCGAACGGTCCACCAGAAGGAAGGTCTGGCTCTGGTGCGGGAACGGCTTGGCCAAGCCGGCGCGTCGAACCGGATTGTTGCCATGGCGGGAGAGCTACTCGCCCCATGCGACTGAGGCTCTCACCCCGGGCAGCGCGCCTCATGGCGGGTCCGGCCATGAAGGTCTTGGCCTCATCCTGGCGCATCGAGGTGTACCACGAGGAGCGCTGGCGCCAGATATATCAGGCCCGCCGAGCCCACGTGTACCTGCTCTGGCACGAAGCACTGCTCCCGCTGCTCTGGCACCACCGGGGGCAGGGAGTTGCCATCGTGGTCAGCGAGGCGAGGGATGGCCAGTATCTTGCCGATTTTGCCACCTCACTGGGTTACCGGGCGCTCTACGGCTCGAGTACTCGCGGTGGCGCTCGAGCCTTGCTGGCAGCCGTGCGAGAGCTCCGCGCCGGCCGGTCTGTGGCTTTCACGCCGGATGGACCACGAGGGCCGCGGCGCGAGCTCAAACCTGGCGTCATTGCAGCAGCGCAGCGGGGGAATGCCATTGTTATTCCGGTCCACGCCGAGTCGGATCTGGCCTGGCGGTTACATTCTTGGGACCGGTTCATGATCCCCCGGCCATTCGCCCGAGTGCGGGTCACCTATGGAATCCCGTTCGAAGTCGATCCAGGAGACGATGGGTTTGCCAAAGGCGTCGCCCGCGCTTCCGCCAGCCTCGCTCAGCTCTCCCGGACGGACGCATGGCCCGCAGAGGCGATAGCCATCGCGTAGTCCGCTGGCTCTGGACCAGCCGGAGACCGGATGCCAGACTGGTACGGCTGGCACTGCTTCCGGCCTCTGCTCTGTGGCGGGGCGTCATGGCCGCGAGAGAATCCGCCTACCGGCGGGGCTGGCTCCAGGTGCACGACCTGCCGCTGCCTTCCGTGGCCATCGGGAACCTCACCGTGGGGGGGTCGGGCAAGACACCGATTGCCATCTGGACCGCGCGCCACTACGTGTCTCGAGGTTTGGTCCCCGGCATCCTCCTGCGCGGGTACGGCAATGACGAGGTTCTGGTGCACCAGCATGCCGTGCCCGAGGCGCAGGTGGTCGCGGATCCGGATCGAGCGGCCGGTGCCGAGCGCGCCCTTGCCCGGGGAGCTCAGGTGCTGGTACTGGACGACGCCTATCAGCGGCTGGACGTTCGCCGGGATCTGAACATCGCGGTGGTGAGCGCCGAGACTACGCGCGCGGTTCGCTGGCCACTGCCGGCGGGGCCATGGCGCGAGGGTCTCGCGGCCCTGGAGCGGGCGGATGCGGTGGTCGTGACCAGAAAGCGGGCCACGCCCGAGGCGGCTCTCAGGCTGGCAGCCGATCTGCAGACCAGGATCAAAGGGCCGGTCGCGATCGCGCATCTGGGTCTGCAGTACGTTGAGGGCATGGTCAGTGGTCTTCGGCACCCGGCATCGAGCCTGGCTGGAAAACGAGTGGTGGCGGCGTCCGGCATAGCGGACCCGGACGCGTTTGTCGCGCAAACCAAGGCCACCGGCGCGGCGGTGCAGGTGGCCACCTGGAAGGATCATCACGACTACCGCGACGAAGACGTGGCCTGGCTGGCTCATGCCGCTCGGCGGGCGGATCATGTGGTGATCACCCAGAAGGACGCCGTAAAGCTGCGGAACCGCTGGCCCAGCTCGGTGCCGGAGCCGCTGGTAGCAATGCTGGACTTGGAGTGGGAGGAAGGCGGCGATGACATTGCCGCTGCGTTGGATACCGTCGTCACCCCCGTGGAGCGACTGTAAACATCTTTCGGAGCGTACCGGAGCGATATGACCACCGTCAGCCGTCCCAATCAAGACCTCATCCGTCCCGATAAAGACAAGTTTCTGGCCGAGGAGAATCCATTCGAGGCGATGATGTCACGCTTCGACTACGCGGCTCAACGGCTGAGCCTGGACCCCGGTTTATACAAGGTGCTCCGCAGCCCGGAGAAACAGGTGATCGTCTCCGTACCGATTTTGCGGGACAACGGCGATGTGGATGTCTATACCGGCTATCGGGTGCTCTACAACACATCGCGCGGCCCGGCCAAAGGCGGTATCCGATTTGACCTGAACGTGACGCTGGATGAAGTGAAAGCGCTGGCCGCGTGGATGACGTGGAAGTGCGCCGTGGTGAACATTCCCTTCGGCGGCTCCAAGGGCGGCGTGGTCTGTGATCCGGCCAGCATGTCCAACGTCGAGCTGGAGCGAGTTACCCGCCGGTATACCTCTGCCATCATCGAAGTCCTGGGCCCCGATTCAGACGTTCCCGCGCCCGATATGAATACCAACGAGCGGGTGATGGCGTGGATCATGGACACCTATTCCATGCACAAGCGGCACACGGTGACCGCCGTGGTAACCGGCAAGCCGGTCGAGATGGGCGGTTCGCTCGGGCGACGAGAGGCAACGGGTCGCGGATGCATGATCGTGACGCGCCAGGCCCTCAATCGCCTCAGAATGCCGGTGCAGGGCACCCGCGTGGCCGTCCAGGGGTTTGGTAATGTGGGCTCGGTTTCCGCCGCACTGATGGAGCAGCAGGGCATGAAGATCATCGCGGTCAGCGACAAGTCGGGTGGGATCTATAATCCCAACGGACTGCGGGTGCGCGAGGTGATTCAGCACGTCAGGCAACACCGCTTTCTGAGCAGCTATCCCGAGGCCGAAAAAATCACGAATGATCAACTGCTCACGCTGGATTGCGACGTGCTGGTGCCGGCCGCGCTGGAGAACGTGATCACCAGCCACAATGCCGCCGACATTAAGGCCCGGATCATCTGTGAAGGAGCCAATGGCCCGACCACCGCGGGCGCGGACAAGATCCTGGAGGAGAACGGCGTCTTCGTCATTCCCGATATCCTCGCCAATGCGGGAGGCGTAACCGTCAGCTACTTCGAATGGGTGCAGGACCGGGGGGGATACTTCTGGGACGAGGACACCGTGAACCAGAGACTGGAGCGGATCATGGTGCAATCCTTCGAGGAAGTCGCCTCCATGGCCGGCCGGCACGGCATCAACATGCGGATCGGCGCCTACATGCAGGCCATCGAGCGGGTAGCCGCGGTGCACCGCCTCAGGGGGATGTATGCCTGAGAAGCGGGGAAGCGGGGAAGGTTGTAGGCGGGGAACCGCAGCCGGGGACCTAACGCATGGACATCGAGATCGTAGCGGTCGGGAAGTTGCGGCCGTACTATCGTCAGGCTGCTGACGACTACATTCGCCGGCTGCGCCGATACGCTCACGTCCGAGAACAAGAGGTCCGCGAGGCCAGCCGGGCTCCCAACACCGCACTCCAACGAGGTGAGGAGGCGGCCAGGCTGGAGGCGAAGATTCCCGACGGCGGTACGGTTGTCGCCCTGGCCCGTGAGGGTGTGGGATGGTCCAGCCGAGAGCTTGCCCGCCAGATGGAACGCTGGCAGCTGCAAGGCCGTTCGCTTGCGTTTCTGATAGGAGGCTCCTCCGGTCTCGATACTTCGGTGATCGGACGGGCGTCAGCCCGCTGGAGTCTGGGGCCGCTTACGTTTCCCCATGAGCTCGCCCGCGTGATTTTGTGCGAGCAGCTGTACCGGGCCTATACGATTCTCCGCGGAGAGCCGTACCACAAGGGAGTCTAGAGGCACTGGCTGACTCTCGACTCGGCGGCACCCAACTCATGACCGAATGGTTCGAAGAGTGGTTCGGTGAAGACTATCTCAAATTGTATCCTCATCGTGACGAAGCCGATGCCGCCCGTGCTGTGGCCCTCATCAGCCGGTCGGTCGGCCTTCGCCCAGGGTGGCGGGTTCTGGATGTAGCCTGTGGTGCCGGGCGACATGCCAGGGCATTCGTGCAGGCCGGAGCCTGTTGTTTCGGGCTCGATCTATCGGCGACGCTGCTGCGGCTGGCTCAAGGCATCACCACGGCTCCCCTCATTCGGGCGGACATGCGCCGGCTCCCAGTCCGTCCTGCTTCGATGGACCTTACGGTCAATCTCTTTACCAGCTTCGGGTACTTCGAGCGCGACGCCGAGCACGCGCTTGCTCTGCGCGAGATGATCTCCACCTTGCGCCCCGGAGGCTGGTTCGTAATCGACTTCCTGAACCCCGCGTCCGTTCGGCGGCAGCTGGTGCCGCAGGAAACCCTGGAGCTGGACGGATACACCGTTCAGGTCACCCGGTCGGTGTCAGCCGATGGCCGCTACGTGTGCAAGCGGATCCAGGCTCCAGCCGGTCGGCAATATCTCGAAAGGGTACGGCTGTTCGAGCCCGACCAGATCTCCGATATGGTCGAGAGCTCCGGGGTCCGGATTCGGCAACGTTATGGTGACTACGATGCCGCGCCGTTTACCGCCGGATCACCCCGCTCCATCCTCATGGGGCAGGTCTCGTGACCTTGCGCCTGGTACCGACTCCGCTTGGCTCGATCGCGGAGTTTCCATCGCCTAGAGAAGGGGCCTTCGATCCGGCGCTCGCCGACGCCTTCGTGGCCAGCCCCGCCCGAGACAGGGCCCTGGCCCGCTTGCGCGAGCCCGGCGCCTTGGTGGTGACCGCCGGCCAGCAGCCAGGATTGTTCACCGGTCCGCTGTATACCATCTACAAGGCACTCTCGACTGCCGCACTTGCCCGAATAGTTGAGCGGCAGTGGCAGCGGCCGGTCGTCCCGGTTTTTTGGGTGGCGGGAGACGACCACGACTTTGCGGAGGCGAGCCACACCAGCTGGATCACTGCCGAGGGCGCCGTGCGCCACGTCTCCCTTCCGCCCCGGGCAGCGGATGCGCCGCTCACACCGCTCTATCGCGAGCAGCTGGGCAGCTCGATCTCGGAGTTGCTGGATACGTTCGCAGCGGATCTCCCCGCATCCGAGTTTCGCACCTGGACCATCAACTGGCTGCGGCAGCATTACCGACCCGAGGCCAGCCTGGCAGCCGCCTTTGGCGGAGCATTGGCTGAGCTGCTCGCCCCGGCCGGCATCCTCTGCCTGGACAGCACTCATCCCGCGGTCAAACGAGCAGCGGCGCGCCACCTCATTCGAGCGCTGGGACTCACACGGGAACTGGATGCGGATCTGGAGCATCGAAAGCATGAGCTGATGACCGTAGGAATGGACCCCGGAGTTCCGGTTGGAGAGGGTGCCACGCTGGTTATGCTGGAGGGGCCGATGGGGAGGGATCGGCTGCTGCTGGACGACGGCAGTTATATCACCCGCCGAGGCCGACAGCGGTACGATCTCGACGCCCTTCAACGGATTGCCGCCGCCGAGCCC
>C688J18823_10002424_pt1 | contig 11672 bp, 13 predicted proteins | sample HopSoiMetagenom1_FD_18823 | JGI IMG/M metagenome (IMG submission 18823) | reverse complement strand
GTGGTGGTGCCGTCGCCGGCCACGTCGGAGGTCTTGGAGGCGACCTCCTTCACCATCTGCGCGCCCATGTTCTCGAACTTGTTCTCCAGCTCGATCTCCTTGGCCACCGTCACGCCGTCCTTGGTGATGGTGGGGGAGCCGAACGACTTCTCGATCACCACGTTCCGGCCCTTGGGCCCGAGCGTGACCTTGACGGCGTCAGCGAGCGTGTTGACGCCCTTGAGAATCGCCTCGCGGGCGCGAACGTCGAAGAGAATTTCCTTGGCCATTGGTGCGGTCTCCTTACTTCTCGATCACGCCGAGGATGTCTTCCTCGCGCATCATGAGGTGCTCCTGCCCGTCGATCTTGATCTCGGTCCCGGCGTACTTGGAGAACAGCACGCGGTCGCCGGCCTTGATGTCCAGCGCGCGGACCTTGCCGTCCTCGAGGATCTTCCCGTTGCCGACGGCGATGATCTCGCCTTCGATGGGCTTCTCCTTGGCGGTGTCGGGGATGATGATGCCGCCCTTGGTCTTCTCCTCCTCCTGCACGCGCTTGACGATCACGCGATCCTGCAGAGGCCGAATCTTCATGAGGTTTTCCTCCCTGTGGGGTGCTGGCACTCGGATGGGGAGAGTGCCAAAGCGCGGGCAATGTAACCGTGTGTGAGGGGGTGTCAAGGGGTTCGGCAACTTGCCGAAGCGCCGTTTGGCCGTACTCTATGTAGACAGGAGGTGTTCTTGGCCGACGCGCCGATCCTGAGCTCGCAATCGATCCGCGATTTCTTTCGCGAACTGTTGACCAGCGCCATCGAGAACCAGCGGGCGCGCGTCCAGCCCTTCACCGAGCTCTACCTGGTGAACCTCCTTCACGAATTTCTCGCCTCCCAGGCCCTCTACGTCGAGGCCGAGGACGGCAGCCTGCAGCAGCGGCCGCTCGCCTTCCTGCTCAAGGAGGCGCTGGAGGAGGCGGGGCCTGCCCGCCTGCGCCTGTTGCGGCGGCTGGGCGACACCTCGCTGTTCGTCTCCGGCTTCTTCCCCGACTCGCTCCAGCGGCGGTCGTCCCTGGTGGACGTCGACTACTACATCGCCATGGGCGGCCGGGCGTACGACGCGGTGGCGCGGCACGCCATGGAGCGCAGCCTCTGGAACGAGCTGTCGGAGAAGTTCAGGCTCCTGGTCGACCTGCTCAACGAGGTCTCGGAGCGGACGGTGGCCTCCACCAACGCCGGGGTGGTGCGCCTCTACGAGCGGTGGCTGAAGACCGGCAGCGACCGCCTGGCCACGCTGCTGGTGCGCCAGGGCGTGGTGCCGAAAAAAGGGTTCGTGCAGTGAGCGCGCTGCTGGGCCTGGCTCAGCTGCAGCAACTCCTCCAGTCCGTGCACGGAATCCAGGCAGCGCCGGTGCGCGAGTTCCTGGTGGACCGCGCATTTCGCGAGCGGCACGCGCCCTTGTCCAGCCCCCACGAAGCGCTGCTGCTGCGCGACCACGGCGAGCAGCTGCACGTGGGGCTGTTCCTCGACGAGGCGGTGCTGGCGCAGCTCGGGCGCGCGGCGTCGGAGCCGTGGACGCGGGAGCGGCTCGCGGGGTTCTGCGCCGCGGCGGAAGGCGTGTCGCACTTCCTCTATCTCGCCCATCGCGCGGGGCAGGGCGGCCAGGTCTCCCAGCTCGAGCTGGAGGCGCAGGGCGAGCTGGACAAGTACCTGGCGGTGCTGCTGCAGCTCTGGGCCACCGGCCGGCGGGGCGCCTCTCCGGCTCTGCGGCGCAGCCTGTTCGAGCGCAGCGTCCTGCGGGCCGGGCTGACCACCCCCGAGCGGGATCGGTACCGGCTCGCCTCGGCGCTGGCAGCGGCCTGCGCCAGGGCTTGGGAAGCGCGCTACGTGCTGGCGGGAAGGCTGGAGGGGCTGCTGCGCGAGGCCCGCCGGCTGTACAGGCTGTCAGGTGGGGAAAAGTTCTCGGCGCTCGCACAGGGCGCCGTGGCCTGGGCCGCCTGAGGCAAGTCTTGCGTTCATGAGGCTGCTGATCGGCTCGCTGCTGACCATCGGCATCGGGTGGGGCGTGGTGCTCGCCTCCCCCACGCCGGCGAAGCGCGCCCCGCGCAAGCACGCGGAGCGGAGGGCGCAGGCCGAGCAGATCTGCCTGGCCCAGGGGCCGAACTGCAAGCTGGTGGTCAAGCCCGGCGCGCCGCGTGATCTGACCGGCGCCGCCTGCGTCTGCGAGTAGAAGGGCCGACTACTTCCGGGCCGGCGCGGCTCCCTGCGGGAGCTTCTCGTTGTCGTACTGCCCCTCGAGGGCCGCGCGCACCGGCCGGTCGAAGCGCACCTTGCCGGTTGCGACTTCGCGCAGCGCCAGCACGGGCGGCTTGTCCTTGGCCTCGATGAGCGGCCGCGCCCCGGCCATCAGCTGGCGCGCGCGCTTGGTGGCGAGCAGCACCAGCGCGAAGCGGTTGTCGACCAGCGGAAGGCAATCTTCGACGGTGACGCGAGCCATCTACGACTCCTCGAGGAAGCGGGAACGCGGTTGGATACCGGATCCTCCGCATTCCCGCAACTGTTTCGGGCGGAGGGCGCAGCCCGTAGCATTGGAGGAGGCTCCGGGCTTTGCCCGGAGCCGGGCGGAGGGCGCAGCCCGTAGCATTGGAGGACGCCTACTTGCTCGCCTGCGGCGTGGCAGGCGCGGGTGGCGACTCCAGGGCGTCGGCCGCCGTCCAGGGGAAGTCGTCGACGATGCCCTTGTCGACCAGCACCAGCTTGTCGAAACCGTCGGCCAGCGCATAGCGCTTGCCATCCTTCTCCGCGCCGATGCGGATGCGCGCCAGCACCTTGTCGCCCTCGCCCAGCATCGTGGCCGTCTTCGGCTTGTCGAGGCCGTACTTGGCCAGGTCCTTCTCCGCGGGCACCGGCCCTTCGAACGAGACGGCGCGCAGCGAACCCGCCGTGTAGAGCGCGGAGGAGACCTTCCACTTCTTCGCTGGCCCCTTCTGCGGCTCCACCACCGTGAACGTCTCTTCGGCGATTCCGCCGTCGGAAGGCGTGTTCTTGCTCCGGGTGATGACCACCTTGCCGGCCGGCGATTCGAAGACCGCCTTGCGCAAGGCCTCGCGATCGACCTTGGCCAGCTCCTTGTTCGCCAGATCGAAGGGCTGCTTCGTCAGCGTGGCCAGGATCTGCTTGTCGACCTCGTACACGACCGGGCTGTCGGCCCGCTTGGCGTATGTCTTCTGCGCCACCGCGCCGCCCTTCGCCTGCCCGATGAGCACGGTCCGCGTCGTCTCGCCGGCCGTGACCTTCACGGTGGCCAGCGGCTTGTCGAGGCCGAACTCTTTCAGGCTGGTGGCGTTCTCCGACGCGACGGCCGTGGCCCGCAGGTTCTTGAGCGCATTTCCCACGGCGTCGGCATTGGCGGTATCCGCCGGAGCTCCGTTCACCTTCCAGGAACCGCCCTCTTTTTCCAGCGTGTACGGGAACTTCAGGCCGGTCACCTCGACGCGCTTCACGTCGATGCTGTCTTCCAGCTGGGCCACCCGCTTCTCGCGCAGGTCGAAGGCCGTCCTGTCGAAGGTGGCCTTCTGGTAGCTGTCGATCACGCGGACGGTCCCGTCGCCGATGCGCTTGGCATAAAGCGTGTTGTCGAAGGTGTTCTCGGCGCCGATCTGCAGGCCCAGCTCCTTGCCGTCCTGGAGCTTGAGCGCGACCTCGACCGCGGGCGTCGCCAGACCGAACTGCTGCAAGTCCTTGGCGCCTTCGATCTCCTTCTTCTGCTTCAGCGAGTCGAGCGACCCGAGCAGCGAGTCGATCATGGGGAAGTCGCCGTCGGCCGGCACCGGTTTCAGCAAACGCCAGCCCTTGTCGCCCTTCTCCAGCTGCGCGACCTGCTGCCCGTCCTTGGAGATGCGCAGCGACTTCACCTGCGCCTTGTCGAAGTCGAACAGCTTGTCGGTCTTCTGCTTCTCTTCGGCCTTCTTCGCCTCGTCCTTGTTGGTCCAGAGGACCGCGCCGCCAATGGCGCCGGCGATGACCAGGAGGGCGAGGAGACCCAAAAGCGTCTTGGTGGTTTGCTTCATGGCTCGATCACCGGCTCTTGCGGGTCTGCCACACCACCAGGCCGGCGAAGAGCAGCCCGAACGGCAGCAGGTCGAAGGCGAAGAGCGTCATGGTGTGCTTCTGGTCCGCGCTGAGGAAGAGGCGATTTCCCTGCCGCTGCTTGGGCCGGATGGAGATGCGCGACTCCTCCTTCGCCACCCAGGAGACGGAGTTGAGGGCGAAGTCCTTGTTGCCGGAGAGGCGGTAGTAGCCGTTGGCGGCGAAGAGCGAGTTGCCCACCACCACCACGCGCGTCTCGCCGCCGTGGGTTGCGCTGATGGCCAGCGTCACCGGGCCCTTGAGGTCCTGGCCGGCGTTGAACTCCACCTTGCCGCTGGAGAGCGAGTTGGTCTCGCCCCATGCCCTCGGCCCCGTCTTGGCCAATTCGGTCAGCGTCCAGTCCGCCGCCGGCTTCGCCGCGGGGGACACGGACCGGGCCACAGGGAAGATGGTGGCGAGCGCGAACGCGGAGCTGCGCGGCTGCGTGATCGGGTGGTCGGCGTACGTCTGGGCGATGGCGACCTCAGGGTTCTGCGCCTCGGGATCGATCACCTCGTCCTTGCCGAGGTGGATGCCCCAGGACTCGAAGGTAGGCTCCAGCCCCGTCTGCGACCAGGCGTCGATCATCGCCACCAGCTTGCCGCCCTTCTCCACCCACTCCTTGAGCAGCTTCACCTCGCCGTCGCTGAAGGCGGCCGCCGGGCCCGCCACCACCACCGCCTGCGCGTCGGAGGGCATCTCCTTGTGTTCGGCGAGGAGGATCTCCGCGCTCTGGTACCCCTCGCTCTTGAGGTCGTCGACGAAGGCCTTGAGGCCGCGCTCGGTGTTGTCGGCGACGGCGTGCTCGCCGTGGCCCTTGGTGAAGTAGATCTTCTTGGTGACGCCGCGCGTGACCTCGATCAGCGCGTTGGTCAAGGACTCCTCGGAGACTTCCTTGGCGCGCGCCTCCTTGCCGCCGCTCTTGACGATCAGCCGGGGTCCGGACTGCGAGATGTTCGCTTCCTTCACCTGCGCCGGGTGCTTGTACGGATCGATGAACTCGACCTTCAGCTTGTCGGTCTGCGCTGTGTACTGCTCGAGCCGCGACTTCAGCTCCGCGTACTCGGGCTCGCTGCCGGCGAAGAAGCCCTGCACGGTGACCGGATCCTTGATACCCTTGAGCACGCCCACGGTCTGGTCCGAGAGCGTGTAGAGGCGATCCTTGGTCAGGTCCCACGTCTTGGGCTTCTTGACCGCGATGTAGTTGGCGCCGACCAGCGCGGCCACCAGCACGACCCCGGAGACGGCGCTGACCGTGCCGTAGAAGGCGCCGCGGCCCAGCGGGTGCTCGCCGCGGTTGGTGACCAGCCAGAACGCGATGCCCGCCACCGCCACCGCCAGGCGCGCGATCACGCCCAGGCTGGCGATGCTGCCGGTGACGAAGATCCAGTTGAAGCCGGCGCTGAACAGCAGCACCAGGCCGAACAGGCCGGCGATCCGGCCCCAATTCTTGAGATTCATCGGTTCAGCTCCAGCGGTGGGACTCGACCGCGCGGTTGGTCGCGAACAGGCCGAGGGTGATGATGGAGAGGAAGTAGACCACGTCCTTCAGGTCCAGCGTTCCCTTGCCGAACGAGTCGAGATGGCTCACCGCCGCCAGGTAGGTGACGAATTCGCGCATCCAGCCCTCCGACTCGCTGGAGCTCCAGCCGATGATCCAGGTCATCAGCAGGACCACGAAGGTGATCAGGGCCGCCACCACCTGCGATTCGGTGAGCGAGGAGATGAAGAGGCCGATGGCCATGTAGGCCGCGCCCATCAGGAAGAGGCCCAGGTAGCCGAGGCCCACCGAGCGCCATTCCACGCCGTTGGCGTCCTTGGCGACGAGCTGCACCAGCGCCGGATACGTGACGGTGAGCAAGAGCGCGCAGGTGAGGATGACCAGCGAGGCCAGGTACTTGCCCCAGACGATCTGCGAGGGAGTGACCGGCGTGGTGTAGAGCAGCTCGATGGTCTTCTGCCGCTTCTCCTCGGCCACAAGCCGCATGGTGAGGAAGGGAATGATGAAGACGAGGATCACGCCCAGGTTGCCGAAGAGGTTGCGGAAGATGACGTCCTGGAAGTTGAGCCGGTTGGCGGCCTCGGGCTGGTTGAAGCGCATGAACTGCAGCGAGGCCTGCTCGTAGGCGCCCAACAGCCGGAGGAAGAAGTACGATCCGATGACGACGAAGAGCGTGAACATCACGTACGCGATGGGGGTCGCGAAGTAGATGTTCAGCTCCTTCTTGGCGATGGCGATGGCGTTTTTCATGGTCGGTCAGGCCGAAGTGAGCTTGAGGAAGATTTCTTCGAGCGAGGGCGCGGGTCCCATGCCCCCGTCGGCGGTGGCGGCGCCGGCATGGGTCTTCTGCAGGCCCTTGAGCGTGTCGTCGGCCACCACCCTGCCGGAGGCGAGCATCAGCACGCGCTGGCAGGTGGCCACCACCTCGGGAAGGATGTGGGTGGAGAGGATGATGGTGTGCTTGCCTGCCAGCGACTTGATCAGCTCGCGCACCTCGATGATCTGGGCCGGGTCGAGACCCACCGTGGGCTCGTCGAGGATCAGCACCTCCGGGTCGTTGAGCAGCGCCTGCGCCAGGCCCACGCGCTGCCGCTGGCCCTTGGAGAGGTTGCCGATCACGCGCTGGATGAACTTGTCGCAGTTGGTCGTCACCGCGACGCGGTCCACCTCGCCCTGGCGCTGCTTGCGCCGCACGCCCTTGATCTCGGCGACGAAGCGCAGGTACGCGCGGACCGTCATGTCGGTGTAGACCGGTGGCGTCTCGGGCAGGTAGCCGATGCGCCGCTTCACCTCCATCGCCTTTTCGAAGACGTCGAAACCGGCCACCTTCACCGACCCGGACGTGGGAGGAAGCACGCCGGTGATCATGCGCATGGTGGTGGTCTTGCCGGCGCCGTTCGGGCCCAAAAACCCGAGGATCTCGCCCTTCTCCACCTTGAAGCTGACGTCGTTGACGGCCTTCAGGTCGCGGTAGCTCTTGACCAGATGAGAGACTTCGATCATCGATTTTTCCTCACGGCATTTGCGGCTCCGAACAGCGCGCGTGCTCCGTCACTTCCCGACGGGGCGCGTATTTACTAAAGCACCGCGAATTTCTGTCAAGCAGGCCGTCGCCAGGTCGAGATAGACTGAAGTCGTGCGTGTGATCCTGCAGAAATACGGCGGCTCGTCGGTCGCCGACGCGGAAAAGATCCAGCGCGTGGCAGAGCGCGTGGCGCAGACCCGCGCCACGGGCAGCCAAGTGGTGGTGGTGGTGTCGGCCATGGGTGACACCACGGATGAGCTGCTGGCGCTGGCCCGCAAGGTCACCGCCGACCCGCACAGGCGCGAGCTCGACATGCTGCTCACCGCCGGCGAGCGCATCTCCATGGCCCTGCTGGGCATGGCCCTGCACGCCCGCGGCGTGGACGCGGTCAGCTTCACCGGATCGCAGAGCGGCATCATCACCGACGGGGCGCACACCAGCGCGCGCATCGTGGAGGTGCGGCCGGTGCGCATCCTCGAGGCGCTGGAGCGCGGCAAGGTGGTGATCGTGGCCGGCTACCAGGGCGTCTCCCGGGAGAAGGAAGTGACTACCCTCGGGCGCGGCGGCAGCGACACCACCGCCGTGGCGCTGGCTGCGGCGCTGGAGGCCGAGGTCTGCGAGATCTGCTCCGACGTGGACGGCGTCTACACGGCCGATCCTCGCATCGTGCAGGGCAGCAAGCGGCTCTCCGAGCTGTCGCACGAGGAGATGCAGGAGCTGGCGCTGGCGGGGGCCAAGGTGCTCAACGCGCAGGCGGTGGAGTTCGCGCGCGACCGCGGCATCACCATCCATGCGCGCAGCACCTTCACCCAGGGCCCGGGCACCCGGGTGCAGCGCGCCGCCACCCGCGAGCTGCGCATCTCGGGCGTGGCCCTGGATGCGGAGATCCTCGTAGTGCGGGGGCCCGACCGATCGGTGCTCGACGTCCTGCAGCGCCATGGCGCCTGGCCGCGCGAGTGCTGGGATGCGCACGCCATCGTGCCGCTGGAGAACGTCCACGGGCTGCCCGCGCTCCTCGCCGAGCTGCGCTCCGTCGCGGCGGTGGAGGAGGGCCTCGCGCAGGTGAGCGTGGTGGGCACCGGCATCGGCTCTTCCAAGGAGCCGCTCGATCGTGCGCTGCGCGCGCTGGGAATCGAGCCCCGCCACGTGTTGGTGGCGCCGCTGCGGATCGCCTTCCTGGTGGCCCGCGAGTCGGCGAAGGACTGCGTGAGGAAGCTGCACGCCGAGTTCGTGGAGAGGAGCTGAGCATGCCTGCGAAGACCGCCGCGAAGAAGAAGCCTTCCGAGCTGGAGCAGCTGCGCACCCGCGCGGCCAAGGCGCTGGGCGTGAGCGAAGAGGAGGCGGAGCTGCGCGCGCTGCGGGAATTGCTCGAACGGAGCGCGCCGCCGGCCGCGCCGCCAGAGGCGCAGGGCCGATCGAGGCCGCCGCCGCCCGGGCGCGGCGCGCTGCCACAGCGCCTCTATCTGCTGCTCGACGGCCGCGGTCTCGAGGGGCGCGGCATGCCGATGGAGGTCATCGACGTGCCCTGCATCGTGGGCAGCGAGCGCAGGTGCACCGTCTGGGTGAACTCGCCGCAGATCGAGACGCGCCATCTCCAGATCACCCAGGGCGACGAGGGCTGGCTGCTGGAGGATCTGGGCACCGAGCACGGCACCTTCCTCGAAGGCAAGCGCATTCAGCGGCGCGTCCTCCAGCACGGCGACGAGTTCAAGCTGGCCGGCTATCTGCGCCTGCGCACCGAGCTCCGCTAATTCGGGGACACGATACGTAAGATTCCGTATCGTGTCCCCGAATTTAGATGGCGATCTCCGCCAGATCCTCCGCCGGGATGATGTGCGGATGGATGGAGCGGGCCTCGTCGGCGACGGAGTCGCCGTTCACGCTGGGCGAGAAGTGGGTGAGGACCAGCCTGGCCGCCTCGGCCTCCGCGGCAATGCGAGCGGCCTCCACCCCGGTGGAATGTCCGCGGTCATGGGCCAGCGCTGCGCGAGCGTGCTCGTAGGTGGCCTCGTGCACCAGCGCGTCGGCGCCGCGGGCCAGCGCAACCGCGCTCCGGCAGGGAATCGTGTCGAGCGCGTACGCCACCGCCGCCCCGCGCTGGGTTGGACCCACCAGGCCGTCCGGCGAGACGATGCGGCCATCGCGCAGCGTCACCGCGTGGCCCGCCTTCAGCTCCGCCAGCAGCGGCCCGCGCGGCACGCCGGCGGCGTCGGCCTTCTCCACGTCCAGGTTGCCGGGCCGGTCGGGCAGGGCCACGCGGTACCCGTAGGTCTGGACCCGGTGCTCCAGCGGCCGGCTGTCGACGATGAACTGCGATCCGGCGATCCGGACCTCCCCGCCGTTGCCCTCCTGCTCGAAGACGCGCACCTCCATGTCGCCGGTGCCGAGCGATCCGGCGCGCGCCAGGTGCTCCAGGACCCCGGTGATGCCCTCCGGACCCGCCACCACCAGCGGGCGCTGCCGCCCCTCCAGCCCCAGCGTGCCGAGCAGGCCGGGCAGCCCGTTGAAGTGATCTCCGTGCAGGTGCGTGATCAGCACCGCGTCCAACCGGGAGAGGGAGAGGCCGGCGCGCAGCGCCGCGAGCTGCGCGCCCTCGCCGCAGTCGCACATCACCCACGAGCCCTCCGCCGCGATGGCCAGCGCCGAGGCCCCGCGCTGCAGCGTGGGCCGCCCCGCGCTGGTGCCGAGCGGAACGATGCGCAACCTCACGCATGCTCCAGTACCACGGCCCCGCGCCCGCGCATGCGCGCCCGGTCGCCGCGCACTTCCGCCGCGCCGGAGTCCAGCAGCACGCGCCAGGAGCCGTCCGGCAGCTTCACTTCCGCCGGCTCCGGGTCGAACGACGCCACCAGGAGGATGGGACCGCGACGCAGCAGCAGCACCTTGCCCTGGCTCGAGGCGCGCACCGACTTGCGCGCGTCGTCCTGCAGCGCCGGGTTCTCGCGCCGCAGCTTCAGCAGGGCCTTGTGCCAGCGCAGCGCGCCGGCGTCCTTGCGCGCGCGATCGATCTTGCTGCGCTGGAACGTCTCCTCGGCCATGGGATCCGGCACTTCCGCGGCCCAGGAAAACGCCTTGAACTCCTCGCGCCGTCCCTGCCGCACCGACTCCGCCAGCGCGGGATCGGAGTGGGAGACGAAGTACTGGAAGGGCTCCTTCGCCGCCCACTCCTCGCCCTGGAAATAGAGCGGCAGCGCGGGCTGCAGGGCGATCACCGCGGCGGCAGCGCGCAGGCCGCCTTCGTCGGTCAGGGCGCTGAGGCGCTCGCCCAGGGCGCGGTTGCCGATCTGGTCGTGGTTCTGCGCGCAGACCACGAAATGGCGCGCGCGCAGGTGCGCGGCCTTGGTGCCGTGGGGCCGGCCGAAGCTCGGCTTGTGCTGCCCCTCGTAGAACCAGCCGCGCTCCAGCGCCCCAACCAGCTTGGGCATGGGATCCTGGAAGTCGGCGTAGTAGCCCTGCGACTCGCCGGTGAGCGCGACGTGCAGCGCGTGGTGCAGGTCGTCGGCCCACGAACCGTCCAGCCGGTACTCCTCGATCAGTTTCACGTCGTTGAGGTCGCTTTCGGCGATCACCAATCCGCCTTCGGCGTGCACCGCGTCCGCGATCTCCTGGAGGATGTGCGTGGGCGAGTCGTCGAGGATGCCGTGGACGGCGTCGAGGCGCAGCCCGTCGAATCCGCCGCCCGCGCGGGAGACCCAGCGCAGCGCGTTCTCGACGAAGTAGCGCCGGACCGCCGGCAGCGAGAAGTCGAGCGCATCGCCCCACGGCGTCTTGTGCTTGGAGGTGAAGTACGGGCCGTACTCGCCCAGATAGTTCCCCTCGGGTCCAAGGTGGTTGTAGACGACGTCGAGGAAAGCCGAGAGACCCTGCGCGTGCGCGGCGTCGACCAGCCGCGCCAACCCGGCCGGCCCTCCGTACGCGGCATGCGCTGCGAACAGCGACACGCCGTCGTAGCCCCAATTGCGGGCGCCCGGGAACGCGGCGACAGGCATCACCTCCACCGCGGTGTAGAGGGCATCCGCCAACTCGGCCAGGTGGCGGGCGGCGGCGTCGGCGGTGCCTTCGGGCGTGTACGTGCCGAGGTGGATCTCGCAGAAGATCAGCCTTTCCAGCGGGACCCGGGCGCGCAGGGACTGCGGCGCGATCGCGGCCAGGTCCACCACCTCGCTGGGCCCATGCACGCCCTCGGGCTGCAACAGCGAGGCAGGGTCGGGCCGCTCGCGGCCGTCAGCGAAGCGGTAGAAGTAGCGCGCGCCTGCCCGCACGCCCTCCGCGCGTCCGGTGAAGTAGCCGTCGGGGTCGCGGTAGAGCGGCAGGCTGGGGCCGCCCGCGAGCTTGACGCTGAGCGACGGCGCTTTTGGCGCCCAGACGCGAAAGTGCGTCGCGCCGTCACCGGGAACGGCGCCGAGCCAAGGCTTCCAGGGCATGCGCCAACGCTAGGGCGCGCCCCGCGCCCGCGCCAGCTACTTGGAAGGCTGCGGCTCGAACTTGAACGGATACGCGATGCGCAGCTTGCCCCCGCCTTGCGGCTTTTCGAATTCCCACTTCC
>C688J18823_10002423_pt1 | contig 11673 bp, 10 predicted proteins | sample HopSoiMetagenom1_FD_18823 | JGI IMG/M metagenome (IMG submission 18823) | reverse complement strand
TCGTCATCGCCGGCTTTCCCTCGACCTTCATTCACGCCTTCTTCTCGGGCTCGCTTCTGATCGAGACCATCTTCTCGCTGGACGGGCTGGGACTGCTCAGCTTCGAGAGCGTTCTCAACCGCGACTACCCCGTGGTGTTCGGCACGCTCTTCATCTTTTCGCTCGTCGGCCTCGTGATCAACCTGATCTCTGACCTGACCTATATGTGGATCGATCCGCGGATCGATTTCGAGGCGCGGGAGGTCTGATGACGCTGGCCGCCCCCACCACGCCGATCGAAACCACTGCGAAGTCGCCGCTCGGCAGTGCCGTGCCGATCACGCGCAAACCGTTCGTGCCATCGCCGCTCAACAGGCGCCGGTGGCAGAATTTCAAGGCGAACCGGCGCGGCTATTGGTCGTTCTGGATCTTCCTGATCCTGTTTGTGGTGTCGCTGTTCGCCGAGCTGATCGCCAATGATCGGCCGTTCCTGATCAAATATGATGGCCACCTCTATTGGCCGTCCGTCGTCACCTATTCGGAAACCACTTTCGGCGGCGACTTCGAAACGGCGGCCGACTATCGCGATCCCTATTTGCAGAAGCTGATCAGGGAGAAGGGCGGCAGCATCGTCTGGCCGCTGATCCGCTATTCCTACGACACCCACAATCTCGATCTGCCGACGCCGGCGCCGTCGCGGCCGACCTGGATGTTGACGGAAGCGCAGTGCAAGCCCGTCGTCGAGAAGAAGGGCCTCAAGAGCTGCCGCGATCTCGAATACAACTGGCTCGGCACCGACGACCAGGGCCGCGACGTGGTGGCGCGGCTGATCTACGGCTTCCGCATCTCGGTGCTGTTCGGCCTCTGCCTGACCATCGTCTCCTCCGTCGTCGGCATCGCGGCCGGCGCGGTGCAGGGCTATTTCGGCGGCTGGATCGACCTGTTGTTCCAGCGTTTCATCGAGATATGGACTGCGATTCCGTCGCTCTATCTGCTGCTGATCCTGTCGTCGGTGCTCGTGCCCGGCTTCTTCGTGCTTCTCGGCATCCTGCTGTTGTTTTCCTGGGTATCGCTGGTCGGGCTTGTGCGCGCGGAATTCCTGCGCGGGCGCAATTTCGAGTACATCCAGGCGGCGCGGGCGCTCGGCGTGTCGAACAAGGTCATCATGTTCCGGCATCTGTTGCCGAACGCGATGGTCGCGACCATGACATTCCTGCCGTTCATCGTGTCGAGTTCGGTGATGACGCTGACGGCGCTCGACTTCCTGGGGTTCGGACTGCCGCCCGGCTCGCCGTCGCTCGGCGAGCTGCTGTCGCAGGGCAAGTCCAACGTGCAGGCGCCCTGGCTCGGTTTCTCCGGCTTCTTCTCGGTCGCGATCATGCTGTCGCTCTTGATCTTCATCGGCGAGGCCGTGCGCGACGCGTTCGATCCGCGCAAGACGTTCAGGTAAGCCAATGGACGCGATCAACCAGCCTTTGCTCAGCGTGCGCGACCTCTCGGTGGCCTTCCACCAGGGCGGCGCCACCACGCTCGCGGTCGACAAGGTCTCGTTCCAGATCAGGCGCGGCGAGTGCCTGGCGCTGGTCGGCGAGTCCGGCTCCGGCAAGTCGGTCAGCGCGCTCTCGATTCTCAAGCTGTTGCCCTATCCGAACGCCTCGCATCCCTCGGGCAGCATCCACTTCAAGGGCCAGGAACTGATCGACCGGTCGGAGCAGGAGATGCGGGAGATTCGCGGCAGCGACATCTCGATCATCTTCCAGGAGCCGATGACCTCGCTCAACCCACTGCACACGATCGAGGCGCAGATCGGCGAGATCATCCAGCTGCACAATCCGACCAGCAATGCCGAGGCGCGCAGGCGGACGCTGGAATTGCTGACGCAGGTCGGCATTCCCGAGCCTGAAACGCGGCTGAAGAGCTATCCGCACCAGCTCTCCGGCGGCCAGCGCCAGCGCGTGATGATCGCGATGGCGCTCGCCAACGAGCCGGACCTGCTGATCGCGGACGAGCCGACCACGGCGCTCGACGTCACCGTGCAGGCGCAAATCCTGACGCTGCTCGCAGAGATCCGCGGCCGGCTCGGCATGAGCCTGCTCTTCATCACCCACGATCTCGGCATCGTGCGCCGCATCGCCGACCAGGTCTGCGTCATGAAGGGCGGCGAGATCGTGGAGCAGGGGCCGGTCGAGCAGGTCTTCAAGAGCCCGAAGCATCCCTATACGCGCGACCTGCTCGCCGCGGAGCCGAAGCCGGATCCCGCGCCGCCGCAGCCAGATGCGCCGGTGGTGATGTCGGCCGACGATCTGAAAGTCTGGTTTCCGATCAAGCGCGGGTTGATGCGCAAGACGGTCGGCCACATCAAGGCGGTGGACGGCGTCAGCATCGCCGTGCGCAAAGGCGAGACGCTCGGCGTCGTCGGCGAGTCCGGCTCGGGCAAGACCACGCTGGGGCTCGCATTGCTGCGGCTGATCTCCTCGAACGGACGCATCGTGTTCCTGGGGAAAAGATATCCAGGGTCTCCGCTTCAAGGAAATGCGGCCGTTCCGGCGCGACATGCAGATCGTGTTCCAGGATCCGTTCGGCTCGCTCAGCCCGCGCATGTCGGTCGCCGACATCGTCGCCGAGGGCCTCACCGTGCATCAACCGCAGCTCTCGCGCGGCGAGCGTGAGGAGCGCGTCGTCAAGGCGCTCGAGGACGTCGGATTGAAGCCGGATACCCGCAACCGTTATCCGCATGAATTCTCCGGCGGCCAGCGCCAGCGCATCAGCATCGCGCGGGCGGTGGTGCTGGAGCCGGATTTCGTCGTGCTGGACGAGCCGACCAGTGCGCTCGACATGCTGATTCAGGCGCAGATGGTCGATCTGCTACGTGAATTGCAGCGCCGGCGCGATCTCACCTACATGTTCATCTCGCACGATCTGCGCGTCGTCGCCTCGCTCGCCAGCCATCTGATCGTGATGCGCGGCGGCAAGGTGGTCGAGGAAGGCCAGGCCGCCGAGCTCTTCAAGAACCCGAAGACGGATTACACGCGCGCGCTGTTTGCGGCGGCGTTCCGGCTGGAGACGGCCGAGAACGGTTCGGCGGCGACGTAGCGTCCGTCAGAGCCGCTTGATCGCGGTGACCTCGCTGCCGGCTTGCTTGATCCGTGCGATGGCCGGCTCGATCGGCTCGATCACCGTTGCCATGTGATGCGCATTGGCGTGAACCATGGTGCCGCCATCGCGGACGATCGCGACATGCCCCTTCCAGAAGATGAGATCGCCGCGTTGTAGCTTGCTCTGCTCATGCGGCTCCAGCGCGCGACCGAGGCCGGCCTGCTGCATGTCGCTGTCGCGCGGGCAGCCGATGCCCGCTGACGTCAGCGAGATCTGGACGAGTCCGGAGCAATCGACGCCAAGGCTGCTCTTGCCACCCCAGAGATAGGGCGTGCCGACGAAACGCTCGGCGACGGCGACGAAATCCGGCTCGCGATGACCGAGCGGGACGAGATGGGTCTTGGGCAGATATTGTCCGTCGCGCGTCACGGCGAAGCTGCCGTCCTCGCGCACAACCACGATCTTTGATCCCATCACCAGGGTGTCTGCGGGCGGCAGCTTGATCGAGGGACCGGGGAAGGCAAAGGTTCGTAGCGCGCTGACCATATGGGTCGGGGCGGCCGAGGGCTTCATCAGCGCTGCATCCGGCAGCCAGCCGACATAGCCGTCACCGGAAAGCTGACCCCACGCCCATCCTTCGCCGTTGCGGTCGTAGACCGTGACGCGCTCGCCGCGCAACGCTTGCGTCATCAGCATCGCGTTCGACGACGGCTGTTCGCGCACGGGCGCGATCGCCTCGACTGTCTCGAATTCCTCGCCCGTGACGAAACGATCCGCCTGCACCTTGCCTTCGAGGTATTTTGCGGCGAGGTCGCCGCGCGCGGGTGTCAGCCTTGGATCTCGCCCAGGATCACGCATAGCGCTCGCTCAACAATGTGTAGATCGCGCGCGCGGCCTGGCATTCGCCGCCCTCGGGGCGTGCGGGCTTCGCCGACGGTGTCCAGCCATAGATGTCGACATGCAGCCAGCTCCTGGCGTGCTCGACGAAGCGTTGCAGGAACAGTGCGCAGATGATCGAGCCGGCAAAGCCGCCTGATGGTGCGTTGGTGATGGTGGCGGTCTTGGAGTCCAGCCACGCATCGTAAGGCGGCCACAGCGGCATGCGCCACAGCGGATCGTTCTCCTTCACCGCGCATCGTGCGACGTCGGCGGCAAGCATCTCATCGTTGGTGTAAAACGGCGGCAAATCCGGCCCCAGCGCGACGCGTGCCGCTCCCGTCAGCGTGCCGAGATCGATCAGCAGGTCCGGCTTTTCCTCGTCCGCCAGCGCCAGCGCGTCGGCAAGCACCAGCCGTCCCTCCGCGTCCGTATTGCCGATCTCGACCGTGATGCCCTTGCGAGAGGTGAAGATGTCGAGCGGGCGGAAGGCATTGCCTGCCACCGCGTTCTCCACGGCCGGAATCAGCACGCGCAGCCGCACCTTCAGCTTCGCATCCATCACCATGCGCGCCAGCGCCAGCACGTTGGCGGCGCCCCCCATGTCCTTCTTCATGATCAGCATGCCGCTCGAAGGCTTCAGGTCGAGCCCGCCGGTGTCGAAGCAGACGCCCTTGCCGACCAGCGTCACCTTGGGATGCGCCGGGTCGCCCCAGCCGATGTCGATCAGCCGCGGCGCGCGGTCTGAGGCCATGCCGACGGCGTGGATCAGCGGAAAACTCGTCTTCAACTCATCACCGATGGTGCAGGCAAAGCTTGCACCGAATTCGGCGGCGAGATCCTGCGCGGCTGCGGCAAGCTCCTCCGGCCCCATGTCGTTGGCCGGCGTGTTGATGAGGTCGCGCGCCAGCATTGCGGCGTCCGCCATGCGGTTGATCTCGGTCGCGTCGACGCCGTCGGGTGGCATGAGACGGACGTCGGGGCGATCCCCCTTGCGGTACCGGGCAAAGCGGTAGCTGCCGAGTGCGAAGGCGAGTGCGGCGAGCCGTGCATCGTGCGGTGCATTGGCGAAGCGATAGACGCCCGGCGGCAGCAGGCCGGGCAGGGCGCCCGGTCGGAACAGGTCGCGCGATCTTGCACCTTCGTCCTCGAGCCCGAACAGCACTTGCGCGATCGCGCCATCGGGCGCGGGCAGCGCGAGATAGCCGCCCGGCTTTGCGGTAAAGGCGCTCGCAGTGGCGAACTGGCGTTGCGCCGCCGGTAGCCGCTCGGCGACCTGATCCCAGCTCGACTTGGTGACGAAGGTGATCGGAATGGCGGTAGGCGACGTCTCGAAGACAGAAGGCATTGGCGGGTCCGGATCGTCAGATCGAGCGGGTCATACGAACGGACGAGATTTCGCAGAGTTTCGCCGCCGCTGCAATCAGCTTTGCTGCCATCGTTGAGCGATCCGCTACTCGCAGCAAGGGGGCCATGCTAGGTTCCGGCAACGGGCCGTCAGGTGCGGAGATCTCCGGCGGCCGACGACAAAGCCGGCCGGGAGGAAATGCAATGGAATTTGTGTGGAGCGTGGTCACATTCATCGGCCAGGCGGTCGAGGCGATTTTTGGCTATGTCGAGCATCATCATTGGATATTCGCGTTCCTCGCCGGTGGTTACGTCTTCTATCTCCACGACCGCTCCGTTCACGCGCGGTTCGATGCACTGGACAAGCGCATTGACGAAATCCGCAAGCGGCTCGCCATCGAATATTGATCTGGTGAACGAAACCATCATCGGGCGGGCCCCGTATCTCATGCCGAGGACCGCCGTTCACGCGAGCGGCCGCAGGGCTTTACTAGCGCTGCGGTTGTGGCATTATTGGCCAATATTTTAGATTGTGTCGTGCGGTTCTGCACGTGGCGAGCGCAACAACGAGGCATGCGGTCGCTTCTTACCCCGGCTCATCATGGCTCGGGCTGATACCGAACGGAACCTGATCGTCGAAGGCATTTCTCTTATCGTTTGCGCGGCGCGGCATTCGCAAATAAGCGACGCAAAATGGATAGATCTTTCGTCATCGTACAGATTTCCGACCTGCATCTGGACGGGTCTGGTCGGCTGCTTGCGACGATCGAGACGCTCAATGCCGCAATTCGCGAGAGGATGGCGGACTTCGCGGATGTTCCCGATCGCATCCTGTTGATCACCGGCGATATCGTCGACGACCCGACGCCGCCTGCGCTCGACGAAGCGCTCGCCGTCATTACGTCCTTCCGGCAGACCGGGCTGTTCACCGACATTCAGGCAATTGCCGGCAATCACGACGTCAAGCGCCCGAGCCAGCGTGCAGGCCGCCACGACGTCTATGATTACCTGCATTTGCCGCGGACCTCGAAGAGCGTCTACTACCGTCAGGCCGGTCTCGATCTGGTGCTGCTGGATTCGAACCGCGCGAGCCTCACGACGCTCGCGAGCGGCAACGTCGACCAGAGCGCCTATCACGCCCTGGTCTCGGATTCCTCGCGGCTGAGCGTCGAACTCGCGGGCAGCCTCGGGTCGGGCGGCCGCGCCGATTATGCCGAGCCGGTTGAAAACCTGGTGCGCGTGCTGGCGCTGCACCATCATCCACTGCCGCAGGCGACCGGAGAAGGAAAGCGGTTTCTCGGCGTGCCCGACGAGCCGCTGATGTATCTCGCCGCGCCCGCGACCTTCCTCGAAGCGGCGACATCGCTCAACGTCGATCTGGTTCTGCACGGACACCGGCATGTCGAAGGCTTGACGCGCTATTCGATTCCCGATCCGCGCGCCACGTCGAGTGAGAGCGATGAAGCATTCTGGCGCACGATCTACGTCCTGTCCTGTCCATCATCGACCGGGCAGGCCGGTGACGATGCCGGCTTCAACGTCATCCATTTCGGCCCGATGTCCCATGGCGGCCGCACCGAGTATCGCTTCGCGATCGCCCGCTACTCACGTCCGCGCAAGGATGGTGTCTTCAGGCCGCTCGATTCCAACCTGCCGCACGGCGTCGTCAGGCTGCCGGCCGGGCGCGAGTTTTCCCGAGATCCGGCCGTCCAGTCGGGCATCGAGATCGACGCATGCACGACGCTGAAACGGGATCAGGTCGCGGCATTCGCCCGCCGGCTCCTGCTACGCCGCGCCTTCTATGCCGACGGCGAGGTGGATTGGGCCGATTTGCTCCACGTCTATCTCGTGACCTCTCACGCCTGGGCCGATCTCGACAGCAAGTTCTCGAGATCCGCACGCAAGCATGACCTCGACGCAGTAGCCGTGGTGACATCGCTGCTGCGTCGGTTGATCGAGCAATCTGCAAATGTGCTCGGCATCGACGTCGTTCAGCTCGACGAGCTCCGCGCGAGGCGTCTGGTCAATCGTGACGATCTTCGGCGCGAATTGCCGAGGGTGGCGCGGCCGGGCATCGATGTCGAGATCGAAACGCGGCAACGACTGCAATTGCTGCGAGACCTGAACGAGCAGGTGAAGGCGCTGGGCCTCGATCTGGGCCTCGGCGGCGAGGTGCCGCCGCAGGCGCCGCGGTGAGGGACGCGGCAGGGAATTAACCGGCCGTTAGGGTTAACAGTCTATTGCTGGCGTGTTCGGCTCGATCAATCGGCTCGAGAGTCAAAGCGTCATGCGTCAACGGTTCGGTCTTGAACGGTTCAGTCTTGGACGGCTCAGTCTTGGACGACTCAGTCTTGCCCGGCTTCTTGCGTCCACCTCGCTGGTTGCGGCGGTGGCCATGGGCCTCGGCGGCTGCACGGCGATGTCGAAACTCTCCGACGTCACGGGCTCGGTCGGGCCGCGGGCGGAAGCCGCTCCCACCGATCCCGCGCGCGCTGCCGAAGTCTATGGCGAGCGCTATCGTGCCAATCCCAAGGACGCCGATGCGGCGCTCGCCTACGGCCAGGCCTTGCGCGCCAACGGCCAGCACGCCCAGGCCGCCGCCGTGCTCGAGCAGGCGACCATCGCCAATCCCGGCAACAAGGCGCTGATGGCCCAATACGGCCGCGCGCTCTCCGACAACGGCAATTTCCAGCAAGCCTTCGACGTGCTGACGAAGGCGCATTCGCCCGACAACCCGGATTGGCGGCTGCTCTCGGTGCAGGGGACCGCGCTCGATCAGATGGGCCGNCACGAGGAAGCGCGTTCCTATTACGCGAGCGCGCTCAAGATTGCGCCTGGCGATCCCGGCGTGCTCTCCAATCTCGGCCTGTCCTACATGTTGTCGAGAGACCTGCCGAAGGCCGAAGACGCGCTGCGGCAAGCCTATGCCTCGCCGCGCGCAAACGCGCGGGTGCGGCAAAATCTCGGTCTGGTCGTCGGTCTCCAGGGCCGCTTCGCCGAGGCCGAGACCATCGTGAAGGCGGACCTGCCGCCGGACCAGGCTGCCGCCAATGTCGCCTATCTCAAGGAAATGCTGACCCGCAGCGACGTCAAGCGGGGTGCGCCGAAGCGNACTCCGGTCGCCTCGCTCGGCCAGCCCGACTGATCAGACGTGATCGTCCAATCCTGAAGGCAGCCGCGGACCTTGCGCGGTCCGCATCTAACGTCATTGCATCTCGGTGACCTTGATNCCCGTCGGTCCGAGNATGACGACGAACAGCACCGGCAGGAAGAACAGGATCATNGGTACCGTCAGCTTCGGCGGCANTGCNGCGGCCTTTTTCTCGGCCTCGTTCATGCGCATGTCGCGGTTTTCCTGCGCCATCACCCGCAAGGATTGGCCGAGCGGGGTGCCGTAACGCTCCGCCTGCTGGAGCGCGAGACATACCGACTTGACGCCCTCGAGCCCGGTGCGCCGCGCGAGGTTCTCGTAGGCGACCTTGCGATCCTGCAAATAGGACAGCTCGGCCGTGGTCAGGGTGAACTCCTCCGACAGCGCGATCGATTGGCCCACGATTTCGACCGCGACCTTCCGGAATGCCATCTCGATCGACATGCCGGATTCGATGCAGATCAGGAGCAGGTCGAGCGCGTCGGGAAAGGCGCGCTTGATCGAGAGTTGGCGCTTGGAGATCGCGTTCCTGAGGAACAGCATCGGCGCTTGAAGTCCGAGATAGGCCGCGCCGACGCAGATGCCGATCTTGATCGGCATCGACTGCTGCATATGCGCGATCAGGAACACGTAGACGACCGAACCGACGAACAGCACGATCGGGGCAACCAGGCGGGCAAACAGGAAGGTGATGTAGGGCGCCTGGCCCCGATAGCCCGCCATGATGAGCTTGTCCCGCGCAGCTTCCTGCGCGAGCCATTTGGTCAGGTTGAAGTCATCGACGACCTTCGAGACGAGCTGCTTCGGCGTCTGGCGCAGCGAGACTTTTTCACTCTTGTGGAGGCGCTCGCGCTCGCGCTGCCGGATGCGCTCACGTTCGTTCGCTACCGCCTTCATGCGCTTGGAAAGGCCTTCGCCAGCGAACAGCGGCATCACCAGCGTATAGACTGTGGCGCTGGCGGCAACGGCCGCCAGCAGCATCGTCATGAAGTGGACGTCGTGAAGTTTCGCAACGAGGAACTCTACCATAAGGCACCATCAGAAGTCGAAATTGATCATCTTCTTCATCACCATGATGCCAATCGACATCCAGACGACGCAGCCGACCAGCATGAGCTGGCCGGTGGGATGAGTCCAAAGCATCGAGATGTATCCCGGCGTTGTGAGGTAGACGAGGAACATCACGATCGGCGGCAGCGAGCCGATGATGCCGGCCGAGGCCTTGGCTTCCATCGACATCGCCTGGATCTTCTCTTTCATCTTCTTGCGGTCGCGCAGCACCTTGGAGAGGTTGCCGAGNGCTTCNGAGAGGTTGCCGCCCGATTTCTGCTGGATCGAGATGACGATGCCGAAGAAATTGGCCTCGGGCAGCGGCATCCGATCGTAGAGTCGCGTGCAGGCCTCGCCGAGCGGCATGCCGATCGCCTGCGTTTCGATGATGGACAGAAACTCCGAGCGCAGCGGCTCCGGCGCGTCGGCGGCGACGACCTTGATCGATTCGAACAGCGGCAGGCCCGCCTTGATGCCGCGGACGATCACGTCGACCGCGTCGGGCAGCGCCTTCAGGAATTTGGCTTCGCGGCGCCTCTTCAGGAAGCCCAGCGCCCAGCGTGGCAGACCGAAGCCGCCGGCAAAAGCGAGTCCGGCGGCACCGAGCAGGCCGCCGCCGATGAACAAGGCGAGTGCGAACAGCACGCCCGCCACGACGGCGGACACGATCCAGAATTTCTGCGGCGCCCAGTCGAGGCCGGCCTGCGACAGGCGAACACTGAGCGGTACGCTCTTCTCCTGCTGGCGCCGCGCCTCGAGATCCTTGAGCGAAGTTTCGACCTGCTCGCGGCGCGAGCGCTGCGTCTTCTCGGCCGCGCGGGCCGTGGGCGCCTCTGCCCGCGAGATCGAGGCGCGGCGGCTCTCGGCCTTCCGTTCTCCGGACAGCATTGGATAAAGGAAGACCCAGGCGAGGCCGCCGACGGCGGCGGTGGCAAGGAAGGCGAGGGCAAGGACTTGCATGTTCATGGCTGCGCTGACCTGCTCACGTCGTGGGCGCCACTTCCGCGGCGTCGAGCGCCGCGGCAAGGCGCTTCTCTTCGCCGTAATAGCGGGCGCGTTCCCAGAACTTCGGACGGCCGATTCCGGTCGACCGATGCCGGCCGATGATCTTGCCGTTGGCGTCCTCGCCGACCATGTCGTAGAGGAAGACGTCCTGGGTGATGATGGTGTCGCCTTCCATGCCCATCACCTCGGTGATGTGGGTGATGCGGCGCGAACCGTCGCGCAGGCGCGCGGCCTGGACGATGACGTCGATCGAGGCGCAGATCATCTCGCGGATGGTGCGTGAAGGCAGGGAGAAGCCGCCCATCGTGATCATGGATTCGCAGCGCGATAGCGCCTCGCGGGGATTGTTGGCGTGCAGCGTGCCCATCGAGCCGTCATGGCCGGTGTTCATGGCCTGGAGCAGGTCGAACGCCTCGGGTCCGCGGACTTCGCCGACGATGATGCGCTCGGGACGCATACGCAGGCAGTTGCGCACCAGCTCGCGCATGGTGACCTGGCCCTCGCCCTCGATGTTGGGCGGGCGGGTTTCCAGTCGGACCACGTGCGGCTGCTGGAGCTGGAGTTCGGCGGCGTCTTCGCAGGTGATGACGCGCTCGTCGTGCTCGATGTAGTTGGTCAGGCAGTTGAGCAACGTGGTTTTGCCCGAGCCGGTACCGCCGGAGATCAGCACGTTGCAGCGGACGCGGCCGATGATCTGGAGGATTTCCGCGCCCTCCGGCGAGATTGCGCCGAACTTGACGAGCTGATCGAGCGTCAGCTTGTCCTTCTTGAACTTGCGGATGGTGAGCGTGGGGCCGTCGATCGACAGCGGGGGCACGATGGCGTTGACGCGGGAGCCATCGGCCAGGCGCGCGTCGCAGATCGGCGAGGATTCGTCGACGCGCCGGCCGACCTGGCTGACGATACGCTGGCAGATGTTGAGGAGCTGCTGGTTGTCGCGGAAGCGGATACCGGTGCGTTGGATCTTGCCGGCGACCTCGATGTAGACGGTGTCGGCGCCGTTGACCATGATGTCGGCGATGTCGTCGCGCGACAACAGCGGCTCCAGCGGACCGTAGCCGAGGACGTCATTGCAGATGTCGTCGAGCAGCTCTTCCTGCTCGGCGATCGACATCACGATGTTCTTGATCGCGATGATCTCGTTGACGATGTCCCGGATTTCCTCGCGC
>C688J18823_10002422_pt1 | contig 11674 bp, 10 predicted proteins | sample HopSoiMetagenom1_FD_18823 | JGI IMG/M metagenome (IMG submission 18823) | reverse complement strand
CACGTCGCTGGCGGAGGGAGCCTTCGGCAAGCTCGTCCAGGCGATCACGTCGGGTGAGTTTCAGCCGGGGCAAAAGCTCTCCGAGTCCGAACTCGCGCGCCGCCTCGGCATCAGCCGTGGACCGCTGCGCGAGGCTCTCGGCCGCCTCGAAGGACGGCTGGTAACGCGGACGCCGCGGCTTGGCGTGAGCGTGATCGATTTCAATCGCGATAACCTCGAGCAACTGTTCTTTGTGCGCGAAGCGCTTGAAGGAATGGCCGCGCGGCTGGCTGCCGAACGCATGACCACACAAGAACTCGCGCGGTTACGGGAGCTTCTGACACATCATGCCAACCAACCCGAGCTGGCGGCGGGCTCCGCTTATTATCAGCGCTCGCGCGACGAAGACTATCATTTCACTATAGTGCGCGCGGCCCGCTGCGAACGGCTCGAGCAGATGTTGCTGGACGAGTTGTACTACCAGTTGCGAATCCATCGCCTGCGATCCAGCACGCGGCCAGGGCGCGCGCAGCAGGCGCTCGGCGAGCATCGCGAAATTCTTGAGGCGCTTTCATCACGAAATCCGGACGTCGCCGAAGGCACCATGCGCCATCACATTCGCAATGCGCGGGTCAGCGCGCTTTCCATGCTGGACGAGGAAAGCCTCTCCATGCCGGCCTCCCGGGTCCGGATGGTTGGGTGCCGCTGATTGAGGCAGCAGGTCGCACCTACCCGAGGCATTCTCGACATTGAGAACTGTTGACAGTTCCAGTGCCAAGGGCGTTTGATCGCCCTCACTTCACCTCGCTCGACTGGTCGCAGAAGTGCATCGTACTGCCGTACCTCAGCGTCTGACGTCACAGCTCAAGGCACTCCTCGCCGCAAAGCGCGCCGTTATTCTCCCGGGCACGCCGAATGCACTATTTGCGCGCGTGATCGAGGATCTCGGCTTCGAGGGGGTCTACGTCACCGGCGCCGGCATCGCCAATATGTCGCTTGGCGTCCCCGACATCGGCCTCGTGACTCTCAGCGAACTCATCGAACACGTCGCGGCGATCTGCGAAGCCGTTACGGTCCCGGTGCTCGCCGATGCCGACACCGGTTTTGGCAATCCGGTAAATATGACGCGCACGGTGCGGATGCTCGAACGCGCAGGTGCCGCCGGCATCCAGATCGAAGATCAGGTCTTCCCGAAGAGGTGCGGCCACTTCAAAGGCAAGGACGTCGTGCCGCTCAGCGACATGGTCCAGAAGGTCAAGGCCGCAGTCGACAGCCGTCTCGACGGTGATTTCCAGATCGTTGCGCGCACCGATGTCCGCGCCGTGCGCGGTTTCGAGGAAGGAATCGAACGCGCCCACGCCTTCATCGAGGCGGGTGCCGACGCAACTTTTGTCGAGGCACCGGTCAGCATTGAGGAGCTCGCCAAAATTGCGAAGCTTCTTCCCGTTCCGCAGATCGCTAACTTGGTCTTCGGCGGCCTGACGCCTGCAGTGCCGCAGAGCGGGCTGGCCGAAATGGGTTTCGGTGCCGTGCTCTACGCCAACGCGGCGTTACAGGCCGCGCTTAAATCGGTGCGCGAAGTGCTCGGATCGCTCAAGAAAAACGGATCGCTCGATGAAGTGCGCGAACGTCTCGCTTCCTTCGACGAGCGCCAGCGCGCCGTCGCCAAGGATCACTATGACGCGCTCGAAGCGCGTTACCGCGACTGACAACGAAGGAACGCCTCCATGAAACCATGGGACGCCATCATTCCGCAGCATGAGCAGGAAGCCTATCGCGCGGCGGGCTTCGGCCGCAGCACCGGCCTCGGGAGCCGCCCCGCGTTGCTGATCATCGACGTGCAGTATCGCACGGTCGGCACCAAGCCGGCCCCGTTCATGGAAGCGATCAAGGAATTCCCGACCGCCTGCGGTCAGGTCGCCTGGGATGCGGTTCACCAGATCGCCAAGGTGCTGGCACTCTTCCGCGCCAATGGCTGGCCGGTCATCTATCCTTACGTGTCGCAGAAGGAAACCTTCGACAGAGGCCGTCTCGCCGACAAGGTACCTGCGCTGATGACGGTTGCCAGGCGCGGCTACGATTTCGTGGCGGAGATCGCGCCGGACGGAAGCGACGTGCTGCTGCCGAAGAAGCACCCGAGCGCGTTCTTCGGCACGCCGCTCGCGAGCTACCTGATCGAGCGCGCCGTCGACACCCTTGTAGTGACCGGTTGCACGACGAGCGGATGCGTGCGCGGTTCCGTCGTCGACGGCTTTGCCTACAATTTTCGTGTGCTCGTGCCGCACGATGCCGTCTACGACCGCAGCCAGGTGTCGCATGCGGTCAACCTCTTCGACATGTCGGAGAAGTACGCGGACGTAATGAGCACCGACGAAGCGCTCGCCGCGCTCAAATCGGTCAAACGCGCCGCGGCGTGAAAATGCCGTTCAACACTAGGGGAGCTTTTGATGAATAGGTTCGATCGTCGCGCTGGAATGAAGATTACGGCCGCTGCGTGCCTCGCTTTGGCTCTCGGCGGGCCTGCGTCTGCGCAGAACGTGCTTCGCTTCGGACTTGCCATGCCGCTGACCGGCTCGCAGGCACTGTACGGACAGGATCAAGTCAAGGCCGCCGAATGGGCCGTGGCCGAGATCAACAAGGCCGGCGGCGTCAACGGCAAGAAGCTGGAGATGGTCGTGCTCGACACGCAAGGCGATCCGCAACTCGGCATCCAGGCGGTCAACCGCCTGGTCAGCGTGGAGAAAGTGCCGGTGTTCATCACGGCCTGGAGCGGTGTCGTCAAGGCGGTCGCGCCGATTGCCAATGACAACAAGGTCGTCGAGCTCAGCGTTGGCGCCAACTCGCCCGACATCGCCAAGCTCGGCGACTACGTCTACACCACCTTCCCGCTCGCCGACATCGACCTCACGGCGGTCGCCAAATACGCCGCGGCCACGATGGGCAAGAAGAAGGCCGCGATCGTCTACATCAACAACGAAACCGGCATCGTCGCCGCGGATGTCTACAAGCGGGACTTCAGCGCGGCCGGGGGCCAGATCGTCGCTATCGAGACCTACGATCAGAAGGCAACCGATTTCACCGGCCCCCTGCTCAAGGTGCGCGCGGCAAATCCCGACATGATCCACCTGCAGGGGTTGGTATCCGATACGCCGCAGGTGATCGCCCAGATGCGCCAACTCGGCCTGAACCAGCCGATCAGCTCCTATTCGGTCGCCTACAATCCCAAACTCATCCAGCAGATCGGCCCTGCCGCCGAAGGCGTGATCGCGACCTCGCTGGCGCCCGGTGTCGACGACTCCGAGGCCGTCAAAGCCTACGTGGCGCGCTGGACGAAGGAAGTCGGCCGCGAGCCGAACGGCCTGCCCTATACGCAGTACCTCTATGACGCGCCCTACCTCGTCGCCGCGGTGCTGAAATCGCTCGACGACAAGAAGATGCCCATCACCGGCGAGAATTTCCGCAAGGAAATGCTGGCGATAAAATCCTTCGAGCTGCCGCTGACCGGCAAGACGACGCTGGGCGAGGACCACACCGTGGTCAAACCGGTCTACCTGATGGAAGTCAAAGGCGGGAGGTGGACCCACAAGGCGACCGTCGGCAAATAGCACCGGCAGCACCGGACAGCGAAGCGCGATCGGCCAATGCAGGACACGACCATCATCCTGCAGATCCTGTGGACCTCGCTCGCGACGTCCACCTACTACGTGCTGTTCGCGGTCGCCTTCGCGCTGGTGCTGAAGGTGACCCGGCTGTTCAACTTCGCCCAGGCCGGGGTCATGACGATCGCATTCTACACGGCGTTCGTCCTGGTGCAGTGGCTCGAATGGCCGGCCTGGGCGGCGTTCATCGTGATGATGGTGGTGACGCTCGCCGCATCCTATGCGCTGGAGCGCATTGGCTTTGAGGCCCTGCGGCGGCGCGGCGTCTCGGTGATGTTCGTGTTCGTGTTTACCTTCATGGTGTCGGAATTCGTCGCCTATGTGGCGATGCTAATCTTCGGCACCTGGCCGCAGACCATCTTCCCGACCATCTTCTGGCCGGTGACGCTGGTCGGCGAGATCGCACTGAGCGGCTGGGATCTGCCGGCGATGGGGACGACGATCGCGGCGCTGGCGGCGTTCTTTGCTTTCATGCGCTTTACCCGCACCGGTCAGTTCATGGTCGGCGTTGCCGACAACCCCGGTCTCGCCGAGCTTTATGGCATCGACAAGCGCCAGATTTTCCTGGTGACGATGCTGATCGCCGGCGCGTTCGTCGGGCTAGGCATGTTCCTCTATGGCACGCGGGCGCAGGTACTGCCGCAGACCGCCCTCTCCCTGATGCTGTTTGCCATCGTGGCAACGATCATCGGCGGCATTGGCAATGTCGCCGGCGCGGCGGTCGCGGCCGTGATCCTCGGCATCGTCCAGAATGCCAGCATTCTCGTCATCCCGTCCGAATGGCAGGGCTTCCTGCTCTACATCTTCCTGTTTTTCGCGATCGTGTTCTTTCCCAATGGACTGAAACTGCCGCGCCGCCGCACCCGTTTCGGCACGGCCACGCGCAATACTCCGCCGGCCGGTGATGCGTCCCCCGAAGCTCAGGCCTGAGCCGTCATGGAGTATCTCTACGGCATCATCATCATCGTCGGCCTCTACGTCATCCTCGCGACGAGCTTCAACCTGATCATCGGTTATGGCGGGCTGGTCTCGATCGCCCATCCGGTTTTCTTCGCGCTCGGTGCCTACACGTCGGCGATCCTGTCGCGCGATTTCAGCGTGCCGGTGCTGCTGGCGATGCTGGCTGGCATGCTGGTCGCCGTGGTGGCATCGATCGCGCTCGCACTGCCGTCGCTACGGGTGTCGGGCGACTATCTGATGATCGCTAGCATTGGCTTTCAGCTCGGCATCCTCGAGGTGATCAAGAACCTCCGCTTCACGGGTGGCCCCGGCGGTCTCACCAATATTCCGCCGTTCCTAATCCGGGACTTCGGCCGCGAAAGTTACGTGCTGCTGGTGCTGGCAGTGATGCTCGGCGTGATCGCGTTGGTGTGGTGGATCAGCCGCGGCGACTATGGCCGCGCCATGAGCGCGATGCGCGACGACGAACTCGCCTTCTCGTCGATCGGGCGCGATGCCATCTGGATGAAGATCGCGATTTTCGCTCTCGGCTCCGGCCTTGCTGGGTTCGCCGGCGCGCTCTACGCGCATTATTTCCGATATATCGCGCCCGAGCAGTTCGAGATCCTGCAATCCTCCGCGATTCTGACGATGGTGGTTGTGGGTGGGATGCGCACCACCTGGGGTCCCGCCATCGGCGCGCTGCTGTTGCAAGCCTTGCCCCAGGCGATCACCTTTCTGAATCTACCGCCGAGCGTGCTCGGGCCCATTCAAGGACTGCTATTCACCGGCCTGGTGCTGGTCTTCATGTTTGTCCGTCCGCAAGGATTGGTGCCGGCCAGGGATATCTGGCGCGCCGCGCCGCGGTCGAACGCGGAGAACCGCTGATGGCCGGCGTCCTTGAAGTCAAGAATCTCAGCAAGAGCTTCGACGGAATCGTGGTGGCGCGGCACGTCGATTTGACGCTGCAATCGGGCCGAGTCCTCGGCCTGATCGGCCCGAATGGCGCCGGCAAGACATCCCTGTTCAATCTGATTTGCGGCGTCGTAAAGCCGGATGGTGGCACGGTATCGCTCGAAGGTGCACCGCTCGACGGAAGGAAATTTCATCAGCGCGTGCGCAGCGGCCTGAGCCGAACCTGGCAGCACACGCGCCTGTTCCCCTCGCTGCCCGTAATTGACAATCTTCTCGTCGGTACGACCGACTATCCGGGCGAGCGGCTCGTCAACGTCTTGTTCGGCCGTGCGCGGTTGCGGGCGCACGACACTGTCGCGCGAGACAAGGCGCAGGGCTTCCTTGGCAAGATGGGGCTGAGTGGTGTCGCGGACGACCTTGTGTCCGATCTTCCCTACGGCCAGCAGAAGCTGGTCGGCGTTGCGCGTGCGCTGATGGGCGATGCCAAGTGCCTGCTGCTCGATGAGCCGATGGCCGGCGTCGAGGGACAGGCCTATGCGGCGATGCAGCGCGTGGTGCGCGAGATAGCCGAAAGCGGCGTCGCGGTCTGCGTCGTCGAGCACAATATCGCCTTCGTCCGTGATCTCTGCGACGAGGGCGTGTTCATGTTTTCCGGCGCGATCATGGCGCGCGGCTCGGTCGCCGAGCTGATCCGCGACCCACAACTCACCGAACTCTATTTCGGGCATTGAATGATGCTGCAAGTTCACAATGTGACTGCAGGTTACGGGCCACTGACGGTGCTGAGCGGCGTATCGCTTTCGCTCGCCGATGGCGCGCGGCTCGGGATATTCGGCCACAATGGCGCCGGCAAGACCACGCTGCTCCGCTGTATCGTAGGTGCCGTGCGTCCGCGCGCCGGCAAGGTGGACCTTGATGGTGCGGATACCGGCGTCGCGACGATTGCCGAAAATGTGCGGCGTGGCATCGCCTTCGTGCCGCAGGGCCACAATGTTTTCCCGAATCTCTCGGTCGCGCAGAATCTCGGTATCGCCGGGCTGCTGTTCGATCCGGCCTTCGTCACGGAAGTCTACGCTCTGTTCCCGGTGCTGGCGGAGCGGCGTCAGCAGCGCGCCGGCTCGATGAGCGGCGGCGAGCAACAGATGCTGGCGCTCGGAATGGCGCTGATGACCAGGCCGAAATGGCTCCTGCTCGACGAGCCCTCGACCGGCCTTGCCCCCGTGATCGTGCGCAACGTGATGCGACGGCTCGGCGAAATCAACGAGCGTATGGGCATCGGCTTGATCGTGGTCGAGCAGAATGTCCCGGCGACGCTCAAGATGGTCGAGCAGACCATGATCCTGCGCTCCGGCCAGATCGTGTTTCAGGGCTCGGCTCAGGAACTCAGCGGCAACACGGATTTGTGGAAATGGTTCTGAGCGCAAAGGCAGTCGAAACGTCGGCGCGCGGCGAAGCCGCGGCGGCAACGCGCGACCTGATCGCTTGGGCGGCCGGCGTGAAAGCGGACGATATTCCGGACGCAGTGCTTCGCTACGCCGCGCTGGTGCTGGCCGACAACATCGCCGCGACCGTCGGGGCCGAAGCCGAGCCCGAGGTGCTGGCCGCGCAAGCCAAACTCACCGAACGTTCGACGTCGCCCGAAGCAACCGTGTTCAATCGCACGGCGGCCCGCGCCGATCGCTATGCCGCCGCCGCCGCGAATGGCGCCGCCGCGACCTGGTGCGAGCTCGACGAAGGCTATCGTCTCGCGCCCGCGCACGCGGGCGCTTATGTTCTCTCCGCGCTCCTGGCGGAAGCCGAGGCGACCGGCGCCGACACCTTGCAAGTGCTGCGCGCGCTGACGCTCGGCTATGAGATCGTCGGGCGCTGCGCGCAGGCGTTTCCATTTGCCGCCATGACCGTGCATCCGCACGCCGCCTTCGGCACGCTCGGCGCCGCAGCGGGCATCGGCCTGTTGCGTGGCTATGACGCTGACATGCTGCTGGCCTCGGTCTCGGCCGGCGCCAGCATGGTGTTCGCCGGCCCGTACAATCATGCGCTCGATGGCGCGCTGGTGCGCAATCTGTGGACCGGACTTTCGTCGTGGACTGGCATGCGTGCGGCCGATCTCGCGCCGCTTGGGCTCGGCGGTATTGCGGAGAGCACCTATGACGTCTTTGTCGGCTGCTTCGGCACACGCGCGGATCCGTCGGCGCTGACGGCGCAGCTTGGCGAGCGCTGGGCGATCGCCAGCGGCTATCACAAGCTGTTTGCGTGCTGCCAGTACGCGCACTCCGCCGTCGAGGCGAGCCTCGCGCTCGGCGAGAAACTGGCCAGCAACGGCCGCACGCCGGACGACATTGCCGAGATCACGGTCGAGACCCACCCGCGCGGCCTGACGTTGACAGAAAAAGACCCGCCGACCGTGCTGTCCGCGAAGTTCTCGATGCCGCACGCCATGGCGGCCGTGGCGGTGCGCCGCACCGGCGGGCAGCGTGCGTTCACGTCCGACACGCTCGGTGATCCGGCGATCGCACGCCTGCGTCGGGGGGTGCGGCTGCAACCTTACGCGCCGATCGCGCCGTGGCCGAAAGATCGTCCGGGTCGCGTTACCTGGCGTCTGTCCAACGGCGAAGTATGGAGCGAGGTGGTCGAGAATGCGCGCGGCGGCGCCGATCAGCCGTTCTCGACAGATGAATTGCTCGACAAGATCGACGAACTGACCCGAGCTGCGTTTCCGGCGATGTCTGGCGTGTTGCGCGGGTTGATCGTCGATCCACACGCGGTTGCCGCGATGCCATGGCGCGACGTTGTCGCGCAGATGACGAGGCGATGACGGGCAAAATGGAAGCGGACGTCGATGTGCTGGTGGTGGGTGCGGGTGCGTGCGGGCTTGCTGCCGCGATCGCCGCCCGCGATGCCGGCGCCAGCGTCGCCATCATCGAGAAGCTTGACCGTGCGGGCGGCAACTCGTCGCTCTCGACCGGTTCGGTGCCGGCGGCGGGCACGCGATTTCAGCGCGAGGCGGGCATCGGGGATTCGACCGAGCGGTTCGTCGCCGATCTTCTTCGCACCGGCGGTCCGACCGATTGCCCTGATCTGCTCCGGCGTCTGGTCGCGACCTCGGCCGAAACGGTCGAGTGGCTGGTCGATTCCGTCGGCGCCCGCATGGTACTGGTGACGGCCTACAAGCATGTCGGCCATTCGGTGCCGCGGTTGCACGCGCCGGTGTCGCGCCGCGGACAGGATCTGGTCGACGATCTTCTCGCCGCCGCTGAAAAACGCGGGATTCCGCTTGCGGTCGGCAATGGCGCACGGACGCTGCTGTCGAACGACAATGGCCACATCATCGGCGCCGATGTCGAGACGACGAACGGCGAACGTCAGAAGATTGGGGCCCGCAAAGTTATTCTTGCGGTGAACGGCTTTGCGGGAAATCGCGATCTCGTGTCGCGTTTCTGTCCCGAGGTGAGCGGCGCGCAGTATTTCGGCGCGCGCGGAAGTACGGGCGAGGCCGTGCTGTGGGGCGAGCAGTTGGGCGCAGCGCTCGGCAATATCGGCGCGTATCAGGGTTACGCGGCGGTGTCGGACCCGCATGGCAGCCTTCTGTCGTGGACCACGATCGAGAAGGGCGGCATCATCGTCAATGGCAACGGTCATCGTTTCGGCGACGAGAGCGCCGGATATTCCGGCTACACGCCCAACGTGATGGCACAGGGCGGCCCTTGTTTTGCGATCTTCGACCAGAAGATTTTTGACGTTACGGCCGCGGAGGAAGAGTTCGTCGAACTTGCGAACTACGGCGGCGTCAGAGAAGCCGACACCCCGGAGGCGCTCGCCGCATTGCACCGGCTGGATGCGGCCGCCGTCGCGAGGGCACTCGACGATTACAACAAGGCGGCGCGGGGCGAGCAGCGGGATGCTTTTGGACGGCGCGACTTCGCGCTCGCTCCGCTCTCGGGCCCGCTCTACATCTGCCGCGTCGTGCCGGGACTGTTTCATACGCAAGGCGGCCTGATGGTCGATATCGACGGGCGCGTGTTGCGCGAGAATGGAAAGCCGATCGCCAATCTATTCGCAGGCGGGGGCGCGGCGGCCGGTCTGTCGGGAAAGACCGGCGCAGGCGGTTATGCCTCCGGCAATGGCCTTCTGAGCGCCGTCGGCCTCGGGCGTCTCGCCGGACTCGCGGCCGCGCGCGAGATCAGCCGGGAGGACGCGGCATGACGCTGTCGCGGCAACTCGTCGCCAGGCTGCGATCGTTAGCCCCGGCGTCTATCCCGCCGGATGTACGAGAGTCCGCCAAGCTGCATCTGCTCGATGCGATCGGTGTCGGACTGGCCGCGGCGGCGACGGACGCGGGCGCGCCTTATCTCAAGACCGCTTCCACGCTGAATGGCAGCGGCGGCCCCGCAAGCATCTTCGGATCGAGCGATGGATTTTCCGCCGCAACCGCTGCGCTCGCCAACGGCGGCATGATCCACGGCCTCGAATACGACGATACCCATACAGGCTCGATCGTTCACGGCAGCTCCGTGCTCGCCGCAACCGCATTCGCTGGGGCCGAAAGCGCGGGCGCAAGCGGGGACGACCTTCTCGTGGCTTACATAAAAGGCTGGGAAGTGTTGATCCGTGCCGGCCTCGCGGCGCCGGGACACTTCCAGGCGCAGGGTTTTCAGATCACTTCAGTTGGCGGAACGCTCGGCGCGGCCTTGGTGGCCGCCGAACTGTTCAGGCTCGACGACGCGCACAGCGTCAACGCCGCCGGCATCGCGCTGAGCCAGGCATCGGGCGTGTTCGAATTCCTCACGAACGGCAGTACCGTGAAGTCCTTACACGCCGGTTGGGCAGCGCATGGCGGCATTGTCGCCGCCACGTTGGCGCAAGCCGGCCTCACCGGACCTGCGACGGCATTCGAGGGTCAGTTCGGCCTGTTTCGGCGGTTCGCGATGGACGACGAGGCGGCGGGCCGCTTTGCGGCCGCGATCACAACGCTCGGTACGGAGTGGCATCTGCCGCAAGCAGCATTCAAGTTCTATCCTTGCTGCCACTACATCCATCCGTTTATTGAGGGTCTCGAAATCGCGCTTCAACAGAAGCCTGGAAGCACCATCGACACCATCCTCTGCGAAGTCCCGCCCGGCGCTGCCGCGCTGATCTCTAAGCCATGGGAGCGCAAGCTCCGGCCACAGACCGGACACGAGGCGCGCTACAGTCTGCCAATTGCGCTCGCCGCGCGTCTGGTCGAGGGTGCGGTGACGCCGGCAACATTCGCTACCGCGCCGAGCACCGCGATCGTCGCCAAAGCCGAACGCATCAGTGCGCGCGCGATGAAGGATGCGGACTTTCCCCAGCGATTCGAGGCGCGGCTGCATGTACGATTCACCGACGGCAGCACGACCGAAATCTATGTCGAAGACGTGTTCGGCGGCGCGCGTCGTCCGCCGACGCGAGAGGCCGTGCTGGAGAAGTTTCGCGGCAATGCGGCGCTGATCGGAACCGCCGGTGATGTCCGGGCGCTCGAGGATGGCCTGCTATCGATTGAACGCACGCCGCTCGGCAAGGTCTCGCAGACGCTGCGCAGGTTTCGGTCCAAGGGCGCGGCTGCTCACGCCGCAGCGTAGGCGGAGGGTAGGATGAGCTTCGATCTGGTGATCCGCGGCGGAACCGTCGTGCTGCCGGAAACCGATGGTGTCGCGGCCGACATCGCCATCGGCGAAGGCCGTATCGCAGCGATCCTTGCGCCCGGCGCCGCCGTCGATGCGAAAGAAACCCTCGACGTTGCCGGCAAAACCGTATTGCCCGGCGTGATCGACGTCCATCTGCACCTTGGCCATGGCAAGGACATCGCGCGGCCGCGCGTGCCGGAGGATGCCGCGACCGAGACCGCCGCTGCCGCAACCGGCGGCGTGACGACCTTCATTCCATATCTGATGGCGACCGATCCGTTCGAGACACTGTTCGATGAAGTGAAGGCCGTCACCGAGGCCGGCGCGCGCATCGATTTCGGATACCACTTCATCATCTCGACCGAAGCGCAGCTTGCCGGCGTACCGCGCTATGCGCGCGAATTCGGCGCCCCATCGTTCAAGATCTTTATGAACAACCGCGGCGGCGAAGGCGCGCGGCTCGGCTTGCCCGATATCGATGACGGTTTTCTGTTGCGCCTCTGCGAAGCGGCGGCCGCCAATGGCGGCATGGTCTGT
>C688J18823_10002421_pt1 | contig 11679 bp, 13 predicted proteins | sample HopSoiMetagenom1_FD_18823 | JGI IMG/M metagenome (IMG submission 18823) | reverse complement strand
GTCGATTTCGACTTGGTAGTAAACGATCTCGGCCAGATCGAAAAGCGTCTCGAGCGACTTGAGAAGGACCTCAAGAAGATGAGGTCTGCGGAACTGGAGCGGGAATTCGAGTTGCTGAAGCGTGCCAAGGCGCACCTCGAATCGGAGCGGCCTCTGCGCGAGATGGAAATGTCTGCAGATGATAAGAAGCGTATTCGTGGGTTCATGTTCCTCAGTCAGAAGCCGATCCTCTACGTGCTGAACGTCAACGAGAGTGCCACGCTCGGAGCGGATCTGGAACATGCTCCCGAGAAATTCAAGATGAGCGAATATGCTTCGCGTCCCAACGCCGGCGTGACTGCGATTTGTGGCAGAGTCGAAGCAGAATTAGCGGAAATGGGCGACGAAGAAGCCGGCGAGTTCCTCGCCAGCTACGGCCTTACGGAAAGCGGTCTGGTGCGCTTGATCCGCAAAAGCTACGAGCTGCTCGGCCTGATCTCGTTCTTTACGGTAGGAGAAGATGAATGCCGTGCATGGACCATCGAGCGTGGTTCCCGCGCACAGGCGGCGGCTGGGGCGATTCACTCCGACCTCGAGAAGCATTTCATCCGCGCGGAGACTATCCATTGGGACCAACTTCTGGACGCCGGTTCGGAAGCNAATGCGCGCTCACGCGGCACACTGCGCCTGGAAGGCAAGGAATACATTGTGCAGGACGGCGATGTCATGCACATCCGGCATAGCGGGTGAGGATGCGGCAATTTCAACCAATGCCGCGGACCTCAGTGTTGCGTCGCCCATCGCCGCCTCGCGCTCGCCGGATGCCCGTGGGTGCCTCCTGATATGTCTGCGCTCGCACTCACCGTGATTCTCGGACTTACGGCCGCTCTTGCAGACGGAGTGGGTGGGCTGATCATCATTCAAGGCCATTGGGATCGTCGCTACCTGCGGTACTTCATGGCNNTNGGCTCNGGCTTCATGCTNGCNACGGCGCTCATCGAAATGCTGCCTGAGAGCTTGCGAATCGCGCCGCAGCGTGCTCCGGCGTTCATCCTCTTAGGATATTTTGTTGTTCACTTGTTTGAGCACACCCTCACCACTCACTTCCACTTCGGGGAGGAGACGCACGAGGGCGAGTTCCTCCACTCTCATAAGAGTTACTCGGTGTTGGTGGGGCTCATCGTGCACACATTTTTCGATGGAATCGCGATCGCATCCGGATTCCTCGTTTCGAACTGGCTGGGTTGGCTGGTTTTCCTGGCCGTCTTCCTGCACAAAATCCCTGAGGGACTCACCGTTGGCTCGGTGATGCTGGCCAGTGGGCATTCCCGGCGTATGGCATTCATTTCTTCGGTATCCTTGGAGCTTCGACGCTGCTGGGCGTCTTCACCATGCGCGCACTCCAACCGATGTTGCACTTAGGATTGCCGCTCTCAACGGGAGTCACCTTGTACGTTGCCGCCTCAGATCTGATCCCCGAGGTGAATAAAGAACCTGGAATTCGCGTGGCGCTCTTGGTGTTCGTTGGAGTGGCGGTACTGGTAGTACTGGATTACTGGTTCAGGATGTGAGCTTATGACAAAGGCAGCAACAAGCGATTCGCGAAGAAAACGGCAAAGCAAACGCCACGTTGCCTTCCGTACTTCACCCGATCACCTGGGTTCCCAAGCACGCGTCGATTTTGCGGTGCTGGGGTGGAGGTGACCCGACGGCGCCATTACCAGATTCACTGCTAAATCCCAGTTCGTTCGTTAATAGGTGCCGAAATCGCTACATTTTATTCGGTAAGCCTATGTATGCAAATGGCTTAGGTGAGAATTCCCTGAGGAGTCCCTGATCATTCCCTGGTTCGCGGCAAAATTTGCAGATTTTGGGCAGAATTCGAAGATTTTGACCTTAGTTTTGTGAAATTCCGTGTATATGTCGCTGTTCTTGGGAAAATGCAGCCCGGGAAGAATCGGGCCATGGGGTGAGTTTGAACATTCCCACGTCTAAAATGCCCCGGATCATACTTCACCCAATCACCCGATAGCCCAATCGAACAGTCTTACTCGACTTCGTTCTTCGCCTTATACCCGTCTCGCGCTATCACTTCGTACTTCAGCTTCTTTCGACGTTGATCCTGCACTACCAACGGCTGTCCTGTTTGCGGATCGATCAGCTCAACCTTCACTTTCCGCCAGGTTCCATCCTGCTTGTTATTGCTGGGACGATACGAGATCACGTACTGATTGCGAATGTCCGAAGCAATGTCGGCGAAGTCTTCGGGAAACTCAGCCTGAAAACGAGGGAAGTACGCACGGCCGCCGGTCATTTTGGCAAATGTCCTGAGCTGGTTATCAGCCTGCAGGAAATCCAGATTCTGCAGAGGTCCCATGTAGCCCCGAGACTCCATCCATAAGCGCAATGCCTGTCCCGTACCGATGCAGAAAATGGTGATGTTCTTTGAGCCTTGGACCTTCTTCAACACCTTGTCGTAATTCAGCTTGCTGAATGTATCAATTCCGTTGCAAATGAGAACTATGTATTTCTGCCCTTCCACGCCTTCGAGCCGGTCGATGGTGTCGTATAGAGCGTCGAACAGGTTGGTCTCGCTGAAGCCTGGAATTCGCAGCTGTCCGAGAGCTCCCATCACCTGGTTCTTGTCTTGAGTGAAATCTACGAGCAAATGCGTCTGCATATCGTAGGATTCCACCGCAATCCAGTCCTCTTTCTTTAGTTGCCCGGTGAAGGAATAAGCAGCGTTGAGCGCGTCGTACATGAAGGCGTAGTAGTTGGAGGCGAATTCGATCAACAGCACCGCTGTGATCGGCTTGTCGCTCTGCTGCGCAAAGGTGTCGATCTTCTGGGGCACGCCATCCTCAAGAACCTTGAAGTTCTCGACTTTAAGTCCGGGGATAAACTGCCCGTTATTGGTCACCACATTTACCGGCAGGTTCACCAAGGGCACGTTCACTTTCAGGGAAAATGTGCCGATTTCTTCCGGATTCTTTACCTTGGGAGCACGCTCTACTGGTTTTTCCTCCTCAGGCTTCTTCTTAGGCACCGCGATTGGGCCCAAATCGCCTGAGGGACCACCTGCTTCGGCTGGCGCCTGCGGCTGTGAACCTTGGCTTTGGGTCGAGCTTTGGGAATTCTGGGAGTTCTGCGCGGCAGAGATCGCGAATGCAACACCGAACAGGCCAACTATGACCGTTTTGCGGAGCCACGTGCGCCGCACCTTAGTACCGCTAAGGGACATTTTTGGTGCCTTCCTACTGACTCTTTTGCGTATTGTCCTGCTGAGTCTCTGTATTAGTATAGATGCCGAACCACCCGGAAAGCATCTTGGAAGGCGCATGTTTGGCCCTTGCGGGCCATCTGTCCCGCCATTCTGAGGAACTTCCGAACCGGTTCGCAGGTCAGTAACCAGTATGAAGAAAATTTGTTCCTTCTTCGCCCGCGTCTCCCCATTCATTCTTTTCTGCAGTCTCGCGTCAGCGCAATCGGCAGTCCCGGCGCGGACTTCCCCGGCTCGTGTGGCCCCAGAGGTGATGAAGATCAGCGACATTCATCGGGGAATGCGCGGCATTGCCTACACGGTGTTTGAAGGCGTGAAGCCGGAGCCCATGGATGTCGAAATTCTCGGCGTGCTGCCCAACCTCAATGGGCCGAAGAGCGATCTGATACTCGGTCGGCTGCATGGCGAAAAGGTGGAGTACACGGGTGTCGTGGCGGGCATGAGCGGCAGCCCCGTGTACATAGACGGCAAGCTCGTGGGCGCCATCTCGTATCGAATCGGCATGTTCTCGAAGGAACCGATTTGCGGCATTACTCCCATTGAAGAAATGCTTGAGATCGACGCGCTCGACCGCAGTCAACCAGAACCGGTGAACTCTGGCCGCGCTGCAACTCCAAAGATGATGGCGAAAACCTCGATTGGGAGTGATTTTCCGGCGAGTGATGATCTTCGCAGCTTCGCATCTTTGATGCAGCCCATCGAAGCTCCCTTCGTGTTCAGCGGGTTTACGGAAAACACGATTCGCCAATTTGCTTCGCAGTTCGCCCAGGCAGGCCTCACTCCCGTAATGGGAGTAGGGTCCGCAACCAATGAGCATCAACCGGAGCCCATCGAGCCAGGCTCGGCGGTTAGCGCAGTTCTGGTGAGTGGCGACCTCGACATCGCGGCAACTTGCACGGTCACGTACATCGATCCGCAGCGACTGCTCGCTTGTGGACATCCGCTCACGCAGTACGGCATGGTGGATATGCCGATGACCAAGGCCAATGTCATCGCCACACTTGCCTCGCCTTACTACGCTTACAAGATCGTTAATACCACCGATGAAGTCGGCACATTCGTGCAGGATCGCCACAGCGGTATTCTCGGACGCTTCGGCGAAAGCTCACAGATGATCCCGGTGACCGTCACCATTCACGGTGGCGATAAGCCCAAACAGATGAAGTTCTCGGTGCTGAACAATGCCAAGCTCACACCGCTGATCATGATGACGACGGTTTACCAAGCGCTGCAAACGCAAAACCAGTACGGCGACCAGGTGACTTATCGCATGAATGGCGACATCGCCGTGAACGGATTCCCTGCCGTGCACATGCACAACATGTTCAGCTCGAATGACACGGCTCCGAGTTCTGTACTCGCAGCCCTGAATCTGGGTGACCACTTCGGACGTATCTTCGAGAATCCCTACAGCACGCCGGGCATAAAGGTGTCAATCTGGATTTTGATGTGACTCCGGAACGCCGCGCCGCGCGCCTGGAAACTGCGCGTACCGACGTCACCGAGGCTCGTCCCGGAGACGAGATCACGATCGAAGCCGTTCTTCGTCCCTATCGTGGCGATCCCATCGTGCGACAAGTGCCGGTGAAGATTCCCACCTCTGTACCCAAAGGACAGCTTCGGATTTTGGTAAGTGATAGCGAGACACTCGATCGCAGCCGCAAAGTTCCCGCGGCATTCGGGCGCACTCTGCAGCTCGGGTCCACAATTGATCTGCTCAACAAGGAGCACGCGAACAACAATCTCTACGTCTCGCTGCTGGAGGCTAATCCCGAGGCGATGGTGGACGATAAAGTAATGCCCACTCTACCGCTCTCCGTGATGAACGTAATGCAAGGAATGCGCGGTGGCCAGGATATGTATGTAAGCGGAGAGTCTGCCGTCGATGAGACTTCTACGCCTATGGACTACGTGGTGTCTGGTGCACAGGTGCTCACTTTACAGATCAAGTAAGCTAGGTGCATGGCGCGAGGTTTTGAAAGTAAGTCAGTCGAAGAACAGCAAGCCGAAGCCAAACGAGAATCTGCTCCGCGAGCCCAAATGACTCCGGAAGAAATCGAAGGCCGTCGCAAACGCGACGGCCTTTTGCTGTCCCGAACGAACATTCAAGCCCAACTCAACGCCGCCACACATCCTAAGCATCGTGAAATGCTCGAGGGAGCACTGGCAGAACTAGACCGCCAGATCGCCGAACTGGGCTCTTCCTGAGTGTGCTACATGCCGTCGTAATTCGGACCACCACCACCCTCTGGCGGCACCCAGGTAATGATCTGGTAAGGGTCCATGATGTCGCAGGTCTTGCAGTGGACGCAGTTCGCGAAGTTCACATGGATTTGTTTTCCGTTTGGCACATCTGAGGCTTCCACCATCTCGTATACCTTTGCCGGGCAGAAATGCTGGCAAGGATTGCCGTACTCCACTGTGCAACGCGTGTTGCAGATATCGGTGTCATGGATCACGAGATGGATGGGCTGATCGTCGTCGTGTTTGGTGCCTGAGTGATAGACGTCGGTCAACTTGTCAAACGTCAGCTTGCCATCGCCTTTGATAGGACCAAGCATGTGCTCGCGTCCATAACCGCCGGCGGGCAGATTGCCGATATGCTCGAGACGCTTGTGCCCGGCGTGGCTGGTGTAGCGCTCGTGCAGGCCACGTCCGAGCGTCACCTGCTGCACCGCGGCATGGATCATGCCCTCGAACGTGCCGTGCTCAAAGCCCTGGTGAAAGTTGCGTACTTTCCATAACTCTTCACGAATCCAGCTTTTCTCCACGCGAGTTTGGTAGCTGGAAAGCTGATTCACGCTGAAGTCACCATCGACCAGCGCTTCATATGCGGTCTCGGCAGCAAGCATTCCGCTCTTGATGGCCAAGTGAATTCCCTTCAATCGTTGCGAGTTCAGAAGACCGGCGCCATCCCCGGTGATCATCCAACCATCGCCCGCAAGGGGCGGAACGGCGAACCATCCACCGTACGGCATCGATTTGGCGCCATATCGAATCATCTTGCCGCCCGCGAGCAATTGCCGCATGAATGGATGTGTCTTGAAAGTCTGCATCACGTGGTGAGGATCGAGACGGGGGTCTTTGTAATCCAGGCCGGTGACGAAGCCCAGGGAGACAATGTTGTCCTTGCTTCCATAGATCCACGCGCCCCCATATTCATGGTTGGTGAGCGGCCACCCCAGTGTGTACATCACTTCACCTGGGGCAATACGTCCCGCGGGAACTTCCCAGAGTTCCTTCACGCCTACGCCGTAGGTTTGCGGATTGCGGTCCTTGTCAAGCTGGAAACGTCCAATGAGCTGTTTCGTGAGCGATCCGCGTGTGCCCTCGCACAGGACGGTGACTTTCGCCTTCAAGTCATAGCCCGGCTCGAAGTTCGATTTGGGTTGGTTCAGCTTATCGAGTCCTTTATCGTCGGTGCGCACGCCGATAACACGCTCGTTCTCGACTAGCAATTCCGACCCGGCAAATCCAGTAAACACGGTAATGCCAGCCTGCTCCACTTTCTCTCCCAACCACTTCACAAACTTATTGATCGAGACCACGTAATTCCCGTGGTCGCGCATGGGAGGTGGAGTAATGGGAGACTTGAACTTCGATTTCGCTGTCAAAAAATAAACCGCTTCTTTTGTGACCTCGGCATCAATGGGCGCTTCTTTCTCGAAACCAGGCAAGAGTTCGCGCATAGAACGCGGATCGAGCAAAGCGCCGGAGAGACAATGCTGTCCGACTTCCCGCGCCTTCTCGAGAACGTAGATGTTCTCTTTGCTAAGCGGCCACTCAGGATTTTTCTTGTTGTGCTCATCGATAAGCTGAGAAAGGCGCAAGGCACACGCCATTCCCGCAGGACCGCCACCGACTATTACGACGTCTGCTTCCATTTGGGGGCGGGTAATGTTTGAGAGGGGAGTGCGAAAGATCATAGAGTCAGCAGGCGCAGGACATTGAAAGCTCTCGTTCGATTTCCCTGAAAGGCTCTCGTTGAAACGGTTCTCTTGAAATGCGTTTTCGCGAAATGCATTATCCTTTTGCCCTTTTCACTTCTTCGGTCAACGCGGGGACTATGTCGAACAAATTTCCCACGACACCAAAGTCGGCAATTTCGAAAATAGGCGCCTCTGAGTCTTTATTTATGGCAATGATGCTTCGCGCGCCCTTCATTCCCCACAATGTGTTGAATCGCTCCGCTGATTCCAAGCGCAAGGTAGAGTTTTGGCGCCACTGTTTGGCCTGAGGAACCAATTTGTCGATCCATCGGCAGCCAACCGGCATCGCAAATGGGACGCGATGCCGCTATCTCTCCACCCAGAGCTTCGGCTAGGGCTTTCGCAAGCTCAATATTCTTCTGCTCTTTGATGCCGCGGCCGACTGAAACAATGATCTCCGCTTGCGTCAGATCGACGGCCTGCTTGGCTTCCTTAAACACCTCGAGCGGCTTGACGCGAATTGCGCTGGAGTCCACCTGCGCAGCTACCTTCTCGATTGGAGCTGCGCTGCGCCCAGCTCCACTTTGTCGCCGCGATAGGATCCCGCTTGAAAGGTTGCGAAATGCGGCGGATCGCAGCTGAACGAAACATCAGCGGCAAACTTGCCTTGGAACATCTGACGGGTGAACACCAACTTCTTACCGTCGCTGCGGAATCCGACAGAATCGCTGATAACTGTCCGCCCCATTGCGGCTACGAGTTTAGGCGCAAAGTCGCGAACCTGATATGTGTGTGGCATCAGCACGAGCTTGGGCTGCTTCGTTGAGATGAAATGCTTGAGGGCAGCCACATAACCGTCAGCGGTGTAGCGTTCGAGTTGCGGCGACTCAAGCGCATACACCTTCGCTAGTTTGACCTTGGCGATCTCCTCGACGACAGCGTCGATGCCGCCACCCATCACTGCTGCCTCGAGGCTCCATCCAACCTCCGACGCGATGGATTGCGCGGCGGTGAGCGTCTCCATTGAGACGCGGTTGAGTTTGCCTTCACGTTGTTCGGCTACGACAAGGATTGTGTCTGCCATGAGTTCTTGTTCAAACGACAGGAGCGAACACGCCAATCATGAAGCACTCAAGAGCAAATATACAAAAAGGTAGCAAAGGTCTCGTATTCACATCGTGACCTTATCGGTGCCTTCGTGGGCTTCGCCGCTAATTTTGTTTTCCCTCAACTGCTGCACGCCCAGCGCGAGTACGAAATACGCGCCGACGCTGTCGGGCAAGAGCAACCATTTGTAACTCTTGGGCCAGCGGTGCGGCCACAAGAACAGGAGCAAAACAGCATGCAGCAGAAAGACCGCTCCCACGATCACGAGGATTCGCGCTTTATGCGGCGGGAGTGTCTTCTCTAATGTCTCGTTCTCTGCAGGTTTGCCCAAGCTGTACCTCGAGCGTTCGCGCCATGCGTCTGTTCAGGCGAAGCACACGCTGCCGTTCAACCAGCCCCCAGCCGATCAACCCCAAACCGATCACAACGGCGACTGCGCACATGCTAGAGAAAAACGCGCTGCCGCTTCGCACGTCCCAACCTACCCACAGCAGCAAGACGCAGGCAAAAATCAACAGAAAACTGCCCAGCGTCACCAGCATGCGACCCAAATTGCGAAGTTCGTCGACCCGATGTTCAACGTCGGGCAAACTTTCGCCCAGACGATCGTCCGCACTCCGCAGCGCGTCGTCCTCGAAAATCCCTTCCAGCCTGCTCAAAGCTGCGCGCGGATAACGGTCCGGATGCACGTCCATGTCAAAGTTGTGCCCAGCGTGCTGCTCCTCGCCAAGTCGTTGATCACGGTACGCGCGATCTTCCATCGCATAGTGCTCGGTTCTGTCAGCCCTGGGCTGGCGTTGCTCGTCAGTGCGATTCAAAGCGGCTTGTTCGTGCATCCGATTCAGTTCGTCCCTTTTACCTGGAAGCGCCATGTCATCCTCCTGAGGAGTCGCTTGTGGCGTCCACTCCGCGGCTCGATCCGTCGCATGCGCAGATGCGACAGCGGCAGCCGATGGCTTGTGCCACAGTTCTGTCCCTTCCAGTTGTGATGCAAAACGCTGGCGCGACGTTCAGAGCACCCGCACATCGTTCTTCAATTTGTCTACAAGCTTCTTGGCAACCTCGGCAGCCGAACCCTCCAGCATCTCGGTCTTCTTCTGCTTCTGCGGAACGTACAGCTTCTCGATCTTTTGCAGGTTCGGTCCAACCGCCTGCTGCACCTCTGCATATGAGACTTTCCGCAGAGGCTTGTTTTTTGCCTGTTTAATGCCGATCAGCGTAGCGTAGCGCAGCTTATTTATACCCGACTGTATGGTGAGCACCGCCGGAAGCGGCATCTCCAGGTGCTGGAAGAACCCGGCTTCGAGTTCGCGCTTTAAACGAATCCCACCATCACTCTTGTCAATGCTCATGATGATGGTGGCATGCGGCCATCCCAGGATTTCGGCGAGCAGGACCCCGGTTTGAGCGTAGCCGTAATCATCGGATTGGAGCCCAGTGAACAGCAGGTCAAACTGCTCGTCCTTGATCGAGGCCGCTATGGCTTTTGCAGTGTTGAATGAATCCAGCGCGACGAACTCGTTTCCCTCAAGGTGAATGGCGCGATCTGCGCCTTTGGCCAGCGCTTCACGTAGTACCTGTTGCGCACGTGCCGGGCCAGTGGTGATTACGACTACTTCCCCACCATGCTTTTCTTTCTGGCGAAGCGCCTCCTCAAGCGCATAAGCATCCGGCTCGTTGACTTCGTAGGAAACATCTTCGCGGATCCAGGTGCCACTCTCATTAAGCTTGAGAGGCGCGTCCTTCTGTGGCACCTGCTTCATGCAGACCAGGATCTTCATGCTTGTTTGGGAACTCAGGCGAAACTAGTGAGTATAAATGAGAACGCCGGGGTGAACACGAAGAGCACCAAGTCACCAGGGACAGAATTTATGTTCGTCAGGGGCGATTGCCACCGAACGAACGCCAAACACTTATGCCATTTGTCTCTTACTTTTTCTTTGTGACGTTCGCGTCGTTCGTGTTCGGTCTTTTTGTTTCGTACTAATCCAGGAACGCCACGGACTGTATGCCTGCAACTTCGAAGCGCTTGCGGCAACGAATGTTCTTGCACGCAACCATGTCATCTTTGCGAACCATGTAAGAACGCGCCTTTGCAAACTTCGCACGGTCGCGCTCATCAGCACGGGGTGGGAGTTGGCGCTTCTTAGTTCGGACTAACCATGAGAGCTCATAGTCGCCAGGCTGCCGGCAGTGTGGACACGTAAGACTGTGGGAGCGCTTTTGGTCTTTCTCGTCGAACATCTCCCGTTCTTCCACAGAACTCCTCCGGTCACTCGTCGTAACAGGCGATTATTGCATAATGCCAATGTTCCGCAGGTGAGCGGCAGACTCGATGGCGACTAAGAAAAAAAGAAAGAAGTTCAGTGCGACCAAGGCAGTGAAATCCTTGGCACGCGACGTGATCGGCACACCGCCGCCCGTGCAAAGAATTCCGACACTTAAAGAATCGCGCAAGGAATCAAAGCACAAGCCGACTTTTGGCAAGCTGCTGTCGGAAGAATAGCCGGCAGGTGGAACACCCATAAGCGTGCGCTACGCTGGCTGTCACAGGCTGCAGAAAGCTTTGGAGGTTTTTCGGCGGAAGCCCCGAGTGTGAGTGGAGGTTCGCTCAGAACAGGAGCTTCAAGCCGAACTGAATCTGACGTGAGGTTGTCGCGGTCGACGTGATTAAGCCTGCGGTGGCCGACGGAGTTGATGCCACCGCCTTCGCAGGGTCGGTCGCTCCTGATGTAAACACGACCGGATTCGGAGTATTGAAGTTTGTGTGATTGAAGACGTTGAATACGTCGGCGCGGAATTGAAGGCCGGTGTGCTCTCTAATCAGAAACTTCTTTGCCAGCGAAAGATCGGTAGTCGCCAGGCCGGGGCCATTGAGGAAATTGCGCGGCGCATTGCCCCACGTACCGGCTAGCGGAGTAATGAATGCGTCCGGACTGAAATAGCGATTCGGGTCGCCAAGAATCAACTTGCCGTTGAAATTGGGATTCAATGACGGACGAACCGGATTACGTGTGTCGCCGTCGTTGGAAGGGTTGTAGGACAGTTGCGGTGTGAACGGAATACCCGATAGCAGGGTCTCAATGGCGCTCAGTTGCCAGTCTCCGATGAGCCGGTTTGTCCAGGTGCTTGTGTTCGAGCCGTTTCGGCGTTCGAATGGAAGTTCATAGGTGGCATTGATGACTCCTGCGTGGCGGATGTCAAAGGAGCTGCGGCCATAGTCCCATTTTGGCTGGAGAGGATTGGACACGTACGCCGGCGAGTTCGTCGCTACCGTCGTGGCCAGGGTGTCACCATCGTCGAGAGACTTGGAGAAAGTGTAAACGCCGCGAAGCTGCAGGCCGCGGCTGAGACGGCGGTTGAAGTCGATCTCGAGCGCGTGGT
>C688J18823_10002419_pt1 | contig 11682 bp, 8 predicted proteins | sample HopSoiMetagenom1_FD_18823 | JGI IMG/M metagenome (IMG submission 18823) | reverse complement strand
ACTACGCTCGGGATGACGGTGTCTCATAGCCGCGGATCCACCGGCTCGCTCTCCAGCGCGAGCACGCCGAACACACATTCGTGTACACGCCGCAGCGGCTGCCGCGCGACGAAGCGCTGCAGCGACTCGACACCCAACGCAAACTCGCGCAGCGCGAGCGACCGCTTCCCGCCGACGCGCCGCGCACGCAACCGCGCGATGTTCTGCGGCGCCGAGTACTCCGGGCCGTAGATGATCCGCAGATACTCCGGCCCGCGGCACTTCACCGCCGGCTGCACGACGCCATGCGGTCCGCGCGCGATGAAATCGAACGGCTTGACCACCATCCCCTCGCCGCCGCGCGCCGTCATCTCCTCCCACCATTTCACCGCGTCATCGACATCATTCAAATCGACGACGCGATACGGCGTGGTGATGACGACCTCCGACCCGCGCGTCATCGCCGCAACCGATTCCATGTGCCACACGTGATCCTTATCCACATGCACCGCCCCCTCGGACGCCAGCACGTGAAACGGCGCGAGCCTCACATCACGCAGCGACGCCACCGGCCAGCAGTAACGCCGGTACGCGTCGACGTAGCGGCTTACCATCGACGCGCGCGACGCGAACATCTCCGCGATCGGCGCAGCCTCGGATACACGTGCAGCAGTCGCGCGCAGCACCTCGAGCGCGTGCGCCGTCGCCGTGCTGGCGACCGCACCAACCGATGCGTACTGTCCGCGCACGAGCTCTTCCGCCTTCACCGACCACGGCATCAACTCGCAATCGAGCACGAACCAATCGGTGGAGAAGCCGGCCCACGCGTCATTGCGCGTCAAAACATCGCGCAGCTGCTCGAGCAGCTCCGATTCCAGCGAATCGTGGAAGAAGCGCCGGCCGGTGCGCGTGTAGACGATGCCGATCCCCTCGCCGGTGACGCTGAACCGGCGGCGTGCGACCTCTTCATCGCGGCAGACGATCACCACCGCGCGCGAGCCCATGTGCTTCTCCTCGCACACGACCTTCTGCACGCCTTCCTCGCGGAAGTACGCGAACGCTTCGTCCGGATGCTCGAGCAGTCCGTCGCGCTTCGACGTGTCGCTCGGCGACATCGTCGGCGGCAGATACACGAGCCACTTCGGATTCGCGGCGAAGCGCGACATCACTTCGAGCGCCGCCATCGCGTTCTCTTCGCGAATCGTGATCTGCGAACGTAGGGTGGTCTCGATGATGTGCTTGCCCGAGACGTCCTCGAGATCGAGCACGTCGTCGATCTCGTGTTGCGTGCTCAGCACCGGTTCCGAAACGGCGAACGGCTTCGCCGGTGCGTAGTACTCGTGCGCCGCGTCGACCGACACGAGCTCCTTCTCCGGATAGCGCAGCGCGGTCAGGCGGCCGCCGAACACGCAGCCGGTGTCGATGCAGATCGTCCCGTTCACCCACTCCGGCTCCGGCACCGGCGTGTGTCCGTACACCACCATCGCGCGGCCGCGGTAATCGGCCGCCCAGTTGTAGCGCACCGGCAGTCCGTACTCGTCCGTCTCGCCGGTCGTCTCGCCGTACAGCGCGAACTCGCGCACCCGTCCCGAGCCGCGGCCCTGCATCTCGCCCTTCATCCCCGCATGCGCGACGACGAGCTTGCCGTCATCGAGCACGAAGTGGCTGATCAGCGAGTCGAGGAACTTCGCGACTTGCGCGCGGAGCTCCGGCGTCCGCTCGCCGAGCTGCGCGAGCGATTCCGCCAGTCCATGCGTCGGCTTCACGTTCTTGCCGTTCAGTGCGCGCATCAGCTTCATGTCGTGATTGCCCGGCACCGCGAGCGCGTTCCCGCTTGCGGTCATCGCCATCACGAGCTCCAGTACCTCGGGCGTCTTCGGTCCGCGATCGACGAGATCGCCGAGGAAGACGGCCTTGCGGCCTTCCGGATGCCGGCCGTTGACGTAGCCGAGGCGCTGCAGGAGTGCCGTCAGCTCATCGAAGCAGCCGTGGATGTCGCCGATGATGTCGAACGGTCCGTGCTCGTGCCTGCGGTTGTTGTACAGCGGCTCGCGCTCGACGGTCACCGCGTCGACTTCTTCCTGCGAATTCAGGATGTGCGCGTGGCGGAATCCTTCCTTGCCGAGGAAGCGCAGCGAGCGGCGGAGGAAGCCCTGCTGGTTGCGGATCACGTACGGTCCGAACTGGCGATCGGGACGCGACGCGTTGCGGTCGTGGCAGAGCCGGGCCGGCAGATTGAGGACGATCGCCACCGGCAGCGCGTGAAACTCGCGCGCGATGTTGACGAGGTGCTTGCGGTTCTCCGGCTCGACGTTCGTTGCGTCGATGACGGTGAGCAGTCCACGCGCGAGCCGCTTCCGCGCGATGTAGTGCAGCGTGTCGAACGCGTCGTTCGATGCGGTCTGATCGTTCTCGTCGTTCGCCACGAGTCCGCGGCAGAAGTCGGACGAGAGGATTTCGAACGGCTTGAAGTGCTTCCGCGCGAACGACGACTTGCCGGAGCCGGTGACTCCGATCAGCGTGACGAGCGAGAGCTCGGGAATCTTGATGACACTCATTTCGTGAACACTCCCATCTGCGTCGGCGGCCCGACCTCCTCATCGACCGGTCCCACCGCCATCCATTCGAACGCGTAGCCGTGCGTCGCAGCGACGCGATCGCCCCATGCGCGAAACTCCTCGCGCGTCCATTCGAAGCGGTGATCGCGATGGCGCAATTTGCCCGCGGGCAGCGTCTCGAATCGCGCGTTGAACTCGACGTTCGGCGTCGTGACGATCATCAGTCGCGGCTTCGTCTCGCCGAAGATCACACGCTCGAATGCGCTGAGCCGCGGCGGATCGAGATGTTCGATCACTTCGACCGCGGTCGCCGCTTCGTACTCACAGAGCCGGCGATCGCGGTACATCAGCGAGCCCTGGAAGAGCTTGAGCTTGTCCGCTAGGCGCTGCGGCAGGTGATCGATGTGCAGGCGGTCCTTCGCGATCTCCAGAGCGCGCGTCGACACGTCCATCCCGGCGACTTTCGCGAACGACGGCACTTTCACCAGGTCGCGGAGGAGGCGTCCTTCGCCGCATCCGAGATCGACGACCGATGCCGCGCCGTGCTCTTTCAGCGCTTCGAGCACGCGCGTCATGCGCTGCTCGTTGAGGCTGATCTTCTTCTCGATGACCGCTTCCTCCTGCGCTTTCTCCTCCTGCTTCTCGTCCTCTTCTTCGACGTCCTGCTGCATCAGCCGCTGCACCGCCTCGCGCACGAGCGCCTTGCGGTGCTTGAGGTAGCGGCGCGCGATCGCGTTGCGGTGCGGATGCGCGGCGAGCCAGCCCTCGCCGTGACGCAGGAGCTTGTCGACTTCGTCGTCGCCGACCCAGTAGTGCTTGTCGCCGTCGAGCGCGGGGACGCAGACGTAGACGTGCGAGAGCGCGTCGTGCACGGTGACGTTCGCCCGCAGCGTGACGTTGAAGTAGCGGCTCCCGCCCCACTCCGGAAATTGCGGATCGAGCGGCAGCTGCTCCGCGTGCACTTCGTATCCGAGCGGCTCGAAGAGCTGTCGCAGGATCTGTTCGCCGCCGCGGCACGGAAGACCGATCAGACGCAGCTCGATCGGCATCGGCACGGTGACGAGCTCCGGCCGGTCTTTGCTGCGTCCCGACAATGCGGTGCCGAACGCGTTCGTCATCGCGACGCTGAGGAACGAGCTCGCCGCGTACGGCCGGTCGTTGACGTACTGCGCCAGTCCCTCGCGCTTGCGCACGAGGCCGACCGTGTCGATGTCGACGATCAGCGCCGCCGTGCAACGCTCCTCCGTCGCCTCGGGATAGGCGACATACGCCTTCCCGAACGCGAGCTCGATGGTGTGCAGCCGCGACGGGTTCTTATGCAGCAGAAACCCGAGGTCGGTTGCCGGTTTGTGCGTGGTTGTGATCGTAAAAATCATCTTGTCCAGACCAAAAAAAAGCGACCCGGTAAAGGGTCGCTCGTGATTCACATCGTTGGAATTGAGCGACCTACGGACACACTCCGGGCAGCGAATAGCTGTCGATGCGGAATGCGTGTCTGCAGGTCATGACGGAAGGGAGAGGGTAAGGGGAACCTCGGCGTGTTGTCAAACGACTGATGGAAAAGCGGCGATCTGTCCCTCTACAAAGAAAACCAACCGGAGGGAAAGATGGCCGGCCAGACTACGCAGCAATACATCGTTCTTCCCGCACGCGGATTGCGCGCGCCGCAGAACCGCGACGCCGAGGTGGGGATGTTTCTTCGGACGCTCAACGCGCGAATCGGAGTCAAAGCGAGCGCTAAACAGGTGTTGCCGGGCGTCGATGTGAAGGTCGTCGACTCGATCGGCGAAGCGGGTGCCAAGCTGATTCAGATCCGGCCCGACGCGCTGTCGGATTTGCGCGCGAGCTCACCGGGCGTACGGATCGTACCGGTGCGCTATTACAACCTGGCGCGAGCACCGATCCCGCGGCCGCTCAACAAACCGAAAAAGCTCGCCACTGCCGTATCGGTCCGGATTGCCTTGAAAATCGTGTCGGCGTCCGACGGACAACCGGTACGCGATGCACTCGTCGTGGCCTTCACCGACTTTGAGTCAAGAGATGGCCTCGACGGCACGACCAACGCTCAAGGCATCGTCAAATTCGATTTCGGCACGTCGTCCAAGAAGCTGGAACGCCTTTACGTCTACCCGAGCCGCGGTTTCTATTCGTTTCTGAAACTGAATCCGACGATCGTCAACGGCAACACGATCAAGCTCACGCCGATCGACCTCGGCTTCACTGCATTTCCGGACGTGCTTCGACATTTCTATCCACCGTCGCCGCTCACGGCGGGCACGGGCATCACCGTCGGCGTCGTCGACACCGGCACCGGCCCGCATCCCGATCTCAACGTCGCGGGCGGCTTGAACTGCGTCGAAGGAGAGAATCCCACCGACTTCGGTGACAACGGCGACATGCACGGCACGCACGTCGGCGGGATCATCGCGGCGCGCGGCACGTCGCCGACCGGCGTGCGCGGCGTCGCACCCGGCGTCACGCTGCGCAGCTACCGTGTGTTTCCGAAAGGCGGACAAGCGACGAATTTCGCCATTGCAAAGGCGATCGATCAGGCGATCAATGACAACTGCGATCTCATCAACCTGAGCCTGGGCGAAACCGGCGACGATCCGGCGATTCATTCGGCCATCGTCGACGCCCGCGCGAAAGGAACTGTGGTCGTCGGCGCGTCCGGCAACGAAGACCGTTCGCCGGTCGATTTTCCGGCGAACGATTCGCTCGCGATCGCGGTCTCCGCCTTCGGCAGGAAAGGTACGTTCCCTCCATCGACGGCCGATGCGGTGGAAGTGCAGAAGCCGTTCGGCGCCGATCCGAAAGACTTCATCGCCGGTTTTTCCAACATCGGGCCGGAGATCGATCTAACCGGACCGGGTGTCGGCATCGTGTCGACCGTGCCGGGCGGCTTCGGCGTGATGAGCGGGACGTCGATGGCGTGTCCCGCCGTGACCGGACTGATCGCGAAGATGATTGCGGCAAATCCGGCCGTGCTGTCGATGGCGCGCGACGAAAGCCGATGGGACCGGATCGTGCAGGATGCGCTCAAGGCAGGAAAGACCCTCGGTTTCAAACCGGAGTTTGAAGGACAAGGGCGTCTTCCTTAGACTGGAACCGTGCCGCGATTCATCTTGCGTTATCAAGGGGCCGGGTCGCACTCTGAAAGCGATCTGGCCCGCGCGCTCGCACGACGAAATGCGAAAGTGATCGATCGCACTTCGCGGATGGTGCTCGTAGAAGGTGCAGACGACGCTCTGCATGAAGAGTTCGACAACGATCCGAACTGGCTCATCACCAAAGAGCGGGCGATCGAGCAACCCGACCCGAAACCTCGTGTCATCAAGCGGTGACCAAACACCGCCCCAACCGCGTACGCCGCTCCCCGCCCCCGCCCGTGCTCACCGCCTTCTGCACCGATCGGCGATCGCCGACGATGACCACCAGTTTTCGGCCGCGGGTCACCGCGGTGTACAGCAGGTTGCGCTGCAGCATCACGTAGTGCTCGGGCATCATGGCGATGACCACCGCCTCGTATTCGGAGCCTTGTGACTTGTGGATGGTGGTCGTATACGCGAGCGTGAGCTGGTCTGATTCATCGAACGTGTAATCGACGATCAGGTCACCGCCGAAATCGACGACGAACCGCTCCCCCTCCTCGTCGATCGTCGCCACCACTCCGATATCGCCATTGAAGACGTTCTTGTCGTAGTTGTTCTCGGTCTGCATGACCTTGTCGCCGGACGCGAGGAGCTCGCCATTTGCGCGCTCCACGTGCGACTTGCGGCGCTCGGGCGGATTGAGCACGGCCTGCAGACGCTGATTCAGCGCGTGCACGCCGGCCGGACCTTTTCGCATTGGCGCGAGCACCTGCACGTCGCGCAGCGGATTGAGACCGAATTTCGCCGGAATCTTTTTTGAGACCAGTTCAATAATGTGCGCCACCGCCTCCTCCGGCGAACGGGCCGCAAACAGGAACATGTTGGATTGCGAGTCGCGCTGTCCGAACGACGGCATTTCGCCGCGATGGATGCGGTGCGCATTGAGGACGATGTCGCTCCCTTCTGCCTGGCGATGAATTTCCGTCAGCCGGATCGACGGCACGCGCTCCGACGCGAGAATGTCGTGCAGCACCTGGCCGGGGCCGATCGACGGCAACTGGTCCGCGTCGCCGACGAGCACAATGGCCGTGCGAGGCGGCATCGCGCGCAGGATCGCATCGAGCAGCGGCACGTCGATCATCGACGCTTCATCGATGACCACCACGTCGGTCTCCAGCGGATTCTCTTCATCGCGCTGGAAATGACCGCTATGTGGACTCGTCTCCAGCAGGCGATGGATCGTCAAGGCCGTACTGCCGGTGCTTTCGCTCAATCGCTTTGCGGCGCGGCCGGTTGGTGCGGCGAGCGATACGGTCAAACCGGCCGAGTGATAGAGCTCCAGCAGCGCGCGTACGAGCGTCGTCTTACCGACGCCGGGCCCGCCTGTCACGACAATCGCCTTCGAGTGCAGTGCGAGCTCGATCGCCGCGCGCTGCGTCGCATCGAGCTCGATACCGCTCTCCTCTTGTGCGGCTTCGATCGCGGCGGCGGGCTCGAGGTCTGTCCATGCGGGCTGCTCGTCGGCAAGCGCGGCAAGACGCTTCGCAATTGCCGATTCCGCACGATAAAGAAACGGCTCGAATAGAAAGCTCCGGCCGTCGACCATTTCCTGGATCACGATTCCGGTTTTTACCGCCACATCGGCGGTTTCATTGAGCGCTTGCTGCGGAATCGCCAGCAACTCACTTGCTTGAGCAATGGCCTCGTCGGCCGCAATTCCACAATGGCCGCCATGACGCGCCTGGTCGAGCACATGTCTTAATGCCGCAAGAAACCGGAATTGCGAACGCTCGTCATGTCCGAGCTTTCGGGCAATCGAATCCGCGACCTGGAATCCGATGCCGCGAACCTCATACGCAAGCACATAAGGGTTATTGCGTATCGCCGCGACGGAATTGGCGCCGTATTGTTCGTGAATGCGATCGGCGCGCGAGCCGTTGATGCCGATCGAGGCGAGGAACACGAAGATATCGCGGACGCCGCGCTCCCGCTGCCAGCCCCAAAGGATGAGCTGGAGCGTCCGCTCGCCCAATCCGCGCACCTCCAGCAAACGCCGCGGCTCTTCATCGATGATGCGCAACAGATCCGCGCCGAAATGCTTCACCAGCCGCGCCGCCATCTTTTTCCCGATGCCGTCGACGCGGCCGGCAGCGAGGTACGCTTGCACACCGGCGACCGTGTTGGGAATGATCGGCACGATCGATTCGGCATGGAATTGACGTCCCCATCGCGTCGTGCGCCACTCTCCTGTCGCCGCAATGAGCTCACCCTCATGCAGGAGAGGAAAATTGCCGACGACGATCAATTCATCGGGCGAATTCTCTGCCCGGCATTCCAGTACGCTGAAGTTCGACGCCTCCGCGCGATAACGGGCGCCGGCCACGATCACACGAAGCGTTTCGGCCACGGCGCAACATTACTGCCCTGCGGCGTCCGCGTACAATGTTCCTTATGTCCCGGTTTCCGCCCTGGTATTTCCGATCGATGGACGCAGGAGAAGTGCACGTCGATCCGGTTCACGACGAATTTTTCAAAGCACAGGATCTCGCCGACGCGCTGGTGCGCGAATCGATTCAGAATTCGCTCGATGCACGGATTCCGCGCAGCCGCTCGCCGGTGCGCGTCCGATTCCGTTTCGCGTCGGGCCGGCACGCGCTTCATCCCGAGGCTCTCCGCGAATATTTCGACGGATTGGAGCCGCACCTTCATGCAGTCGCCAAAACGATTCACTCCGTCCTGCCGAAAGGCGGTGAAGCCGTCCCGTTCCTGGTCATCGAGGACTTCGGCACCCGAGGACTGACGGGCGATCCGCGGGTCGATCCGGAGCTCGACACGACCAATGAGGAAGTGAAGAACGACTTCTTCTACTTCTGGCGCAACGTCGGACGTTCCGGAAAGGGAGAGATCGATCGCGGCCGATGGGGCCTCGGCAAGGCGGTCTTCACGGTCGCATCGCGCATCCGCACCATCTTCGGCATCACGCGGCGCTTCGATGACAACCGGGCGCTGCTCCTCGGACAGTCCGTGCTCAAAACGCACATCCTCGCAGGACAGCGGATTTATCCCTATGGCTTCTTCGCCCGTTACGAACGGCGCATGCCGCTGCCGATTGAAGATCCGATTCTGCTCGACCGATTCGCCGACGACTTCGGCGTCCATCGCACCGCGCCCGGTTTGTCGATCGTGGTTCCGTATTACCGGGATGATGAGTTGACGCCGGAGAGCATCACCGAGTCGGTCGTCGGTCAGTATTTCTATCCGATTCTGCGCGGCGATCTCGTGGTCGAGGTGAGCGACAGCGCACAAACGCGGCAGATCGACGCCGGCACGATCGACACGCTGTTCGCGTCCGATTCGAAGGTGGCCGGCCGGTGCGAGCTGACGCGCTGGTCACTGGCGCGGAAGGACGACGATCGCATCGTGCTGGCAGAGCGCGGTGCAGCCGCGCCGAAATGGGACGAAACAGTGCTCGAGGCAGGCCAGCTGTCTTCGTTGCGAAACCGCTTTGCAGCAGGAGAACGCCTCGCGTTTCGGGTGCCTATTCAGGTCAAGCGCAAACGGGCGAGGCCGGCCAGTTCGTGGTTCGATGTCTACCTGGAGCAGGATGAGTCGCTGCGAAAGGCGGACCATCACTTCATCCGCCGCGGCATCACCATCCCCGAGGTCCGCAGCAACGGCGAGAAGCCGGCGCGCGCGTTGATCGTGATCGACGATCAGGCGCTCTCCACATTCCTCGGCGATGCTGAAAATCCCGCGCATTCCGACTGGTCGGAGCGCGCAGACAAGATTCGCACTCTCTACGATCTCGGCCCGTCGACACTCCGCTTCGTGAAAAACAGCGCGTCGCAGTTGTCGTTCCTGCTCGCCCGTCCTCCGGAAGGCCGGGAGCGCGATTTTCTCGCGGACCTCTTCTCGATCGAGATGCCCGATGAATCGATTGAGAAGGCGCTCGCGGCGCGCATTCCGATCCGCGCCAGAGAGGGCGGGGAGAGCTCCGACGCCGCGGGAAGCGGCGACCATGCGCCGGGTCACAGCGTCACGATCGCGAAGATCGCCGGCGGCTTCAGCATCAAGTCGTCCGACCCTTCGCTGGTCGGACGTTCGCTGCGCGGCGAAGTCGCCTATCGATTGCGGGCCGGCAATCCCTTCCGGAAGCACAGCCCGTTCGACTTCGATCTGATGGCCGGAGAAGGAATCGACGTGCATGCCGAGGGAGCGCGTCTGCGCGCGACCTCCGTGAATGCGTTCGAGGTTGTGCCCTCGGCCGCGAAGTTTCAGATTTCCATGAAGGGATTCGATCCGCGCCGCGATCTCGTGGTGCGCGTCGTGGAGAGCGGCGATGCTGCGGAAGCTGAACTTCACTGAACGGGCCAAAATCCCGCGCGCGAGCATTCGCGTGTCGCTCCGGCGCGATGCCCAGGGCGCGCTGACATTCGATCCGCAGATCGCGCTCGACGGCTTTCCGCCCGGACGGATCTTCATCGAGGCGTACTACCGCACTTCGTTCATGCGCTTCGATTGCGGCTCCGCGGCTGCATTCGTGCTCCCTGAAGATCGCACGCTGCGCGACATCGACAGCACAGGGCTGGTGCACTTCCGAGTCAAAGTGGTCGACGGACATCGCGTCGTTGCCGTCGCCGACGACATCGTCGTGTCGGCGGAAAAGCCGCAGACGGCGGGCCGTACACCACTGCTTCCCGTCAATTTCACCGATAGCCTCGGGCAGCAGGCATGGCGCGTCACATTCGAAGCTTCCGGCCCGGTGCTCGAGTTGAACAATCGAATCGATGGAATCAGGGAGATCGCAAAAAACGAGGCGGCTTTCTTCGCCCTGGTCTATCCGGCTGCGGTGAGGCTGGTCCTCACGCAGATCCTGCTCATCGAAGGCCGTGACGCGCACGACGACGGCGACGAGTGGTGGAATCTCTGGCTGCGATGGGCGGCTCGCTTCTCGTCGCCTTTGCCGCGCGACGAGGACGAAGCGCCGTTCTGGATCGATGAGGTCGTATCAGCGTTCTGCGCCGGGCAACAGGCTGTCGATCGCTGGCGCACAGCCCGCGCGGAGGGATCGTGACCCGCCTGCGCTATCTGAACGCGCGCGGCATCGAGGAGTTCCGCGGATTTCTGCAGCAGATCCGCGACGGCGCGGAGTTTCGCGCGAATCCGGCCATTCTCTACATCGACGACTATTCGCCGCGCGTCAGCCGCGCGATCGAGGTCGAGCCACGGAGCTTCCGCAGCAAGTTCGAAGCGGCGGCGTATCTCCACGAAATCCTCTCCGGCCCGCCGGCCGGCATCGACGAAACGGGTCTCTGGAGCTGGCTCGCGCTGTTCTACTTCGATCAGCTCTCACCGGTCGACGGCGCAGGCAAGCGGCGGCCGCGCGAGGACTATCACTACATTCCCTCCATCGAGAGCGGCTGGTATCGCGACCGCCACCTGCTCGCCGGCCCGCACAAGCTCTTCTCGTTACACGGCGAGCACTCGCGCCTGCTGCTGCATCCACCGGTGCATCAACACGGCACCTTCGTCTATGACCTCGGGTTTCGCCGCGATCTGATCACCAATCGCGGTCTCATCGAAGCGGTCGATCTGTTGTACTGGGATGCCCGGCGCAACGCGCCCAAACGCGGCGCCACGTCGAGCAGCCGCCCGGGAAACCTTCGCCGGCTGATCACCGTCGTGCTGCAACTCGATTTGAATTACGACCTGTACGGAATGCGCGCAGATGAGATCCTGGCCCTCCTGCCCGCGGAATTCGAGGGCTGGCGCCCCGACAAGCGGCTGCTCCCCGCGTCGACCGGCTCGAGCGCCGACGAAACGGCAGATTCTCATCCAGCTTGATTCGCATCAAACAACAGGGATGCCGGGAACCGGCAGGCGGATCACCGCTTCTCCGCCGCTGATCTGATACTGCCGACGGATACTTCTCGTTCTTTTTTCAGCAGCGGAACGGCGCGCGCGTACTCTTTTTTCGCGAGGAGTGTTGCGCCGCTTTCGGTCTCTTCGACAGGCGGAGTGCGGCGGCCATGCCGCCGCTGCATTCTTGTAAG
>C688J18823_10002418_pt1 | contig 11687 bp, 9 predicted proteins | sample HopSoiMetagenom1_FD_18823 | JGI IMG/M metagenome (IMG submission 18823) | reverse complement strand
TCGACGTACAAGGCCCACGCAGGCGCGGACTCTGCCCGCGTCCGCGAGCGCGTCGCCGCGCGCGACACTGTCTACCGGCGGGCGCGCACGGAGCTGGTCGAGGTGCTCGGCCCGCAGCTGCACACCATCGGTCCGCGCGTGCTGGAGCGTATGCGACTCGACAACGCGGCGTTGATGGCCCGGCGCATCTACCTCACGAACCTGGATCTCTTCGACGCGGTTTGGCTACGCGAGGACCAGGATCTGAAGAAGACGATCGCGCAGATCATAACTCTGGCGAAGTCGAAGCCGAAGGATCCGTTCGGTGCCTTACGAGAGTGGGTCGCGAAGACTCCGGCGCCGCCATCCTGAACGAGGCGAGGGATGTGCACTCGAATCAGTCGGACCGTCGGCGATTCCGTGTCGTTGTAGCGATCAACTGGTTCCAACGACGAAACGGCCGGAAAAGGCTCGGAAATATCGCGGGTACAACGAAACGGCGGTGACGATCTTTTAGAAGAAGCGTTGCCGCTCTTTGTCGTTCTCCGGCCTTTTCAGGCCCTTTCCGGTCGTTTCGTTTTCCTTCTCGGTGAGGGTCGGCGGAACACGGCGTCGTAGAAGGTCTGAGCGGCCAGATGGCACTCACTTCGTAAATCGCGACTTCAGGAGCGCGCGAAGATCGATTGGGGGCTGCTCGGGGGGCGCGGCAGGCTCGGGAGCGGCCGCTCCGTCGTCTGCTAACACCATGCGCTGCATCTTCGCGCGGACACCGCGATCGACGAACCGCGACAGCTGATCCATCGAGTAGTCGGCACCGCGTCGCGTGTTGTAGACGTTGAGCGGATACGAAACATAGAGCTCATTGCGGGGGCGGGTGCAGGCGACGTACATGAGGCGTCGCTCCTCGTCGAGCTGGGCGTCGTCGGCGGTGGCCCGGGCGAGCGGGAAGTAGCCGTCCACGGCCCAGATCAGGAAGACGGTGTCCCACTCCTTTCCCTTTGCGCTGTGCGCGGTGCTGAGAACGAGCGCGTCGTCCTCAGCGTCGCCGCCGACGGCGAGATCCTGGGTGCTCTGGGGCGGCTCGAGGGCGATCGCGGCGAGGAAGGCCGCGCGCGTCGGATAGCCGCCGGCGATCACACGGAGCTGCTCGAGGTCGGCGAGCCGCGCTTCGGGACGGTCGTAGCGCTCGCGGAGAATGTCGTCGTACAGGCCGCGGACTGCTTCGATCTCCGCGCCGACTCCAGTGCCGAGCGACTCCGCTTCGTTGCGGGAAGCGCGGGCATTGAGCGCTCGGAGGAGCGCGACGAGGCGCTCGTGCGCGTCGCGCGCTCGCGGCGGCGGAGCCCAGTCGTAGAAGGCGTGAGCCTCCCATCCGTGTTCGGCCATTGCCGCGATGGCGGCCCGCGCGGTGGAGTCGCCGATACCTGGCATGAGCATCAGGATGCGATACCAGCTCACGTCGTCGCGGGGATTCTCGATGACGCGGAGAAATGCGAGCACGTCCTTCACGTGGGCGGCCTCGAGGAACTTCAGGCCGCCCCACTTCTCGAACGGCACGCGGCGATTCGCGAGCTCGATCTCGAGGTCCGCGGACATGTACGCGGCGCGGAAGAGCACCGCCATCTCGTGGAGCGGGGTGCCTTCCTCGTGCAGCTCGAGCACGCGGTCGACGACGAACTTGGTCTGCTGCTGCTCGTCGCGCGCCGACACGAGCCAGGGCGCTTCGCCCCCGGCGCGGCTCGTCCAGAGATTCTTGGTGAAGCGCTCTTCAGCGCGGCTGATGAGCGTATTCGTAACTTCGAGGATTGGCTGCGTGGAGCGGTAGTTCTGCTCCAGCGTGACGAGGCGGGTGCCCGGGAACTGCTTCGGAAAGTCGAGGATGTTGTGGACGTTCGCGCCGCGGAACGAGTAGATGCTCTGGGCATCGTCGCCGACGACGGAGATGTTCTGGTGCGTGCGACACATGCCACGGAGGATCCTCGCCTGCGTGACATTGGTGTCCTGATACTCATCGACGAGAATGTGGTCATAGAGCCCGGCGATGCGCTCGGCGAGCGGCGCCGACTGCTCGAGCATCAGCCACCAGAAGATGAGCAGATCATCATAATCGACGAGGTTGCGCTCGTGCTTGCGGCTGGTGTACTCGGCGAAGATCCGGAGGACGTCGTCGGTGTAGTCGGTGAACTGCGGCAGCTCGCCGCCGAGAATGTCCTCGACGGGAATCTCGGTATTGACGTTCCGCGAGTAGACGTAGTGCAGCGTCTCCTTCTTCGGGAATCGCTTCTCTTGCTTGCCGTAGCCGAGGTTGGCGCGCGCGATTCCCATGAGGTCGACCGCGTCTGCCTGGTCCATGATGGAGAAGTCGCGCGGAAGACCGGCGGCCTGGCCGAAGATGCGCAGGAGGCGGTTACCGGTGCCGTGAAAGGTGCCGCCGTGCACCTGACCACTGACTGCACCTACGAGTCGCTCGGCGCGGGTGACCATCTCGTGCGCGGCGCGCCGCGTGAACGTGAGCAGGAGGATGCGCTCGGGCTTCACACCGCGCTGGAGGAGGTGGGCAACGCGATAGATCAGCGTTCGTGTCTTGCCTGTTCCGGCGCCAGCGACGATGAGCAGCGGGCCATCGCCATATAGCGCGGCCGCGGCCTGCTCCGGATTGAGCTGGGCGGTGAGGTCGTCGAGCGAGTGCTCCTCGTCCGGCGCCGGCGCGTCACGTTCACGCGGCCGGTAGATCCGCGGCCCGTCCGCCATGCTACCGGATAGCGCGCTCGGTCGCGGCGGTCGTCGAGTCGTGGAGGGCGGATGCGAGCTCGTCGCCCGTGACGCTTCGCGACGTGAGGTCGAACAGACGAGCCGTGGCGGTGACAACGTGCTCGCCAACCTCGGATACTGCTGGACGCTCGTCAGGGAGCTCCGCATGCAGCGACGTCATGCGTACTGCCTGGATGCCGCATGGAACGATGAGATCGAAGAAGCGGAGATCAGTCGCGACGTTGAGCGCGAAGCCGTGCCAGGTGACCCAGTCGCGCGCGTGCACTCCGATCGACGCGATCTTGCGGTCACCGATCCAGACGCCCGTATACGGAGGGTTCCGATCGCAGCGCAGGCCGTACGTCGACAGCGCGTCGATGAGTAGCTGCTCAACCTGCCGGAGGTACCAGTGGAGATCGCGGCGGTGCTGCTTGAGGTCGATGATCGGGTAGCCGACGAGCTGCCCCGGTCCATGAAAGGTGACGTCGCCGCCGCGCTCGACTTCGAAGACGTCCACGCCTTGCTGCCGCAGGTACGCGGGTGACGCGAGTAGATGGGCGCTCTTCGCGGATCGGCCCAATGTCACGACCGGCGGATGTTCGACGAGGAGGAGCACGTCGTCTTCGATAGCACCGGCGATGCGCGCGCGCGCTACCTCGCGCTGGAATGCGAGGGCATCCGCGTACGGCTGCAGGCCGAGGTCCGCGACGAGGAGCTGACGCACCAGTCTATGCGTGGATCATCATCCCCATCGAATCGAGCGCCGCTTCGGCGATCGCCTCGGACAGGGTCGGGTGCGCGTGGATGGCGAGGTCGACTTCCTCGACAGTGAACTCGTTCTCACGCGCGACCGCGAGCTCGTGAATCAGCTCCGTTGCGTGCGCGCCGATAATGTGCGCACCGAGAATCTCACCGTACTTGGCGTCGCGAATGATCTTGACGAAGCCCTCCGTCTCGCCCGAGGTGCGCGCGCGGCCGTTGGCCGAGAAGGGGAAGCGGCCGACCTTGTAGTCGAGCTTCTTCTCCTTGCACTGCTGTTCCGTGAGCCCGATCGACGCCACCTCCGGGTGACAGTACGTCGCACTCGGGATGTTGGCGTAGTTCACGCCGTGGGTGTGCTTGCCGGCGAGGATCTCGGCGACGGTGACACCTTCGCGCGACCCTTTGTGGGCGAGCATCGGCGGCCCCGCGACGTCGCCGATCGCGTAGATGCCGGGCGCGCTCGTAGCCATTTTCGCGTCGATCTTGATGAAGCCGCGCTCGGTGAGCTGCACGCCCTGTTCCTTGAGGCCAAGGTCCTCGACGTTTGGCGCGCGTCCCGCGGCGATGAGCACTTTCTCAACCTCGAGACTCTTTTTCTCGCCGCCGACTTCCACCGTCATCGTCACCGAGCTCTTACCGACTTTCACGTTGCTGATCCGGGTGCCCGTGAGGACGTCGATCTTCCGCTTCTTGAACGCGCGCTCGAGCTCCTTCGAGCAATCGGAATCTTCCAGCGGCAGGATGCCAGGAAGCACCTCGATCAGACTGACCTGGCTGCCAAAGGCGTTGAAGACATCCGCGAACTCACAACCGACGGCGCCCGCGCCCACGATGGCGAGCGTCTTCGGCGCGCTGTCGAGTATCAGCGCTTCATCCGAAGAGATCACGGTCGACTTGTTGAGCTCCAGACCGATCTGGGGCAGCCCCTTCACACGCGAGCCGGTGGCGATCACGATGCCCTTCTTCGCCTCGTGCCGCTCCTCCTTGCCCTCGGCCGACTTCAGCGAGATCGCGTTCTTGCCGACGAGCTTCGCCGCGCCTTTGAGCCAGGTGATCTTGTTCTTCTTGAAGAGGAATTCGACACCCTTCGAGTTCTGCTGGCTCACGCCGCGGGAACGCTTCATGGCAACGCCGTATTCCAGCTTGACGTCCCCAACCGTGACACCGAACTCCTTTGCATGCTGCAGGCGATTGGCGATCGCCGCCGACTCCAGCAGCGCCTTGGCCGGAATGCATCCCCAGAGGACGCAGGTTCCACCCAGCCCTTCGCGCTCCACGACCGCCGTCGACAACCCAAGCTGCGCGCAGCGGATAGCACCTACATAGCCGGCGGGGCCGCCGCCGATAAAGATCACGTCGAACGAGGCCATGGTTCCGATGTTCCTCAAAGAGTCCGGTGCCGACGCCGCGAACCAGCGAGGGAGCGGCGGCCCCGAAACATATCCGGCCGGTGCGGCGTGGACTATTGCAGCCCGAGCCACGCTCATCTTGCTCGACGCCCGGCGAAACCATAGCGTGTCGTCGATGCGGACCTCTCGAGCGCGCGAGCGCCGGATTGTACTGGTTGCGCTTGGCGCGGCGCTACTCGCCAGCGCGCCGTCGCGTGTGTGCGCGCAAACAGCCGCGGCCCCAACGGCGAAGCTCGTCGGAACCATCACCGACACGTCTGGCGTCCCGTTGGCGCGCGCGGAGATCTGGCTCATAGCCGGTAGTGCGCTGCGGACGATCTCGAACGACTCGGGGAAGTTCGAACTACCTGGGCTCCCGGTTGGGTCGATCACACTTGGCGTGCGACGCCTCGGATACGAGTCGGCGACCTTCACAGCGGTGCTCAAGCCGGGGAAAACGCACCGGGCCACGTTCCCCCTCTCGCCGTCGGCTCAGTCGTTGGCCGAGGTGAAGGTTCAGGACACCGTGTCGAGCTGGTTGTCTCTGTTCGAGGAGCATCGCTCAATGCATCGCGGCACCTTCATCACGCGGCGCGACTTCGAACGCGAGAACCTTCGAATCGCGACCGACATTCTGCGGCGCGTTCCAGGCGTGCAGATCGTGCCGACGCGATTCGGCACGGCGGTGCAGATGATGCGCGGTTTCGGCGCGCGCCGTTGTGTTCCGCAGCTGTACGTGCACCAGACGCCTTACAGCGGCAACTTCGACGACTTCACTCCCGACGACATCGAAGCGATCGAGGTCTACGTCGGCATCTCCGAGATCCCACCGGATCTGATCACGATGGGCCGGCCGGTGTGCGCCGCGATCGTCATCTGGACGCGCGAGCCGCCGCCGAAGAGTAGAGGGTCCTGACCGAACCGACGGATACGGGCTAGGCCACCATCATCATCGGGTTCTCGATCATCCGGCCGAGCGTCTGCAGGAAGCGCGCGCCGACGGCGCCGTCGACGGCGCGGTGGTCGCAGCTCATCGTGAGGCGGAGACGCTTGCGGACGACGAATTCGCCGTCGACCGAGAGCACTTTGTCCTCGGCGCGGCCCACGGCGAGGATTCCCGTCTCGGGTGGATTGATGATCGCCGTGAACTGATCGATGCCGTACATGCCGAGGTTGGAGACCGAGAAGGTCGAACCCGTGTACTGCTCCGGCTTCAATCGGCGCTCACGCGCGAGACGCGCGAGCTCCTTCACTTCGGCCGAGATCTGACGCATCGACTTGCGGTCGGCGTCGAAGATCACGGGGACGATCAGTCCATCATCCGTTGCGACGGCGACACCGAGGTGCACGCGATTGAACATGCGGATGCGGTCACCGAGCCAGTGCGCGTTGACCTCGGGATGCTGCGTGAGCGCGGTCGCCACAGCCTTGAGCAGGACGTCGTTTACCGAGACCTTGAACTCGTCGCCGAGCGCGGTCATGGCCTTGCGCATGTCTTCCACGCGGCCCAGGTCGTACTCCGCGGTGAGATAGAAGGTCGGGATGGGACCGATCGACTCCGACAGACGGCGCGCGATGGTCTTGCGAATCTGCGTGAGCGCGATGTCCTGGAAGTCGCCCTCGCGCGCGGGTGCAGGTGGCCGTGGCGCGGTGGCGGACGCGACGCTCGCGGACGCGGCAGCCTCGATATCACGGCGGATGATCCGACCGCCGGGGCCAGAGCCGCGCAGCTGGCCGAGGTCGAGCCCCTGCTCGCGGGCAAGGCGGCGGGCGAGCGGTGACGAGCGCACACCGCCATTCCCCTCGGCCTGTGGCGCGGGCTGCGCGGGCGGCGGTGCGGACGGCCGCGGAGCAGGCGGAGCGCCACCACCGGCCGCAATCGTCTTCTGTTGCGGAGGCGTCGACGCCTCACCCTGTGACTCGTTAGGCGTGCGCGGTACGGGCGACGCGCCCGCCGTCTCCCTGGTCTGGGCCACGACCTGCGCCGGTTGTGCCGCGGGCGCTGCCGTCGCACCTGCGCTGCTGGGCGCGCCACCCGCCTCGGCGATCAGGGCGTCGATGTTCTCGTCAGGCGCCGCGATGACGCCGACGAGCTGTCCGACGGGTCGAGCGTCGCCTTCGCCGACGAAGCGCTTCCGCAGAACGCCGTCGCCGCGCGCGACGAGCTCCATGATCGCCTTGTCGGTTTCTACTTCGGCGAGGGGCTCGCCGCTCTTCACGACGTCGCCTTCGTTCTTCAGCCATTTCACGAGCCGGCCCTCTTCCATCGTTGGAGAGAGCGCTTCCATGAAGACCTTCGTAGCCATCGGGCGTAGGTGCTAGGTGTTAGGTGCTAGGTGCTTAGGTGCTTAGGTGCTAGGTGTTAGGTGTTAGGTGTTAGCGCTTTGCACTAGCACCTAGCACCTAACACCTCATTCCAGGTACATCACCTTCTTCACGGCAGCGATCGTCTTCGGCACGTCGGGCTTGGCGGCGCGCTCGAGGTTCTTCGCGTAGGGCATCGGTACATCGGCCTGGTGCACGCGAAGGACTGGGGCGTCGAGGTGGTCGAAGCACTCGCGTTGAATGAAATCGACCACTTGGGCGCCGATGCCGGCGATTTCCCAGCCTTCCTCGAGGACGACGGCGCGGTTGGTCTTCTGCACCGAGGTTCGAATCGCCTCGAAATCCATCGGCCGCACCGTGCGAAGATCGACGACGTCGACGCGAATGCCTTCCTTCGCCAGCTGGTCGGCGACCTGCATCGCGACGAGCGCCATCTTGCCGTTGGTGATGATCGAGCAGTGGTCGCCTTCGCGCTTGAGCTCGGCGACGCCGATCGGAACGAGATACTCCTCGTCAGGCACCTCGCCCTTGGTGTTGTAGAGCATCTCGCCCTCGAGGAAGCAGACGGGGTTGTCGTCCCGGATGGCGCTCTTGAGCAGTCCCTTCGCGTCGTACGGCGTGCCGGGAGTGACGACCTTGAGGCCGGGAACGTGGGCGAGCCACGACTCGAACGCCTGCGAGTGCTGGGCCGAGAGCTGGAGCGCGGCGCCGTTCGGGCCACGGAAGACGATCGGCACGTTATACTGGCCGCCACTCATGTACAACATCTTCGACGCCGAGTTTAGAACTTGATCAAGCGCGAGAACGGCGAAGTTCCAGGTCATGAACTCGACGATGGGGCGGAGCCCGACCATCGCGGCGCCGACGCCGACCCCCGCGAAGCCGAGCTCCGTGATGGGCGTGTCGACGACTCGCATCTCGCCGAATTCCTGGAGCAGGCCTTTCGAGACTTTGTAGGCTCCCTGATAGACACCGACTTCCTCGCCTATGAGGAAGACGCGGTCATCGCGCTGCATCTCTTCGCGCAGGGCTTGGTTGAGAGCGTCGCGGTATGTGATGACGGCCATGAAACTCGGTGAACGGTGAACGGTGAATGGTGTCAGTCGGCGGCGATTGCCTGATTCGTCGAATCGCTGGTGGTATCGACGTAGACATCCTCGTAGAGCGACTCGAGTGGCGGCTCCGGGCTCTTGTCGGCGAAGTCCCAGGCATCCTGCACCAATGCCTTGAGCTCCGCATCCAGCCGCTGCAGCTCTTCGTCGGTGAGCTCGCCGTGCTCCAGCATGTGCATGCGGAGCAGCATGATCGGATCGCGCTTCATGTACTCGTCGAGCTCCGCCTTCGTGCGATAGGTGCCGCTCACGGCGTCGGACATCGAGTGGCCCATGAAGCGATAGGTGCGCACCTCGAGGAGCGTCGGGATCTGGTCGCGGCGCGCGCGATCGACTGCCTCCTGCGTTGCTTCGCGCACGGCGAAGACGTCCTGTCCGTCGCATTGCGCCCGCGGCATGTTGTACGACGCGCCGCGTTCGTAGATGTCGTGGATTGCCGAGGCACGCTCGAGCGCCGTGCCCATCCCGTACCGGTTGTTCTCGATGACGTACACGACCGGCAGCTTCCAGAGGCCTGCCATGTTGAGCGCTTCATGAAAGGCGCCGGTGTTCACCACCGATTCGCCCATGAAGCAGATGCAGACCTGATCGCCGCCACGATATTTGATCGCGAAGCCGACGCCCGTGGCGAGCGGCACGTGCGCGCCGACGATGCCATGGCCGCCGAGGAAGTTGACGTTGCGGTCGAAGAGATGCATCGAGCCGCCCTTGCCGCGCACGACGCCGTCGGCCCGGCCGAAGAGCTCGGCCATCACGTTCCGCGGCGACATTCCGCGCGCCAGCGCCTGCCCGTGGTCGCGGTACGTGGTAATGACGTAGTCGTCGGGGCGGAGAATCGAGAGCGTGCCCGTGCTCACCGCCTCCTGCCCGATGTAGAGATGGCAGAAGCCGCCAATCTTGCCTAACGCGTAGGCTTCGGCGCAACGCTCCTCGAATCGCCGCTGCAGGAGCATCGACCGCAGCAGCTCGCGGTCGAGATCGGGGTTGGACTTCCCGTTGGTAGATGGGTCCGAGGTCTGCGTTCCAGCGGATCCGGACTCCTTTTTCTTGGTTGCCATGTAGTTACTTCGCTGTGAATCGAAGGTGCAGATCGATGCGGTCAGACGCCCGCGGCCTGGACTTGCTCCCAGGCGTGATAGCTCGAGCGCACGAGAGGACCAGATTCCACGTGGCGGAAGCCCATCGCCATTCCCTCCTCGCGGAACATGCGGAACTCATCCGGCGTCACGTACCGATCCAACTTGATGTGGGATGCGGACGGACGCAGGTACTGGCCTAACGTGATGATGTCCACGTCCACGGCGCGGAGGTCACGCAGCACCGCCAGTACCTCCTCGTTCGTCTCGCCCATGCCGAGGATGATTCCACTCTTGGTGGGGACGTGTGGCGCGATGCGCTTCGCGGTCGTGAAGATCTTCATCACCCGCTCGTAGCGGCCGCCGGGCCGGCAACGCTTGTAGAGCCGCGGCACCGTCTCGGTGTTGTGATTGTAGATGTCGGGCGAGGTGTCGAGCACGACGCGAATGGCGTCCTCGTTGCCCTGGAAGTCGGGGACCAGCACTTCGACCGAACAGGTGGGCACGTGCTGCTTGATCTGCCGGATCGTCTCCGCGAACGCCCACGCGCCAAAGTCCGGCAGGTCGTCGCGGTCGACGGACGTGATCACCGCGTGCTGGAGGTTCATCTCCGCCACGGCGCGCGCGACGCGCTCGGGCTCCGCGGCGTCGAACTTCGGCGGGCGTCCATGGGCAACGGCGCAGTAGGCACAGTTTCGCGTACAGACGTCGCCAAGGATCATGAACGTCGCGGTGCCATGCTCCCAGCACTCGCCAACATTCGGACAATGCGCTTCCTCGCAGACCGTGTGGAGGTCGAGGTCGCGCATCAAGTGCTTGAGCCGGAGGTAGTTCGGTCCACCGGGGGCGCGAACCTTCAACCACCCGGGCTTGCGCTCGGGCAACGGCTCCGCGCGGTGCCGGCCGATGATCTGATATAGGGTCTCGCCCATCGTATGTCTGGCGATCGGAGTCGGAAATCGTTGAGCAGCCGAAATCTATCCCCGCTGGAAGCACCGGGGTAGAACGCGCGGAACTCGTAACCGATTACCAGCGGAGAGCGCGGTTAGTCGGCTGTCTAGCCGAAGCGTTGAATGCCGAACGCCGTGATATCGACCGGCGGCGCGCTCCCCGCGATGAGCGACGCCACACACTCGCCGGTGAGCGGCGCGAGAAGGATTCCATTCTTCCCGTGTCCGCAGGCGTAGAGGACGCTCGGCAGATCCGGATCTCGGCCAATGATCGGGCGCGCGTCTGGTGTCATGGGGCGCAAGCCGGCCCATGCACCCTGTACCGGTGCGTCACGGAGACTCGGGACGGCCGCTACCGCCGCAAGCCGAAGGCGATCGAGCGCGGCGGATGTGGTCGAAGAGTCGAATCCGACGCGCTCGAGCGTGCTGCCGACGAGCGTCGATTCTCCACGGGGAACCAGGTAGACATCGCCTGTCGACACCGCGTGGGAAAGCGGCGCGCCTTGCAGCCGCAGCATCTGCCCGCGGACCGGCTCCACCGGTACGGGTCGCGGAGCGCCAACGAGTAGCGCGATCCAGGCGCCGGCGGCGAGAACGACGGCGCGGCCATGCTGCGTTCGCCCGTCCTCCATGGTTGCCGTGCAGGAATCGATGCCGGGCTGGATGGCGGCGACGCGTCCCTCGACGACATCGATCGACCACTCGCAGCGTGCAGCCTCACGAAGTGCGTCGAGCAAACGCACGTTGTCGACGTAGCCATCGTCTCGATAGAGAGCGGCTCCGGGGTGAGACGTCAGCGCGGGCTCGAGCTTCTCCAGCGCCGCCGCATCGAGCCGTTCGACGCCAGCGCGCTGAGATGCGATCTCATTGGGTCCGAGCTCGATGATTCCCGATCGGTCCAGCGTGACCTCGATGCCGGTACGCTCAGCGAGCCAGCGGAGCCAGGCGGGATATCGATCTCGCGACGCCGACATGAAAGCGCGGAATCCCGGTTCGGCATTGCCGATGGACGGGGCGAGAAGGCCGGCAGACGCGGCAGACGCGGCGCCGGGTGTAATGCGACCGAGGATTCGGCAGGATCCTCCAGCTCGCGCGATCGCGATTGCCGTGGCGAGCCCGATGATGCCGTCGCCGACGATGAGCACATCCGCCGTGCTCTTTCCGCGTGATGAGGAGGAGGTCCGGGGCATCGTGAGTGAAGGTTCCGGCACTAGCGCGCGAAGCCAGCGCGCGCGAGAATCGAGGGTGAAACTCTTACCAGCGGACCGGCGTACGACCGCTCGGTGATGGTTGGTCTTTTCAACGTTCGGGAGATTCGCCGATGCTCCGCACAATTTTCATGAT
>C688J18823_10002417_pt1 | contig 11690 bp, 9 predicted proteins | sample HopSoiMetagenom1_FD_18823 | JGI IMG/M metagenome (IMG submission 18823) | reverse complement strand
TACGACTCGCCGCGTTATCGGCTCGTCGCGGTTTTCGGAGAGAACCTCCGCCGGTATCCGATCTCGCGCGAGCTCGGCCGGTACGCGAACGCGCTCCTTCGAGCGCGGCCGCTGACCGATCCGTCCTCGCGTGCGATCCACCGCTTTCGCCGCACCACCGACCCGTGGTCGCGCGCCGCGCTCGCGTACGCCGGCGACGCCCGCTTCGAGCGCGAGCTCGAAGCTGCGCTCGCGGAGCCGGCGGACCGGCCGCTCGTGCGGGGCGACGAGCTGGGGCTGCCGCCGGGGCCGGAAATCGGGCGGCTCCTCGAACTGATCGCGGAGGAGCGCGCTGCGGGAGTGATCTCGACGCGCGAAGAGGCGCTCGAGCTCGTCCGCCGGGAGTCGACGGGATGACGAACGCCGACGACGTTCGCGCCCGGTTCGGCGCGACGGCAGAGCAGTTCGCGGCGCACAGCGCTGCGCAGGTCGACCGCGTTCGCGACGAGCTGACGACGCTCGTCTCGCTCCGCGGCGACGAACGCGCGCTCGACTCCGGCACCGGCGCCGGCACGCTCGCGCTCGCCCTCGCCCCACTCGTGCGCGAGGTCGTCGGCGTCGATCTCGTCCCCGAGTTGCTCGCCGCGGCGCGGCGCGACGCGCCGGAGAACGTGATCTTCGTCGAAGGGGACGCGACGCGGCTCGAGTTCGACGCGTTCAGTTTTGACGTCGCCGCATCGAGGCGCACCCTGCATCACGTGGCGCGGCCCGAGCTCGTGATCGCCGAGCTCACGCGCCTCACGCGTCCCGGCGGGATGATCATCGTCGAGGACCAGATCGCGCCGGCGGACCCGTTGATCGCGGTCGAGATCGACCACTTCGAGCGCGCGCGAGACGCATCCCACACGCGTCTGCTACCGGACGCCGACCTACGCCAGCTGTTCGAGGCGAACGGCCTCGTGCTCCAGACGGGCAGGCGGCGGACCGAGAGTCGCGCGGTGGACCCGTATCTCGATCTCGCCGGTTGCAGCGGCGGTGCACGTGACGTCGCGGCGGGGCTCGTCCCCGGCGGCGGGGACGTCTACGTCGCCGAATCGGCGTGGTACGTCCTGCGCCGCGGCTAACGCGGCCGTCGGTAACCGAACCGACCTGCGAGACGCGCGACGAGACCGGGAGCGACCGCCTGCGCGACGGACGCAACGCGGTACCACGCAGGGACGAACGTCTCGCGCTTGTCCCTCTCGACCGCGCCGGCGATGTGCTGTGCGACCTGCTCCGGCTCGATCACGAGCCGCCGGAGCAGGGCGCTGCCGAGAATCGACGCTTGCGGGAAGCCTTCCGTCTCGACGAACCCCGGGTTTACGGTGTGCACGTGGATGCCGCGGCCCCGCAGCTCCGCCGCCGTGGAGCGTGAGAATGCGAGCTGCGCGTGCTTCGACGCCGAATACGGGCCCGACGGCGCGAACGCGACCGTCCCCGCGACCGAGACGACGTTGACGACATCGGCGCGGACGGCGGCTTCCAATGCGGGCAGAAACGCCCGCAGACACCACACCGCACCGAGGTAGTTCACGCGCAGGACCTCCTCGAGGCGCTCGGGCTCGATCCGGGCGAATCCCGAGCGGCCAGGGATGCCCGCGTTGTTCACGAGCAGGTGGATCGCGGGGTGTCGAGCGGTCACCGCCGCCGCCGTCGCGTCGACCGCCGCGCGGTCGGCCACGTCGCACACCTCGAACTCCCCGCCGATCTCCTCTGCGAGCGCGCGCAGCCGCTCCTCCCGCCGTGCGAGCAACACGCAGCGCCAGCGGCGCGCCGCGAGCAGCCGTGCCGTCGCTGCGCCGATGCCGCTCGAGGCACCGGTGACGACGGCGACGCGTGCTACTTGCAGATCCGGACGACCCGTGTCGCCGACAGGCGCTTCCCGGCCGCGTCGGTCGCAAGTGCCGTCACCCGGTGCGCACCGCCGTTCACGCCGCCGATGTGCCACGTGACGGCGAATAGCCCCGCCGCGCCGTCGCGGTCGACGCCGATCCGACGCCCGTCGGCCGAAAACCGGACCGATGCGACCGTCCGGCTCGAGCTCGCGACGACCGCAAGCGGCGCCGTCGCTCCGCGCAGGCACTGTCCCGTCCGCGGGACGAGCCACGTCAGCGCCGGGCCGGTCACGCCGCGAAGCGTCACGGTCTTGAACCGCGTGTTCGGGAGGATCTTGTTCCCGAGCGTCGCGATGTTCTTCGTTTCCTGCAGGTCGGACGCTTCGAGCACGAGCTTCGTCTTCCCTGCGGGGACCCGCGCCGCCGCGGCAGGCAGTGGGAAGACGGCGAGACCGGTCGCAGCGTCGTACAAGGCCGCACCGACGAGGACGCGCCGGTACGAGATCACGAGCGAGAGCGGGTCGACGCCGGACTGGGAGTCGAGCACGCGCGCAACGATCGTCGGCCGGCCGGCGGACACGCGCGTCGTGAGCACGTTCACCCTCGGCGGCGTCAGGTCGTTCTGCCAGAAGCGCAGGCGGTACGGCCCCGGATGCGAGGCGTGCGTGAACGGATCGATGCCGGAGTCGACGGAGACAAAGAACTGCTGCTGGCGCGGGAACACGACACCCGCGGCTCCGACATCGATCCCGGAATCGAACATCAGCTCGTTCATGTTGACGGGCGTCGCCGCGTACCCCTGCACGTCACGCTCGTCCTTCGACCCGAGCACCCACGGGTGGATGAGCGCGTCCGATGCGGTGGATGCCGTCGACACGCCGAGGTTGACCAGCGGCTTCTGGACGGTCGTGACGTAGAGCGTCTCCGCCCCCGTTTCGTCCATCGCGGGGCCGACGTAGTCCGACGGCGGGCCGAACGGGGCGCTCGGACAGCAATACGCGGTCACTCTGCTCTCGCCGCGCGTGTCACCCGTCTGCACCTTCTTCAGCGGCTGGGCATCGAGCGCCGCGAGCGCCGGGTGCGACACGTCGAACGCGTAGGGGATCCGGCGGGTCACGTCACCGTTGCGCAGGACGATGAAGCCGTAGTCCTGGCCCTGCGGAGCGCCCGACGCGGCATGTGCGATCACGGCGAGCTCGCCCTCGCCGCCCGGCGGGACGTCGACGGCCGGCGGCACGTCGATCGACGCGCCCTGCGTCGCGCTCTGCGGTGCCAGGCCGACGCTCCACGTGCCGGTGCCGCCCCCGGCGTCGCGGACGCGGACGAGGAGCGCGCGGTCGTCGGCCCGGTGCGTGACGTCGAGCCGCTGGAACGAGAGCGTCGCCGGGGTCGTGAAGACCTTCGGATCGGCGGCGCGCGCGACATTCACGAGCCCGCCCCCCTCGAGCGGGACGGGCGCCTCCTGCGTGCGCGCGGTGTTCCCCCAGGCCGGCCCGGCGGTCGCGACGAGCGCTGACTTGATCTGCTGCGGCGTCCAGCCGCGGTGCAGCTGCACGAGCAACGCCGCCGCGCCCGCGACGTGCGGAGTGGCCATGCTCGTCCCATCGAAGACGGCGAACGGCGAGCCGCCGGTGAACTCCGGGAGCGTCGACGACAGGATCGCCCCGCCGGGTGCGGAGACGTCCGGCTTCAGCAGATCCGTGAAGTCGGTCAGGCCGGCCGAGGAGAAGTCGGTGACGATCCCGCTGCGGCCCGTCTCGACCTGCTCGATCTGCGAGCCGACGACGACGGGTGCCGCGCCGTCGTGCTGTGCGAGATACGCACGCAGGGTCGCGCCGTCGAGGTCGGCGATCTTTCCGGCCGGGATCGGCAGCGCGATCGGAATCGGCTCCGCCTCGCCGGCCCGGTTGTCGACGATCACGATCCCGACGGCGCCCGCGTCTGCAGCCCGCAGGGCCTTCGACGCGAACGTGCAGTGACCGCGTGTAACGAGCGCGATCGCGCCGCGCAGGCTCCCGGGCAGGAGGGGTGTCTTCGTCTCGTTGTTCGGATCGTCGTCGGGGCCGCACAGCCGGCGGTCGAGCGCCTCGCCGCCGCGCGTCGTGAACGTCCCGATGTCGACCAGCAGCCGCGTCTGCCGGGCGAACGCCGGCGGAAAGAATTCGCCGCCGGCGCTCGCGATCGGAATGCCGCGGACGTTCGCCGGTGCGTCGTCGGCGACGACACTCATCGTCGGCGTGAACACGTGCGTGTTCGACACGGCCGCGACCGTGATCGCGTCCGGCGCCGTGCCCGGCGATCCGACGGTGCCGAGGCCGAACGAGTCGCGGTCGTTGCCCGCAGCGATCACCGGCACGACGCCCGCAGCTGCGACGTTGCGGATCGTGTCGATCAGCGCATCGTTGACCGGATCCGTCTCGGGGCCGCCGCCGGAGAAGTTGACGACGTCCATGCCGTCGCGCACCGCTGCCTCGAACGCGGCGATCAACTCGGGAGTGAACGCCTGGACGCCCGCCGGCGTCGGAACGGTGAACACGCGGTAGTTCCCGAGCCACGCACGCGGCGCGACGCCACTCAGGCCGCACGTCGGCGGGTGATCGCGCCCACCTGGGGAACACGTGCCGGCGTCGCCGGCGGCGATCCCTGCAACGTGCGTCGCGTGGAACGACACGGTCGGGTCGACCGGCAGCTTGCCCGCGGCGCCCGCACCGGGGCCCGGGAACGATCGCGCGACGATCACCTTCGGTGACGTGAAACGGTCGTCGCCGAGCGGGAAGCCGCTGGGATACGAGAACGACGACGCGTCGAAGAACGGATTCCGCGGGTCGACGCCGTCGTCGACGACGCCGATCTTGACGCCGTCGCCGCGCGCGCCCGTGGCCGCGTGCAGCTCGTCGGCGCCGATGACGCCGGGGCTGTGGTTCGTCGACAGCGTGTACTGCAGCGTCGGGTACACATGCGCGGCGAACGACATGCGCGTCAGAACCGGCAGCTTCGAGACCGGCAGGTCGACGGCGAACCCGTCGAAGACGATCTGGTAGCGCTCGCCTATGCGCGCGGACGGGATCGACCGTCGGAGCTCGGCCGCAGCGCGCTGCTGCGAGGCCGCGACGCGCGCGAGGTACCGCCGTGAGGTCGGCGACGACACGTTGAGCCTTTGCTGCGTCTCCGCGGCTGCGAACGTCCGCCGGTAGGAGGCCGCAAGCGGGGCGAGCCGCAGCCGGACGACCACGCGGATCCGGTGCGTCCGGTGCGCTGCCGGCACGACGAGCGTGCCGGACCGGACGCGCGGCAGGGCGGTCTCGCCGAACGTTCGCCGGACCGGTTGGGGCGACGCACCTGCGGGAACCGCCGACGCCAGCGCCGCCATAACTACCACCAGACCCACTGAGCGGCGCAAGAACAGGGAATGTAGCGGAAGGGATCTCATAGGATCGTCCGGTGCCAGGAAGCTACGAGGGGAAGCGCGGTCTGGTTCTCGGCGTCGCGAACCGGCGCTCGATCGCATGGGGGATCGCGAAGCGCCTCGCCGACGGCGGCGCCGAGCTCGCGTTCACGTATCAGGGCGAACGGATCGAGAAGAACGTCCGTGAGCTCGCCGACTCGGTGGGAAGCCCGCTCGTGACCTCGTGCGACGTCCGTTCGGACGACGACGTGGCGCGCGTGTTCGGCGAGGTTGCGCAGCGCTTCGACGGCGGTCTCGACCTGCTCGTCCACTCGGTGGCATTCGCTGCCGCGGAGGATCTCGAGGGTCGCTTCACCGACACGCCGCGCGATCGCTTCTGGCTCGCGCTGGATGTGAGCGCGTACTCGCTCGTCGCGTGCGCCCGCGCCGCGGAGCCGCTGATGGAGGCGCGCGGCGGAGGCTCGATCGTGACGATGACCTACCTCGGCGGCGAGCGCGCGGTTCCGCATTACAACGTCATGGGCGTGGCGAAGGCGACGCTCGACGCCTCGGTGCGCTACCTGGCGTGGGACCTCGGCGAGAAGAACATCCGCGTCAATGCGATCAGCGCGGGGCCTGTCCGGACGCTCGCGGCGCGATCGATCGCCGGCTTCCCGACGATGGAGGCGATCGTCGAGGAGCGCTCGCCGCTCCATCGCCACATCGACGCGGACGATGTCGGCGGCGCCGCGGCGTATCTACTGTCGGACGACGCGCGGAACGTCACCGGGACGATCCTGTACGTCGACTCCGGCTACCACGCGATGGGGATGTGACCTTCACCGACAGAAGCCGCAGACCGACCCGGCGCCCGTCGGCGGCCACGAGGTGGGGGACGTTCAGGCTGACGACGTGCCAGCGGGGGACGCGACCGAGCGGCAGTGTCCGCGTTCCGTGGACGGTCGACCCGCGCACGACGCGTCCGTCGACGGTCGGCGCGCCGACGGCGTAGTCGGACTCGGGCGCCGCGACACGCAGCCGAACGGCACCCGCGCCGTAGATCCAGAACGGCGCGTGCGTCTCGCTCATCGGCCAGCCGTCGCCGGTGTTGCCGTACCAGCCCTGGCAGAAGACCGGACGAGAGCGGGCCGGCTCGCCGACCGGGAGCGTGCTCAGCGCGCGCCCGCGCGTGAAGAGCGCGATCGGCTGCGCGGCCGCGGTCGGCGCCCAGCCGTGCTGGCGGAGACCGCGGAGCGCGAAGTAGCGGCGGTCGGGAACTGCGCCGTTCCGCGTGAACAGCCCGCCGTGGACCGCGATCGCCGTGACGACGAGACGGTCGAGCAGACCGTTCGTGCCGCCCGACCAGTCGCCGCAGTTCAGGCGCTCGAGCCGCCGTGCCAGCTCCTTGGCCGCCGCCGGCGCAGTCGTGGAGTACCCGCCGAGGCGCTGCCGCCGGGCGTGCGTGTCGTACCAGAGATAGACCGAGCCATAGTGGACGCCGGGGTCGAACACCGGCAGTTCGAGCAGGCGGCCCGGCGGCGCCGTGTGGACAGCCGCGTAAGCCGCACCACCGCTGTCGGCGGCGGACTTCCCGTACACGCGCGCGTGCAGGTCGACGAAGATCACGGCGATCGCGACGACGGCGACCGCAACGGATGCCGTGCGCGCGATCGCGTACGCGACGAGCGCCGCGATGCAAAGGCATGCGATCGGCAGCAGGCGTTCCGGCACGCGCGGGAACCGGAACGGTGGCAGCGCGTGCCAGAGCGCGGCGTACACCGGCAGGTGGGTCCCGACCGCGAGCAACAGCGGCACGAGCGCGCCGATCCCGAGAAGCGCCGCGAGACCGAACCGTCGCGTCCGGACGAGAACGATGAGGCCGGCGAGCGCGATCAGCGGCGTCGCCCAGCCGAAGAACGTGAACTGCTCGCTGCGCGCATGGTCGATGTGACGCGCCACGAAGTCACCCCACCGCGCCGAGTAGTGACTCACCTCCTCGAGCGAGCGGCCGCCGGCCTGCGTCGAGCGCGCGATGACGGTCTGCCGGACGACGATGCCGGCGCCGATCGCGGCGAGCGTCGCCGCGACGATTGCGAGCCACGCGCGCGGGAGCCGGACGAGCGCGTACGCGAAAAAGAACGGAATCGCACCGAGGGCGAGGTGCACCTGACCCGATAGCGGAATCGACGCGATCGCGGCGCCTGCGAGCGCGATCCACCACGCAGAACCGCGACGTGCACGCTCGACCGCCCAGAGCGCGAGCGGCAGCAGGACCGAGATCGGGCCGAGCAGGTGCCCGACGCTCTGCGCCACCCGGTACGGCGCGATCGCGAACGCAAGGCCGCCGACGAGCGCGGGCGCGCGCGCGAGCCCGAGCTCGCGCAGCCATGCGCACGCGAGCAGACCGGCGAGCGCGTAGCACACGATCTGCATCGCGTTCCACGCGACGACGAGACCGAACAACGCGCCGAGCGGCCAAAACAGGAAACCGAACGGCCAGCCGGGGAAGTTCGGCTGCGCGCCGGCCTCGGGCCGGAAGGAAAAGGGATCGAGCCACGGCGCATGGCCGTGTTGCACCTGATCGCCGACGAGCCACCAGTGGTACAGCGTCTGCAGATGATCGCCGGGCGAGGCCTCACCGTGACCGGACGCACCGCCGGAAAGAAAGTGCGACCGCGCGTGGAGGATTGCCGGCCACGTCGCCGACACGCCGGCGGCGACGTAGAGGGCGCTCGCGATCGCTAGGTAGCCCGCGCCGCTGCGAGCAGCACGTCGAAGTCCGGCAGCTCGCCCGTTCCATAGCGCCATGCGCCGCGCACCGTACCGTCCTCGTCGACGAGGAACGCCGATCTTTCGGCGACGTCGGCGAAGCCGCGAAACTCGTGTGCGATCCCGAATGCGTGCACCGCTTCCGCGTTCCAGTCCGAGAGCAGCGGGAAGTTCAGATCGAGCGCCTGCGCCCACGCGATGTGCGTCCACGGCGAGTCGCGGGACACGCCGAACACACGCACGCCCGCCGCGGCGAACTGCTCGCTCCTGTCACGCAGGAGCTCCATCTCGTTCGTTCAGGTCGACGACCAGTCGAAGAGATAGAAGAGGAAGAGCGCTGCTCCGTCCGAGTGCAGCTCGGCGAGCGAGCGTCGCTCGCCCGGCGCGGTCCACAGCTCCACGTCCGGTACCCGGTCACCCTCGGCCAACATCGCGCGGGACACTAGACCAGCGACGCGACTCGACGCGCCTCATGGCCGCGACGCGGCGGCCGATCTATGCCGGGACGGACGCGGCGACCTCCGTCGCGTTCGCGATCTCGCGCACGACTTCGACGATGTCGCGGTTCGCGTTGAAGATCCGGAGCTGGCGGTCGGCGCCGTTGCCGCGCGCGAGGATCTCGGTGACACCCTGCAGCTCGCCGTCGGCGCCGAGCTCGCGGGCATGCGGCTCGATCTCCTTCAGCGTCCGCCGGATCAGCTGCGCGACCGGGACGCGGTTGCGCCGGCCGGTCGCGAGGTCCATCACCGGCGCCTCGAGCCCGTAGCGCGCGGCGAGCCACTTGTTCTCGGTCGTGAGGATCCGGTGGTACGACGGGATCGCACGCCTCGCCTCGTAGACCTCGCAGTAGTGCTTGACGAGCGCCTGGCAGTACGCCGTCAGCGCCACGACGTCGTCGAGCCGCGTGGTCGCGTCGCAGATCCGGATCTCGATCGTGCCGAGCCGCGGGTGCAGCCGGATGTCCCACCAGATGTGCGTGTAGTCCGCGATGCACCCCGTTCGCTCCAGCTGCCCGACGACGGCGGCGTAGTCGGCGTAGTCCTTGAACCGCGGGGGTGGCCCTGAGCGCGGAAACGCGGCGAACACCATCTGCCGTGACGACGAGAGCCCGGTCGGCTCGCCCCGCCAGAACGGCGACGATGCCGACAGCGCGAGCAGCTGCGGAAGATGGGCGAGGAGCCCGTTCACCACCTGGACCGCTTTTTCCGCGTCGTCCACGGCAACGTGCACGTGCATGCCGAAGATCAGCTCGCGTCGGGCGACGTACTGCAGCTGGTCGACGAGGTTCCGGTAACGATCGCGCGCCGTGATCCGTTGGCGCTCGAACAGCGAGAACGGATGCGTCCCGGCGGAGCCGACGCGCATTCCTTCGGCGCGCGCGATGTCCGAGACGTAACCGCGGATCTTCCGAAGTTGTTCCTCCACCGCGGAGGGCGTCCGGCAGACGGGCGTCGCGATCTCGAGCACTGACTGCATGAGCTCAGGGTTGATGCGCGGCTCGAGCTCGTGCCCGCTCACGGCGGCGAGAACCGTGTCGATGTGCTGCACGAGGTCGAAGGTCTCGCCGTCGAGGAGCATGTACTCCTCCTCGACGCCGAGCGTGTACGGGTCGCTCTCGCCGAAGGCGTGATCGAGCACGCTTCCGCCGGTCGCGAGCCCCGCTCCCTTTCCCGTGATCGACGCTGGATAGATCTGCTTCATCGGTTGGACGGAAGTATCGCCTCCGCCTCGATCTCGACGAACCACCGGGGGTCGAGGAGCTCGGTCACGATCGCCGTCGTCGCCGGGCGCGCGACTGCAAACGCTTCGGCGTGGGCCCGCCCGACGTCGTCGATCGCGTCGGCGCTCGTCACGTAGATCCGCGTCCGCACCACGTCGTCGAGCGTGGCGCCGGCCTCGGCGAGCGCGGCGGCGACGATGTCGAGGCAGCGGCGCGCCTGGCCGTAGGCATCAGCCGGCGGATCGGCGTCGTCGGGCATGATCGGCGCCGTCCCCGAGACCCAGACGTGGCCGTCGACGGCGACGGCGCGCGAGTAGCCCACGCGCGCCTCGAACGCCGAGCCCGACGAGATCACCCGGCGCTCCACGCCAATAGCATCGCGCCGGTGGAGGCCCTGCGGCAAGTCGACGCGTGGCCGGCGGCGAGCGTCGCCGTGGGTGCCGCCCGTGGGGGCACGGTCGCCGCGACCCACGGCGATCCGGAGCGCGAGTACCGCTGGGCGTCGGTCACCAAGCTCGTGACCGCGCTCGCCGCCCTCGTCGCTGCAGAGGAAGGGACGATCGACCTCGACGAGCCGGCAGGGCCGGAGGGCTCGACCGTCCGCCACCTCCTCGCTCACGCGTCCGGCTTGCCGTTCGAGGCCGGACCGCCTATCGGCCGCGTCGGCCGCAGGCGCATCTACTCGAACGTCGGCTTTGAGGTCCTCGCGGACCACATCGCCGCCCGCGCAGGGATGCCGTTCGACCGGTATCTGCGCGAAGCGGTGCTGCTGCCGCTCGAGCTGGGAGCCGAGCTTCGCGGCTCGCCCGCGTCCGAGCTCCACGGAACGCTCGGTGACCTGCTTCTCCTCGCGTGCGAGCTCCAACGGCCACGGTTGATCGCCGACGAGACGCTCGCCGAGGCGACGGCGGTGCAGTTCCCGGGCCTGAGCGGCGTGCTCCCGGACGTCGGTCGAATGGATCCGAACGACTGGGGGCTCGGGTTCGAGCTCCGCGATGCGAAGTCCCCGCACTGGACCGGCTCGCGCAACTCGCCGCGGACGTTCGGCCACTTCGGCGGCAGCGGGACGTTCCTCTGGGTCGACCCTGAAGCCGGGCTCGCGCTCGCCTGTCTCACGGACCTCGACTTCGGCGACTGGGCGCTCGAGGCGTGGCCGCACCTGTCGGACGCGGTGCTCACGGACCCCGGCTAGGGGCTCGCCGCCGTCCACGCCGGGAACTCGGTCAGCCCGAGGGCCGACGTAAGAACGTGATCGTCAGTCCCGTCGAGCTTCACCGAGCGGATCTCGCTGTGGTTGTAGTCCGGTTCGGCTTCGTACAGCAATCGCGTTCCGTCCCGCGACCACGCAGGCCGGACGAGGCTCGTGGTGCGCGGCATCACGACGCGCCGGACGCCGGTTCCGTCGGCGTTGATGACATAGATGTACGTGCCGGCGAAGTCTTCGGTGCCGAAGAACGCGATCGTCGCCCCGTCGGGCGACCACGCGGGGTCGCTCGCGAAGGGCAGAGTCGTCAGCTGCATGGGGGCCGTTCCGTCGCTGTCGATGACGAAGAGGGCTCGGTCGCTCCCCGGCGCCTGATCGACGTAGGCGATCCGTTTGCCGTCGGGGGACCAGCTCGGCAGGTCGGCGGTCGTCTGCTGCGGCGGAGTCAGCGGCGTCACTCGGGTGCCCGACGGATCGGTGAGGAAGATGCGCTCAGGCGCTCCGGAGTCGTTCTGCCACCGGCTGAACGCGATCGCGCCGGAGTCCGGTGACCACGCCGGATGATGATCGTCGCCGGTCGTCAGGCGTGTCTCGGTGCCGGTTGCGACGGCGTAGGTGAACAAGCCCGAGGGGGTGCGGTCGATCGCTCGCTTGCCTTCGTCGACGATCGTCGTGCCGTCCGGCGACCAGGACGGCGCGGTGTCGTCGAACGTGTTGTTCGTCAGTTGCTGCACGCCGCTGCCGTCGGGCCTCACCGTG
>C688J18823_10002416_pt1 | contig 11691 bp, 11 predicted proteins | sample HopSoiMetagenom1_FD_18823 | JGI IMG/M metagenome (IMG submission 18823) | reverse complement strand
AGCTGCTCCGCGAGCTCGCGCACCGTGAGCGGCTCGCCGGCGCGCTCGAGCTCGCGCAGGATCTCGCGGCCGTAGTCGTCGGCGGACCCGGCCGATGGCGCTTCACCCAGATCGGGTCGATCGGGTCGATCCGTGCGAGCGCGGCGGCGCAGGGCTGTTCTCTTGGCTTTCTTGGACAAGCGGTCGCTATTTTCGGCTAAAATCGCGCCCTCCTCCGGCCGAGGTGGCGGAATTGGTAGACGCACTAGGTTCAGGTCCTAGCGGTGGCAACACTGTGGGGGTTCGAGTCCCTTCCTCGGCACCAAACTTCAGCGCCTCAAGAGCCAGACCCGGGAACTGCTAGCGCGCGATGACGCCGAAGGCTGCGCGCGCGAAAACCTGGTGACCTGCCTTTAACCCGTAGCGGCGCGCGCGCTCGAGGCTATAGAGGCGGCTCTCGAGGAGCTCCAGCGCCGAGCGGATCTGCTCGCGCAGGAAGTCGACGCCGGCCATCGCGCCGCGTGCGCGATGCTCGTCATGCGACAGGAGCTCGGCGGCGTATTCGGCGACCAGGCGAATCTTCTCGCGGCAGTAGTCGTCGTCGATCGCCTCGCCCACCTCGCGGCATAGATCCACCACGCGGCGCAGCGCCCGCAGGTCGGCTGCGGTGCCGACGTGCGCCTGGACGATGCGCTGGAGCGCCGACTGGCCTTCTCGTGCGCGCTGGATGTCCGGGTAGCCCATGGCGATGGCAGCCATTCTGCGGTTTCCGTGCGGCCGCCGCTGTCGCGCGCTGACGCAACGCGTTGTCGCGGGGCCACTACAACGCCAGCCGGACTATCGCCGCCCGACAGGGCGGGCGAGACCGCGGTGATACAAAGTCTTCCCTATGACGAGGCGCATTTCCGCGGTGCTGATCGCCTGCCTGCTGGCGGGTTGCGGGGCGCTGCTGCCGAAGTCCGCCGAAATCACCGCGAGCCCGTGGCCGACCTATCAGGCGGCGCAGGAGACCTTCGACAAGATCGTTCCCGGGCAGACCACCATCGCCGATCTCAGGCTTATGGCGCTCGATCCGGCCGAGAACCCGAACATCGCGATCCTCAACTACGCGGACGTGATGCGCAAATTCATGCTCAACCAGTCGTTCTCCATCAACGACCTCGACCAGGGCGTGCGCGACTGCGTGATGGCGAAGGTCGCCTGCCGCGGCTTCGAGGTGACGCAGAGCATGGTGAACAAGAACCGGCAGGGCAACGTCGTCCTCGATGTCCTCGGCTTCTATCGCGAGACGCAGACCACCGGCTGGCGCTTCAACGGGCTCATCCTCGTCAAGGAGAACGTGGTGGTCTACAAGCTGACCGGCGGCCAGCCGATCCTGCAGGGCACCGAGGAGGCGAAGAACCCGCTCGGCCCGGTGCAGGCCATCGGCCAGAAGATGACGGGTATCAGTTTCTAGCCATCGCGCGGTTGGGATCCCAGCCGCCGCCCAGCGCTTTGATGAGGTCCACGCTGAAGGCGAGCCGCGCCTGGCGATTGCGCACGAACGCGAGCTCGGCATCGTTGGCGGTGCGCTGCGCGTCCAGCACCTCCAGGTACGGCGAATAGCCCGACTGGTAGCGAAGCGTCGAGAGCTCGAGCGCGTTGCGCGCGGCATCGAGGCGCGCCTTCAGCTCCTCTTCGCTCTCGCCGGCCTGCTGCACGTTGACGAGCGCGTCGGCGACCTCGCGAAAGCCGGTCTCGATCGCGCGCTGGTAGGTCGCCACGACCTGCTCGCGCCGCGCGCGCGCCTGGTCGACCCGCGCCTCGCGCCGGCCGGCGTCGAAGATCGGCGCGGCGAGGGCGATGCCGACGTTCCAGATGGCGGCGCCGGGGCCGCCCACGAGGTCGGCGAACTGCGCGCTCTGCACGCCCGCCCCGGCGGTAAGGGATATCGTAGGGAAGAGCGCCGCGCGCGCGATGCCGATCTGCGCGTTGGCCGCGACCAGCGTTTCTTCCGCCTGGCGGATGTCGGGCCGGCGCTCGAGCAGCGTGGAAGGCAGACCGGCCGGCGGCACCGGCGGCATGGGCAGGTTGAAGAGCTCTCCCGTCGAGAGTTTCAGGTCCGGCCGCGCCGCAAGTTGCGCGAGCTGGTGCTCGATCAGCGCGCGGCTCCTGGTCGCGTCGCGGCGCTGCACCAGCGCGTCGGAGAGCGCGCCCTGCGCCTGGTAGACGTCCAGCTCCGACGCGAGCCCCGCTTCGAGGCGCGTCTTCGCGATGTCGAGCGACTCGCGGCGCACGCGAATCGAGTTATCCAGCACCGCGATCTGTGCATCCAGCGAGCGCAGCGCGAAATACGCCTGCGCAATGCCGCCAGCGAGGGTGACATCAACGACATCGCGCGAAAGCTGGTTGGAAAGCAGGCCCGCCCGCGCCGCCTCGCTCGCACGCGAGACGCGGCCCCAGAAATCAATCTCGTAGCTCGTCGACACGAGCGCGGAATAATTCGGCCGCACCGTCGCGATGCCGGCCGGTACCGGCGGCTGCGAGACCGTGCTGACGCCCTGGCGCGAATAGCTTGCCGTCGCGTTCACCTCGGGAAAGATCGCGGCGCGCACCTCGCGAAGCGCCCCTTCGGCCTCCTGCACGCGCGCGATGGCGAGGCGTACGTCGGCGTTGCTCTTGCGCCCGGATGCAACCAGCTCGTCGAGCTTGGGATCCTGGTAGAGCCGCCACCAATCTGCGGAGATCGTGGCACTCGGCGCAGTCTGCGAAGGCGCGGGTTCGCCATACTCCTTCGGCAGCGGTATTTCCGGGCGCTTGTAGTCCGGGCCAACCGTCGTGCAGCCCGCCAGCATTACGAGGAAGACCAACCGTCTCATTTGGCCACCAGATCGCTGCTCGGCTCAGGTGTTGCCCGCGGTTTGCGGCGCCGCGCAGCGACCACGAAGAAGAGCGGCACGAAGAGCGTGGCGATGAAGGTCGCCGCGAGCATGCCGCCCACCACGCCGGTGCCCATCGAGCGGCGCGCACCGGCGCCGGCGCCTGTGGAGAGCATGAGGGGCAGCACGCCCAGCACGAAGGCGAGCGAGGTCATGATGATCGGCCGGAAGCGAAGGCGCGCAGCGTTGAGCGCCGCCTCCATCGCCGACTTGCCCTCGAGGAAGCCCTGCTGGGCGAATTCGACGATCAGGATGGCGTTCTTGGCCGAGAGCCCGATCAGCACCACGAGGCCGATCTGGAAGTAGATGTCGTTCTCGAGCCCGCGCCCGGCGACGAACGCGAGCGCGCCGAAGACCGCGAACGGCACGGCGAACACCACCGCGATCGGCAGCAACCAGCGCTCATAGAGCGCGGCGAGGATCAGGAACACCATGACGATCGCCAGGCCGAAGGCGATCGCCGACTGCCGTCCAGTGCGTTTTTCCTGGAACGCCTGGCCGGCCCAGGCGATCTGGTAGCCCTCGGGGAGCGCCTTCGTCGCGACTTCCTCGACCGCCCTGATGGCCTCGCCGGAAGACACGCCGGGTTTGCCGCTGCCGAGCACGCGGGCCGCGACGAAGCCGTTGAAGCGGTCGATCTGCTCGGGGCCGACCACGTTGGAGGTCTGGATCAGCGACTTGAGCGGGATCATCTCGCGCGTGGTCGTGGAGCGGACATACACCGCGCCGAGGTCGTCCGGTTGCGCGCGGTAGGGCGCGTCGGCCTGCATCTGCACGCGGTACGTCCGGCCGAACTTGTTGAAGTCGTTCACGTAGAGCGCCGCCATGGTGCTGGTCAGCGCGTCGAACACGTCCTGCACCGGCACGCCGAGCGCGAGCGCCTTCTCGCGATCGACCTCGACCTTGAGCTGCGGCACCGTCGGACGAAAAAACGAATTGATGCCGGTCAGGCTCGGATGCTCGCGCAGCGCCTGCAGGAACGCCTGATTGATCTGGTAGAGGCGCGCCGGATCCGGATCGGTGCGCGCCTGCACGTACAGCTCGAAGCCGCCGGCGGTGCCCAAGCCGCGAATCGCCGCCGGGCTGAACGCGATCACCATGCCGTCGCGCAGCGCCCCGCCTTTCTGGCCGAGCTCCGCGGCGATCGCCTGCGCCGGGCGATCCTTGCGCTCATCCCAGTCCTTGAGCGGGATGAACATGGTCGCGGCGTTGGTCTTGTTGCCGCCGCCGAGAAGGTCGAAGCCGGTGATGGCGAAGACGCGCTCCACGCCCGGCAGGCCCTGCGCGATGTCGGAGAGCTGCGAAGACATCTTGCGCGTGCGCTCAAGGGTGGCGCCATCGGGCAGCACGATGCCGCCGAAGATGTAGCCCTGGTCTTCGGAGGGCACGAAGGAAGACGGGATGCGCATGAAGAGTCCCACGCACAGCGCGAGAATCAGCACGAACCCGGCGAGCGAAACCACGCGGTGGCGCAGGAGGAACTCGACGCCCGCGAGGAAGCGTTTCGTCGTCCAGGCGAAGCCGCGATTGAAGGGATCGAAGATCCTGGAATGGTGGTCGCCCTTCTTCATCAGGATCGCGCACAGCGCCGGCGTGAGCGTCAGGGCAATGAAGCCCGAGATCACCACGGCGAAGGTGAGCGTGACGGCGAACTGGCGGTAGAGCTGGCCGGCGATGCCGCCCAGGAATGCAACCGGCACGAATACGGCGCAGAGAACGAGCACGATCGCCACCACGGCACCCGACACCTCGCGCATCGCCTCGATAGCCGCGTCGAAGGGCTGCATGTCGGTCTCGCGGATCAGGCGCTCGACGTTCTCGAGCACCACGATAGCGTCGTCGACCACGATGCCGATGGCGAGCACCAGCGCGAAGAGCGTCAACGTGTTGATCGAGAAGCCCACCGCCCAGAGGCCGGCGAAGGCGCCGACCAGCGACACCGGTACCGCGATCATCGGGATGAGCGTGGCGCGCCAGGTCTGCAGGAAGAGGAACACCACGGCGAGTACGAGGAGAGCGGCCTCGACCATCGTGTGATTCACCTCGCGGATGGAGGCGTCGACGAAGCGCGTGGTGTCGAACGGGATCGCGTAGTCCACGCCCTCGGGGAACGTGGGCTTCAGCTCCTGCATGCGCACACGGATCAGGTCCGCGACCTCGAGCGCGTTCGCGCCCGGCTGCAGATAGGTGCCCATGCCGATGGTCTGCTGGCCGTTCAGCTGGTTCGAGGTGTCGTAGTTCAGCGCACCGAGCTCGATGCGCGCGATGTCCTTCAGGCGCAGCACGTTGCCGGTGGGGCCGGCGCGCACCACGATCTCGCCAAACTCCTCGGGCTCCACCAGGCGCCCGGTCGCGGTCACGGTGTAGACGATGTTCTGGCCCGGCGGCGCGGGCTCGGTGCCGATCTTGCCAGCGGCGTACTGCGCGTTCTGCGCCCTTAGGGCCGCGGCGACGTCGGCTGGGGTCACGCCCAGACGCGCCATCTTTTCGGGATTGATCCACACGCGCATCGAATAGTCCCGCGCGCCAAACACGGTGACGTCGGCGACGCCGGGGATGCGCTTCAGCTCGTCGACCACGTTGATCGACGCGTAGTTCGAGAGGTACAGCGTGTCCCGGCTGTTGTCCGGCGAAATCAGCGACACGACCAGCAGGATGTCGAAGGAGCGCTTCTGCACGATGACGCCATTGCGGCGCACTTCATCGGGAAGCCGCGGCAGGGCGCGCTGCACGCGGTTATTCACCTCGAAGATCGACTGGTCGACGTTGGTGCCGGGCTCGAAGGTGGCGGTGATGGTGAGCGAGCCGGTGGAGGACGAAGTCGAGTTGAAGTACGAGAGCCGGTCGACGCCGGCGAGCTGCTCCTCGATCGGCGCGGCCACCGTCTTCGACAGCGTCTCGGCGCTCGCCCCCGGATACGTGGTGGTGATGAGCACCGTGGGCGGCGCGATCTCCGGGTATTGCGCGACCGCGAGGAGCTTCGCCGCCACGATGCCGGCGAGCACGATGATGATGGCGATAACGCCGGCGAACACCGGCCGATGGATGAAAAACTTGGACATCAGCTCGCTTTCTTGGCAGCGACTGGAGCGTTGGGACGCAGGCGCACCAGGTTATCCACGATCACCGAATCGCCGGGCTTCAGGCCCTCCAGCACGACCCAGTCGTTGCCGAGCCAGTTGCCGGCCTTGATGGTGCGCTGCACCGCCTTGCCGTCGGCCGTGACCGTCCAGACGAAGCGCCCGCCTTCGTTCTGCATGACCGCGGTCTGCGGCACGACGATGGCCTGTTGCGTGCCGGCCACCACCTTCACCCGGACGAACTGACCGGGCAGGAGCGCGAGCTCCGGATTCGGCGCCTCGGCGCGCATCTGCACGGTGCCGGTCTGCGCGTCGACGGTGGAGCCGGCGAAGTTGATGCGGGCCGGCTGCGGATAGGGCTTGCCGTCGGCGGTCTCGAGCGTCACGGCGATTTCCTTGCCGTCGTTGTTGCGCACCCGGGCGTATTCCGGCTCGGACAGCGAGAAGCGCACCCACAGCGGATCGGCGCGGGTAAGCGTGGTGAGGATCGCGTTGTCGCTCGTCGGCGAGACCAGGCTGCCGATCGACTGCAACGCGCGCCCGGTGATGCCGCCGATGGGCGCGCTCACCGTGGTGTATGAAAGATTGAGCTCCGCTTGGCGCACGCGTGCACGCGCGACCTGCACGGCGGCCACCGACTGGCTGGCCGCCGACAATGCCTGGTCCGCTTCCTTCTGGCTGATGGCGCGCCGGTCGGCGAGGCCCTTCAGGCGCTCGGACTCCTTCGCGGCCAGCTCCTGGCGCGAGACCTCCAGCGCGAGCGTGCCGCGCGCCTGCGCGAGCTCGATCTCGAACGGCGCGCGCTCGATCTGGAAGAGCACCTGCCCGGCCTTTACCGAGTCGCCTTCGGTATAGAGCTGCTTCTCCAGGATGCCCGCGACGCGCGCGCGCACCTGCACTTCGCGCGAGCCTTCCGTGCGCCCCACGGCGTCGAAGGTCACGGGCACCTCGCGCGGTCTCGCCTCGATCACGGTCACCGGCAACGCCGCGGGGGCGGCCGCCTTCGTGTCGGCCTTTTTCTGGCTGGCGTCGCCCTCGCTGCAAGCAACGACGATCATGCAAAAAAGGAGGGGAAGGAATCGGTTCATGGCTTGTAGGCCCGCAGGAAAGTGTCGACGATGCGCGCGGTGCGGCGCGCGTCTTTCTCGATGCCGTTGGCGACGCAGAAGAGGCGCTTCACGCGGTCGGTCCCGGCCAGCATGCTGAGCAGCATTTCGGCGGCGAGCTCGGCGTCGTCGCGGCGCAGACGCCCTTCGCGCATCGCCGCGCCAAGATAATCGGCCAGGCGCGCGACCATGGCGCCCACCGTGTCGGCATACATCGATTTCGCGATCGCCTTGAACCGCGGCACCTCGGGCACCAGCGTGCGGAAGCTCGCGATGCCCTGCGCGCCGAGCGCCCGCTCGCGGTACGCGGCGCCGAAGCGCAGCAGCGCCTCGCGCAGATCGCCGCCTTCGAGCTGGACCAGCACGCCCATGGCGAGCCCGCGCGCCACCTCGCGGAACAGGCGGTCCTTGCTCGGAAAATGGCTGTACACGGTCTGCTTCGCGACGCCGGCGCGGCGCGCGATGTCGTCCACGCTCGAGGCGTAGCCGCGCGCGAGAAAAGAATCGGTGGCGGCGCGCAGGACGCGCTCGCGGTTTTCGACGGGCACTCGGGATCCCCGGGACTAGACTAGACCGTACAGTCTAGCCCAAAACTGGTTCCTACGCCGGATCGAAGGGGTGGCGCATGACGATGGTTTCCTCGCGATCGGGCCCCGTGGAGATCAGGTCGATCGGCACGCCGCACAGCTTCTCGATGCGCGCCAGGTATTCGCGCGCGGCCTTCGGCAGCTTGTCATACGCCTTCACGCCGACGGTGCTCTCGCGCCAGCCGGGCAGCTCCTCGTAGACCGGCTCGCACTGCTCGAGCTCCTCCGCACCTACCGGCAGGATGTCGCTCAGCTGCCCTTCCATGCGGTAGCCGACGCAGATCTTCAGGGACTCGGCGCCGTCGAGGACGTCCAGCTTGGTAATGCACAGGCCGCTCACGCCGTTCAGCTGTATCGAGCGCTTCAGCGCCGCGGCGTCGAACCAGCCGGTGCGCCGCGGCCGGCCGGTGGTCGCGCCGAACTCGCGGCCGCGCTGGCGCAGGCGCTCGCCGATGTCGTCGGAAAGCTCGGTGGGGAACGGCCCCTCGCCGACTCGCGTGCTGTAAGCCTTGGTAATGCCGAGCACGTAATGCAGGTGCATGGGCCCGATGCCGGCGCCCGCCGCCGCCGCGCCCGCCACGCAATTCGACGACGTGACGAAGGGATAGGTGCCGTGATCGATGTCGAGGAGCGAGCCCTGCGCTCCTTCGAATAGCAAGTTCTTGCCCTTCTTGTTGGCGTGATACAGCGCCCGCGGCACATCGGCCACCAGCGGCTGAAGGCGCGGCGCGAGAGCCAGCGCCTGATCCAGCGTCTGCTGGAACTCGACCTTCGGCTGGCCGTAGTACTTCTCCAGCACGAAGTTATGGAAGTCGAGCAGCTCCTGCAGCTTCTCGGCGAAGCGCACGGGCTTGAAGAGGTCCTGCAGCCGCAGCGCGCGCCGCGCCACCTTGTCCTCGTACGCGGGGCCGATGCCGCGGCCGGTGGTGCCGATCTTCTTTTCGCCGCGCGCCGCCTCGCGCGCCCGGTCGAGCGCGGCGTGATACGGGAGGATCAGCGGGCAGGCTTCCGAGACGATGAGCCGCGCCACCACGTTCTTGACGCCGTGCGCTTCGAGCTCGTCCATCTCCGCGAGCAGCGCATCGGGGGCGAGCACCACGCCGTTGCCGATGTAGCAGTCGACATCGCCGCGCAGGATCCCCGACGGAATGAGGTGGAGCACCGTCTTCTTGCCGCCGATTACGAGCGTATGCCCGGCGTTGTGCCCGCCCTGGAAGCGCACCACGCCTTGCGCGCGGTCGGTGAGCCAGTCGACGATCTTGCCCTTGCCCTCGTCGCCCCACTGCGTGCCGATCACGACTACGTTGCGTGCGTTCATTTCAATACCCCGGCGACGCTCCTCAAGTCGATCGAAAACCCGGTAGCCGGCCGCGCGCGGCCGAAAGCCTTGCCGACCTCATCGTAGCGCCCGCCGCGAGCGACTGGCCCGGCAATGCCCTTGCAATAGGCGTCGAACACCACGCCGGAGTGATAGTGGTAACCGCGCAGCTCCGCGAGGTCGAAGCTCACCGGCACGGGGCATGCCTTGGCGAGCGAGCGCAGCGTGGCGAGCGCCTTGCGCAGCTCCGGCAGGTTCGGCAAGCGCTTCTCCGCCTGCGCGAGCACCTTGGCGTCGCCATAAAGCTCAGGCAGGAGAAGCAGCGCGTCGCGCGTCTTCGCTTCGAGGTCCTTCGCTAGCTCGCGGATCGCGGGCAGATCCTTTTTCTGCAGCGCCTCGAAGAGCTGGACTTCGAGCTCGGCACTCACCTTCGCCGCGGTCGCGATCGAGCGGAACACGGCGACGTGGCCCACATCCAGGCGCACGTCCTTCATGCCGGCGAGCTTGAGCGCAGCGCACAGGAGGCGCTGGATCTCGAGGTCGGACTGCGGGCCGCTGTTGCCGTACATCTCGGCGCCGATCTGGATCGGCTCGCGCGTCGCGCCCGGCGCCGTCGGGCGCGTGTGCAGCACGCTGCCGCAATAGCACAGGCGAGTCACGCCTTTACGGTTCAAGAGGTGCGCATCGATGCGCGCCACCTGCGGCGTCATGTCCGCGCGCACGCCCATCATGCGCCCCGAGAGCTGGTCGACCACCTTGAAGGTGCGCAGCTCGAGATCATGCCCGGTCCCGGTGAGGAGGGAATCCATGTACTCGAGCAGCGGCGGCATGACGAGCTCGTACCCGTGCTTGAAGAACAGATCGAGGATGCGCCGGCGCAGCTTCTCGATGCGCATGGCTTCCGCCGGGAGGATGTCCTCCACGTACTCGGGAAGGAGCCACCTCACGACCTGGCCCAGAGAAGGAGCAGCAGCCCCGCGATGATCGAAGAAAGGCCGACGAAGCGGATCTGGCCGTCGGTCATCTGCGTGATGCGGCGGAAGGTGTCGCGCCAGAGCGTGGGCGCGACGAAGGGCAGCACGCCTTCCAGCACCAGCATCAGGGCAAACGCCATCAGGAACGTCGTGCCCATCGCTTACTTCTTGTTTTGCTGCGATCGTCCCAGCGAGTCGCGGAAATAGCGCAGGAAGTCGGAGCCCGGCTCGAGCACCATCACGTCGTTGCGGCCCCGGAAGGTCGAGCGGTACGCCTCCATGCTGCGGTAGAACGAGAAGAACTCGGGGTTCTGCGAAAACGCCGCCGCGTAGATGCCGGCCGACTTGGCGTCGCCCTCGCCGCGCACGCGCTGTGCGTCGCGGTACGCCTCGGCGAGGATCACCTCGCGCTGGCGGTCGGCGTCGGCGCGGATCTTCTCGCCTTCGGCGGCGCCGGTGGAGCGCAGCTCATTGGCGATGCGCTTACGCTCCGCCTCCATGCGGCGGTAGACCGATTCGCTCACTTCCTGCGGCAGGTCGACGCGCTTCAGCCGCACGTCGATGATGCCGACGCCGATGCGCTTGAGGTCCTGGTCGACCTTCTCGCGCACGCGCGACATGATGGCCTCGCGCTCGCCGGACACGACCTCGTGCACGGTGCGCACGCCGAACTCGTCGCGCAGCGTGCCCGACACCGTCTGCCGGATGCGCGTCATGGCGCGGAACTCGTCGCCCTGCACCGAGACGTAGTACTGGCGCACGTCGATGATGTGCCACTTCACGAACGAGTCGACCAGCACCGGGCGGTTGCCCTGGGTGAGGAAGCGCAGCGGCTCGGCGTCGTCGTACGTGAGGATGCGCATGTCGAAGTGGCGCACGTTCTGCACCAGCGGCAGCTTGAAGTGCAGGCCGGGCTTGGTGACCACGTCCTTCACCTCGCCCAGCTGGAACACGATGGCGTGCTGGCGCTGGTCGACCGTGAAGAGCGTGCCCGAGACGAGCAGGCCCACCAGGATGACGACCGCGAGAATCGGGCCGATGGCTCTCATCGCGCGTTCACCGGTCGGCCCGGTCGCGATTGCGCAGCGTGTCGCGCGCGCGCGGCCCGGCGTCCGGCGTGGGCGTCGGCTCGCTCGGCCGCTGCGAGGCCTGCGCCTCGGTCGGATTCGACGCGCCGCCCGCCTGCTGCATCAGCTTCTCGAGCGGCAGCATGAGGAGATTGCCCGAGCCGCGGTAGTCGAGCATCACCTTGTTGGTGGAGGACAGGATCTCGCGCATCGTGTCGATGTAGATGCGCTCGCGCGTCACCTGCGGCGCCTTCGAGTACTCGGTGAGCACCTGGCGAAAGCGCGAGGCGAGTCGCCTTCGGCGTTGGCGATCACGCGCTGCTTGTAGCCTTCCGACTCCTGCTGCAGGCGCGAGGCCGTGCCGCGCGCGCGCGGGATCACGTCGTTCGCGTAGGCCTGCCCCTCGTTTTTCTGCCGCTCGCGGTCCTGGCCGGCCTTCACCGCGTCGTCGAACGCCGCCTGCACCTGCTCGGGCGGCTGGGCGTTCTGCAGCGTGACCGCGCTCACCTGGATGCCGGTGTTGTAGCGGTCGTGGATCGTCTGCATGAGGTCGCGCGACTTGTTGGCGATGTCGACCTGCGTCTCGTACAGGATCGCGTCCATGCGGTTCTTGCCGATCACCTCGCGCATCGCCGTCTCGGCGATCTGCATCGCCGACTCGT
>C688J18823_10002411_pt1 | contig 11700 bp, 13 predicted proteins | sample HopSoiMetagenom1_FD_18823 | JGI IMG/M metagenome (IMG submission 18823) | reverse complement strand
ATGGCCGGGCTGAACTGCGGCACGCCGTCCTACCTCGCTTGGCCGGACCTCGAGCGGGGACTGGCAGGCGCGGTGGTCGTCGACGAGGCGGCCGCCGCGGACGCCATCGCCGACCTGACGGCCCTCGGCGTCGACAGCGGGCCCTGCGGAGCCGCTAGCCTCGCCGCTTTGCGCGTCCTGGCCGCCGAGCCGGCACGCTCACGTCTCGGCCTCGGCCCTGACTCGTCAGTCGTGCTGCTCAACACCGAAGGCTCCAACGCGGCCGGGTAGGACGACGATGCGTTCGGCCCTGGTCGTGTTAGGCCAGCGACCGAATGGCCTGCGGCACCTCCTGCAGGCTCACGCTCGGATGCTGCGCGGAGGGAATGCCCACGTAGATGGAGGACATTCCCACCCTGCGCGGCCCGTCGACGTCGGCTTCCCAGTTGTCGCCGATGAAGACCGCGTCCTTGGCAGCGGCGCCGCTTTCACGTAGTGCCGTTTCGAAGATGATCGGATGGGGTTTGCGCCAGCCGACAGTCACCGAGGTGACGACACGATCGACGGTCGTATGCAGGCCGAACCGTCGGACCAGACGTGGGACGAGCGCCGGGTCATGTGTATTGCTGACGATGGTCAGCCGGTGATCCGATGCAAGTTCTGTGACGTATTGGAGGGCATGCGCCGCCGGCGACCGTCCTTCAGCAATCCGCCCGCGGTCTCGCGACCTGGGTAGCCGAATCGCTGCAGTTCATCGGCTTCAGACACATCGTGATGCCGCCGAGCGACGAAGCCTTCTACGTCGACCGCGCAGATTTCCCATCTCAGCCAGGCTGACGAGAACTGCCTTGAGGTCGGCATTCTCGCAGAAGACTTTCACCGCCGCCTGTCAACACAATTGCCCGAACTCGGGCTTATTCGTCACTGTGAATTCTTGTTATGGCGATCACCGTGTGTCCGACGCTACGAGTACACGTCCTGGGGTTGCGCCGGTGGACTTCATGGCGGATTCGGACGTGACCTCACCGTTGACCATGACGAGGTCGATCCCGAAACCGGGTATCACACGCCGGAATTCGCCGCCGGGCAAGCCCCGCCGAACTTCGTACTGGTTGGGGTAGCCGAGCTCCTCAGGCGTCGGACTCTGTGGGCCACGTCGGCGGCGGCCGGTCAGCTTTTAAACAATCATGTCGGCTTGCTAATCTTCGCTGCATCTCGACATTATTAAGTTCCGATAATGACCACCTATGTCGCGACGTAAGGTGCAGTTGATCGGCCACCGTGATGATCTTCGTCGAGCCAACCACCTGCTTGACTGCAAATTGCGCTGTGTTGGGCGCACTCGCGTCGGCGTCTCCGGACCCGGCGGAGCTGCGTTCGCAGTACGCGGGCTTGGTGTCTGCTCAGCACGCGAAGGCCGTAGTCGCCTTCGACCAGGAAGTTGACGACGACTTTCTCACCGTCGACGTCGACGGACCAGCCGTCTGGCATCTCACTCATCAGCCACCGCCGCTCATCGTCGGAACGGTGCTGTCGTCAAGCGCCGCATAGACTCGTCACGCGCGCAAGACCGGTGGTTTCCACATTCGCCTCCGTGATGGAGCCCTAGGTTGCAACCGGGGCTTCGCTCGTTACTGAGCCCGGAGTTCAGTGCTGATCTGTGGTCGGTGCTTGGTCGGTGGATCCGCGACACGCCGTGGTTATGGTTGGTGTCGGATGGCGTTATATCGCCAGCTCACAACACCTTTCGGGACCATGACTAGGAGGGCCTGCAGGCTCTCCTAAAGCCGGTGTCGCAGGTTCGAATCCTGCCGGGGGCACGCGTTTTCGCACGTCAACGAGATTTCCAGGGTACTGGCCCGGCCCCCTGGGTTGTCAGCCAAGCGTCGCAGGGTCTGCGGTCGCGTAGCACCGTCGGGTGTTGGTCATGATCAGCACCTCGGAAACGACTGTCTGATCGATGTCCGGGAACTCGAACAATCGAACTTCGCCGGGGCCGAGGACGGCTCGTTGCGATTGGTCGCTGCCGACGCGCGTCCGCACCAGCACGGTGACGGTCGCGGCGTCATCGCTCCAGTGGGTGACGAGGATGCCTTCGCCGAACGGGGCCCGTCCCCACGCGTCAGCGACCGGACACGGCGGGTCGCCATCGGCATTGGGCGGCAAGGCGACGGGCGATCCGATCGTGGCCGCTGCGGGGGCGGGCAGGGGCTCGAATGTGCGCGTCGGGTCGGCGGGCTCACTCGCGGACCGAGGACCGCAGGCGACCGTCGCGGCAGCAGCAGCGGCGACCACGATCGCACAAATCCCGAGGTGCACAGGGTCCCCCTCGCATCCGGCCCCGACACGAGTCGAATACCCTCCTACGTGCGCGTCAATCGGCTGATACGTTGCCTATTCGCCCCGGGTGTCGATGACCCGTTGTGCGACGTCGATAAGCCGAGTGTTGCTGTCTTGGGAGAGCCGGCGCAGCATCTCGAAGGCCCGCACATCGTCGACGCTGAACCGCTCCATGATGATGCCCTTGGCCTGGCCGATGCGGTCCCTCGTCGACAGCGCCGACTCCAGCTGCTCACCCTGACGGCCGGCCAGGATGGCGGCCGCGGCGTGGGCTGCCAGCACGGTGCCGATGGTTTCGGACTCTGCATCCCATGCGTTTGGCTTGAACCCAAACAAGTTGAGAGCGCCGGCCGTTTGGTCGGCGGTATAGAGCTTGAACGACAGTCCGCTCAGTACGCCGATCTCCACGGCGGCACGGGAGTAGGACGGCCATCGCGGCTCGTCGCGGAAGTCGTCGGTGCGAACGACGACGTCATCGAGCGCCGCCTGCATGCACGGCCCTTCATCGAAAGTGCGCTGCAGTTCGTCCAGTTCATGCGGCAAATCCGACGTGCCGGCCCGTGATTCGAACTTGCCGCCCTTGCCGATAAGCAACACGCCGGCAGTGTCGACCCTCGGTATCAATTCGACGGCGGCTGCGGTGACTTCCGAAAGCACATCGTCCACGCTTCGTGGCATTGCCGCGGACCGTGCCAGCTCGGCCATTCGTTGAGCTAGGTCGTAGTTTCGCGGCTGGTTCATCGACAAAGAGTTCCCGTTGAGGCTCCGCCTTAGACAAATACGTTTGCCATCAGTCAACTGCGGCAATGCGAGGTGAAGGCGGGTGCGACGGTCGACCGTCACATTCGCTGAGGTCTCGTCGGTTCAGACCGGAGCCGGCGGGGCCGCCTCTTGCGGATCGGTCCCAGTCACTCTCTTAGTTGTAGTACCGTTCCTCCATGGGTACTCCCAACGTCTGGATCCTCGGCGGTTATCAGAGCGACTTCGCGCGCAACTTCACCCGCGAGGGCCGTGACTACGCGGATCTGACGGCCGAAGTAGTGGCTAATACACTCGCGGCGGCCAGAATTGACGCCTCCGACATTGCGGTGGTTCACGTGGCCAACGCCTTCGGCGAGATGTTCGCCCGGCAGGGTCATCTCGGCGCGATGCCGGCCAGTGTCAACGACGGACTGTGGGACACCCCCGCGTCCCGCCATGAAGCCGCATGCGCATCCGGAAGCGTCGCGACTCTCGCGGCACTTTCGGACCTGCGGTCAGGCGCATACCGCACTGCCCTGGTCGTCGGCGTCGAGCTGGAAAAGACGGTGCCCGGTGACACCGTGGCCCAGCACCTCGGCGCGGCCGCCTGGACCGACCACGAGGGCACCGAGGCAAAGTTCATGTGGCCGTACATGTTCGACCGGGTGGCCGACGAATACGACCGCCGATATGGCATCGACGAAGCACATCTGCGAGCCATCGCCCAGCTCAACTTCGCCAACGCCCGATCAAATCCGAACGCACAGACCCGGGATTGGACGGTGCCCGATCCGATCGGCGCCGACGACGCCAACCCGCCGATCGAGGGCCGGTTACGCCGGTTCGACTGCAGCCAGATGACCGACGGCGGCGCAGGCGTCGTCCTTGTCGCCGACGAATACCTGCGCGACCACCCGGACGCTCACCCGATCGGCCGCATCGACGGATGGGGGCACCGCACGGTGGGTCTGGGCCTGCAGCAGAAGCTCGACCGCGCGGCCGGGCAGCCCTACGTGCTTCCTCACGTCCGCGGCGCCGTGCTGGACGCGTTCGACCGCGCCGGCATCACAATCGATGACGTCGACGGCTTCGAGGTGCACGACTGCTTCACCCCCAGCGAGTACCTCGCCATCGACCACATCGGTCTTACCGGACCGGGCGAATCGTGGAAGGCGATCGAAAACAACGAGATCGAGCTCGGTGGACGGCTGCCGATCAACCCCAGCGGCGGGCTGATCGGCGGCGGTCATCCCGTCGGCGCATCCGGCGTGCGCATGCTCGTCGACGCCGCCAAGCAGGTCAGCGGAACAGCCGGCGACTATCAAGTCGAGGGCGCAAAGACGTTCGGCACGCTCAACTTCGGCGGCAGCACGGCCACCACGGTGAGCTTCATCGTCAGCGGGGTGTGAAATGGCCGCAACAAACCCCGAGATCGTCGGCAAGTTCCTGTCGACCCTTCCCGAGGACGACGACCATCCCTATCGGACCGGCCCCTGGCGCCCGCAGACCACCGAGTGGGACGCCGATGACCTGACCGCCGTCGAGGGCGAGGTACCCACCGATCTCGACGGGGTGTATCTGCGCAACACCGAGAACCCGCTGCATCCGGCGTTGAAGACGTATCACCCGTTCGACGGCGACGGCATGATGCACATCGTCGGGTTCCGCGACGGGAAAGCGTTCTACCGCAACAGGTTTGTCCGCACGGAGGGATTCCTCGCCGAGAACGAGGTGGGCGGACCGCTGTGGCCGGGACTGGCCGAGCCGGTCTCGCTGTCCAAGCGCGACGACGGCTGGGGTGCACGCGGTCTGATGAAGGACGCATCGAGCACCGACGTGATCGTGCACCGCGGCACCGCGCTGACGAGTTTCTACCAGTGCGGCGACCTGTACCGCCTCGACCCCTACTCAGGTGACACCCTGGGTAAGGAGTCGTGGAACCACGCGTTCCCGTTCGACTGGGGCGTCTCGGCGCACCCCAAGGTCGACGACAGGACCGGCGAACTGCTGTTCTTCAACTACAGCAAGCAGGCGCCGTACATGCACTACGGCGTCGTCGACGACAACAACGACCTCGTGCACTACATCGACGTGCCGCTGCCCGGCCCGCGGCTGCCGCACGACATGGCGTTCACCGCGAACTATGTGATCCTCAACGACTTTCCGCTGTTCTGGGATCCCGAACTGCTAGAGCGCAACGCGCACGTCGCGGGCTTTCACCGGGACATGCCGTCGCGCTTCGCGGTCATCCCGCGACGAGGACAGACCGCCGACATCCGATGGTTCGAGGCCGACCCCACTTTCGTGCTGCACTTCACCAACGCCTACGAGAACGGCGACGAGATCGTGCTCGACGGCTTCTTCCAAGGCGACCCGGATCCGGCCGACAACGGCATGGGTGACAAGTGGCAGCGGGCGTTTCGCTTTCTGGCGCTGGACCGGATGCAGGCGCGACTGCATCGCTGGCGATTCAACCTCGTGACGGGTCACATTGTCGAAGAGCAACTCTCGGACAGCATCACCGAGTTCGGCATGATCAACGCCGGCTACGCCGGAACGGCCTACCGATACACCTATGCTGCGACCGGCAAGCCGTCCTGGTTCCTGTTCGACGGGCTGGTCAAACACGACCTGCAAACCGGCAGCGAGCAGCGGTTCGCGTTCGAGGACGGCGTGTATGGCAGCGAAACGGCGATGGCTCCGCGTGTCGGAAGCACAAATGAGGACGACGGATACCTAGTCACGCTGACCACCGACATGAACGCCGACGCCTCGTACTGCCTGGTGTTCGACGCCGCCAGGATCGGCGACGGGCCGGTGTGCAAACTGGCTCTGCCGGAGCGGATCTCGAGTGGCACCCACTCGACCTGGGCGGCAGGATCACAGCTTCGGCGCTGGCGCGAGGCCGACTCCGCGGCGGAAGCGATCGGACTGTAGTAGGTGGAGCACTCGGAGCCCAATGCCGTCGGGCGCATGCTGGGGCTGCTCGGTGACGAGTGGACGCTTCTGGTCGTGCAGCAGGCCCTGCTCGGCGCGACGCGGTTCGCCGAATTCAAGGCGAGGCTGCCGATCTCGAATTCCGTGCTTACCCGTCGCCTGCAGTCGCTGACGCGGGACGGCCTGCTGGACCGCCGCGTTTATCAGACGAACCCGACACGGGCCGAGTACCTGGTGACCCCGCGCAGCCGGTCATTGTGGCCAGTGCTGCTGTCGATCTGGGAATGGGAGCGGCGGTGGGTGCCCGACCACGCCCAGAGATTGCCGGGGATGCGGCACAACGCCTGCGACGCCGACTTCGCTCCGCTGCTCATCTGCCGGTCGTGCGGTGAGACCGCCAGCGACAAAGACGTTGTCGCGCAATGGGGCCCGAGCGGATCATGGACACGGTCCATCCCGGTCGCGTCGACACGACGGCGATCCGAGGCCGATCAGCGTGACGCCGAGGCGGGCCTGTTCCCGCACACGATGAGTGTGATGGGCAACCGCTGGGGTTTCGCGCTGTTGGTCGCGGCATTCGTCGGCATGAGCCGGTTCACGGACTTCCAAAGCCAGCTCGGCGCTCCGCCGGGTTCGCTCGCCGACCGGTTGTCGATCTTCACCGCCAACGGAGTGCTCGTCTCAGCAGACAACCGATACCGGCTCACCGAGAAAGGCCTGGCATTGTTCGGCGTGTTGGTGACAGCGCTGCAGTGGGCGCAGCGCTGGTTCGGGGCGCAAGAGGGGCCTGCGGTGATTCTGACCCACACGGGTTGCGGCAGGCGGTTCAGCGCGGTGCTCGTCTGCGACCAGTGCGCCGAACCGCTCACCGGAGCGCAGGTCGCCGCCGTTTAGCCGAGCCGGGCGATGAGGTATTTCGGCGCCACCTGGCGGTAGGCATCTGTGAGGATTTCGGCGACCTCTCGCCAGTCCGGTCCGGCGGGCTGCAGATCGAGCCGCATGCCGACCCAGTCGTATCCGCCGAATCGCGGGACGAAGAAGCGCTGCGGATCTTCCGCGACGAGCTCGTTGCGGGCACCGGGCGGCGCGGCGGCCCAGAACGCAACATGTCGCTCGTCGAGCCGATGCTTCTCTGGGTCGACGAATTTGGCGAACGACCGCCGGCGCACGAACCAGGTTTCCCCGCCGTGGGTCAGCCCCTCGGTCACTTCAGGCAGTGCCACACAGAGCCGTCTCACCCCGGCGAGCAGGTCGTGTGTCGCGGATGGCATATCGCCATCGTCGCACTCCAGGCACCGAAAATGGGCTAGCACTCTCGGAGAGAGAGTGCTAATCTCGGAGTTGCACAGTGATTTGGCTGCCCGCCAGGGTGGCGGGCTCTGAGGCGACATAGGAGGTGAATTGCTGTGCTTCGCTTCGATCCGTTCAGTGACCTTGACGCCTTGACCCGGGGCTTGCTGACCAGCCAGACCGTATCAAATCGCACCCCTCGGTTCATGCCGATGGATCTATGCAAGATCGATGACCACTACGTGCTGACGGCCGACCTACCCGGTGTCGATCCCGGATCCGTGGACGTCAACGTCGACAGCGGCACCCTGACCATCTCGGCGCATCGCACCGCGCGGTCCGAGGATGCCGTTCAGTGGCTGGCCAACGAGAGATTCTTCGGCACCTACCGCCGGCAGCTATCTCTCGGCGAGGGCATCGACGCGTCGGCCATCTCGGCGACATATGAGAACGGTGTGCTGACCGTGACCATCCCGCTGGCCGAACGTGCCAAGCCGCGCAAGATCGACGTCGCCCATGGTGGCGGACAGAAATCCATCGAAACCACCGTCGACTCCGGATAGCGGAGGCGCCGAACGTGAGCTTGTGTGCAACTTTTCGTCAAAATCTCGCACACAAGTTCACTTTCGACGGCAGGTTCGCAGCGGGGCGTCCTCCTCTCTGCGAACCTGCCGGCCCTCCCTCGTCGCGTCGTTAGCCGTTGCGGTCCAGCCGGTATCGCAGATTGTTGCGCACCGCTGGCCATTCGATGTCGAGGATCGAGTACACCATCGTGTCGCGGCGCGACCCGTCGGCCAGCACCTGGTGGCTGCGCAGTACGCCGTCGAGTTTGGCGCCCAGCCTTTCGATGGCGGCCCGGCTGGTGAAGTTGAAGAAGTGCGTACGGAATTCTACTGCGACACAGTCTAACTCGTCGAATGCGTGGCCGAGCATCAGCAGCTTCGTCTCGGAGTTGACCCCGCTTCGTCGCGCCGAAGCCAAGTACCACGTGTTGCCAATTTCGAGCCGTCGGTTCGCTGCGTCGACGTGCAGATAGCTCGACGAGCCGATCAGCGTGCCGTCGAGGGTGCGTACCACGAACGTCAAGCCCTCGTCGGGCTTCTGCGCTCCCAGCCGCGCGGAAACCCACTGCTCGACGGCCTCGGCTCTTGGCGCGGCGGTGAACCACAGGCTGCCAAGCTCGCCGTCGGCGGCGGCCGCGGCGATTTCTGGAATATGTTCGGGAGCAAGCGGTTCCAGGGCTACCCAGCGTTCACCGGCCAACGAGACCGGTTCGACGAAACCGCTCATCAAACCCGGCTCACCGCCGACCACGCGGCGACCATGGCCCACACCGACAGCAGCACGGCGAACACAGCGGCAGCCGCGCCGAGGTACAGCCCGTAGCCCGCCGACACCGGCGAGTACACATAGAGCCGGTAGTACCACATCGTGAGCACGACGAGCAGTACCGAAATGGCCAGTGCCGCGGCCGATGCCAGTCGGCCGAACAGACCGCGCGCGGCCATCGCGCCCGCGACGATCAACGTCGATGCCAGCAGGACGATGAGTTGCCCGACACCGAACCCCTCCGGCGGCACCGGCATGTTGCCGACGATTCCGCCGACCGCGTTCGCGCGCCCGCCCCCGTCGGCTCTGCTCGTCAGCCACGGCAGCCAGACGCTGACCGCCAGCACCGCCGCGCACAGCACGACCAGCCAACCGGGGCGCAGGCGAGCCATGCGCTCAGACTATCGGCTGTGCCCCGCTGTCCACGTCAACGCGTAGTCGGCCACGTCGCTCCAGCCGTCCAGCGCCGCCGTCAAATGCGGTCGGTCGTCGAACAGCTTGAAGTCCGTCGCGGCAGCCGAGCGCCGATAGCGGTTGAAGTTCTCGTAGACCACCGAGGACGGCACGATGTGGTCGCGTCCGCCGGCGATCAACAGCAGCGGCGCCCGGTCGGGTTTGGCATAGTCGACCACCGTCGCCGCCCGCGACTTGGGCGAAATTGGCCACCGCCGACTGGAACAGCGGCCGGCCCGGCGCGGGAATCGCCAGCTTGGCGTGCCAGGAGTCGGATTCGGCCCGCGAGACGGTGTTGGCGAACGCGTAGTGGAACTCCGCGGGCGAGAGTGGCACCGCACGATGCCGGTTCGACGGCCTGCGGAACACCGGCCAGGTGGCCCTCAACACCGACAGCGGCAGCCGGTAGACCCCGCGCGGCGCGGCCGAATGGACGGCGACACCGGCGCGGCCCAGCCCGCGGCCCAGCAGCATCTGGGTGATCAAGCCGCCGAACGAGTGGCCCATCAGGATCGGCCGCTCGGGCAGCGCCCGTACGAATGCGTCGTAATGGTCCACCACTTCGCCGAGGCGGATGTCGGCCGGCGCCCTGGTGTGGTCGAGTTCCTCGTAGAGTTCCGATACGCCTGGCCATGCTGGGGCATGGACGGTGTGGCCCGCCGCGCTGTAGCGCTCAATCCAGCCGCGCCAACTGTGCGGCGACATCCACAATCCGTGGATCAGCACAATAGGGGCCTTGCCGGTAGCCATCGTCTCTATTGTGGAGTCGCGGAATCGATTAAGGGGGGAATTGCAATGACCGACCTTCCGGAGTGGGCTCGTCGGCTCGACCTGTCCCCACATCCCGAGGGCGGCTGGTTCAAGGAAACTTGGCGCAGCGGGCTGACGATGCCCCAGTCCGCGCTGCCGCCCGACTACACCGGCCCGCGAAGTGCCGGCACCGCAATCCTGTTCCTACTCATGCCCGATCAGCAGTCGGCGTGGCATACGGTGCGCAGCGCCGAGCTGTGGCTCTACCACTTCGGCGGTCCGCTGCTGCTGCAGAGTGGGGCCGAACAGGGAAGTGCCACAACGCATTTGCTCGGCGCCGATATTGTCGCCGGCGAGAAGCCGCAGATCGTCGTGCCGCCGGGGCACTGGCAGCGGGCCCGTCCCCGCGACGATGTGCCCTGCTTGGTCAGCTGTGTGGTGATCCCGGGTTTCGACTACGCCGATTTCGCGCTGGCCGCGCCTACCGACTGAGCAGCTGCACCGCCACCGACACCAGCGCGGCGTTGTCTGAAGCGGTCGAACCGTCCGGCAGCCGCAGCGTGTCCTCCAGGCCGATCCGGGTCTGCACACCGCGGGCCCCGGCGTGTTCCAGCAGCGGCCAACAACTTTCGTCGAGTCCGTGCAGCAGCACCGGCGCCGGTGAGCCCGCGGCCAGCACCTGACTGAGCAGGTCATCGGCGGCTGCGACATCGGCGTCTGCCTGAAGTTCGATCATCACCCGCATGCAGTGCCGGGCGAACTCCGAGGCCGCCCAGGACTCGGCCGCCTCCGCGTGGAAAATGCCACACTCGACGCCGAGCCCCTTGCTCAACAGGAGCCCCGCGAGGTCTTCGGAACCGGGCTCGTGCCAGTTCACCGACGCGAAGTCCGGCAGCTCCGTCCAGCCGTCGACGGCACGCAGCCGCGCGTCGGCATCGGGCAACGCCCAAAACCCAGTCGTCACCCCAAGCGGCAGGCCCGGCACCGCATGCCGCACCGCCGACACCGCGGCGTCCACATGCTGCGGCAGCAGGGAGTCGACGCCCTCGGCGGTCTTGGGATGCATGTGCACCGCCTTGGCGCCGGCGCCGTGGGCCGCGAGGGCCGCCGCGGCCAGCTGCTCGGGCGTCACCGGCAGGTTCGGATGCTGGTCCGGGGTTCGAGCGCCGTTGATGCACGCCTTCACGTAGATCCTGGGACTGGTGGGCATCTCACCATCTTCGCCCCTCGCGGCGAGGTTCTCCGCAGTAGCGTTCTGAGGATGCGGGGCCACATCATCGTGTGCGGCGACGATGCGCTGGGGATGCGGATCGTCGAGGAGTTGCACAACGCCGGCATGCGTGTGATCACGCTGCAGGCGCCGGACGGTCTGGCGGCAGCTGGCGTAGCAGAGGCCGGCGCGGTGATCTGCGCCGACGACGACGACGAACTGAACCTCGAAATCGCGCTGCTGGCACGGCAAGCCAACCCGAACGTGCGTGTGGTGGCCCGGCTCGCCAACACGGTGTTGCGCCTGGCGATGGCGGAGGGAAACGGGCCGGGCGCAATACTCGACGTGGCAGACCTGGCGGCGCCGTCGGTGGTGGAGGCGTGCCTGGCCCGCACCACGCACACCATTTCGGTGGCGGGGATCGACTTCGTCGTCTCCGACACCGCCGCCCCGCGCGACGCAACGCTGAGGGAGATCTACGGCGATCTGGCGCCGGTGGCAGTGATCCGCGGCGAGAACTCCGACACACCCGGGCAGGTGGTGGCCTGCCCCGGCCGTGACTTCCAGGTCCGTGCGGGTGACTGGACAGCGATGATCGGCACCGCCGACGAGCTCGTCGCGCAGGGCATCAGGGTGCCCAGGGCCCTGACTCACCGGCGGGCGCGACGTCC